>Ga0299907_10002744_pt1 | contig 11024 bp, 10 predicted proteins | sample RVTome_16_FD_198680 | JGI IMG/M metagenome (GOLD analysis project Ga0299907, IMG submission 198680) | Soil microbial communities from uranium-contaminated site in the Upper Colorado River Basin, Wyoming, United States - RVT152D67 (version 2) ...
GCGGTCTGGCCGGGGGCGACGCCGACGGCGGGCTCCGCGAGCCGCAGCGTGAGCTCTCCGTCCACGCCCGCCGGCTCGACCGTGCACGGCAGGGCGCGCGAGCGATACCGGAGCTTCACCCGATCGACGCGACCCCCGTCGCGGTGCAGCACGGCGTCGCGGACGATCACGCGCTTGGTCTCGAGCTGCTCGCGGGAGCCCACCACCACGCGGTTGGAGTCGGCGTCGGTCTCGAGCACGTAGAGCGGCGCGGGGGCCGCGATCCCGAGCCCGCGCCGCTGGCCGACCGTGAAGTTGTGGTGGCCGCGATGGCGACCGAGCGAGCGTCCCGAGGCGTCCACGACCGCGCCCTCGCGCTCCGGAAGCCGGGCGTGGCGGGCGAGGAACGAGCGCTTGCCCTCCCCGGCGAGGAAGCAGAGGTCCTGGCTCTCGGGCTTCGAGGCGACGGGGAGACCGGCGCGCTCAGCGATCCCGCGCACCTCGGCCTTGGTGAGCGCGGCGAGCGGGAAGCGCAGCCGCGCGAGCGTCGCGGGCGAGACCGCGGAGAGCATGTAGGTCTGGTCCTTGGCCGTGTCGGCGGGTGCGACGAGGAGCGGGCCCTGACCGTCGTCGGCGATCCGGGCGTAGTGGCCGGTCGCGAGGCGCTCGGCGCCGAGCCTCCGCGCGAGGTCGGCCATCGCGTCGAGCCGCACGCGCCCGTTGCACCGCACGCACGGGTTGGGCGTGCGTCCGGCGGCGTGGCCGGCGAGGAAGTCCTCAACCACCGCGGCGCGGAAGGAGTCCTCCAGGTCCATCGTCAGGTGCGGAATGCCCATCGAGTGGGCGAGCGCCCGCGCTCCGACCACGGCCTCCGGCGAGCAGCAGCTGCGTTCCCCGTCGGTGCGCCGGTCCGCCCACAGCTTCACCGTCACGGCGACCAGGTCGGCGCCCCGCCCGCGCTCCAGCCACGCGGCGACGGCGCTGTCCACACCGCCGCTGATCGCAACGAGCACCCGGTCGCCCGCGCTCGGACCCGGAACGAGCTGATCGCCGGCCGCGATCCATGCCGCGAGCGCCCGGTGCAGGGCGTCGGCCGCGAGATCGGCGGCGTGGCGGCCCTGGGGGGAGAGCCCGCCGAGCGCCGTGGAGAGGTCGTCCGGGCCGAGTCGCGCCGCGTCGAGCACCGCCAGCCCGTCGGCCGCCTCCGCGACCGCGGCCCCCGCGGCGATCGCGGCCGAGCAACCCTCGGCGTCGAAGCGGACGGCGTCCACCCTTCCGTCGGCGGCGGACAGCGAGACCCTGATCAGATCGCCGCACGGCGCGCCGCCCGCGGCGCCGTGGTGCCAGCCCTCCGGCGCGGGGCCGCGCCGAGATGAATCACTCAGGTGGTACTCGAAGTCCTCGCCGCTCATAAGAAGAAGGCCCCAACTTGCCGACGACCGCTCGGCCTGAGAACCCGTGTTGACAGGTGGGTGTCTACCGGATGGGCCCCGAGGGGCTCCCCGGAAATCGACTCCCAAGCCGATTGTGTTGGCTCACAATTGGAGCGGCCAATCGCACAAGCTCGAGCCTGGCTCCAAAGCTAGCAGCAGCCGCGCCTCAATCGCCGAGCTCCTCCAGCGCCTCGATCGGATCGTCGAACAGCCGCCACCGCAACAGCTTCCCGTCCCGGAAGTCGAGCGCGATCCCGAGCAGCCACTCGTCTCCGATCCTGCCGCTCTCCCGCCACACGTACTGGACTCGGGCGAGCGCCACGACCGTGTCTCCCGCCTCGTGGACCTCGTCGACCTCGTAGCGACGCTGCAGATGCTTGAACGTCCGCCCCGCCCACCGGGTCGCCTCCCCGCTCCCATGTCGCACTCCGCGCTGGGTGTGGATCTCGACCCGGGGGTCGATCAGCTCCGAGAAGGCGTCGACGTCGCCCTCGCCGAGCGCGGCGAGCAAGCGCCGCGCGGCAACCGCGTTCGGAGACTCGGTCAGGAAGCGGGCCCTCCGCCCCGCCCTGCCCTCAGGCCGATCCCCAGCTCGCGGAGCTGGCGATCGTCCACCGGCGCGGGCGCCCCGGTGAGTGGGTCCGCGCCGGAGGCGCTCTTCGGGAACGCGATCACGTCGCGGATCGACTCGGTGCCGTGCAGCTGCGCCACGATCCTGTCGAGGCCGTACGCGATCCCGCCATGGGGCGGGGCGCCGTAGCGCAGCGCCTCGAGCAGGAACCCGAAGCGCTCCTCCGCCTCCTCGGCGCCGATCCCGAGCGCCTCGAACACCTGCCGCTGTACCTCCGGCCGGTTGATCCGGATCGAGCCGCCGCCCAGCTCGACCCCGTTCCAGACCACGTCGTAGGCGCGCGCCCTCGCATCGCCGGGACGGTTCGGATCGATCTCCCCCGCCGGAGAGGTGAACGGGTGGTGCAGGGCGTCCCACCGTCCCTCCTCCTCATCCCAGCCGAGCAGCGGCCAGTCGATGATCCACAGGAGATCGTCGCGGTCGTCGGGGATCAGCCCGAAGCGCCGCGCGAGGTGCGTCCGCAGGGCGCCCAGGGTGCGTCCCACCACCGGGGGCTCGTCGGCGACCACGAGCAGGAGATCGCCCTCCTCGGCCTCGAGGCGCTGGTTCAGCGCCCGCAGCTCCTCCTCGGAGAGGAACTTCGCGACGGGAGAGCGCCATCCGTCCCCCTCGCGGAGCGCCCACACCAGCCCCTTCGCCCCGACCCCCTGCGCGTACTCGATCAGGCCGTCGAGATCGGAGCGCGGCAGCTCCCGCCGCCCGACGTTGATTCCCTGCACCGCGCCGCCCCCCTCGACCGCGGACCGGAAGACCTTGAACTCGGTCTCCCGAACGGCGTCGGTGAGGTCGGCGATCTCGAGCCCGAAGCGGGTGTCGGGGCGATCGGTCCCGTAGCGCGCCACCGCGTCGTCGTAGCTCATCCGCGGAAGCGGGATCTCGATCTCGACCCCGGACTCGGCGAGCACCCGCCGAAGCAGCCGCTCGTTGACGTCGAGCACGTCGTCGATCTCGACGAACGACAGCTCCATGTCGAGCTGGGTGAAGTCGGGCTGGCGGTCCGCGCGCAGGTCCTCGTCCCGGAAGCAACGAGCGATCTGGTAGTAGCGCTCGAACCCGGACACCATCAGCAGCTGCTTGAAGAGCTGAGGGGACTGCGGGAGCGCGTAGAACGACCCCGGCTGGACGCGGCTGGGGACGAGGAAGTCGCGCGCTCCCTCCGGCGTCGATCGCGACAGCATCGGGGTCTCGATCTCGACGAACCCCTCCGCGTCGAGAAACGCCCGGATCGAGCGCGCCACCCGGTGGCGAAGCTCGATCGCCGACCGCATCCCGTCGCGTCGCAGGTCCAGATAGCGGTAGCGCAGCCGAAGCTCCTCGCCGACCTCCCCGGAGAAGCTCTCGATCTCGAACGGCGGGGTGTCGGCGTCGGCGAGCACCTCCATCTCCGTGACCCGGACCTCGAACTCGCCGGTCGGCAGCTCGGGGTTGACGGTCTCGGGATCGCGGCGCACGACCTCGCCCCGAGCGCTGAGCACGTCCTCGGCGCGCAGGTCGTGAGCGAGCTCGTGCGCCCCGCCGGCCGCCTGGGGGTTGAAGACGAGCTGGACGAGCCCGGTGCGGTCGCGCAGGTCGATGAAGATCAGCCCGCCGTGGTCGCGGCGGCGGTGCACCCAGCCGGCAACCCGGCTCTCGGAGCCGATCCGGTCCTCGAGCACCTGGCCGCACCAGGTATCCCGAAACCCGTTCTCGCGCAGGGGCGGGAACCTCTCCGCCATCTCCTACCTCGTGCCCCCCGACAGCTCCTCGGCGATCCGCCCGCGATCGACCTCCCGCTGCTCGCCCGTGCTCATGTCGCGCAGCGCCGCGCGCCCGTCCTCGTTGAGGATCACGGCGTGGCGGGCGCCCAGGCGATCGGCCTGCTTCATCTGGCCCTTGAGCGAGCGACCGGCGAGGTCGAGCTCCGCACGGAGCCCGGCGCGACGAAGCTCCGTGACCAGCGCGAGGGCCTGGTCGCGCTGGCCGTCCGCGGCGGCGACGAAAACGTCGCTGAGGGCGGCGGCCTCGTCCTCGGCGAGCGCGAGCACGATCCGCTCGACGCCCACGGCCCATCCGTTCGCCGGCGTCGGCGGGCCGCCGAGCTCCTCGACCAGCCCGTCATAGCGACCCCCGCCGCCGATACCCGACTGGGCGCCGAGGCGGTCGCAAGTGAACTCGAAGACCGTGCGGGTGTAGTAGTCGAGCCCGCGGACCAGGGTGCCGTCGAGCGCGTACTCGACCCCGGCCTGGTCTAGCAGGCGGCGAACCTCCGCGAAGTGCTCCGCGTCCTCGCCCTCGAGGCGGTCGAGCATCGTCGGCGCCTCGGCCATCACGGCGCGGGTTCCCCCGTCGTCGGAGTCGAAGGCCCGGAGCGGGTTGGCGTCGATCCGGTCCCGGACGTCGCGCGACAGCTCCGACTCGTGGTCGCGCAGGTAGGTCTTGAGCTCCTCGCGGTAAGCGGCGCGGGCATTCGGCGAGCCGAGGCTGGAGAGCCGCAGCCGCACCCCCTGGACCGCGAGCTCCCCCAGCAGGTCGTCGAGGATCATGATCAGCTCGGCGTCGACCAGCGGCGAGTCGGAGCCGATCACCTCGGCATCGATCTGGTTGAACTGACGGAAGCGCCCGGCCTGGGGCGCCTCGTAGCGGAAGAACGGGCCCGCGCACCACAGCTTCACGGGCTGGGGGAGCTTGTGCATCCCGTGCTCGACGTACGCGCGGCAGATTGACGCCGTCGCCTCCGGGCGCAGGGTGACGCTGCGCCCGCCGTGATCCTCGAAGGTGAACATCTCCTTGCGCACGATGTCGGTCGCCGCGCCCACGCTTCGCGCGAACAGCTCCGTGTCCTCGAAGATCGGCGTCTCGATCCGTCTGTACCCCGCCCGCTCGAACAGGCCGCGCGCGGTGCTCTCGATCCGGGCTCGGACGTGTTCCTGCTCGGGGAGGACGTCGAAGGTTCCCCTCGGCGCTTGGAACTTGGGGCTCATCGCGCGCCGACCTTAGCCGAGGAGACGGCCGGGCTCAGCGCGCCAGCTCAGCCAGGAACGGATTGGTGGCGCGCTCGGCGCCGAGCGTCGTGACCCCCATGTGGCCCGGGTAGACCGCGGTCTCTGGCGGGTAGCCGTCCACCAGCGAGCGGATGCTCTCGAGCAGTGTCGGGCCGTCGCCGCCCGGGAGGTCCGTCCTTCCGATCGAGCCCTTGAACAGGACGTCGCCCGAGAAGAGGGCGCCCTCGTCCGGAATCGCGTAGGTGACGTGGCCGGGGCTGTGGCCCGGGGTGAACAGGACGTCGATCTCGAGGCCGGCGAGCGAGAGGCGCTCGCCGCCGGCGACCGTCTCGTCCGCGTCGTAGCTCTCGTAGGGACCGAACCCCGGCCAGGGGACGAAGGACATGATGTCGGCGAGCACGGGAACCTCGATCTCGGGGCAGTACACCGGCGCCCCGGTCGCGGTTGCGACCGGCGCCACGGCGCCGACATGGTCGAAGTGGCAGTGCGTGAGGAGGATCGCGTCGACCCCGACTCCGAGCTCCTCGACCGCGCCGAGGATTCGCTCCGCCTCCTCGCCGGGATCGACGATTACGGCTCGATCGGAGCCGTCGCGGCGGGCGATGAAGCAGTTCTCGGCCACCGGGCCGACGGTGAAGGCGCGAACGTCCACGCCGCCAGGGTACCGGCCGCCCCGCCGCGGCCGGCCCGCGGAGGCGACCGCCTCAGGCGGCGGCCGCCTCAGGCGCGGGCGCGCGCTCACGTGCCCGCTCTGGCTCGGGCTTCGGCTCCACGGGCTCGCGGTCGATGTCCTCCTCGCGCACCAGCCACAGCGCCAGCACCGCGCCGACCAGGCTGAGGACCGCGCCGAGCACCAGCACCTCGTTGAGGCCGGTCAGCAACCCCTCGCCGGCCGCGTTGGCGACCGTGTCCTGCGCCCGCGGCGGGACCGAGGCGAGGACACCGTCCAGGTTGCCGGACGAGGTCGCCTCGACCAGCTCGCGGGGACGCTCGCCGCTCGCCGCAGGCGTCCCGGCGGCGAGCTCGCTCACCCTGTCCGCGCCGCGGCCAACGAAGATCGCTCCCCAGGCGGCGATCCCGACCGCGACCCCGACCTGGCGGAAGGTGTCGTTGATCCCCGACGCCATCCCGCTCTGCTCCTTGGGCACGACCGACACGGCGACGTCGGCGATCACGGGGTTGAGCAGCCCGATGCCCCCTCCCGCGACGAGGAAGCCGCCGAGCAGGGTCGTCCACTCATCCCCCGCGTCGATCCCCGACATCAGCAGCAGGCCGATGCCGGCCGCCGCCAACCCGACGCTCATCATCACCCGCGCCGGGACACGCGACAGGAGCGCCCCGGCGATCGGCGCGACGATGAAGCTCGCCAGCGTGATCGGGAGATAGCGCAGGCCGGCCTCGAGCGGCGAGTGGCCGAGGTAGTTCTGCAGGTACAGCGTGAGGTAGAGGAACAGCGCGAACATCGAGCCCGAGACCGCGAACGCCGCGATCTGAACGCCCGTGAACGAGCGCTGCTTGAACAGGGCCAGCGGAAGCATCGGCTCCTTCACCCGGCGCTCGATCGCGAAGAACGCCGCCATCAGCACCCCGGCCCCGGCGAACAGCGACACGATCAGCGTGCTGGCCCAGCCCTCGTCGTTGCCGCGCACCAGCGCCAGGACGAGCAGGAACAGCGCGGTGCTGAAGGTCGCGACGCCAGCCCAGTCCACGCGGGTCGCGTTGGGGTCGCGGCTCTCGCGCAGACGCAGGAAGGTGGCGGCGACCGCGGCGATCCCGATCGGGACGTTGATGAAGAAGACCGACTCCCACCCGAGCGAGTCCGTCAGCGCCCCGCCGACGAGAGGGCCGATCGCGACCGCAACGCCGATCGTCGCGCCGTAGACGCCCATCGCGGTGCCGCGCTCACGCCCGGCGGGGAACTCCTGGGCGATCAGGGCGAGCGAGACGGCGAACATCACCGCGCCGCCGACACCCTGAAGTGCTCGCGCGAGATTCAGGAACGTCGGGTCGGTCGCCAGGCCGCACAGAAGCGACGCCACGGAGAAGATCACCAGGCCGGCCGCAAACATGCGCCGACGACCGAGCCGGTCGGCGAGCGAGCCGGCGGTGAGCACCAGGGCGGCCAGCGACAGGGCGTAGGCGTCGATCACCCACTGGAGATCGCTGAAGCTCGCCCCGAGGTCCTCCTCGATCGAGGGCAGCGCCGTGTTCACGACGGTGATGTCGAGCAGGAGCATGAATGTCGCCACCGAGACGACGATCAACGTCCACCACTTGCGTTCCATGAAGGTCCTCCGCTGGTCGGTGTAGAATTTGTCAGGTAACCTGGTCAGGCGAGTTGATTAGGGCACCTTACCAGATCGTCAAGTGACCTGACTGACTTCATGGAAGAAGCTCCCAACATCCCTGAGAGAACCCCGCTGCCGCCGCTGTTCGACGACGCCAAGCGGATCGGGTTCGCGGAGCTGCACCGCCGCCTGGAGGCCGAGGGTCACCCGAAGATCCGCAACGCCCACGGCTGCGTCTTCCGCTACGTCGACGCCGAGGGTTCGCGCCTCACCGAGCTGGCGGCGCTGTCGGGGCTGACCAAGCAGGGGGTCGGGGAGTTCGTCGACGAGCTCGAGCGACTCGGATACGTGGAGCGCGTCCCGGACCCGGTGGACGGCCGGGCGAAGCTCATCCGCCTCACCGAGCGGGGAGCGGACGCCCGCCAGGCCGCGGTGCGCATCTTCGACGAGATCGAGAGCCGCTGGGCGGAGCGCTTCGGTGAGGAGCGCGTGGCAATGCTGCGCGAGGTGCTCGAGGACATCGTCGCCGCCGAGCCGGCGGACACCGCGGATGACCGCGACGCGGTCCCCGCCCTCTAACCGGCGCGCTCCTCGCGCTCCTTCTGCTTCTGGCGCTGGCGGCGCCGGTACAGGATGAGGTCGAAGTAGTAGCCGAACGGGACGTAGAAGACGAGCATGAAGACGGCGAGGGCGAGGGACTGGACGACCGGCCGCCCGAAGCCGATCAGCATGAGGAGAAAGAAGACTCCGGCCGCGAGCAGGCCCCGGGTGAACGCGCCGCGCCACGTCGGCTGGCGCTCCTGGCGCTGCGAGCCCTGAGAGCGAGCGCGCGAGCGCGCCTCCGCGCGGTTCCTGGGCCGGCCCCGGGAACGGTTGTCGACCCTCCCGGTCTGGGTACCGCGGTGCTTCCGGCGCCGGCGCTTTTTCGTCTGTGCCATCGGACTGAATCTACCGGCCGAGGCCAGCCAGTCGCCGTTCGATCACATGCCGTGCGGGGTCGAAGTCCCTGATCGGCACATCGGCGGGGTATCCCTCGACCGCGGCCTCGGGGACGAGCCCCACGAGCTCCGCCTCGACCGGCCTCGCGCCATGCGGCTCGGCGAGGCGGCGAACCTCCTCGACAACCGCCCGCAGCGGGACCGCCACGACGTCGTGGACGTTGGTCGAAACCTGGCTGCGCTCCCCGGGCAGCTCGATGCCGATCGCCCGAACACCGGGCAGCCCACCGCCGGACTCACGCAGCTCGACCGCGACCGCGGTCGCTATCTCCCGATCCGGGGTGTCCAGCTCGATGTTGAAGGCGGCGAGCGGTGGGCGTGCGGTGACCAGGGTGGCGCCGGCCGTCGGGTGCGGCCCATCCGGACCCCGATCCGGGTCCAGCTCACCCTGTTCCATCCGGCGCGTCAGCTCCGGGAGCCCGCCGCGGCGGAAGTACGCACGCTCTTGACGCTCGGGGGCGCTCGCCAGTGCCCCGTACAGGAACACCGGAACCTCGAGCTCCCGGCCGATCGCCTCCGCCACGGCGCCGGCGTCACGCTCCGCGGCGTCGCGATCATCCGGACGCACGTAGACGAGCGGGCATACGTCGAGGGCTCCGATGCAGGGATGCGCGCCCTCGTGAGCTCGCATGTCGATCGACCCGACGGCGGCACGGGCGCCGGCGAGCAGACCGGCCACGACGCCGTCCGGTTCGCCCGCGAGCGTGAACACGCTGCGGTTGTGGGTGGGATCGGAGTGCACGTCGAGCAGCGCTGGACCGGCCTCGAAGCCCGCCTGGATGCCGTCGATCGCGTCGCGATCGCGCCCTTCCGACACGTTGGGGACCGCGAGCAACATCCCCGGCTAGACCAGCAGCTCGCCGGCGCGAACGACCGGTTCGCCGTCGAGCGCGACGTCCGGCTTCATCACGACGCAGTCGAGGTGGACCGGGACCTGGACCGTCCCGCCGATCGCCGCAGAGGCGCCGAAGGCCACGTGGGCGGTGCCGAGGATCTTCTCGTCCTCGAGCACGTTGCCGGTCAGGGTCGCCTTCTCGTTCGATCCGATCCCCAGCTCGGCGACGGTCGTCGCCTCGGGGCCGTGGGTCGTGAGCAGCTCCATCAACCGCGCGCCGGCCTCCCCGGTGGCGCCGGTGAGCCGCCCGTCCTCGACGGTGAGGGTGACCGGCTCGTCCGGAATCCCGACCGCGGCGATCGAGCCGTCGATCACCAGCCGCCCCTCGCATGTTCCCTCGACCGGGGCGATGAATCCCTCGCCACACGGGAGGTTCCCGAACGCCCCCGGTTCGCTCAGGTCCCCCGCGTCGGAGATCGCCGTGCGGCCCCCGAGCCCGAGGCGCAGATCGCTTCCGTTCGCGCACGTGATCCGGGCCTCCGAGGCGGCGGTGAGGCCGTCGGCGAGAGCTCGGCTCCTGCGACGCAGTCCCTCCATGTCCGCGCTCATCACGCGGGCGAGCATGTCCTCGGTGACCCCGGGGAGGGTCCCGATCCGCGTCCCCGTCTCGCTCGCCGCCTTGCGGGCCGCGGTGTGCGAGAGCGACTGCACGGTCGGCGCGAGAACGACGTCCGCGGCCGTCATCGCCGCCGCGAGCGGGGCGGGCGGCTCGGCCGCGTGCGACACCCGCTCCGCCATCACCGCCAGCACGGCGTCGGCGCCGGCCTGCGCGGCCTCGGAGCGCAGCCGCTCGCCCAGGGCGCCGGTGGCGGGGTTGCAGATCACCAGGACCTCCTCCCCCTCCTTCACGCCGATGCAGTCGCGGACGACCGCCTCCACAGCTCGCTCGAGAGCGCTCATGCGCCCGAAGCCTAGAGCCGTCTCGCCCCCGCTTGATAGCCGAGCCCCGACGCTACGATTCGACCCCCCGCCGGAGTAGCTCAGTGGTTAGAGCAGCGGAATCATAATCCGCGTGTCGCAGGTTCGAATCCTGCCTCCGGCATTGAAAAGCCCCTGGTATCACGGACAATCTCGATCAGAGCGCAGGCTCTTCCAGGCGAAATGTGTCCCGAATGTGTCCCGAACTTGTGGTGCTTGCGAGAGCGACCGCTTCCCGAAGAAGCACCGCAGGCGCCTCAGCCCAGCCCGAGCCCAGCGAGGGTCTCCCGCCACCAGCGCGGACCCGCGAGGGAGCGGTAGCACGAGCACTGCCGCTATCGCGCAAAGCAGAAGCGGCGTCAGAGCTGAAACTTGTTTCAAAGGACGCGTTCGAGCACGAGGTACTTCCGACTGGAGACCAGATGCGCCAAGTCATCAGCCAACTCCTGAGTCCGTTCCTCGGCCTGTCGCTCCCAGGCCTCGACGTTGACGATCTCCGCCATCAGCACGTAATCGGCTGCTTCACCCCCACCCGCCTGTCCGGGCACATCCAGCGGCCGCGTCAATCGCCAATCCGACATCGTGTCCAGCGAGCTGCTGACGATGTCCCGATCGCTGGCCATCAGACGCTCAAAGTCCTCGGCCAGCTCGGGCGAGCGCAGAGAAAACCACATGACCAGTGTTGCCGCCGCCGCCATCAACGGAACGCAATGTACTCAACGTTTTTGGCAGGCGCAGTCGCAGAGTGAGTCGAGAGCACGAGCCTAAAGAACTGCTGCTCTCGTCCAAAGCAGTGGTTGTCGGGAATTAGACGAACCGCTTGACGAAGTCGAGCGCGGTCTGCGCGACCTCCTGCCAGCCGTGGTCGATGGTGAGCGCGTGGCCCCGGTTCGGGACCGTC
>Ga0299907_10002745_pt1 | contig 11023 bp, 14 predicted proteins | sample RVTome_16_FD_198680 | JGI IMG/M metagenome (GOLD analysis project Ga0299907, IMG submission 198680) | Soil microbial communities from uranium-contaminated site in the Upper Colorado River Basin, Wyoming, United States - RVT152D67 (version 2) ...
GGAATCTCACTTTGTCCAGACCGTAGTTGATTGACGAGACTCGATTCTCGATTGTCCATATCTGCTCGAGTAGCGGCACGAGCATCGACAGAGTCAGATATCCGTGCGCGATCGTCGTCCCGAAAGGACCCGACGCGGCACGTTCCGTGTCGGTGTGAATCCACTGGTCGTCCCCCGTCAACTCTGCAAAACCGTCGATGTGGTCCTGTGTCAGCTCAAACCAACCCGAGGTACCGATCTCTTCACCAACCAGGACGTGCAAGTCTGCTGGACCTCGAACCACGACACTCATACCTTCGGCTCCGGTAAGGAGATCCCGTAGGACTGGGTCATCGTTCCCAGGAGATCGGCGAAGGCTTTGGCGATGCCGTCGGCATCCCAGCCAGCGTCACGGAACTCGGTGGCAACTTCCGTCGGATAACCCCACAGGGCGAGACGGTCGCCTCCGAGACCGATTGTCTGACCAGTGATGTCCGCACTCTCGTCGGAAACCAGGAAAACAACGAGGGGGGCAACATCATCGACCGAGCCCATCGCCTGATCTCGACGCAACCATCCTGGCAGGGGGGTCCCATCCTTCTCCCATGCTTCGATGTGCCCGGCGAAGGCGGGGATGGTCTTGGTCATGTCCGTGGCAGCGGTGGGAATGATACAGTTGACAGTGACTTGCGAGCGCGCCAGCTCCATGGCCCACGTGCGAGCCATTGCCGTGATTCCCGCCTTGCAAGCCGCATAGTTCGACTGCCCGAAGTTCCCGAGCTGTCCGGCAGGTGAGCCAACGAGTATGAGGCGTCCGCCGCGACCTGACTCCCTGAAATGAACCGCCGCACTTCGAGCACACGTGAAGGTCCCCCGCAGGTGAACGTTGACGACCTCGTCGTAGTCGTCATCGGTCATCTTCCAAAGGACTCGATCGCGGATCACACCGGCATTGGTGACCATTGCGTCGAGTTGACCGAAAGTCTCCAGCGCCGCCTGCACCAGCTTGTCCGCCGTTTCCCTGGTGCCAACTGGACCGACGTGTGCTGTTACCGACCCACCGGAGGACTCGATGGCGACGGCAGCCTGTTTCGCCAGGTCACCGTCTATGTCGTTGACGACCACGGCGGCTCCGGCTCCAGCTAAAGCCCGGGCGTAGGCCAAGCCCAAGCCACGACCCGCACCCGTGATGACCGCCACTTTGTCCTCGAGTCTCGTAACAACCTCCGGGTCCGACGCTGCAATGCTATCAAGCTACTTGATACTCGCCAACTGGAGGCCATGCGCGAAGCGGTGGAGCCTGGGACCGCGCCAGGCGTCGGTCCGCGAAAGATCACCGACTTCTGGAGGCGACAGGATTCGCACCACCGAACCCTCGCCAATCGAGAGGTGACCATCGAGGGCTTGACGAATTCACAAATATGTCACGTGGGGAGCGAGTTCAGTGGAGCTGACGAGATTTGAACCCGTGACCCCCTCGTTGCGAAACTAGAGGTCAAAACGCTCTGACCAGGGGAAACAGCCCCCTTTCAAGACCTGTGGGGGCGCCTGCGGGGCGAACGACGTGAGACGTGGTGAGAGAGAGAGTGACTGTGACGCGACCTGTCTGAGGGCATCGGTGAGGTCGGGCGCACGGTTCCAGGAGCCCGCCCTGGGTTACAGGTATCCCATTTCCTGGGCCTTGGCGAACGCCTCGGTACGGTTTCGGGCACCGAGCTTGACGATGGCAGATGACAGGTAGTTGCGTACACTTCCGTCGGCGAGGTGGAGCCTTTGCGCGATCTCGATGTTGGGATGTCCTTCACCGACCTCTCGGAGGACTTCTCGCTCCCGGTCAGTGAGTGGGTCTCCGCCGGCCCATGCGGACACCGCGAGCTCCGGGGCGATCAGGCGATTGCCGGCGACTTCGATCCGACGGTCGGGAGCGTCTTGCGCAGCTCGTCTGGCGTCCCTTCCGCGACTACTCGCCCGCGATCGACCACGACGACCCGATCGGCGACCGCGGCCGCCTCGTCCACGAGATTCGTCGTGATGAGCACACCGGCTCCGTCGTCGAGACGTCGCCGAAGCGTGTTCCAGAACCGACGCCGCGCCTCCACATCGAGTCCTTCGGTGGGCTCGTCCAGTACAAGCAAAACCGGATCCGCCACCAGCCCCATGGCGAGCTGCAACCGTTGCTGCTGTCCGCCGGAGGTCGGTCTCAATTGAGGGCCAGCGTCTGGTCGGCAGAGCATCGCCCGGGCGATCTTCACCAGGTCTCCTGACAGCACAGCAACTATCAGCCACGACGCAAGACGATCGAGCCAGATCAGCCTTAGATGAGGTCGGGATCTCTGACCTCGGTTCTAGGAACGCGCCGGATTCGAGATGGCCTTGAGCACCTCGCCCCCTGACAGGTGCTCATGGCGCGCAATCTCGAGCTCTCGATGGGGCGAGGGGTAGAGAGTCGTGGCGACCACATCTGGCGATGACTGTTCCATCACCATCGTCTCTCCTCAGGTGTCGCATCATTGGGCTGGAGCGTGTGGAGGGTGCTCCAGAACTCGTGGTCGGTACTCGACTACCTGGATACGGGCGTCAAAGGTGTGGCTGGCGCTCATGTCGAGAGCCACGTCTGGGTAGCCGTCATAGATACGTTCGGTCCCCGTTGCGCCTGTAATCACAGGGAATATTCCAACCCGGAATCTATCGACGAGTCCGGCTCGAACTAGGGCGCGGGACACACTGAGGCTTCCGATCGTGCTCAAGATGCCCTCGCCGTCCGCCTTCATCATTCGCACCGCGTCGACCGCGTCGTCCCGCACGATTGTGGTGTTCGCCCAGGTCAGCGGCTCGTCGAGAGAGGCGGAGAACACGATTTTCGTTGCTTGGGTGAGTCCGTCGATCGATTCCTCCTCGTCGGGAGTGAACTCCGAGGTCCCTTCTGGTGTCACTCCGGCTGAGAAGCCTGACATCAGCCGGTAGGTGTTGGCGCCCATCAGATACGTGACTTCAGGTTGGTCTTCGAGCCAAGCGAGGTACTCAGGCCCCTCGAGTCCCCAAAAGCCGGGCCAACCCTCCGCCGAGGCGTAGCCATCCAAGGATGTAATGAAGTCGACCATTAGTTCTGCCATCGGTATGTCCTTCTTTCGTGATACAGCAATTCGTTGCTGCGTGGCTCGATGCTTTTGGCTTTGTCATTGAAGCTATAGACCTCGGTCCTATGTCTAGACACCATGTAGTGGACAATGGTGGCCAGCGACCCCGGCACCGCGAACGCGTCGGCCTGCACGCCCGGCCGGCCGGGCGCAACGGCTACATCGAGAGCAGGGGCTTCCGTCACGCAATCGGTGACGAGGTTCCGCTATGAGACGCCATCGAACCGACCTGCGCTTCCAGACCGGTCGTGGTTGCCTGCCTCCCGTGATCCGTTGACAACTGCCGGAGGGTGGTTCATCCGTCGAGGACGTCGTTTGCGATGCGCGTGAACTCTCGGAGGGCCCGGTCAGTGTTGGATCGGAGCCAGACGAGCGCCTCACTCGATTCGAGCAGGTCGATCACCGGGACGTACACGATGCCAGGCCCCCAATAGTCTGCCATCGAGGGCACTGTCAAGTGCACGACATCGCCTCGCTCGACAAGCAAGGCGAGCTCGCTCAAGTTGCGGATCGGTCGGCGCAGACGTTCGATTGGGCGACCGCTGGGGGTGCGGGAGGGCAAGATCGCCTCCTCGAGCTCTGGGGGAAGGGTGTCGAACCAGCCGACCTTGTAGTCCGCGACGTCCTCGATCGAAACCTGGTCGCGTTGCGCGAGGGGATGGTCGCGGCTCAGCGCGAGGACCCTGGGCTCGCTCGACAATGTCGGCCCGATCACGAGGTCGGACCCGGCCAGCGGAAGGCGAACCGCCAGTACATCCACCTCGCCGCGGCGCAGCGGTCCGAGGATGTCGTCGAGAGGTATGTCGCGGAAGTCCACGTTCCAGCCGGGGTGGGTCTCGCTGAACTTGCTCGTCACCGCCATGAGCGGTGGCCCGCCTGACGGGCCAGCCACGATGCCAACGCGGACCGTTCCCTCGAAATGGTCACTGTTCGCGTCGAAGGCCTGGAGGATGTCACGCAGTTGATCGGCCGCGGGCTTCACCAACGCCTTGAACTGTTCGCCCGCAGGCGTCAGTGCGACCCGCCGACTGGTGCGATGCACCAATCGTTGGCCGAGCTTGCCCTCGAGCTCGCGTAGGACCTGGCTGACCCGCGCCTGCGTCACCCAAAGCTTCTCTGCGGCGTGCCCGAAGTGGAGCTCCTCCGCCAAGACCAGGAATGTCCGGATCTCTCTGAGTTCAACGTCCGCCCACATCGATGGGCGAGGCTACGCGTCGAGACGGGTCGTAGTCGTGCGGAGGGTCTGCGGGGTGCGCTCCTGCATTCGGTCCCTTATCCGGAGTGTGCGCGTAGAGCCCACCTGCGGCGCCATCTAGCTGGGCTTTCGCGGTCAACATAACCCGTTGTTTCACATCTGTTGCACCGGCCAAGCCGTCTCGGTATGGCGCGACCTCGTCAAGGTCGCGCCGGCCATAAAGTGCGGGTTGCGCAAGCCGTGAAGCCAGGAGGCCTAGGGAACGGGACCCGAAGGATAGTTCTGGCAACTAGCTGCCGATCAGAACGCGAAGTCGTCTCCTTGTTGGCTTCTCGTGCCCGTGTTCTCGACCGAGGCGGGTTCATACGCCGCATGGGTGAAGGTCAAGTGCGTCACTCCGCTGGGCGGCGAGGTGGCCTCGATCCGGTAGTTCCTCTCGAGGCCCTCCAGCCCGTCCCAGAGGCGTACGCCTCGACCGAGCAGCATCGGGACCACCGCGAAGTGCATGTGATCGATGAACCCGGCGGCAAGGAAGTCGCGGATATGGTGGCCCCCCGCCGATGTGTACGTCCTGGCCGTCCGCAGCCTCACGGGCCGTCGCCGGCGCTTCAGCAGGCGAAGCGTCGATGAAGTGGTACGTCGTGCCCTGGTCCGTAGGCAACAGCCATGAGGGTGGTTCGGCCGGTCTGCCCGGTGCGCTCCTGCATTCGGGCCCCTTATCGCTGCTAGTAGCGGTTCGCCCTTGATGGCCAGGGTGGCTTGTCGGAGGATGGTGATGAGCATGAACACCAACGGAAAGGAGCGAGAAGTGCTTACCAACATCATGTACACGACCCTGTACACCGAAGATCAGGACCGAGCGTTGAAATTCTACACGGAGGGCCTCGGCCTGGAGAAGCGCGTCGACTTCTCGGGCCCGGAAGGGCGATTCCTCACGGTGGGCGTCAGCGATAGTCCCGTCGAGATCATCCTCTGGTCGGGCGATGCCGATGTCCGGCACCCGCCTGGGGCGCCGGAGCCAGGCACCGTGCCGGGTCCCGTGATCCTTGAGTCGCACGATCTCAGGAGCGACGTGGAGATCTTTCGCGGCCGCGGGCTGACCTTCGAGGAGCCCGAACCCGCGGACTACGCGTTCGGAGTCCGCATCACCGCGATCGATCCCGACGGCAACAGGATCTCACTGCGCGAGCAGCGCCGACGCGGCAACTCCTGACCTTCCCGAGGACAAATGCTGGCTGGCGGGCACCGGGCGCCAGCCAGCATCAGGGCAGCGTCAGCACAACCGAGTGAAGGCGCCGCCCCGGAGGCTGGGGCCCGACACCCACCCATCTACAACGAGGCCTCCGCCCAGGCCGGACCGAGGCAGCTCATGCCAGCAGGAGATAGGTCACTCGCTTTCCGCGTTGGAGAGGACCGGTCAGGAGGTCACGGTCTCGCCACCCCTCAGAGCTACGGTTTGGTGGCGTCGAGTTGTTCGAGGACCACGTCGATGGTTGCGACCAGAGTTTCGAGGTCTGCACGATGAACATCGGAGAAGAGTTGTTTGGCGAGTTCACGGTGCCGGGCTGTCCAGTCGGCGGCGGCCGCTTCGCCCTGCCTCGTGAGTGTCACGTGGATGGCCCGTCGGTCTGTTGGGTGGGGTAGTCGCTCGACAAGACCCGAGTATTCGAGGGCGTCGACGAGCCCGGTCACGTTGCGGGGAGTGCACCGGAGGGCGTCGCTGAGTTGCCGCTGAGTCATCGGTCCCCGATGGTGGAGACGCCAGATGACTTCGGCACGGGCCGATGTGAGACCTTGTTCAGCGAGTCCTTTCTCCATGGCCGGGCCGAGGACGGCGCCGACCGCGAAGAGTCGGGTGAGGGCACCATCTTGCAAATCGTGTAGGAGCTTCACTATGTTGTTACCTCATGAACAGGTTAGCCTCCACTCCAGCCGGAGAACCGGTCATCGATGTGGATGACCTGGGTCGTCGGTTCGGGGATCTGGATGCGGTGCGGGGTGTCACGTTTCAGGTTGGCCAAGGGGAGGTGTTCGGCTTTCTCGGTCCCAACGGCGCGGGGAAGACGACCACCATCACCATGTTGTGCACTCTGCTCCGGCCGACCAGTGGGACGGCGAGTATCGCCGGTCTGGACACGGTGAGCCAAGAACGTGCAGTGCGACGGTCGATCGGGCTCGTCTTCCAACAACCCACCCTCGACGAGGCCTTGACCGCCGAGCAGAACCTTCGTTTCCACGCCTACGCCTACGGCCTCGAGGCAGACGTGCGCGAGCGGCAGATTCGGAGGCTGCTGACAATGGTGGAACTCTGGAAGCGGCGCGCCGACGACGTCAGGTCCTTCTCGGGTGGCATGCGCCGACGTCTCGAGATCGCCCGTGGACTACTCCACGAGCCCCGCGTGCTGTTCCTCGACGAGCCGAGCGTTGGCCTCGACCCCCAAACTCGCCGCCGCATCTGGGAATACCTGGACGAGCTTCGCGCCACCGACGGGCTGACCATCTTTCTCACCACCCACTACATGGACGAAGCCGAGAATTGTGACCGCATCGCGGTGATTGACCACGGTCAGATCGTCGCACTGGACACACCCGAGAGATTGAAGGGCGCTATGAGTGGTGACCTGATCACCATCGTCTCCCCCTCCCCCACCGCGGCAGCCGACCAGGTGAGGGTCCGCCACGGGCTGGATCCGACCATCGTCGACGATTCGGTGACGTTCCAAGTGCCCAATGGAGAAGACTTCCTTCCCGGGTTCATCCGCACCTTCCAACTCCCCTTGCATTCGATAAGTGTCCGCCGGCCCACCCTCGACGACGTGTTCCTTGAGCTCACCGGACACGCAATCCGCGAGGAGGCCAGCTCCGATGGGCGACCGAAGAAGTCGAGTAGGTGGAGGGGGCGTTGATCGAGGTCTACCGGGGCGCCTGGGTTGTCGCCTACCGGGAGGTGCTCCGCTTCGTCAGGGATCGCTCCCGGGTAGCGGCCTCCATCATCTTCCCTCTCCTATTCCTCGCCATCTTCGGCGCCGGGTTCACCAACATCGTCGGTGTCATGACCGGCGGCATCGACCTCATACAGTTCATGTACCCGGGTCTCATCGCCATGGCCGTCGTCACCGGAGCACTCGCCGCCGGCATATCAGTAGCCACCGACCGAGAGGACGGATTCTTGCGCGAGATCCTGGTCGCTCCCCTCAGCCGCACCGGAATCATCCTCGGCAAGTCCGTCGGCGCCGCCGCCGTGGGTCTTACCCAAACCGTGCTGCTCCTCGCCGTCGGCCCACTGCTCGGAGTCGACCTGTCATTTAGCGTCATCATCCGGCTGGTCCCGATCGCGGTGATCCTCTCGCTTGCAGTGTCCGGACTAGGCATCCTCATCTCCTCCTATGTCCGATCCCAGCATGGCGTACAAATGATGATCCAGCTCCTCGTCTTCCCATTGGTATTCCTCGCCGGAGTCTTCTTCCCCGTAGACAGTGTCCCGGTCTGGATGGAAATCCTCTCCAAAGCCAACCCAGTCACCTACGGAGTCGACGCTATCCGCCAGGTCATGCTGGGATCCGACCTGGCTAGCGCCGGGCTCGGCGTCACCGTATTCGGACACACCATGGCCATCACCGAAGAGGTCCTAGTCGTCGGCGCACTCGGATCGATACTCTTCGCCGCAGCGGCCTGGAAGTTCACCCGAACCGAATGATCCAGCCCAGTCCCGAGGGCGATCGTCGCCGTCATCGAGCACCATGTGAGTTGGTCGAGCAGCAGGATCAGCTCCAGAGCACCTCGCGGAAAAAGAGGTGCTTCGGGAGCAAGCCTTGTGGGTCGCCTGTGGAGGCGCGGATGACAAACTGTATAAATGGCGAGCCAACGCGCTCGCCAAAATCGCCCTGACCAGGGTCTTTAGTGGAGCTGACGGGATTTGAACCCGTGACCCCCTCGTTGCGAAAGATGTGGTCAAAACCCTCTGACCAGGGGAAACGGGACGGATTCACAGGTCTGTGGGGCGGCTGTGGAGCGAACGGCGTGAGACAACGTGAGACAGCGTGAGATGTAGTCGGATCTGCAGGGCAGCCACGGAAAGAGGAACTTCACATCCGCCGAATGCCCACTCATTTGACCGCATATCCCTCACAGATCCACTCGACTGCTGGGCTAGGCAGTCAGCCGATCGTCACGACATCGGCTCCAATGGCCTCGACCTCCGCCACACCCTTTCGATGAAGCGATAGCTGAGCCCGAAGCTCACGCCAAGAGCGCCCAGGTAGCCGAAGAACTCGAGGACCAGCACCCATCCGGTGGTCGGGATCTCCACCAGTCCCATGGTCGAGACATTGACCCCGAGAATGAGCATGAGAATCGCCGTGGCGACGAGTGCAGCCGCGAAGCCTCGCCATCCCCGCCGATAGAAGACAGAGAGAAACCCCGCCCAACCAAGTGTGAATACGACCATAAGCCCCATCGATTCGCCTATCGGAATCGGGTTCCCGCCGGTCGACTCGACTACCTCGGCCATGGTGATGATCGGCTCGTAGACGATCGATGACGCCAAAGCGAGCAGGCCGAACATGGAGGTGAACAACCCGACGAAGATTGCCCAAGAGAAGGTCGTCCCGGAGTCGACGAGCCTCGAATAGCACCACACCAACGAGGCTCCACAGGCTGCGCTGGCCACAGCCATGAACGGAAACGCCCACCAGATCGGGCTGATGAACAGATGGGGGGCGATTGTGAACACCGTCGTCGCCACCACGCCGGCGGCTGCGCCCGCCCCGAGTCCAGCTGCCGGACCCACCTGGGTCACTTCGTGGCTCCGGGTATTCATGTCAGAGACTCTTGCACAAGCTTTCCGGTCGAGTCCTGCCGCTCTCTCTTGGCTGCGGTAGAAGCCGGTCCAGCCAGCCTGGCAGCCACAGTTCCACTCCCCAAACAGAGATAAAGTCGCCGGGACTGTGAGGCACCGTGAGAGCGAATCCTAAGAAGAGCTGAGCGGAGCCCGATTGCGGATCCGTGGCCGGCCGTTCACTTGCTGCGTTGAGGCGAGACATACGCCTCGACCACGCCGCTCCACACTTGGGGTCAGCGTGAAGTCGAGTCCGTTGGAAGAAGCAGACCATCTGGTACACCGGTTGCCCGCCGTGGTGACTCGAATCGATGATCACCGGGTTTCGCGCCGACGCTTCGACGGTCAAGACGACCCGCCTCTGATGTCCTCGAGATTGGGGCACGGGTCGATCGTGTATTTCATGCACTCTTCGCCAGTGAAGGTTCGGGTGACCCTGCTCCGAGGGCGTCACTGGGCAGCTGCTTCGATGAGCATCGGGCGGGCCAGCCAGGTGGCGGCGGTCAGCACCCCCGCGGACACCAGGGTCCCGAAGCCGAGGTCGGAGATGCCAGCCAGGAGGAGAACGGCGGCCATGCCGAACATCGCCACCGGCAGCGTCCAGATCACCGGCTCCCAGGCTCGTATTCCACGACGAATCCCCCGGTAGATCACCACGGTCGCCAGGAGCGCCAACGCAAGGAGGGTCACGGAGAAGAGTCTCTCGTTGTGTTTGAGGGCGAGATCCTCCGCGACGGCGGGATAGGCGGAGACGAACTCGTCCCAGTCGACACCGGTCCTGTGGACGAGCCTCGACGGGTCGTAGCCGATGAAGAGCAGGAACAGACCCTGGGCCGCGTAGATGGCCGAGATGGCGAACGCGACCCAGGCAGCTGCCCGGCTCATGACCCGACATCCGACCGCTCGAGTGCCATGTCGGATCCCTCGCCCGGCGACGGGTCGCGAGTAATGGATGTCGAGTTGGCGTGCTGTTTCATCGTTCTCCTCTCATAGGCGTCCGGGTCGGTCCTGACTACCTATGAGCAACGTAGGACTGCCCGTGATGAGGCGGGAACGGGGCTGGCCCCATTTGTTCTCCTGTGGCAGACCCCACCAAGACTGGGGCGGTTCTGGCCTAGCCCGCTCGCCATGCCCGACTGGGACGACTTCGTTCATTCGGGTTTGCGCACCTCCGAGGTGACGATCGACCATGCGAGACTCAGGGGCTGGCTACTGGTTCGCGGTCTGAGGATGGGCCTGTAGCACGTCGTCTCTCGCCAAGGAGTATCCATGCAGCGGAGAACCCGATCATGACCAGTCCCCAGAACACTCCTTGACTGGAGGTCTGGTCGGGATAGACGAGGAACCCTGTTCCGAGCAAGGCCAGGAGGAGTCCTCCCGTCCATACCGAGTACCGCCATCCGGGTAGCGAGCTTGCCCCGAGACCCAAAACGAGGATCAGGACTAGGGCGTATTCGGCCATGAAGTTGTAGTGGAGCCCTTGCCAGTGTGGGTCGGCCGGCATGCCGGTCATCTGCAGTCGCATCTGGCTCGTCAGCAGGAATAGGACCGGGATAGCGGCCAGCCCCCAGAGAGCTGTCATTGTCTTGTTGCCGACGTAAGGCCGTCTGCGGAAGATGCCTGCTGGATGGAGGAGACCCGCGACTACGGCGAGGACGAGGACAGCAAAGACCGGTGGTGGGATCCGGGAGACGTCATTGAACGGCCAGGTGGCCGCGCTGAGGAGGATCACCCCGGTGGCTTGCCATATGGGTGCGACCTTGTTGATCGGGTCCCTGAACTGGAGGATGAGTCCGATCATCATTGCCCAGTGGTTAGCGGCTATCGCCAGGAAGTGGACCTTGTGGGGAGCGAAAGCACCCTCGAAATCCTGCC
>Ga0299907_10002747_pt1 | contig 11022 bp, 9 predicted proteins | sample RVTome_16_FD_198680 | JGI IMG/M metagenome (GOLD analysis project Ga0299907, IMG submission 198680) | Soil microbial communities from uranium-contaminated site in the Upper Colorado River Basin, Wyoming, United States - RVT152D67 (version 2) ...
CCCCGAAGCTGAGATGGGCAAAGCGATGCGATTCCTCACGATGGCCGACGCCCTTCTCGTGGTCGGATCGACCGTTGCGGTGTGGCCGGCTTCGGACGTGGTGATGAGGGGCGCCTTGCGCTCCCTCCCCATCGTGATCATCAACCAAGGCGCCACTGAGGCCGATCACCTGGCTGCGGTCAAGCTCGACGCGGGCATCGGCGAGGTCCTCCCCGACATCGTGGATGGGGTGCTGGCTAACGACCGCTGAGCCGTTCCACCACCGGAGCCATCGTTTCCATATCCGGCTCGTAGAAGGTGTAGTAGGAGATCCCGAAACGCCGGCGACGCTGTTCCATGATCTCAGCGATCTCCTCGACCGATCCCACCAGCACCTGAGGCGACTCGGCAACCACCTCCGGAGCGGTACCCGCCCCCTCACCGGTCCGCTCCAACACCTCGGCAGGAGACGCTGTGACATGAGCCTCGAACACCAGCACGTTGAGCTCGATCTGGTCATACCGCTCCCCGGCACCTTCTCTGATCCAACCCAACTTCTCCTCGACCAGATCGCCTGTCGCCGACACCACTCCCTTGTCGAGCTGGGCCACGTGCCCTTCGTCGAGACGGACGCTGATGCCGACGATGTCCGCCTCCCGCCCCGCCAGCTGCAACACCCTCGGCCCCCCTCCGCCGATGAGCAGCGGGGGATGCGGCTTCTGTACCGGTTTGGGCTGACCGTCGAGGTCGATCGAATAGTGCTTGCCCTCGAATGTGAAGCGATCAGTACCCCAGAGACCCTTGATCACAGCGATCGCCTCCTCCAGCCGCTCGATGCGCACCCCCGGCGGATCAAACGGGATCCCTGACTTCGAATAGTCGTCCGCCAGCCATCCCGCCCCGATCCCCAACTCGACCCGCCCTCCGGAAAGCACGTCGAGGCTTGCCATCTCCTTGGCGACCAGGGCCGGGTGCCGGAAATCATTCGCCAGCACCAATGTCCCGAAGCGCAGATCGACCTCGTCGATGGCAGCGGCCAGAGCCGGGACCGGGGCCAGCCGCGCCCCGAAGTGATCGGACACGGTGACGATCGAGTAACCGAGATCCGCGGCCTTGCGCAGTTGCGTCTGCCACTCCCCGGCGTCTCTCGCCCCGAGCATGGCCCCAAATCGGAATGGTCTCACCGAACCGATGCTACGAAGCCCCGCAGAGGTCCTAATTCCCTCGCACACAACCCGGAGACGGTCATACCGTTCAGTCATGGATTTTCGAGCGCTCACCATCGCCGACGTTCCTGAACTGACCGGGCTGATGAACCGCTTCGAGCGGTTCTGGGGCCTCCCCATCGCAACCTCCCAAAGTCAGGCCGAAGACGATCTCACGGCGCCCTTCGTCGACCTCGCGCTCGACACCCGTGGCTACTGGCTCGACGGCACCCTCAGCGCCTACGGGCTCGTCTGGCATCGCCCCAGCGGCGAGCGTCAGGAACGGGCCTATCTCCAGGGGATGGTCGATCCCGAATTGCGGGGGCAGGGGATCGGACGTCACCTCTTCGCCTGGGAGATGGAGCGGGCCAGGGAGTGGCTCTCCGGATGTGACACCACACTCCCCTGGTACATCCGGGCCGACGAGTGGGAGTGGATCGAAGACGCCCATCGCCTCTATCGACGGTTCGGGCTCGAACCGGTCCGGTACATCAAGGAGATGATCCGGCCCCTCGATGGGCATATGGAGGTCGACGCAGTCGACGGTGTCCAGATCGTGCCCTGGGACCGGGGCCTGGACGAAGAAGCCCGGGCCACCCTCAACCAGGCGTTCGCCGACCACTGGGGCTCCACACCCTCCGATGACGCGAGCTTTCAGCATCGGCTCGAAGCCGACGGCACCCGGATCGACCTCTCGTTTCTCGCCGTCGCCGAGGGCGAAGTGGTAGGGGTGTGCCTCAACGGCGTCTACCCCGAGGACGAATCGGTGTCCGGGCGCCGGGAAGGTTGGGTGATGGCGCTTGGGGTAGACCGGGCCTGGCGGGGAAAGGGTCTGGCCTCGTCCCTCCTCACGACGTCGTTCAACGCCTTCGTCGATTCCGGTTTGACCCACTCGATGATCGGGGTCGACGCCGAGAACCCGACCGGCGCCTTCAGGCTCTATGAGAAGATGGGTTACGAGGTGCTCCACGGCACGATCACATCGGAGCTGACGGTCGAGCCCTGATCGGGATCGTCCTCGGCCGGCGAGGTGGCCAAGAATTCCCCCCTCCCGGCTTCGCCGTACTCCCCGCTTCGGGGGGAGAAACGGGCCCCTTCCGTTTCCTCCCCCGGAGGGGGAGGTGCCCCGAAGGGGCGGAGGGGGCGTCACCTCTGACGCGGGGCCCACATCCCCCCGCCCTGGCTCCGCCGGTAGCCTGGGGCCATGTCCGGGTACCAGCCCCGTCTGGACGACATCATGTTCACGCTCACGCATGTCGCCGGGTTGGAGGAGGTGTCCAAGCTCGAGGGGTTGCAGCACGCCGACCCGGAGACCGTGGGCACAATCCTCGAGGAGGCAGGCCGGTTCTTCTCCGAGGTGATGGCGCCGCTGAACGAAGTCGGCGACCAGCAGGGCTCAGTCCTCGCCGGGGACGGCACGGTCAAGACACCTGACGGGTTCAAGGAGGCGTACTCCAAGTACATCTCCTCGGGATGGGCCGGGGCGCACCTGCCCGAGAAGTGGGGCGGCGGCGGGTTCCCCTACCTGGTCGGCGTGGTCATCGAAGAAATGTTCAAGACCGCCAACATGGCCTTTTCCCTGGCCGCGATGTTGACCCACGGGGCGGTCGAGGCCCTGGAGCGCCATGGCTCGGACGAGATGAAAGCGGCCTACATCGAGAAGCTGGTCAGCGGGGAGTGGGCCGGGACCATGAACCTCACCGAGCCCGAAGCCGGCTCCGATGTCGGGGCTCTCCGCACCAAAGCGGTGAAGCAGGACGACGGGAGCTACCGGCTCTTCGGGACCAAGATCTTCATCACCTGGGGTGACCAGGACCTGACCGAGAACATCCTCCATCTGGTCCTGGCCCGCACCCCGGATGCCCCCGCCGGGACCCGGGGGATCTCGATGTTCCTCGTCCCCAAGTACCTCCTCGACGACGAAGGAAAACCCGGCGAGCGCAACGACCTCAAGGTCGTCTCCCTGGAGCACAAGCTGGGGATCCATGCCTCGCCGACCTGTGTCATCTCATACGGCGATGCCGGACATGGTGCGGTTGGATACCTCGTCGGCGACGAGCAGGAAGGGATGCGGAACATGTTCACGATGATGAACATGGCCCGGGTCGGGGTGGGCATGGAGGGGGTTGCCATCGGTGAGCGGGCGTATCAGCACGCCCTCCGATTCGCTCGGACCCGGGTCCAGGGCCGTCCCATCGGGGCCGAGACCAGGGACAGCGTCCCCATCATCGAGCACCCTGATGTCCGCCGGATGCTGGTCACCATGAAGTCCTACACCGAGGCGATGAGGTCATTGCTCTACCTGACCGCCGCCGAGGGAGACCACCTGGCCCGCGCCGAAACCGAGGAACGACGAGGGCTGGCCTCGGACCGTCTCGCCCTGCTCACCCCGATCGTCAAAGCCTGGTGTACCGACATCGGTGTCGAGATGGCCTCGCTCGGGGTGCAGGTCCATGGCGGAATGGGTTATATCGAGGAGACCGGAGCGGCCCAGTTCCTCCGCGACTCCCGGATCGCCCCCATCTATGAGGGGACCAACGGGATCCAGGCCATCGACCTGGTATTGAGAAAGGTCCCGATGGAGAACGGGGCGGTCGTGGCCGGTGTGATCGGTGAGATGAATGACGAGCTGGCCACGATGGAGGGTCACGAGGACCTGGGGCTGTTCCGTGAGGAGCTGGCCACGGCCATCCAGGGTCTGGCCGAGTCCACGACCTGGCTCGGCGAGCGGCTGGTGGAGGGGGACATCCAATCGGCCCTGGCCGGGGCGACCCCCTATCTGCGCCAATTCGGGACTGTCCTCGGCGGGTGGCTGATGGCCCGGTCCGCGGTGGCCGCCCTCGGCGAGCCCCCCGAGTTCGGGCCCTCCTTCCTGGCGGAGAAGGTGGCCACCGCCCGCTTCTATGGCGAACAACTCCTTCCCACGGCCAACGGATTGGTCCCGGCCGTCAAGGGCGGCGCCGCCTGGCTCGACAGCGTCACCTTCTGACCAGCGATAGGCTCGGGCCGCTTTGGAGCTAAAAGATCGGGTAGTCGTGGTGACCGGTGGTGGCAGCGGCATCGGCGAAGCAATGGCCCGGCGCTTCGCAGCCGAGAGCCCCCGGGGCCTGGTGTTGGCCGATCTCAACCTGGAGTCGGCGGGGACGGTCGCAGCCGAGTTGGGCGCTTTCGCTATCGAGGTCGACGTGGCCGATCCTTCCTCCAACGACCTGCTCATCGACGAGACGGAGGAGCGGTTCGGGCCTGTCGACCTGTTCTGCGCCAACGCCGGAATCGGATTCGCCGGCGACGAACAGACTCCGCCCGACCGTTGGGACTTCATGTGGCAGGTCAACCTGATGTCGCATGTCCACGCCGCCCGGCGCCTGATCCCGGGATGGCTGGCCCGGGGCGAGGGCTACTTCCTCTCCACGGCCTCGGCGGCAGGGCTCCTCACCAACCTGAAAGCCGCTCAGTACTCAGTGACCAAACACGCCGCGGTGGCCTTTGCCGAATGGCTGGCGATCACCTACGGCGACCAGGGGATCAACGTGAGCTGTCTGTGCCCGATGGGGGTGAAGACCCCGCTTCTCGACGCTGCCGACGAGTTCCACGCCCTGCTCGACCCGCTGGCGATCGATCCGGAGCAGGTGGCGGAGGCGGTGGTAGCCGGGCTCGCCACCGAGGAGTTTCTCATCCTCCCCCATCCCGAGGTGGCGAAGTTCTTCCAGAACAAGGCGAGTGATTATGACCGGTGGATCGGGGGAATGAGGACGGTGCAACGGACTGTTTTCCCAACTTGAGGGACGGGGCAGAATTGAGGGAAATGAGCACGCGGAAAGTGGTCGTGACCGGGATCGGCGTCGTGGCTGCTCCCGGAGTCGGGATCGACGACCTGTGGAAAGGTCTTCAGCTTCAGCCCAAGGCACCCGGCCCGCACCTGGTCGCCAACTGGGACCCCGAGCCCTGGTTGCCAAAGCGTGAGCATCGCCGTCTCGATCGGTTCACCCAGTTCGCCATGGTCGCGGCGCACGAAGCCCTGGAGCAATCCGGATCGCTCGACATCGACCCAACCCGGGTCACGGTCTCGGTGGCGACCGGGATCGGGGGCCTGGAGTCGCTCGAGGAGTTGGTGCACGTTGCCGACGAGGACGACCCCCGGGCCTCGCCATTCCTGATCCCGATGATGATGGCCAACGCCGCGGCCGCCGGGATCTCGATCAAGTACGGGTTCGGAGGGCAGGTGTCGACTCCCTCCGTCGCCTGCGCCGCCGGGACCCAAGCCATCCTCGACGGTCTGCGCCAGATCCAGTGGGGTTACGCCGATGCTGCGGTGGTAGGGGGCACCGAAGCCGCGGCGCGCCGGTCCGCACACGAGGGATTCAGGGCAGCCCGCGCCCTGTCTTCGACCGGGACCGCCCGACCCTTTGACGTGGACCGCGACGGGTTCGTGATGGGCGAGGGGGCTGGGATCATGATCCTGGAGGCGGAGGAGGTGGCCGCGGAGCGGGGATCGAAGGTGCTCGCCGAGCTCAACGGCGGAGCGTCCACCGCCGACGCCTACCACATCACCGCACCCCACCCCGAAGGCGAGGGGGCGGAGCGGGCGATCCGTCTCGCCCTCAAGGATGCCCGCCTCACCCCCGCCGATGTCACCTATGTCAACGCTCACGGGACCGGCACCGATCTCAATGACCGCACCGAGGGCGGAGTCATCGACCGTGTGTTCGACCGCCAGCCGGCGGTGTCGTCGATCAAGGGCACGACCGGTCATGCCCTCGGCGCATCCGGCTCGATCGAGGCGGCGGTGGTGGTCGAGGCGATCCGCCGTCACGAGCTACCGCCCAACATCGGCCTGGCCAACCAGGACCCCGAGATCCCGCTCGACGACATCATTCGGGAGCCGAGGGAGTGGGAGCCGGCACCGGCCCTAACCAATTCCTTCGGCTTTGGCGGGCACAACACCGTCCTTGCCTTCACCCCTGCGGGGTGACTCTTACCTAGAACCCAAAACCTATAACCTATGACCTGACAACGGGAGCTCGGTGAGACCGGGCTGAGAGGGGGTCTGTCGAGACCCCGACCGATGAACCTGATCCGGGTAATTCCGGCGTAGGGACCCGCCTCATCGCTCCCGACAGATCGAGGAGCTGATGAAGATGCGAAAGACCCTGGCCCTGATGGCGATCGTCGCCGCCGTCGTCGCCTGTGGTGAGGGCGAGGCCGAGCGACCGGAGAGCCTGAGGCTGATCTCCCACGACTCTTTCGCCGGCTCGGTCAACGAGGAGACCTTTGCCCCGTTCACCGAGGCCACCGGGATCGAAGTGGAGATGATTGCTGCGGGTGACGCCGGTTCGATGGTGAACCAGGCCGCCCTTTCGCGGGACAACCCGCTGGCCGACGTCCTCTTCGGAGTCGACGACACCTTCCTCTCCCGTGCCCTGGAGGAGGAGATCTTCGTCGAGCACCGCAGCCCCGTCCTGGAGAGCGTGAGTGCCGACCTCGTACCGGAGACCGAGATGGTGACCCCCATCAGTTTCGGGGACGTGTGCATCAACTACGACAAGGGTTGGTTCGCCGAGACCGGGACCGCGGTCCCCACCGAGCTCGACCAGCTCCGGGACCCCGAATACGCCGGCGTCCTCACCGTTGAGCACCCGGCCACCTCCTCGCCCGGGCTCGCCTTCCTCCTGGCGACCATCGCGGAGTACGGGGAGGACTCGTGGCTCGACTTCTGGGCCGACACGAGAGCGGGAGGGGTCAACGTGGCCCCGGACTGGGACACCGCCTACTACAGCGACTTCATGCCCTACGGCGGTGACAGCTCGCTGGTTGTCTCCTATGCCTCGTCGCCGCCGGCCGAGGTGGTTTTCGCCAGCGAGCCGATCGATGAGGCACCGACCGGCGTGGTGGTGGCTGGCTGTTATCGGCAGGTCGAGTACGCCGGGGTCCTCTCCGGGACGGAGTACCCCGAGGCGGCCGGGGAGCTGATCGACTTCATGCTCTCGGTCGAGTTCCAGGAGACGATCCCCCTCACCTGGTTCGTGTTCCCGGTGAACGACGAGGCGGAGCTGCCACCCGAGTTCATCGAGCACACCACCATCCCCGCCGACCCGGCCCGGCTCGATCCGGCCATAATCGCCGAGAACCGCGATCGGTGGATCGATGAATGGGTTGCCGTGATGGAGGGTTGATGAGATCCATCCGCTGGGGCCGGGTCCTGGTTGCCGCGGTCCCGGCGGTCTTCATCGGCTACTTCTTCCTGTATCCGGTTGCCCGGATCCTGGCTCTCGGCCTTGCCGAGCTCGACGTCGGGTCGGGAGGGGTCCAGGCCCGTCTGCTCCGGATCGGATGGTTCACCCTGTGGCAGGCGGCGTTGTCGACGGCCCTGACCATCCTGGCGGCGGCCCCAATGACCTGGGCCGTCTCCCAGTTCGAATTCCGGGGGCGGCGGCTGGCAATGGCATTGGTGACGGTGCCGTTCGTCCTGCCCACGGTGGTGGTGGGCACCGCCTTCGTCGCCCTTGGTTGGAGGGATTCGGTTGGAGCCATCGTCGCCGCCCATGTGTTCTTCAACATCGCGGTGGTGGTCAGGACCGTTGGCTCGTTGTGGTCCCGTCTCGATCCCAATCTGCACGATGCGGGCCGGGTGCTCGGCGCCGGCGAATGGAAGGTGTTCCGGACCATCACGCTTCCCCTGCTCCGGCCCGCCATCGCCGCTGCCGCCTCGATCGTCTTCTTGTTCACATTCACCTCGTTCGGGGTGGTCCTCATCCTCGGGGGATTCCGGTACGCCACCCTCGAGGTCGAGATCTATCGCCAGGCGGTGACCCTCTTCGACCTGCCGCTGGCGGCGGCGTTGGCCGTGGTGCAACTGGTCGGGGTGACGGCAGCCCTCTACGCCTACTCCCGTTATCAGGAGCGTCATGCCACCACTTGGACACTCCGCTCCGATGCAGACCGCCCCCGGGCCCGGGGGCGGGTAAGGGCCCTGATGTGGGCCGCGGTGATGGGCACGCTGCTCGCCCTGGCCGTCCCGCTCGGGGTCCTGGTCGCCCGATCTCTGCAACCGGGTTCCTACCAGGCACTGTTCCGGGATGATCCTGTGGTGGGGGTGCCGATCGCCTCGGCGGCAAACAGCCTCCTCTTCGCCGTCATCGCCTCGCTGATGGCGGTGACCATCGGGGTCATGGCCTCAGCGGTCATCACCGGACGCCGGGGAACTCTGTCCCGATGGTTCGATCTGACGCTGATGCTCCCGCTGGGGACGTCCGCCGTCACCATCGGCTTCGGATTCATCGTCGCCCTCGACCGGCCGGTCGACCTCAGGGCTTCGTTCTGGCTGGTGCCTATCGCCCACGCCCTGGTCGCCATCCCCTTCGTGGTTCGGACGACGGTGCCCACGCTTCGCTCGATCCCGCCGGAGACCCGGGAGGCGGCCCGGGTCCTGGGCGCTTCCCCGGGTCGTGTCTGGCGGGAGATCGACCTCCCGATCGTGAGTCGGGCTGCCCTGGTCGGGGCGGGGTTCGCCTTTGTCATCTCCCTCGGCGAGTTCGGGGCGACTTCGTTCGTCGCCCGTCCCAACACCGCCACCATGCCGGTGATGATCTTCCGGCTCCTCTCCCGACCTGGCGCCGGGTCTTTCGCCATGGCCCTCGCCCTGGCCGTGGCCCTGGCGTCGCTCACCGCGCTCGTCATCCTCTGGATCGACCGTCTCCAGTTCGGGGAGATCGGGACCTTCTGATGCTGGATGTGGAGTCGATCGGAGTCCGTCTCGGCGACAAGCAGATTCTTCATGACCTGTCGCTGTCGGTGAGTGACGGGGAGTCGGTGGCCGTCCTCGGGCCGTCGGGCTCGGGCAAATCCACCCTGCTCCGGGCGGTCGCTGGGTTGGTCCCGGTCGAATCGGGCTCGATCACCTGGGACGGCGATGACATCACGACCATGCCCACCCACGTGCGCGATTTCGGTCTCATGTTCCAGGGTTATGCCCTGTTCCCTCATCTCGATGTGGCCGGCAACGTCGGCTTTGGGCTCAGAATGGCCGGCGTCTCCGACGGCAGGCTCCGGGAACGTGTGGGCAACGCGTTGGAGTGGGTCGGTCTCGCCGGGTTCGCCGATCGCTCCATTGCCGACCTATCCGGAGGAGAGAAGCAGCGAGTGGCCCTCGCCCGCACCCTGGCCCCGGAGCCCCGGCTGGTCATGCTCGATGAGCCGCTCGGGGCCCTCGACCGGGCGCTGCGGGAGCGACTCATGGTCGAAACCCGGCAGATCCTGACCGACCGAGGAGTCACCGCCTTGGTCGTAACCCACGATCGGGAGGAGGCCGTTGCCCTCTCCGACCGCCTCGCCATCATGCGCGACGGCACCATCATCCAATCCGGCCCCCTCCCCTCCATCCTCGCCCACCCGGTCGACGATTGGGTCCGCGACTTCCTGGGGTAGGGCACCCCTTACCTGAGGTACGTAGCGCCATATATGGCGCTACGCCGACAGAGAAAGGGCTCGTCAAGGTTCAGGCGCGCCGACTGGTTCGATCCCCACCTCGGTGATGCGACGTCGGGTCACGCCGGTCACGGTGAAGCGCCAGTCGGCCACGACCACGCTGTCGCCCACGGACTTGGGCAGTTTCTCCAGTCGACTCAGAACCAGGCCCGCCACTGTCGTCTGATCCCCTTTCGGCACCTCGACCCCTAGATCCACCAGGTCGTGAACCGGGAAGCTGCCCGGGACCACCAATGATCCATCGGAGCGACGACGCACCGCCACCAGGTCGGCATCGGTCTCGTCGTAGATCTCCCCCACCAGTTCCTCGACCATGTCCTCGATGGTGACGATGCCCTCTACCCCGCCGTGCTCGTCGACCACCAGGGCCATCTGCTGTCGTTCCTCCTGTAGTCTGCGCAGCCCGACCAGCACGGGGAGGGTCTCAGGAAGCGCCACCGACTCGGTGACGACGGAAGCAACGCTGCTGTTCGGGTCACCCTGCACCATGTCACGGAGGTGGGCAATCCCGAGTGATCCGTCCAGGTCCCCACCCGGGGCAACCGGGGCCCTGGAATGACCCTCGGCCAGGAGGAGGGTGAGGGCGTTGCCGATCTCCTCCTCGGAGTCGATGACAAAAACCTCGGACCGGGGGACCAGGACTTGCCTGATGGTGCGCTCCGCCACTTCGAAGGCGCCGACCAACACCTCCTGATGCTTCTCGCTGAGACCGCGGTGGGCCACTATGAGATCGCGCAGCTCCTCGACCGCCACCTCCTCCCGTGTCACCCCTGGCTCCCCACCCAGCAGCCGCACGACGAAGTCGGTCGACTTGCTCAGCAGCCAGACCGCGGGGCGCGAGACGACGGACGTCCAATGGAGGGGAACCGCCACCATCATCGACCACGACTCTGATCGTTGAAGGGCGAGGCGCTTGGGTGCCAGCTCCCCGATGACCAGCGTGACAAAGGAGAGCACAAGCGTCACCAGGACGATGGCAAGAGGCTCTGCGGCGTCCCCTGCGAACTCGAGAAGGGGGATCAACGGCTCCGCCAGTGACACCGCCGCCGTCGCCGAGGCGAGGAAGCCGGACAGGGTTATCCCGATCTGAATCGTCGCCAGGTACCGATTGGGGTCGCGGGCCAGAGCCGCCAGGTGACGCCCGGCGGCTGAACCGGCCTCCAGCCGAGCGATCTGGGAATCTCGAAGCGAGATGATGGCGATCTCGCTGCCGGCGAGCACACCATTTATCAGCAGCAACACGAAAACAAGGGTGATCTCGAGACCTAGGCCCTCCACGAAGGCCCCTTCGCGTCAGAAGGCGGAGTTGCAAGCGGAAACGGTCGGCTCCGAGAGCCGACCCTCGTACTTCGGC
>Ga0299907_10002749_pt1 | contig 11020 bp, 9 predicted proteins | sample RVTome_16_FD_198680 | JGI IMG/M metagenome (GOLD analysis project Ga0299907, IMG submission 198680) | Soil microbial communities from uranium-contaminated site in the Upper Colorado River Basin, Wyoming, United States - RVT152D67 (version 2) ...
CACAAGCTCAGCGGAGGGCGGTCTCCAGGGCCTCGCCGGCTGCGAGCACGAGAGCGTCCGCGTCGGGGCGGCCGGCGAGCTGCACCGAGGCCGGAAGGCCGTGCTCGGCGGGGCCGCAGGGAAGCGCGAGCGCCGGCCAGCCGAGCGAGTTGAAGGGACGCGTGAAGCGGATCATGTCCTCGCGCAGCGCCAGGTCGCCGATGCCGACGGGCGGGGCGACGAACCCCATCGTCGGCGTCAGCAGGAGGTCGGCCTCGCCGAGCGCCTCGTGGGCGCGCTCCCGGTAGGACTCGCGTGCCGCCCGCGACGAGTCGACGTCCTGGTCGCCGACCGCGAGGCAGCGCTCGACCTTGGTGCGCACGTTCTCGCCGTAGAGGTCGCGGTGCTCGGCGAAGAGCTCGCGGTGGACGTCGGCGACCTCTCGCTGGAAGGCGGGCGAGAACTGCTCGGGCTGCGGGAAGCCGACCCGTGTCCGGCGCGGGAAGAGCGCGGCCGCGGCCTCCACTCGCTCCCGCACGAGCGGATCGCAGCTCTCCGTCCAGGCGATTGCGACCGAGACCTCCTCCAGCGCTTCGAGCGGGGAGACGGCGATCTCCACCATCGCGCTGCACTCGCCGACCGACCGCGCCATCGGGCCGGCCGTGTCGAAGCTCGGGGCGAGTGGGAAGGCACCCTCCATCGACACGAGCCCGTGGGTGGGTTTGAAGCCCACCACGCCGCAGCAGGCGGCCGGGAGCCGGATCGACCCCGCGCTGTCCGTCCCCAGCGCGACGTCGCAGAGCCCGGCCGCGAGCGCCGCCGCCGAGCCGCCGCTCGAGCCGCCCGGGATGTGCCCAGGGTCGAGCGGGTTGACGACGTCGCCGAAGTGCTCGTTCTGGGACGTGATCCCGTAGGCGAACTCGTGCAGGTTCGTCTTGCCGACGATCGCGTAGCCGGCTTCCTCGAGCCACGTGACTGCCGTCGCCGTCCGCTCCGGGACGTGGTCGCGAAAGATCGCCGAGCCGTAGGTCGTGGTCAGCCCGGCGGTGTCGAAGAGATCCTTTACGCCCAGCCTCACTCCCTGTGGAAGCCTGAGCGGCCGCGCGAGAAATGCGTTCAGGCCGTCAGGCGATTGCGTTGTAGATCACCGCGACGACGATCGACCCGCCGAAGAGGACCAGCGCGAGCGTAAGCAGTACGAAGCCGAGGCGCATGTTGCGGCGGGCGAGCTCGGGATCCATTTAGTGCTCCTCCAGGCGATACACGCCCGCTTCTGACCCGCGATCACGCGGCGCCCGAGCCCACCCTCGCCCTTGCCAAGGCCACCGGCCTTGCCTGCGGGCGAGTGCAGGCTCTGGCTTGGTGGTCGCGACCCAGAAGCTGGACAGCATCACCTGAAGGGGCACTACCCGAGCGCGACGGGGTCGATCGCCATGGCGACGAAGAGGAGAGCGAGGTAGGCGAGCGAGTAGCTGAAGAGCCTCCGCGCCCGCGCCGGCGTCGTCTCGCGCGCTAGGGCGACGGCCAGCCAGAGGAAGGCGAGCCCGAGCGCGAGCGCGGCGCCGAGGTAGACGGCGCCGAGCGTCCGCCAGACGACCGGCAGGAGCGTGATCGCCACGAGGACGACCGAGTAGCGGACGATCGATCGCGCCGTCGCCCGCTCCCCGCGGACGACGGGCAGCATCGGCACCCCGGCCTCCGCGTAGTCCCTCTTGATCAGGAGCGCGAGGGCCCAGAAGTGCGGCGGAGTCCAGAAGAAGACGACGAGGAAGAGGAAGAGGGCCGGGACGGTGAGGTTCCCCGTGGCGGCCGCCCAGCCGACGAGCGGAGGCACGGCGCCCGCGGCGCCGCCGATAACGATGTTCTGCGGGGTCGAGCGCTTGAGCCAGCGCGTGTAGACGAGGACGTAGAAGAGATTTCCGGCGACGGCCAGGAGCGCCGCGAGGACGTTGACGAAGCTCGTCAGGACGACGAAGGAGAGGGCCGAGAGCGCGAGGCCGAACTCGAGCGCCCGCTCCGGGGCGACGCGGCCGGCGGCCACAGGCCGCCCGGCTGTGCGCCGCATGCGCGTGTCGATGTCCGAGTCGAGCACGTGGTTGAGCGCGCTCGCGCCGCCGCAGGCGAGGGCGAGGCCGCCCAGTGCGGCGAGGGCGAGCCCGGCCGACGGCAGCCCGCCGGCTCCGACGATCATCCCGCCCGCCCCGGTCACAAGCAGGAGCACCATGATGCGCGGCTTCGTCAGCGTGACGTAGTCCCGCCAGGATCCCGCTGCCGCCGGAGCGCCGCGCCGGAAGGCGAGAGCCGCTGCGACGGCGGCCGCCGCGAGCGCGAGGCCGCCGAGGGCGAGGTGCAGCCCGGTCGGCGTCTTCGCCAGCGCGGAGATCCCTGCGAGGCCGAAGAGGACGAACGCGCCGGCCGCGGGGACGAGGAGCGTGGGGTACGCCAGCCGCGCCGTCAGCACGACTGCAGCCAGCAGGGCGACGGTCACGTGCGCGCTCACGTCGTGGGCGAGGCCCCACTGGCCGGTGGCGACGACCGCCGCCACGCCGGCCGTCGCAGCGAGCGAGGTGAGGCGCAGCCAGGGCCCGGCCGTCACGTCCGCCGCTCCTCCAGCCGCAGGCGCAGATCGCGCAGCGGCCGGGCGCTCGAGACGTACGGAACCTGGTCGAAGTTGTGCGCCGGCGGCGGCGACGTCGCGTACCACTCGAGCGTGTCCGCGCGCCACGGGTCGTTCCCGACCCGCTGGCCGCTGCTCCAGCTCTTGGCGGCGTTCCAAACGAACACGAGAAGGGAGATGCCCATCAGCAGGGCGCCGAGGCTCGAGACGAGGTTGTACCACTCGAACAGCCCGCCCCGCTCGTACGTGTAGATCCGTCGCTGCATGCCCATCAGCCCGAGCATGTGCTGAGGCAGGAATGCTGCGTTGAAGCCGACGAACATGAGCCAGAAGTGGACCTGCGCGAGGCGCTCGTCGTACATCCGCCCCGTGATCTTCGGAAACCAGTAGTACGTTCCCGCGAAGACACCGAAGACCGTCCCGCCGAAGAGCACGTAGTGCAGATGCGCAACGACGTAGTACGTGTCGTGCACCTGGTAGTCGACCGGGTACGTCGCGAGCATGATCCCCGAGAGCCCGCCCATCGTGAACAGGGCGATGAAGCCGAGGCAGAAGAGGAGCGGCGCCCGGAACCAGAGGTGGCCGCGCCAGAGGGTCGCGAGCCAGTTGAAGATCTTGATCGCGGTGGGCACCGCCACCGAGAAGGACGTGATCATGAACCACGCCTGCAGGTAGTCCGGCATCCCGACTGTGAACATGTGGTGCGCCCAGACGAGCATGCTCGCGAACGCGATCCCGATCGTCGAGAAGGCGATCGCCTTGTACCCGAAGATCGGCTTGCGCGAGAAGACGGGGATGATCTCCGAGAGCATCCCCATCGCGGGCAGCACCATGATGTAGACCTCCGGGTGGCCGAAGAACCAGAACATGTGCTGCCAGAGCACCGGGCCCCCGTTCTCGGCCGCGAAGAACTCGGTGCCCGCCTGGCGGTCGAGCAGGAGCAGCGTGACCGCGGCCGAGATCGTCGGGAGCGCGAGGAGCAGGAGCACCGAGTAGGCCTCGATCGCCCAGGCGAAGAGGGGGATGCGCATCCACGTCATCCCTCGGGCGCGCATGTTGTGGATCGTGACGATGAAGTTGATCGCGCCGGCGATGGACGCGAGCGAGGTCAGGTGCAGTCCGAGGATCCAGAGGTCCTGGCCGATGCCGGGGCTGTACTGCTCGCTCGAGAGCGGCGGGTACGAGGTCCAGCCGGCGTTCGCCGCGCCCGGGACGAAGCTGCCGACGACGATGAGGCCGCCGAGTAGGAAGAGCCAGTAGGAAAACGCGTTGAGGCGGGGGAAAGCCACGTCCCGCGCCCCGATCATCAGCGGGATGAGGTAGTTGCCGAAGCCGGCGAGGATCGGGACGACGAAGAGGAAGACCATCGTCGTCCCGTGGATCGTGACGACGGAGTTGTAGTTGTCGCGCGTGAGGAACCCGCTGTCCGCCTGCGCCAGCTGCCCGCGCATGAGGAGCGCCATGATCCCTGCGGCGAAGAAGAAGCCGAACGCCGTGACGATGTAGAGGATCCCGATCCGCTTGTGGTCGACGGTGGTGATCCAGGCGAGGACGCGGCCCTCCCGCCACGTCGGTGCGATCGCCTCCGTCCTAACCGCCATCGGGCTGACCCTCCGGCCTCAGATCCTGGCTCGACTCGATGTACGCGATCAGCGCGTCGACCTGGAAGTCCGGCCAGCCGCGCCCGACGGGCGGCATGTAGCCCGCCACGTCTGCCTGGTTCTGCCCCTCTTGGACGAGCTCGGCGAGGGCCTCCCGGTTCACGAGCGTCCCGCTGCCCGCGATCGGAGGCCCGTAATCGCCCTCCCCCGCCGGGCCGTGGCATTCGGCGCAGACGCGTTCCCAGGTCGCCCTGCCGAGCGCGGCCTGCGCGTCACCCGACTGCTGGCCTTCCTGCTCCGCCCGCCACTGCTCGAACGCAGCGGTGGAAAGGATCTCGACCTCGGTGGGCATGACCGGGTGTAGAGCGCCGCAGAGCTCGGCGCACTTCCCTTCGAACGTCCCCTCGTCGACGGCGGTGAACCGCAGCGTGTTCGTCCGGCCGGGGAGGGCGTCGCGCTTCCCCGTCAGCTCCGGGACCCACCAGCTGTGGTCCACGTCGAAGGAAGTGATCCGGAGCTCGACCGGTTGGTCGACGGGGAGGACGAGCCGGTCGACGGAGACGACGCCGTCCGGGTAGACGTACTGCCAGTAGAACTGGTGGGCCTCGACGCGGACGGGCAGGGCGTCCCCATCGCTCGAGCTCGACGCCTCCACGGCGGGATTCCGCACGAGGACGACCACGGCCACGCCGACGAGGACGAGCGCCGGGATGATCGTCCAGATGATCTCCAGGCGCGTATTGCCGTGGATCTGCGGGCCCTCCGCCTCGGCCGCCCGCCGGCTGCGGAACCGGATGACGAAGAGAACGAGCGTCGCCTCGACCGCCACGAAGACGACGGCGCAGATGGCGAACACGAACCAGTAGAGCTGGCTGATCGCCTCGCCGCTCGGCGTGTTCTGCTCGGGCGGCCCGATCCCGCCCGGCGCCGCGAGCGCCAACGGCGCCAGGGCGAGCGCGAGGCACGCGAGCACGGCGGTGGCGGCGGCCTTCCTCCCCATCGGGCCGTGCGATTCTATGCGGGCGCGGGAGGCCAGGGCTTCGCTGCGAATGTCACCCATTCGCGGGAGTTGCAAATCCCCCGAAATGTGGTTCAGTTCGAAGCGAATGAGCTAGCTCATTCGCAGTGTCGCCGGAAGCTGGGAGAGGTTTTCGCGCGCCGAGGGGAGCGTGCATGGGGGAGCCGAGTGGTTCCCCCATGAGCCCCCTCCTGCCACGAGCGTCTAGGCTCCGCCGGGATGGGAGGTGCCTGGGCCGTGCCGGTCCCTGCAGACGCCGAGGAACCGTTCGAGGTCTTCGTGAACGGAGTGCGGCAGCAGCCGGGGACGGACTACACCGTCGCCGGCCGGGAACTTCTCTTCACGAAGCCCCTGGCCCGCGAGGGGCGCCTCGGCCCCCTGCGCTGGGCGAGCATCTTCTTCGGCGTCGCCGGGACCTACCGGAGGAACGACTCGGTCGACGTGGTCTACGAGGCGGCCGGCCGGCGCCGTGTCGCAGCCGGTCTGCCGATCATCCCGCCAGGCGATTGACGACCGCGCCGTCGCCCGTCACGGTCACCGCAGTGGGCACGACGGCGACCCCGTACTTGCGGGCGAGCTCCGGGCGCGCCGAGACGTCGACGGTCACCACCCTGCGTCCCTCCCTCCGCAGCCTCGCCTCCAGCGTGCGGCAATCGGTGCAGAGAGGGTGGGTGAACTCGACGACGAGCTCGCCGTCCGGCGAGAGGCCGAGCTCGGCCAGGTCGAGGCGCTCGAGCCGGTGCGAGCGGACGCCGCGGAGGCGCGCGCCGAGCCGGTAGATCTCACAGCCGGCGCAGAAGCCGGTCGCCGCCGCGAGCAGGGCGAGGCCGGCGACGAGGAGCCCGAGCGACCACCCGAGCGCGGAGAGGCCCGCGGCATGGGCAAGAGAGGCGGCGCCGAGGACGCCGGCGCCGATCAGGTTCGCGAAGCGAGGCGGCCGCGCGTCCTCGATCGGCCCTTCTCCCGCGAGCGGCTGCACGAGCTCGAAGTAGGCCAGACAGGGTAGGCACCAGCGGCGGCCGAGCGTGAGCCCGAGCGCGAGCTGGGCGGCCAGGACCGCTAGGAGCGGCCACCAGCCGGTCAGGAAGGCGACGAGGGCGAGTGCGCCGATCACGGTCTGGTTGAAGCGGGGCGCACGCGCGTCGATGACGTCGAGGTCGCGATAGGGGTCCGCCGAGCGTTGCTTCACCTTTTGAAGCGTATCTGAGGATCGGCGGCCCGGCGCGCCCCGTCGGCCTGGCGGGGTCGATCTCGGTTTTTGTGTTCTGTCACCCGCGCTTTACACTTGGCAGGACAGCGTCGTGCATCAGGGGTCGATGGCTAGGAGGGGGTTGTGACCTGCCTGCGAGCGGGGAAGCCATGGCGGCGCCCTCCAGGCGAGTGAGCGTGCCCCGCCTCCTTCTCCTTCGTCCTCTGCGCGAGCGCGACTTCGCGCTCGTCTTCGCCGGCACGACCGTCTCCGCTCTCGGGGACGGTCTCTACTACGTCGCTCTCGCTTGGCAGACCTACGAGATCTCGAACGCGCCCACGGCGATGTCGCTCGTCGGCGTCGCGGCGACCCTGCCACAGCTGCTCTTCCTCCTCGTCGGAGGCGCGCTCTCCGACCGCATGGACAAGCGCCGACTGCTGGTGGCTGCGGACGTCCTGCGCGGGGTGGCGATCAGTGCCATCGGGCTCCTCTCGCTCGCGGGCGCGCTCGAGCTCTGGATGCTGATCGCCCTCGTCGCCCTCTACGCCGCCGGCACCTCGCTCTTCTCACCGGCGGCGATCGCTCTCCTGCCCGCCATCCTGCCCAAGGAGGAGCTGGGACGCGGGAACGCGCTCCTCGCGTTCTCGCGGACCGTCTGCGTGCGCATCGCAGGGCCGGCGGCGGGAGGAATCGCCATCGCTCTCTTCGGCGTCGGGTATGCCTTCATCGGGGACGGCCTCTCCTTCTTCGTCTCCGCCCTCACCCTGGTCGCCCTGCGCAAGCGCGAGCTTGCGGCCCGGACGCAAGAGAGCCTCCTGCGTGAGATCGGGGAGGGCCTTCGGTACGTGCGCGGGCAGCGCTGGCTCTCCGTCTCCCTGGCGGCGGCGGCGGTCGGGCTCCTTTGCTACATGGGCCCGATGGAGGTGCTGCTCCCCTACCTGGTCAAGAACGAGCTCGCCGACGGGGCGCGGGCGCTCGGGATCATCCTCGCCTCCGGCGGCGCCGGCGCCCTGGTCGGAAGCCTGCTCATCGGCCAGCTGGGACAGCCGCGCCGGCGCATCCTGGTCATGTACGTGCTCTGGGCGCTCTCCACGTTCGGGATCGCCGGCTACGCGGTCTCCTTCGCCCTCTGGCAGTTCGCCGTCGTCTGCTTCTTCGCCATTGCCGGCCTCATCGTCGGCGGCATCATCTGGACAACGCTCTTGCAGGAGCTCGTGCCCGAGCGCCTGCTCGGGCGCGTGGCCAGCTTCGACGTGCTCGTCTCCTTCGCCCTCGTCCCTCTCTCGATGGCCATCACGGGCCCGATCGCGGACGCGATCGGCGTCAGGGCGACGATGATCGGAGCCGGCCTGGTGGGCGGCCTGCTCCTGCTCGTGCTTCCCTGGACGCCCTCGCTGCTCGCCCTCGACCGGGCCGATAGCGCAGCGCGGGCGCAGGGCGAGGAGAGCAGGCGCTCCCGCGCGGGGCGCGTCAGCGCCGTTCCAGAGCTGTCGGAGTAGGCTCCAGGCGCCCCTGCGGCCGGACGGGGCGCGCCCCTCGGGCGCCGGCTCGCGCACCCGCTCCATGAGCACGACGCGGGCCGGCGGCGGCAAGCTAAGCTCAGGAGAAGGGTGGAACCCGAGCAGTTCGACGATCTCAACGCCGGCTTCGTCCAGGAGCTGTTCGCCCAGTACCTCGCCTCGCCGGAGGCCGTCGACCCAGAGTGGCGCGCCCTCTTCGAGTCCGGGTCGGCGACGCTCGTGGAGAGCCAGCCCCTGGTCCGCCGCCTCCTGGAGCTCTACCCGCATGCGCTCGACGGGGGGAACGGCGCCCCGGCCGCGGCACCCGCGCCGGCCGCGGCGCCCCCGGGCGAGCTGCTCGGGGCGGTCGCCGCGGGGATGTCGCTCGTGAAGGCGCACCGCACGCACGGGCATCTGGCCGCCCGCCTCGATCCGCTCGGGAGCGAGCCGATCGGCGACCCGGCCCTCGATCCCGACCGGCTCGAGCCGCGCCTGACGCCCGAGCTCCAGCAGCAGATCCCGGCCAGGGTGCTGCGTCTGCACGTCCCGGGCGAGACGCTCGCCGACGCGCTCCCGCAACTCCGGGAAACCTACTGCGGGACGATCGCGTACGAGATCGAGCACATCTCCAGCCACGAGCAGCGCGTCTGGCTCCGGAACGCGATCGAGTCGAACCGGTACCGGCAGCCGCTCTCCCGGGAGGAGCAGGTGACGCTGCTCACCCGGCTTTCCGAGGTGGAAGGCTTCGAGCGCTACCTCCGCCGCGCCTTCCTGGGGCAGAAGCAGTTCTCGATCGAGGGGCTGGACGTCATGGTGCCCATGCTCGACGAGGCTTTCGAGCTGGCCGCCGCGGACGGTGCCCGGGAGGTCGTCCTCGGGATGGCCCACCGCGGGCGGCTGAACGTGCTCGCGCATGTCGTCGGACGGCCATACGACACGATCCTGCGCGAGTTCGAGGGAGAGCGCGTCCTCGAGGCTGTCGGATCGGATCCGGAGGGCGGAACCGGAGACGTCAAGTACCACCACGGTGCGGGCGGCGTGCGCAAGACGTCGAGCGGCGACGTCCAGGTCACGCTCACCTCCAATCCGAGTCACCTCGAGTACGTCGACCCGGTCGTGGAAGGGCAGACGCGGGCGCTCCAGACGGATCACGAGTCTGCGGCGGACACCCACGACCCGAGCTCGGCCCTCGCGGTCCTCATCCACGGCGACGCCGCCTTCCCCGGGCAGGGCATCGTGGCCGAGACCCTCAACCTCCAGGCGCTCGTCGGCTACACGACTGGCGGCACCCTCCATGTCATCGCCAACAACCAGGTCGGCTTCACCACCGATCCCGAGGAAGGCCGCTCGACCCGCTACTCGAGCGACATCGCCAAGGGCTACGACACGCCGATCGTCCACGTGAACGCCGACGACGCCGAGGCCGCGGTCGCGGCGATCAGGCTGGCGATGGCCTTTCGCGCCCGCTTCCGGCACGACGTCGTCGTCGATCTCGTCGGCTACCGGCGCTTCGGGCACAACGAGGGCGACGAGCCGAGCTACACGCAGCCGCTCATGTACCGGACGATCGAGAGCCACCCGAGCGTGCGCGAGCAGTACGCGCGGCGGCTCGTCGAGCGCGGCGTCGTCGCCGAGGAGGAGACGGAGGAGCTCGTCGCGTCGTCGCAGGCCGCGATGCGCGAGGCCCACGACGCCCTCAAGGCGACATTCGGCTCGGGTGGCTCGGCGGGGAGGGAGAGGCGGATCGGGCGCGGCGCCGACACGCAGGTCGAGACGGCCGTCGAGGGCGAGCGCTTGCCCGCGCTCAACGAGGAGCTCCTTGCGGTGCCGGAGGGCTTCAAGGTCCATCCGAAGCTCCTGAAGACGCTCGAGCGCCGCCGGGAAACCCTCGGCGAGGAAGGGGGCATCGACTGGGCGCAGGCCGAGGGCCTTGCCTTTGCCAGCCTCCTGACGGATGGAACCCCCATCCGCCTCACCGGCCAGGACACGGAGCGGGGAACCTTCTCTCACCGGCATCTCGTCCTGCACGACCACGAATCGGGCGAGACCTGGACGCCGATCGAGCATCTGCGCGAGGCGGTTGCCCCCTTCCAGGTCTACAACTCGCCCCTCTCCGAGATGGCGGCACTGGGCTTCGAGTACGGCTACTCGGTCTCCTGCCCGCGCGCCCTGGTGCTCTGGGAGGCGCAGTTCGGAGACTTCGTTAACTCGGCGCAGGTGATCGTCGACCAGTTCATCGTCTCGGGTCTCTCCAAGTGGGGGCAGAGCTCCAGGCTCACGCTGCTCCTCCCGCACGGCTACGAGGGGAACGGGCCGGAGCATTCGAGCGCGAGACTCGAGCGCTTCATGCAGCTCGCGGCCCAGGAGAACATCCGCGTGGTCAACTGCTCCACCGCGGCGCAGTACTTCCACGTGCTGCGGCGGCAGGCGCTGCACGCCAAGGCGCGACCGCTCGTCCTCCTCACTCCCAAGGGCCTTCTGCGTCTCCAGGGGGCGACCTCGCGGCTCGACGAGCTCGCCGGCGGAAGCTTCCAGCCGATCATCGACGATCCCACCCTCGACGAGGAGGCGAAGCGGCAGGCCGACCGGCTCGTCCTCTGCTCCGGGAAGGTCTACTACGACATCGTCGGGCACGAGGCGTTCAAGGACGTCGAGGGCGTCGCCGTCGCGCGCCTGGAGCAGCTCTACCCGTTCCCCGTGGGGGTGTACGACGAGCTTCTCTCGCGCTATCCGAGCGTCAGCGAGGTGATCTGGGCGCAGGAGGAGCCGCAGAACATGGGCGCCTGGCGGGCGACACGCCACCGGCTGGAGGAAGGCCTCCCGGCCGAGGTAGAGCTTCGCTACGTCGGCCGTCCCTGGCGCGCGAGCCCGAGCGAGGGCTACCCGACCGCGCATGCGCTCGAGCAGGACCGCATCGCGCGGGAGTGCCTCGGCGCCTACTAGGCGCTCGTTCCCGCACGGCCCGCGTCGCCCACTCCGGACAGGTCCGGAGCCAGGCACCCGGCGTGTCCGGAGGAGCCACGTCCGTACGCGGAATCGGGGAGCCGCGCTTCCCGCAGTCAAACGGGTCGGGCGCCGCAGAGCGGCGATCCGGTCGCGGAGGCTCCGGGGCGATGG
>Ga0299907_10002750_pt1 | contig 11019 bp, 6 predicted proteins | sample RVTome_16_FD_198680 | JGI IMG/M metagenome (GOLD analysis project Ga0299907, IMG submission 198680) | Soil microbial communities from uranium-contaminated site in the Upper Colorado River Basin, Wyoming, United States - RVT152D67 (version 2) ...
CTCGGCTGGTCGCCCGAGGAAGGGTTCCTGAGATACGACTGGCGCGGGTACAACGAGGCGATGCTCGTGTACCTGCTGGCGCTCGGGTCGCCGACCTTCCCGGTGGGCGGGGACGCGTGGACCGAGTGGACGAGCACGTACGACAAGCACTGGGCGACGCTGTTCGGCCAGGAGTTCCTGACCTTCCCGCCGCTGTTCGGCCATCAGTACACGCACGTGTGGACGGATCTCCGCGACATCCGGGATCCGTACATGCGGGGCCGCGGCCTCGACTACTTCGAGAACAGTCGGCGCGCGGTCTACGCCCAGCGGGCGTACGCCATTGCCAACCCGCGTCGATGCCGCGACTATGGTGCGACGATCTGGGGGCTCACGGCCAGCGACGGGCCGGCCGACATCGAGATCGAGGACGCCAGCGGGCGCCGGGCGTTTCGCAGCTACATGGCACGCGGGATCGACCTGACGGGAAAGCACGACGACTGCACGCTCGCTCCGACGGCGGTGGTCGCGTCCCTCCCGTTCGCGCCGGAGCTGGTCATCCCGGCCACCCTGGACCTGCACCGGCGGTTCGGGCGGCACATCTACTCCAAGTACGGCTTCCTCGACGCGTTCAACCGGAGCTTCGTCTTCGACGTTCCGCTCCGCCACGGCAGTTACGTCCCGAACTTCGGCTGGGTCGCCGGTGACTATCTCGGCATCGACCAGGGCGCCATCCTGGCCATGATCGAGAACTACCGCAGCGCCCTGGTCTGGCGCGTGATGCGGAAGAACCCGTACCTGCGTCGTGGCCTCGAACAGGCCGGCTTCTCGGGTGGTTGGCTCGCTGGACCGGGTCAGTAGCGCTCCAACCGCACTGTCCCGGGCCGTCATCCTCGGTGTCGTCGCGGCGCTGTTGTTCGGCGAAGGCTGCGGTCTCTCGTCCTCGCCCGGGACCGTGCTCCGCTTCTGGGCCATGGGCCGCGAGGGCGAGGTGGTCGCCGAGCTGCTGCCGGAGTTCGAGCGCGCCAACCCCGGCATCCGCGTGAAGGTGCAGCAGCTGCCGTGGACCGCCGCTCACGAGAAGTTGCTGACCGCGTTCGCCGGAGACGCCACCCCCGACCTCTGCCAGCTCGGCAACACGTGGATTCCCGAGCTCGTCGCGCTGGATGCCCTCGAGCCGCTCGACCGGTACGCCGCCGCTTCCCCGATCGTGGACGCCGCCGACTACTTCCCGGGAATCTGGGACACCAACCGGGTCGACGGCACGCTCTACGGTGTACCGTGGTACGTTGACACGCGCCTGGTCTTCTACCGTCGCGATCTGCTCACCGCCGCCGGGTTCCCGGACCCGCCGAGGTCGTGGCCCGACTGGAGACGGATGCTGGCCGCCATCGAGAACGAGCGGAGCCCTGATCGCCACGCGATTCTGCTGCCGCTGAACGAGTTCGAGCCGCTCCTCGCACTCGCGCTGCAGCAGGACGACCCCCTCTTGCGGGAGGACGGTCGGTGGGGCAACTTCGCGGCGCCCGGATTCCGCCGGGCGCTGGCGTTCTACCTGGAGATGTTCCAGCGCCGCTGGGCCCCGGCGGTGGCCGATGCCGCGATCTCGAACGTGTGGAACGAGTTCGGGCGGGGGCGGTTCGTCTTCTACGTCTCGGGGCCCTGGAACATCGGCGAGCTGCGGCGCCGGTTGCCGGCCCACCAGCAGGACACCTGGATGACGGCGCCCTTGCCCGGACCCGACGGCCCCGGCGCCTCGATTGCCGGCGGCTCGAGCCTCGTGGTGTTCCGCGCGTCTCGCCACCAGGCGGCGGCGTGGCGTCTCATCGAGTTTCTCTCGCAGCCGAGCGTGCAGCGGCGCTTCCACGCCCTGACCGGCGACCTGCCGCCTCGACGCGACACCTGGCGTGATCCGGGGCTGGCGGCCGACGTCCACGCGCGCGCCTTCCGCGACCAGCTCGAGCGCGTCAGGCCGGCGCCGAAGGTCCCCGAGTGGGAGCGCATCGCCACCGAGATGCGCCTCGTCGCCGAGCGGGCCGTGCGCCTGGGACTCTCGGTGGACGAGGCCACCCGCGAGCTCGACGCCCGCGCGGACCGGATTCTCGAGAAGCGTCGCTGGATCCTCGCCCGACGGGGCGCCGGGTGAAGAGCGTCGGCGCCGCGTGGTGGTTCGTCGCGCCGGCCCTGGTCGTCATCGGGGTGTTCTTCGTCCTGCCCGTCTTCGCCGCGCTGGCGATGAGTCTCACCGACTTCGACATCTACGCGCTCGCCGACAGCCGGAATCTCCGGCTGGTCGGGCTCCGCAACTATGCGGAGCTGCTGCAGACGCCGCTCTTCTGGAAGGCGTTCAGGAACACGCTCTACTTCGTGGTGGTCGGAGTACCGCTCTCCATCGGGGTGTCGTTCGGCGCGGCCCTGCTGCTGCATTCCCGGCTGGTCAGGTTCCCGGGGCTCTTCCGCACGGCGCTCTTCGCCCCCGTCGTCACCACGCTGGTGGCGGTCGCCGTGATCTGGCGGTACCTCTTCAACCCGCACTACGGATTGCTCAACTACGCCCTGAGCCGCGTCGGCGTCAGCCCGATCGACTGGCTGGGGGATCCGTCGTGGGCGATGCCGGCCATCATCGTCTTCGCCGTGTGGAAGAACTTCGGGTACAACATGATCATCTTCCTGGCCGGATTGCAGAGCATCCCGGAGCCGCTCTACGAGGCGGCGCGGATCGACGGGGCGTCGATCTGGCGGCAGTTCCGCCACGTCACGCTGCCGATGCTCGCGCCGATCGTGACCATGGTCAACATCCTGACCATCGCCGGGTACTTCCAGCTGTTCGCCGAGCCCTACGTGATGACGCAGGGCGGGCCGCTGCAGAGCACGGTTAGCGTCCTGTACTTCATGTACGAGGAAGGGTTCAAGTGGTGGAACCTGGGCTCGGCCTCGGCGGTGGCGTTCCTGCTGTTCCTGTTCATCTTCGCCGTGACGGCCGTGCAGCTCCGGCTGGCGCGGTGGACGCATGCGTCCTGATGCCCGGGCTGGCGAAGCTGTTCGTGAACGGCGTCGTGCTCGGTGTCGCGACGATCACGGTCGCGCCACTCGTGTGGATGCTGTCGGTCTCGCTGATGTCGCCGGGTGAGGCCAGCACGTTTCCGCCCCCGCTGGTGCCGGGTCGGCCGACGCTCGACAACTACCGGGGTCTGTTCGCGCGCGCCGGCATGGGGGGCTACCTCGTCAACAGCGTCGTGCTCACGACGGCCGTGACGCTCGGCTCGCTGCTCTTCAACGTCGCCGCCGGCTACGCGTTCGCCAAGCTGCGCTTCGCCGGCCGGGATCGCATCTTCAAGGTGCTTCTCGGGGCGCTGGTGATCCCCTCGCAGGTGGCGATGGTGCCGCTGTTCCTCTTGCTGAAGCACCTCGGGCTCGTGAACACGTACGGGGGCATCGTCGTCCCGGCTCTGGCCAGCATCTTCGGCATCTTCGTCGTGCGCCAGTACGCGCTGTCGATTCCGGACGAGCTGCTCGAGGCCGCGCGGATCGACGGCGCGGGCGAGTTCCGCATCTTCCGCTCGATCATCGTGCCGGTGCTCCGCCCCATCGTCGTGACCCTCGCGGTGTTCACGTCGCTCGGCGCCTGGAACGACTTCATGTGGCCCCTCATCGTGCTCAGCGACATGGATCTCTACACGCTGCCGGTCGCGCTCGCCAGCCTCTCGCGCGAGCACGTCCAGGACAACGAGCTGATGATGGCCGGGGCGGTCCTGACGACGCTGCCCGTGCTGCTCGTGTTCCTGGTGCTCCAGCGGTACTACATCCGGGGACTCACCCTGGGCAGCCTCCGGGAATGACGGGACGCGCGGCGGCAAGATTCCCGGGGTGGCGCGCCGGGCTCCAGGCGCTGGCGGTCGTGGCGGTCGCCCTGGCTGCGTGGGTTTCGACGACCCCGGCGCCGCCGGCCGGCGCGTCGTCGGTCCAGGTCCTCGACGGCTTCGACGACCTGACGCCGTGGACGGCGGTGGCATCCGACGGCGTGCGGGCGGCCGTCCAGCCGGCGGAAGGGGTCGCGGGACGGGCGCTGCGTCTCGACTTCGACCTCGCGGGGACCGCGGGGTACGCGCTGGCGCGACGCGTCCTGCCGCTGGAGATGCCGGCGAACTACGAGATCGCGTTCTACCTGCGCGCGGACGCTCCGGTCAACCATTTCCAGGTCAAGCTCGTCGACGCGAGCGGGGACAACGTCTGGTGGGTCAACCGGCCGAACTTCGAGTTCCCTCGCGAATGGCAGCTGGTTCGGATCAAGAAGCGCCACATCGAGTTCGCGTGGGGCCCCACCACGGACCGCACGCTTCGGCGTGCCGCCTCGCTCGAGTTCGCGGTGGCGGCCGGGCGCGGCGGCGGCCGCGGCGCGGTGTACGTGAGCGAGCTGACCCTGCGCGAGCTGCCCGAGCACCTCCCCCCCGTCCCCCCGCCGGCGGTGCACGCCTCGTCCGGGTCGCCCGGGGCCGCGGCCGCGCTGGCGCTCGACGGTGCCGTCGCGACCGCGTGGCGGAGCGACCCAGCCGCCGGTCCCGCCCAGACCCTCACCGTCGACTTCCACCGCCCCCGCGAGCTCGGCGGGCTGATCGTGCGGTGGCTCCCGGCCGCGCATGCCACGCGCTTCGACGTCCAGTTCTCGGACGACGGCGTGCGCTGGCAGACCGTCCGTCGCGTCGTCGGCGCCCGCGGCGGCCCCGACCCGGTGTGGTTGCCCGAAGCCGAGACGCGGTTCCTGCGCCTGGCACTGCTGCGCGGTCCGGGCCCGAGCTTTGGCGTGGCCGAGCTGGAGGTCAAGGACCTGGCGTTCGGCGCGTCGGCGAACGCCTTCTTCCAGGCCCTCGCTCGCGAGTCGCCCCGGGGGACGTACCCGCGCGGGATATCCGGCGAGCAGTCGGCGTGGACCGTCGTGGGCATCGACGGCGGTGACGACAGCGGCCTGCTGTCGGAGGACGGCGCGCTCGAGGTGGCAAGGGGCGGGTTCTCGATCGAGCCGTTCGTCGTGCGCGGTTCGCGCGTCGTCAGCTGGGCCGATGTCGAGACGCGTCAATTCCTGGCCGACGATTACCTGCCGATCCCCGGGGTCGCATGGCGCCGGCCCCAGTGGGAGCTGCGCGTGTCGGCGTTCGCGTCGGGGTCACGCGGCCGATCCCGGCTCGTCGCCCGCTACGAGCTGCGGAACCTCACCGACCAGACCGTGCCCCTCGAGCTCGTCCTCGCCGTGCGTCCGTTCCAGGTGAATCCGCCCTCCCAGTTCCTCAGCACCCCGGGCGGTGTCAGCCTGATCCGTCACGTCGCGTGGGATGGCAGGGTGCTCGCGGTCAACGGCGACCGCGCGGTGTTCTCGCTGCGCCGGCCGGACCGTGTCGGCGCCTTTCCGTTCGCGGCCGGCCCGGTTGCGCGCCTGCTCGGGGAGCCGGGCTGGACGGGCCCGCCGGAGGTCCACGACGAGCTCGGCCACGCGTCGGCGGCGCTGGGCTACCGGCTCACGCTGCCGCCGCACGGCCGGACCACCGTGGGCGTCGTCGTCCCCCTGTCGGGACCGATGGTGGGGCCCGACCTGCGGGGCGAGACCGCGACGGCGTGGATGGCCCGGGAGCAGGCCGCCGTCGCCGGGGTATGGCGCGAGCGACTGAACCGGGTCTCCTTCGAGGTCCCGGGGCCAGCCCGGCCGCTGATCGCGGCGCTCCGCACGGCGCTGGCACACGTGCTGATCACACGCGACGGTCCGGTGCTGCGGCCGGGGACGCGATCCTACGCACGCTCCTGGATCCGTGACGGCGCGATGATCGCGGAGTCCCTGCTGCGGGTCGGCCACGCCGGCGTCGCGGCGGACTACCTGCGCTGGTACGCGCCGCACCAGTTCGCCGACGGCAAGATACCCTGCTGCGTCGACGAGCGCGGCGCCGATCCGGTGCCCGAGCACGACAGTGCCGGCGAGTTCATCTTCCTGGCCGCCGAGCTCTTCCGCTACACGAACGACCGTCGGCTGCTCGAGGAGATGTGGCCGCGCATCGACGCCGCCGCGCGCTATCTCGAGGCTCTGCGCCAGTCCGAGCGTACCGACGCCAACCTGAATCCCGCGACCCGCGCGTTCTACGGGCTGCTGCCGGCCTCGATCAGCCACGAAGGCTATTCCGCCAAGCCGATGCACTCGTACTGGGACGATTTCTGGGCGCTCAAGGGGTACCACGGCGCCATCGCGGCCGCGACGGCCCTGGGCTGCGGCGACGCCGCGCGGCGGCTCGAGACCCAGCGCGACGAGTTCCGCGCCGACGTCGCGGCGTCTCTGCGCCATGCCGTCGCCGCCCACGGGATCGCCTACCTGCCGGGCTCGGCCGAGCTGGGCGATTTCGACCCCACGTCCACGACGATCGCGATCGCGCCCGGCGGGGAGCTTCACCGCCTGCCGCGCGACCTGGTCGACGCCACCTATGCCCGGTACTGGCGGGAGTTCGTCGACCGCCGGGACGGCCGCATCGCGTGGGAGGACTACACGCCGTACGAGATCCGGACCGTCGGCACGTTCGTGCGCCTGGGCTGGCGGGACCGGGCGCACGAGCTGCTCCGGTTCTTCCTGGCCGGCCGTCGTCCCGCCGCCTGGAACCAGTGGCCGGAGGTGATCGGGCGCGATCCACGGCAGCCGCGCTTCGTCGGCGACATGCCGCACGGCTGGGTCGCTTCCGACTTCATTCGCGCTGTGCTGGACCTCTTCGCCTACGAACGGGACGGCGACCACGCCCTCGTGCTCGCCGCCGGCGTTCCGCCGGCCTGGATCGAGCGGTCGGGGGTCACGGTGAAGGGCCTGCACACGCCCTACGGGGTCGTGAGCTACTCGCTCGAGCCGTCGGGCGGCAACCTCGTGCTGCACCTGACCGGCACCTCGCGGGTGCCGCCCGGGGGATTCGTGCTCGCGTGGCCGGGCACGCAGGCGCCGCCCGCGACCCGGATCAACGGCAAGCCGGCCCGGTGGCAGGGGATGGAGCTGCCCATTCACGAGCTGCCGGCCACGGTCGTGATCGGTGGCCGACCCTGAGGCCGGTCCGGGCCGGATGATCGGCTTCCCGGAGCACTTCCTCTGGGGGACGGCGACATCGGCCTACCAGGTCGAGGGATCGCCGCTCGCCGATGGCGCCGGGCCGAGCATCTGGCACCGCTTCACACACACCCCGGGCCTGGTTCGCGATGGCTCCACCGGCGACACCGCCTGTGACCACTACCGACGGTATCGCGACGACGTGGCCCTGATGCGGGGGCTCGGGACGAACGCCTATCGCTTCAGCATCTCGTGGAGCCGCGTCATGCCCCGGGGTCGGCACCCGGTGAACGCCCCGGGCCTGGACTTCTACGAGCGGCTGGTCGATGCCCTGCTCGACAGCGGCATCGAGCCCATGGTGACGCTCTATCACTGGGATCTTCCCGCCGGCCTGGACGACCGGGGGGGATGGCTCAATCCCGACATCGCCAACTGGTTCGCCGAGTACGCGGCGGCCGTGTTCGGGCGGCTGGACGGCCGCGTGAAGATGTGGGCGACCCTCAACGAGCCGTGGGTCGTCAGCGACGGCGGCTACCTCCACGGCACGCTGGCGCCGGGCCATCGGAATCGCTTCGAGGCGCCGATCGCGTCACATCACCTGCTCCGGGCGCACGCCGAAGCGGTGAAGGCCTATCGCGCCGAGGGGCGTCACCGGATCGGCATCGTCGTGAACGTCGAACCGAAATACCCGGCGTCGGACGACCCGGCGGATCGGGCCGCGACGGTGAGAGCCGACGCCTACATGAACCGGCAGTATCTGGATCCGATCTTCCTCGGGCGCTATCCGGACGAGCTGCCTCAGATGTTCGGCGAGGCGTGGCCTCGGTGGCCGGCCGACGATGTCGCGCTCATCCGGCAGCCGATCGACTTCCTCGGCGTCAACTACTACACGCGCAGCGTCACGCGCTTCGATCCCCACGCATGGCTCGTGCAGGCGGCCCCCACGCCCCAGAAGCGCGCCACCTACACCGAGACCGGCTGGGAGGTGTTTGCGCCGGCCCTCACCGACACCCTCGTCTGGATCAAGGACCGCTACGGGAATCCGCCGACCTATGTCACCGAAAATGGCGCCGCATTCTTCGATCCGCCGGCGCTCGAGGGCGATGGTCTCGCCGACCCCCTGCGCGTCGCCTACCTGCGCCGGCACATCGCGGCCGTCCATGCGGCGCTCGAGCGCGGCGTCGACGTGCGCGGATACTTCGTGTGGTCGCTGCTCGACAACTTCGAGTGGGCCGACGGCTACTCCAGGCGCTTCGGCATCGTGCACGTCGATTTCGAGACCCAGACGCGTACGCTCAAGGACAGCGCCCTGTTCTACGCCAGGCTCATCGCCTCGAGGGGCCTCGCGCTGAACGACCTCCCCTCGCGCGAATCCCGCCGCTGAATATTTCAGGATGAGGGGGCGTCTCAGCCGTATGGGCAGGGGAGCGGCGGCCGTTCTCGCGGCACTCCTCTGTCGGGAACGCCCCGGTGCGGCGACCGCCGTCCAGGGTCCGCCACGGCGGGCGAAGGCGTCGACCAGCCAGCGCTTGACGCGCTCGGCGGGTGTGGGTACCTTTCGAAGTGCATCCCTTCCTCGGTGTGAGTCGTGGCCGCGCGACGGCGTGGTGCGCGCGGGCGATGCATCGCATCGGGGGTACGAGTCCCAGGCGTGACGCCGTGGTCGCGGAAGTGAGGCGAAGCGCGGGCGCGTCCGGTGTTGATTTTGTGTCGCCCAGCAGCTGGCATTGCTGAAGCGCTGCGGCAGGAGCCGGGAGTCGTTCAGAAAGCGTCAGGACCTTGCAACGGCCAAGTGAACGCGTCGTGCGCCACTCTCTCGCCCTCCTGGGGGCGCTCGTGCTGCTGGTCACCGATGCGCACGCCTTTGGCCTCGACGACGTCGCTGCGCGGGCAGCAAAGCTCGCCTCGATGTCCTATCAAAAGCAGGGCGGCGCCATTTCCGGAAGCATCAAGGCGCTGACCTACGACCAGCATCGCGATATCCGGTTCCGGCCCGATCGGGCGCTCTGGCGGAATAGCAAGCTGCCCTTCGAGATCATGTTCTTCCATCCCGGCTGGGTCTACGAGGACGTCGTCACGATCCACGAGATCACCCCGGAGGGAGTGCAGGAAGTCCGGTTCGATCCCGACGCGTTCGACTACGGAAAGAACAAGATCGACCGCGAGGACGTGCGTCGGCTGGGGTTCGCCGGCTTTCGCGTTCACTTTCCGGTCAACACACCGAAGTACAAGGACGAAGTCCTCGTCTTCCTCGGCGCCAGCTATTTTCGCGGGCTGGGACGGGGCCAGCGGTTCGGGCTCTCGGCGCGCGGCCTGGCTATCGACACCGCGGAGAACACCGGCGAGGAGTTTCCGCGGTTCGTGGAGTTCTGGATCGAACGCCCCCCGGTGACCGCCAAGGATCTCACCATCTACGCGCTGCTCGACTCACCCCGCGCGGCGGCCGCGTACCGGTTCCGCCTCACACCGGGGGTCACGACCGTGCTCGACGTGGACGTCCGTCTCTTTCTGCGCCGGAACGTCGCCCGGCTGGGTCTCGCTCCGCTCACCAGCATGTTCCTGTTCGGTTCGAATCAGCGGTCGGCGCGCGAGGACTATCGTCCGCGGGTCCACGATTCCGACGGCCTGTCCATCCAGACGGCCGCGAACGAGTGGATCTGGCGCCCACTGGTGAATCCCAAGCGCCTGCTGGTGACGTCCTTCTCGCTGACCAACCCGAAGGGCTTCGGTCTGATGCAGCGCGAGCGATCGTTCGGCGACTACGAGGACCTCGAGGCACGCTACGATGTGCGACCCTCGGCATGGATCGCGCTCAAAGGGCCGTGGGGCCCCGGCCGGATCGAGCTGGTGCAGATCCCGGTTCCCGACGAGACGAACGACAACATCGTGGTGTACTGGGTTCCTGATTGGCATCCGAGGCCGAAGGAAGCCCTGGTATACGCCTACAGCGTGCTGTGGCAGAAGGACCGGGAAGTCCGGCCGCCGATCGGCTGGGTGCGGGAGACGCGTCGCGGGCGCGGCTATGTGAAGTCGCCGGACGGCACGATCGAGTTGCACGTCGACTTCGATGGTCCGACGCTGAGCCGGATGCCGGCGACGTCGACCGTGGACGTCGCGCTATGGATCGATACGAACGGCGAAGTGCTCGAACGACACACCAGGCGCAACGAGGCTACGGGCGGCTGGCGCTTCGTCGTCCGGCTGCGCCGCGTCGATGGCGGTAAACCGGTAGAGCTGCGCGCGCAATTGAAAAGCGGCAACGAGGTCCTGTCGGAGACATGGAGCTACATCCTCCCGCCCGACTAGAGGTCGACGGCGATCGCGCTTGCTGGCGTTACCTCGATCAGCTCTGCCCTCCGCGCGAGCGGACCGGCGCGTTGCGCGAGTCGACGCAGCGGGAGCCAGAGGCCGAAGGATCCATGGCCGCGCTGCATCATGCCCTGGCCGGGAAACCCGGGAGCGGGCAGCCGGCCGCCTTGGCGTCGATCCGTCGCCGGCTCGAATTCGCCGCCCCGGAGCTCGCGGCTCGCGCGGGGACGGCTGACGGCGCCTGGGTGGTGCCAACCGCTCCACCGATCCGCCGGACACCCATGGCCCCGACGGAGTGGCCGGCCCCGTTCCTGACGCGCGTCTTCCGTGGCGTCACGGGGCGTCTTCCCGGCCGCGCGATGCCGACGAGCATGCCGGACTCCTCGGACGTGGGCAAGGTCAGGCGAACGGCCACCCTGCGCCGGACGGTCTTTGCCGGCCTTGCGCTCACCCAGACCGCGGCATTCGCGTACTTCATGCTCACCAGCGTCTTGCCGTACCACGGGCGCCAGCCCCTGGAGCTGGCGATCCTCACCCTCTTTGCCATTCTGTTCGCCTGGGTCTCGCTGGGGTTCTGGACCGCTGTGAGCGGCTTCCTGCTCCTGTGCTTCGGAGGCGACCGTCACGCCATCACCCGATCCGCTTCCCCGACCGCGCCCATCTCGGCAGAG
>Ga0299907_10002751_pt1 | contig 11017 bp, 13 predicted proteins | sample RVTome_16_FD_198680 | JGI IMG/M metagenome (GOLD analysis project Ga0299907, IMG submission 198680) | Soil microbial communities from uranium-contaminated site in the Upper Colorado River Basin, Wyoming, United States - RVT152D67 (version 2) ...
TGATCCGCCTCCGCGGAGAGCTGGACGTCTACGCGAACCTCCGCCCGGCGCGCGGCGACGACGTCGACTTGGTCGTCGTGCGAGAGCTCGTCGGCGGGCTCTACTACGGCGAGCGGGGAACGCGGCCCGACGGCACGGTCTTCGACACGATGGAGTATCACCCCGAGCAGGTCGAGCGGATCACGCGGCGAGGCTTCGAGGTCGCCCGCGGCCGCCGAGGGCACGTCACCTCGGTCGACAAGGCGAACATTCTCGACACCTCCCGCCTCTGGCGCCAGGTCGTGGAGCGGGTCGCGCCCGACTACCCCGACGTCGAGGTCGAGCACATGCTCGTCGACACCTGCGGGCTGCAGCTCGTGCAGGCGCCCGGCCGCTTCGACGTCCTGCTCACGGAGAACACGTTCGGCGACATCCTCTCCGACGTCGCCGCGGGCATCACGGGCGGGCTCGGCCTCGCGGGCTCCGCGAGCCTGGGCGCCGGCCGGCCGGGGATCTTCGAGCCCGTGCACGGCTCCGCGCCGGACATCGCGGGGAAGGGGATCGCCAACCCGGCCGCGATGCTGCGCTCGGCCGCCCTCATGCTCCGACACGGCCTCGACGAGCCGGCCGAGGCCGAGCGGCTCGAAGCGGCAGTGGACGCGGCCCTCGCCTCGACGCCGACGCCCGACCTGGGCGGCCGTGCCACCACGGCGGACTTCACGGACGCCGTCCTTAGAGAGCTGTCGTCGCGATAGGCGAGGGGTGGGCCGCCTCGAAGGCGGTGATCTCGTCCGCGTGCTGGAGCGTGAGGCTCACGTCGTCGAGGCCCTCGAGCAGCCGCTGCCGCTCGAACGGGTCGAAGTCGAAGGCATACGGGCCGATCGTCTGCGCCTCGAGGTCGACGGCCAGCTCCGTACCGGAGCCCAGCGCTGCGAGCGACCTCGCCTGCTCTTCGGGCAGGATGACCGGCAGGAGGCCGACCTGGAGGCAGTTCGTGCGGAAGATGTCTCCGAACGAGGGCGCGACCACGACCTCGAAGCCGGCGTCCCGGATGGCCCAGGCGGCGTGCTCCCGGGAGGAGCCGCAGCCGAAGTTCCGGCCGGTGACGAGGATCGTCGCGCCGCGTGCCTCGGGCCGGTTGAGCTCGAAATCAGGCTGCTTCGCCCAGTCGTAGAAGAGGAACTCGCCGAAGCCGGTCCGCTCGATCCGCTTCAGGAACTGTTTGGGGACGATCTGATCCGTGTCGACGTCGGGCCGGTCGAGGACGGCGATGCGACCCTCGGTGCGGCGAAAGGGCTTCACGCGCCGACCGGCTCGAGCTCGCGCACGTCGACGAAGTGCCCCGCGAGCGCGGTGGCCGCCGCCATGGCCGGGCTGACGAGATGCGTGCGGCCGCCGCGACCCTGCCGCCCCTCGAAATTGCGGTTCGACGTGGAGGCGCAGCGCTCGCCCGGCTGGAGGATGTCGGGGTTCATGCCGAGGCACATGGAACAGCCCGCGCGACGCCACTCGAAGCCGGCCGCCTCGAAGACGCGGTCGAGGCCCTCCTCCTCGGCCTGGCGCTTCACCGTCGCCGAGCCGGGGACGACCAGCGCGCGCACCGTCGACGCGACGCGCTTGCCGGCCACGATCGCGGCCGCCTCGCGGAGATCCTCGAGCCGGGCATTCGTGCAGGAGCCGATGAAGACGCGGTCGACCCGGATCTCCTGGATCGGCGTCCCCGGCTCGAGCGCCATGTAGGCGAGCGCTCGCTCGGCGGCGGCGCGGTCGTCCGCGTCGGAGAAGTCCGCCGGATCCGGCACGGCGCCGTCCACGGGAACGACCATCCCGGGATTCGTTCCCCAGCTCACCTGCGGGGCGAGCTCGCGGACGTCGATCTCGTGGACGCGGTCGTAGGTCGCACCGTCGTCGGACGGCAGGGCGCGCCAGCGGTCGAGGGCCCGCTCCCACTCGGCGCCCCGCGGCGCGGCGGGCCGGCCTTCGAGATAGGCGAAGGTCGTGTCGTCAGGAGCGATCATCCCTGCCCGCGCGCCGGCCTCGATGGACATGTTGCAGATCGTCATGCGCCCCTCCATCGAGAGTCCCCGGACGACCTCGCCCGCGTACTCGACCACGTGTCCGACTCCCCCGGCGACGCCGATGCGCCCGATCGCGCCGAGGATGACGTCCTTCGCCGTGACACCGAGCGGCAGCGACCCGCTGAGGTCGAGCAGCATCGTCTTCGGCCTGCGCTGGGGCAGCGTCTGGGTCGCGAGCACGTGCTCGACCTCCGACGTGCCGATCCCGAAGGCGAGCGCGCCAAAGGCCCCGTGCGTCGACGTGTGGCTGTCGCCGCAGACGACCGTCATCCCCGGCTGCGTGACGGCGAGCTCGGGGCCGATCACGTGGACGATCCCCTCGCGCCCGCTGCCGGTCGCATAGAGCGGCACGCCGAACTCCTCGCAGTTCCGCCGCAGCGCCTCGAGCTGCGCCCTGGAGATCGAGTCGGCCGGGCGGTCGTCGGTCGGCACGTTGTGGTCCATCGTGGCCAGCGTGAGATCGGTGCGGCGCACGCGGCGGCCCGCGAGGCGGAGGCCCTCGAAGGCCTGCGCCGAGGTCACCTCGTGGACGAGGTGGAGGTCGACGTAGAGCAGCGCCGGCTGTCCGTCCGGCTCGGCCACGACGTGGGCGTCCCAGACGCGCTCGAAGAGCGTCTTCGGCATCTCCACATTGTGACGATCCTGGCGCGGGTTGCGCAGCCGGCGCCCGAATCGGACGAAGTCAGGCCTCGGCGCGAACGGTGTGCCCGAAGACGGATGCCACGAGCGAGGGCGCCGCTTCACGGCAGCACCCCCGCTCCTGGGACCGGCAGCTCAGCCTAGAAGCGGCTGCACTGGTCCTCCTTGTTGCCGCCCACCGTGTTGCCGCCGCCTGTCGGCCGCGGGCGGTTCTCCTTGCACTGGAGGTTGCCGTCGACGACGTTCCGGAAGATCTCGGCACCGCCGGAGTTCCCCACGACCTGGATGCTTCCGCCGACCCGGTTGCCGTTCGCACGCAGATAGCCGCGGTTGGCGTCGTACTGGACGTCCCCGGTCACGCGGGTGCCTCGCACCGTGGCGCTCCGGCCCTGCTTCACCTGAATGCTGCCGCCCACACGCGACCGGCGCTGGACGACGACGTTCCGTGCGTTCTCGCCCTGGACGTTGCCGACGACGCGGACGCCGTTCGCCACGAGCGTCGCGCCTCGCTTCACCGTGATCGTCCCCTTGACGTACGTGCCGGTCAGACGGCACGTGGCCCCGGACGGCACGCGGACGTTGTCGAGCGTCCGCGCTCCGATCGAACCGCGGCACACCCGCTCCTCCGCCTGGGCGGTTGCCGGCAGCCCGGCGGAGACCCCGGCTGCGAGCGCCGCGACCGCCGAGAACACTGCAAGACGTCTCCCTTTCATCTCTGTTCCCCCTCTGCGTTGATCACCATGCGGCGATGGTTCCCGGCGGAGATGAGGCGGACCTGAGACAAGCATGAGACTCTCCTTATAACCCGCCGATTGGCCTGCCGCCGGGAGCGGCTCGACGCCGCCTGTCGATTTTCGGCCGCCCCGTTCGTCGTAGAGTCGTAACCGAAACGAGAAGGAGGCGGACGTGCAGTACTTGCTCTTGATCTACCAGGACGAGCGGGCCCAGGGCGAGGCGTGGGGGCAGCTGAGCGAGGAGGAGCAAGGCCGCGAGATGCGCGCCTGGTACGGCTACACCGAGGAGCTCCAGAAGTCCGGCGCCCACGTCGCGGGCGAAGCACTTCAGCCCACCGGCACCGCGAGGACAGTCCGCGTCGACGGAGGCGAGCGGATCGTGACCGACGGCCCCTTCGCCGAGACGAAGGAGCAGCTCGGCGGCTACTACGTCGTCGACGTCGAGTCGGAAGAGCAGGCGCTCGAGTGGGCGGCCAAGATGCCGTCGCTGCCCAACGGCTCGGTCGAGGTGCGGCCGATCATGGTCTTCCCCGCCGAGCTGCCGGCCTAGGAGGCCGAGATGAGGTACGTGCTCCAGATCTACTCGCCCGACGGGTACTGGGACTCGCTCTCGGAAGAGAAGCGACGCGCGCTCTACGCCGAGTACTTCGCCTTCACCCGCGACGTGAGCGAGGAGGGCGTCCTCGTCGGCTCCCACGAGCTCGAGCCGGCGGCGACCGCGACCTCCGTTCGGGTGAGGGACGGCGAGACGCTCGTCACGGACGGCCCGTTCGCCGAGACGAAGGAACGCCTGGGCGGCTACTACGTCATCGAGGTCGAGTCGCTGGACGAGGCCCTCGAGTGGGCGGCCCGGATTCCGTCCGCCCGGCACGGGACGATCGAGGTGCGACCGGTCGTGATGCACGAGGAGGAGGTCGCATAGACCAGGTCGCGGCCGTCTTCCGGGAGGAGTTCGGCCGGTCGCTTGCCATCCTGGCGCGGATCCTCGGCGACCTCGATCTGGCCGAGGAAGCCGTGCAGGACGCGTTCGCGACGGCCGTGGAGCGGTGGCGGCGAGACGGGATGCCGGCCAACCCCGGCGCCTGGATCGTCGCCACCGCCCGCAACCGCGCCATCGAGCGGATCCGCCGCGACCGCACGCTCGCCCGCAAGCGCGAGCTCCTCGCCGGGCTGCAGGCGATCGAGGCACAGGAGGCCGACGTGGACGAGACGACCATTCCCGACGAGCGCCTCTCGCTCGTCTTCGCCTGCTGCCACCCGGCGCTCGCGCTCGAGGCGCAGGTCGCGCTGACCCTGCGGATGGTGGGCGGCCTGGAGACCGACGAGATCGCGCGCGCCTTCCTCGTGCCCGAGCCGACGATGGCGCAGCGGCTCGTGCGGGCGAAGCGAAAGATCCGAGCTGCCGCCATTCCCATCCGCGTTCCGCCGGACCACGCGCTTCCCGACCGCCTGCGCGCGGTGCACGCCGTCCTCTACCTCGTCTTCAACGAGGGGTACGGTCCGCCGCCGCGCGACGAGCTCCTCGACGAGGCGATCCGCCTCGCCAAGCTGCTCGCCGTCCTCATGCCGGACGAAGCCGAGACGCTCGGACTGCTCGCGCTCATGCTCCTCCAGGACGCGCGCCGACCGGCTCGCGTCGACGCCGGCGGGAAGCTCGTCCTCCTCGACGACCAGGATCGGAGTCTCTGGGACGCCGGCCGCATCGAGGAGGGCAGGCGCATTCTCGACCGCGCGGTCTCCCTGCGGCGGGCCGGCCCGTATCTGATCCAGGCCGCCGTGGCGGCGCTTCACGCCGAGGCGGAGACCGACTGGCGCGAGGTGGCGGTGCTGTACGGCCGCCTCGCGGAGCTCGCGCCGTCGCCCGTCGTCGAGCTGAACCGCGCAGTCGCCGTCGCGATGGCGGAAGGACCGGAGTTCGGCCTCGAGCTCCTCGAGCCGCTCGAGGACGAGCTCGGCTCGTACCACCTCTTCCACTCGGCCCGCGCCGACCTCCTGCGCAGGCTAGGCCGCAACCACGAAGCAGCCGCCTCCTACCAGCGTGCCCTCGACCTCGCGGGCGAGGAGGTCGAACGCTCCTTCCTCGAGCGCCGCCTGGCGGAGGTCACCGCAGCGGGCTCGTAGCCGCGGAAATCACCGGACGACACGCGCGCGCTGAGAATCGGGCGGCACCGGCCGCTCAGGTCGCCGGTCGCGCCGACCCGTCCGCCAGCCAGAGGTGTGTCGCCGCGAGGGCGCGCCAGGGCCGCCACCGCTCGGCGAGCTCCTGGAAGCCGGCGGCCGACCGGCGGACGTGCCGGGCGAGAGCGCGCTCCAGGCCGCGATCGCCGGTCGGACAAGCGTCTCGCTCGCCCAGCCGCAGGGCGAGGTAGTTGGCTGTCCACGGCCCCAGGCCGTCGATCGCTGTGATAGAGGCGATGAGCCCGTCGAGGCTGATGCTGCGGTCGAGACGGATGGCGTCTTCGGCGACGGCGCGGGCAAAGGAGCGGATCGCGTCCGTCCGCGCTCGCGTCAGCCCGAGGCCGGTGAGATCGGCCGCGGCGAGAGTGTCCGGCGGCGGGAATGTGTGACTGAGGCCGAGCGGTCGGAGTCCGGGGACGACCGTGCCGACCTGCTCGACGAGCCGCCCGGCGATCGTGTTGGCGGCGGCGACGGTCACCTGCTGGCCGATGATCGCCCGTACGCCCGTCTCGAACGGGTCCCAGGTTCCGGGAACCCGTAGACCCGGTTGCGTTCTGAGCAACGGCCCGATGATCGGGTCGTCGGCGAGCTGACAGGCGGGCTCGTCCAGGTCGACGTCGAGGCTCGCGATGCGACGGGCCCTCTCCACGATGTGGATCAGCTCCTCCCAGTGCGGGAGGTGGACGCGGAGCATGAGGTAGTCGTCGCCGCCGGGCGAGAGCTCGAGCACGCCTGGGTCGCCGCCGATCACGATGGTGCGCCGGTAGGTGGCTCCGGAGACGTGCTCGACGCCCGGAATCGCCCGAGCGCCGAAGTACGCGGCCATCCTCCCCCAGTCGAGCGGACCGTGGAACGGGAGGCGCAGGACGAGGCCGCCGTCCGCGACGAGACGGTCGGCAACGCGTCGCCGGGCCCGCAGCATGCGGGGCGACATCCGGAAGACTTCCTGGCAGGCGCGGTTCAGCTGGCGGACGCTCCCGAAGCCCGCCGCGAAGGCGATCTCCAGGACAGTGAGGTCGGTGTCGTCGAGCAGGCGGCGGGCGAAGTGCGTTCTCGCCGACCGGGCCAGGCCGTCCGGCGTCACCCCCACGTGGACCCCGAAGAGCCGGCGCAGGTGCCGGGCCGACACCCCCAGTCGCGCGCCGAGCTCAGCCTCGGTACCGCCGTCGAGCGCGCCGTCGAGGATCAGCCGCACCGCCCGGCAGACCAGCTCCGGGCCGTTCCAGGCCAGGGACTGCGGCGACCGGTAGGGGCGGCAGCGGAGGCACGCCCTGTACCCCGCGGCCTCGGCGGCAGCGGCGAACGGGAACTTGGTCACGTTCTCGGGCCGCGGGCTGGCCGGGCATCCCGGCCTGCAGTAGATACCGGTCGTGACTACGGCCGAGAAGGCTTCCACGCCGTCAGGTATACCGGGCGAACGAGGTCGCGACCGGACGGATCCGGACATCGCAGGATTCTGTCCGGATCCGTCCTGCAGCTCGCTCGAGCCGTCAGGCGCTCGCGTGCTCGCGCTGCAACGCCGAGCCGAGCGCGTCGAGCAGGCTGCCCGTGCCCTGCTCGCGCAGGTCCGGCGTGTCGTGGCCGTCGAGGAAGGCGCCCTGCTCGGTGAAGACCAGCCGCGTCCCGGCGCCCGCGGGCTCGAGCTCCACCGTCGCCAGCGAGACCGAGATCCGGGTCTCGCCCTGCTGCATCTCGTAGGTGTAGACGATGCGCTCCTCCGGCACGATGTCCTGGTAGCGGGCGTCGAACGTGTAGACATGCCCGTCGGGGGCGCCGCCGCGGTTGAGCTCGCGCCCGCCGACCCGGAAGTCGAGCTCGTACGCGCTGCTCGGCTCGTCGGGGTCCGCGAACCAGCCGGCCTTGGCAGCCGGGTCGGACCAGGCGGCGAACACCCGCGCGGGCGAGGCCTCGTAGGTGCGCTCGACGACGAAGGTGGCGTGCGTGACGGATCGTTCGGTCATGACTCACTCCCTTGGTGTGGTTTTTCGGGGCGCTCGGCGAGATAGTCGCCGAGCCGGTCGAGGCGATGCTCCCAGCTCGTCCGCCGCTCGCCGATCCACTGCTCGGCCGACCGCAGCGCCGACGGCTCGATCGTGCAGGTGCGCACCCGTCCTACCTTCTCGGAGCGGACGAGCCCGCTTGCTTCCAGGACCCGCAGGTGCTGCATGACCGCCGGGAGCGACATGGCGAGCGGCTGGGCGAGCGTGCCGACCGAGGCCGGCCCGCGGCTCAACCGCTCCACGATGATCCTCCGGCTCGGGTCGGCCAGCGCCTGGAACACGCGATCGAGGGGTGCGTATTGGTTAAGCATCTGCTTCAGTATAACGAAGCGCGCCCAGTGCTTGGAGCAGCCCCGATCCTGGCTTGACATGTGACCAAATAGTCACCTATCATCTGCGCCATGGACGCAGTGTTCAGAGCCCTCGCCGATCCGACGCGACGGAGCCTGCTCGACGAGCTCTTCCGCGAGGACGGGCAGACGTTGAGCGCGCTCGAGGGGCGCCTCCCGATGACGCGTTTCGGCGTGATGAAGCACCTGCGGCACCTCGAGGAGGCGGGCCTGGTCGTGACCAGGCGGCGAGGGCGCGAGAAGCTCCACTTCCTGAACCCCGTCCCGATCCGGCTCGTCCACGACCGGTGGGTGAGCAAGTACGCCGAGCCCTGGGCCGCAGCGCTCAGCGTGCTCAAGAACAGACTGGAGGACGAAACGATGGAGAAGGTGTTCGAGATCTACATCAAGACGACCCCGGAGCGCCTCTGGGAGGCGATCACCGACCCCGAGATGAGGAGCAAGTACAGTTTCGGCGTGCGGGTCACGTCGGACTGGGCGCCCGGCTCGCGCTACGAGTCCTCGCACCCGGCCGGCGTCGCGATCGCCGAGGGCGAGAACCTCGAGGTCGACCCACCGCACCGGCTGGTGCAGAGCATGGTTGCGCTCTGGAGCGACGAGGTGAAGAGCGAGGGAACGTCACGGGTCACGTGGGAGATCGAGCCCGTCGGCGACTCCTGCCGCCTCACCGTGACCCACGACGAGCTCCGCGAGGGCGCCAACGACGAGCTCTACGGCGGCTGGCCGATGATCCTCTCCGGCCTGAAGACGCTGCTGGAGACGGGCGAGCGGCTCACCACGCCGGGGTCGCTGATGTACGCCAGCTGAGCCGGCCCTCACCGGCGGCCCCGCTCGAAGCCCGTCGGCCCTTACCGTCGGCGGGCTTCGTCGCGTTTGCCTCGCGACAGACGAAGCCGTCCGCCAGCGCGTCGGCACAACCACCCCTCGGGTGCTGCTAAAAGAGCCTGAGATCTCGAAGGGAGAACGTGCTGGCAGACGAGGGCGACGGGCTGTGGGCTATGGCAGACCTGGCGACGCCGATGGCCGTTCGTGTGGCGGCGACGCTGCGCATCGCCGACCACATTGCGCGAGGACTACGTACCCCGTCCGAGCTGGCCGAGGCGTCGAACGCCGATGCTGATGCGCTCGACCGTGTGCTGCGGCATCTGACCACCGCTGGACTGCTGAGTCGTGACGAGTCCGGGCGGTACGCGCTGACCGCGCGGGGCGACGCGCTGCGTGATGACGACCCTGCCGCCGGGCGCCGGAGGCTACCTCCTCTCGGCGATCGTCCATGACTGGGACGACGATGCGGCACGCGCGATCCTGCAGCGCTGCGCGGAAGCCGCAGGTTCGGACGGTGCCGTATTCGTCGTGGAGATGATCGGCGCCGACGGTGAGTCAGTGCGCACCGGCATGGACCTGCGAGTGCTCGCCTACTTCGGCGGCCGGGAACGCGGCGTCGCCGAGCTCACCTCTCTCGCAGCAGATTCCGGGCTCAGGGTGGCTGCATTGCGTCCGGCGGGTTCACTGTCGATCGTCGACCGCCCTCTGACGGCGCGCACCGGCGCGCCGGACCACCGGGAGCGATGTCCCGGTGGTCCGTGACGCGGGCGGCCTGTTCAGCGAAGCGAGATCGCGACCTGCTCCAGGAGGTCCATGGCGTCCTGCATGCCTGCCTCCATCCCGGAGTCGATGATGGCGTCGCGGATCTCTTTGCTCGGGGCCTGCACGAGGATCGTCAGGGTCGTGCGCCCGTCCGCTTCGGTGAACGTCGCGGTGTTGAGCGTTCCCTGTTCGGGCCCTTCCCCTTGGGGTGCGCCTTCGTAGACCTCGGTCGAGACGATTCGCTCGTTCGGGACGATCTCGCGGTACTCGCCGTGGAAGGCGACCTCGAATCCGCCATCGGCCACCATCACGTAGCGCCACATCCCGCCGGGCCGCAGGTCGATCTCGGCGATCGTCACCTCGCCGCGTTTCGCGTTCCACCAGCGCTTGACCAGCTCGGGCGTGGTCCACGCCTTGTACACGAGGTGCTTGGGCGCAGCGAACTCCCGCGTGATGAGGATCTGCTCGTCCGTGGGGAGCGTCACCGTCGCCGTCCCGCTACTCGTCACTGCCATCTCCTTCCTCCTTCTGCTTGAGGTCCTCCAGCACGAGATCGAGCTCTTCGAACCGCTCCGACCACGAGCGCTCGTAGTTCTTCACCCAGTCATGGATGGGCTTGAGCGCGTGGCCGTTCAGCCGGTACAGCCGTTGCCGCCCTTCGTCACGCACCTCAACCGCTCCCACCTCCCGGAGCACCCGCAAGTGCTTGGACACCTGTGGCTGGGCCAGCCCGAGGAGGCGCACCAGGTCATTCACAGGGCGCTCCCCGCCGGCAAGGGCGTCCAGGATCTGCCGCCGCCGGGACTCGGCCACTGCGTTGAACGCATCTGCCGTCGTCGCTGCTCGTGCCATGCGATAATCATATACTCATATCGGCATATGTCAAGCCGCAGCGCCAAGACCGGACGACCAGCGCGGCGTGATGCACCGGTGATGCACGGACACCGTGCCCCTGCTTCCGTTGAGCCCACAACGAGACTCGCCCCCCGTCGCCGGGGGGCGAGTCTTACGCTTGGCCGGCGGTCGGCCTAGTTGCCCTTCGGGCGCTTGCCCGTGTACTCGACGATGTACAGGCCCAGGTCGCGGTCACTCAGGAGGATGTCCGGCCTCAGGCCTTCGCCCCGTCCTGGATGGCTCGGGTACCCGTGGCCGGCCGTCTCGTCTCCGATCGGGAAGACGCCCCAGAAGTCGTTGCCTCCCTCGTCGATGAAGAAGCCCACCTCGGTCAGCCCGCCGGGGCCGAACTCGGCCACCCGGAAGCCGGCGTTGTAGTACGAGAAGTACGCGAGGTTGACACGACGCCGTGGATCGGTCTTCACCTCGTGCACCGACAACACGCCGAAGTCCTCGGCGAAGCTCTCGCTCAGCGCCTCCGGAACCGCATACGAGTCCACGATCGGCAGATCTGGCTGCGTCGCGTCGTGGAGCTGCACGTACCCCCAGCCGTCGAACTCGGTGGTGGCGACGTACCT
>Ga0299907_10002753_pt1 | contig 11016 bp, 5 predicted proteins | sample RVTome_16_FD_198680 | JGI IMG/M metagenome (GOLD analysis project Ga0299907, IMG submission 198680) | Soil microbial communities from uranium-contaminated site in the Upper Colorado River Basin, Wyoming, United States - RVT152D67 (version 2) ...
CGGGGAGCGCCGGTGCCCTTCGCCGTCGCCTTGGCAGTGCCGCTGGCGTCGGCATTCGCGGCCTTCGCCATCGGGCTCACGTGCGCGGCGCTGCTGGCCTTCGTGCGATCGGAGCGCGCATCCGGGGCGGTGGTCGCTGCCGGAGCGGCCGCCGCCTGGTTCGCCCCCGGCGCGCCGACGCTCGTCCTCGTGTGGGACGACGTCCTGCGCGTGGGATGGTGCGCGCTACTCGCATGGTGCGCGGCGTACGCCCGGCGCGAGCTGACGCTCGCGGTGTTGGCCTTCACCGGCCTCGCGGCGGTGTTGACGGGATCGCACGTTGCCCTGGCGTTGGTGGCTGCCGGCTGCGGCGCGATGGCCGCAACCCAGCGCGTCGGTGGCCGGGGACGGGCCACGCGCGCGCTCGCCGGTGTGGTCGTCGCGCACGCGCTGCTGCGGCTCGACTGGTCCGATCCCCATGGCGCATCGGCGGCGATGGGTGCCGTCGTGACAGTGCTGCTCACCGTCTCGGCGGTGCGGCGCATGCAACCGCGCCGGCGGCGCGCAACCGTGCGCGCGCTCGGTCTCGCCGGTGGTGCCCTGGGCGCGCTCGCCGTGGTGGGGCTGCTCGCCGGTCTCGCCGCCAACGCGGAGATGCGGCAGGGCAGCGCGGTGGCGTCGCGAGCGCTCGGCGCGGCTCGCGCCGGCGATGTGAGTGCCGCAGCTCCGCACTTCAGCTCGGCCCTCCGTCACTTCACCTCCGCGCAGGGACACCTCGACGGGTTCGCCGGCCGCGCCGGCCGCCTCGCGCCGGTGGTGGGCGTGCACCTGCGCGCCGGCTCGGAGGTCGCGGTGTCCGGCCGGTCCCTTGCGCGCGCCGGGACGGGGCTGGCCAGGAGCTTCGAGACGGACGACCTGGCGGTGCGCTCCGGTCGGCTCGAGCCTCTGGTCGCGCAGCGGCTCGCGTCGCATCTCGAGCGGTCGTTGCCGGTGATGGCCGCTGCCAGCGCGCGGTTGGAGTCCGCGGACTCGCCGTGGCTGGTGCCTCCGGTGGCCGACCGGCTGTCACGCGAGACGGCGCGGCTCCGCCGCATGCACACGGAGGGCACCGTCGCTGCCGCAGCGACGCGCGAGCTTCCGGGTCTGCTGGGTGCGGGCGGCGAGCGCCGCTACTTCCTCGCCGTCTTCACGCCTTCCGAAGCGCGTGGTCTCGGTGGTTTCCTCGGCAACTACGGCGAGGTCGTGGCCGCCGACGGCCGCATGCACCTCGATCGGATCGGGCGGACACACGAGCTCAACCAGGCCGCGCGCGCGTCGGGCGCCACCCTCGACGCGGCGTCCTTCGACTACACCGCGCGCTACGCAAAGTACGCGCCCGAGATCACGTGGCAGAACGTGTCGATGTCGCCCGACTTCCCCACGGTGGCCGAGGTGATCCGCCGGCAGTACCCGAGCTCGGGCGGGCGGGACGTCGAGGGCGTCATCGCCATCGACCCGATCGGGCTCGCGTCGTTGCTGAAGCTCACCGGGCCGGTCACCGTCGCGCCATGGCCCGAGCCGCTGACCGCGGCGAACGCGGAGCGCGTGCTCTTGCACGAGCAGTACCTGCGCCTGGACGGTGCGCCCCGGGTCACGTTCCTGGGCGACGTGGCGCGAGCCGTGACCGAGCGCCTGCTCGCCACGGACGTGGAGCCCCGCCGCCTGATCGCGGCGGTCGGCCCGGCCGTTGCCGGCCACCACATCATGGTCAACAGCGCGGTGCCGTCCGAGCAGCGGTTCCTCGAGCGCGCCGGCGTCGCGGGCCGGATGCAGCGGGCCGACGCTGCCGACTTCCTCGCCATCACGAACCAGAACGCGGGCGGCAACAAGATCGACTGGTTCCTGCACCGGTCGTACCGCTACGCGGCGACGGTCGGTGACGGCGGACGCGTCTCCGCCACGCTCGACCTGTCTCTCGAGAACGGCGCGCCGTCGTCGGGCCTGCCCGCGGAGGTGATCGGCAACGTCTCGACGCCTGGCGACCCGCTGGGCACGAACCGCACGTTCGTCTCCGTCTACACCCCTCTGCTCGCTCGGACGGCCACGCTCGACGGGCAGCCCGTCCTGTTCGACAGCGAGCGCGAGCTCGGCTTGAACGTCTACACGTTCTACGTGCCGGTGCCCGCCTCCGCGTCGTCGCGGGTGCGGCTCGAGCTCGACGGGGCCATCGCGGGCATGACGGCCGGCAACTACCGCGTCCAGCTGCACCGCCCCGCGCTTGCCGCGGCCGACGACGTGACGGTCGCCGTCGGTGGTCGCGTCACCGCTCACCGGCTCGACCGCAGCAGGATTTTCGGGCTCGCCGCCCGTTGAGCAAACGTCGGACTGGACAGCTACGACCGTGGCCCCGGCACCATGTGCCGGGCAGGGTTTGCCCCATTAGTCTGCTGGGCAGCGTCGCGCGGCACCGGGTGGGTCTGTACCGAACGCAGGGGGTCGGTCGCGAAGCGAAAGGGTGAGATGAGCCTGACGACGGCTCGAGCGGTCACGTTCGACAAGCTGGACGAAGCGACGAGGCGGGCGGTCCCGAGGCGGATGCGCGGGTGGATGTTCCGGCACCGGTACCAGCTCCAGGCGGTAGCCGACATCTGCGCGTGGTCCGTGTCGCTCGCCGTGGCCTGCTGGCTGCGCTTCGAGTTCGACGCGAGCCGCGTCCCGTGGTCGGGCCTGCTGGTCTTCTCCGCGCTCGCTGCGGTCCTCCAGGTGGCGAGCGGCTTGGCCACCGGCCTGTACGTAGGCCGCTGGCGGCTGGCGAGCTTCGAGTCGGCACCCGCGCTGGCCAAGTCGGTGGCGATCACCACGCTCGCCCTGTTCGTCGCCGACAACCTGCCGCTGGACACCGCGCTGCCCCGCTCGGCCGTGATCGGCGCCGGCCCGCTCGTGCTGTTGCTCATGGGCGGCACGCGGTACGTGTCCCGGGCGCTGGCCGACCGCCGGCGCCGGCCGCGCAGCGAACGGGCCGAGCGGCTCGTCGTGTTCGGCGCGGGGGAGGCGGGGTCCCAGATCGTGAGGGCGCTGCTGCACGACCCCTCGAGCCGCTACGTGCCCGTCGCGTTGCTCGACGACGATCCGGGCAAGCGCAAGCTGCGGCTGTTGGGTGTTCCCGTGGCCGGGACGCACGAGCAGCTCTGCGACGTGGCGCGCCGCCACGATGCGAGGGTCGTGTTGATCGCCATCCCGAGCGCGGGGCCGGAGATCATCCGCGAGGTGTCGGCCTTGGCTGCCGAGTGCGAGCTCGAGGTGAAGGTGCTGCCGCCGGTGGCCGAGCTCTTCGGCAGCGTGACGGTTCACGACATCCGGCCGGTGACGGAGGCAGACCTGCTCGGCCGGCACCAGATCGAGACGGACGTTGCCTCCATCGCCGGCTACCTCACCGGCAAGCGTGTGCTCGTGACGGGTGCGGGTGGCTCCATCGGAGCGGAGCTGTGCCGGCAGATCGACCGCTTCGCGCCAGCCGAGCTGATCATGCTCGACCGCGACGAGTCGGCGTTGCACGCGGTGCAGCTCTCGATCGAGGGCCGGGCGCTGCTCGACACGCCGAACGTCGTGCTCGCGGACATCCGGGATGCCGAGTCGGTGCGCGCCGTCTTCCGCGAGCGGCGTCCCGACGTGGTCTTCCACGCTGCCGCGCTGAAGCACCTGCCGATGCTCGAGCAGTACCCGGCCGAGGCGGTGAAGACGAACGTGTGGGGCACGCTCGCCGTGCTCGAGGCGGCGCGTGAGGTCGGCGTGAAGCGGTTCGTCAACATCTCCACCGACAAGGCTGCCGACCCCACGAGCGTCCTCGGGTACTCGAAGCGCATCGCCGAGCGCCTCACGGCCCACGTCGCCGGCGCTGCGCCGTCGGGCACGTACCTGTCCGTGCGGTTCGGCAACGTGCTCGGCTCCCGCGGCTCGGTGCTCACGACGTTCCGGGCGCAGATCGAAGCCGGCGGGCCGTTGACGGTGACCGACCGGGACGTCACGCGGTACTTCATGACCATCGAGGAGGCCGTCGAGCTCGTCGTCCAAGCCGGCGCCATTGGCCGCGACGGCGAAGCCCTCGTCCTCGACATGGGCGCCCCCGTCCGCATCCTCGACGTGGCCGAGCGCCTCGCCTCGCAGGCGCCTCGCCCCGTCGAGATCGTGCTCACCGGCCTGCGTCCCGGCGAGAAGCGGGTCGAGGCGCTCTTCGGCGCCGACGAGCCCGACGAGCGGCCCATCCACCCGCTGATCTCGCACGTGCCAGTCGCGCCCTTGGACCCGCTCGAGTTGCGGTCGCTCGAACCGCTGGCGGCCGACGTCGTCCGCAAGGAGCTGGCGGTGCTGTGCGAGGCGGTTGGCGTCGACCTGCGCACGGCCACCTGATGGACCGCATCCACCTCTCGCCGCCCGACGTCGGGACCACCGAACGCGATCTGCTCCTCGACGCCTTCGACTCCGGTTGGATCGCGCCGCTCGGGCCGCACGTCGATGCCTTCGAAGAGGAGTTCGCCGCGTTCGTGGGCGCGCAGCACGCGGTTGCATTGTCGAGCGGCACCGCCGCGTTGCACCTCGCGCTCTTGGTCGCCGCCGGCGTGGGCGCGGGCGACGAGGTGCTGGTGCCGACGCTCACGTTCGTCGCCACGGCCAACGCGGTGCGCTACCTCGGGGCCGCGCCCGTGTTCGTCGACAGCGAGTGGGCGAGCTGGAACATCGACCCGTCGTTGGTCGCCTTCGAGCTCGACGGGCGTGCCCGTGACGGCCGGCCGCTGCCGAAGGCCGTCGTGGCCGTCGACCTCTACGGCCAGTGCGCGGACTACGAGCCTCTGCGGGCCGCGTGTTCACGTCATGGCGTGGTGCTCGTGGAGGACGCGGCCGAGGCGATGGGCGCGTCGTACCGGGGTGCTGCCGCCGGGATGCTCGGCGATGTCGGCGTGTTCTCGTTCAACGGCAACAAGGCCCTCACCACGAGCGGCGGTGGCATGCTCGTCACGGACGACGCCGCGGTTGCCGCCCGCGTGCGCCATCTCGCCACGCAAGCTCGCGAGCCGTTCCTGCACTACGAGCACGTCGACGTGGGCTTCAACTACCGCCTGAGCAACTTGCTCGCCGCCGTCGGCCGCGGCCAGCTCTCCCGCTTGCCGGCGATGATCGACCGCCGCCGCACAATCTACGACCGCTACGTCTCCGCGCTGGGCGCGCTGCCTGGCGTGTCGTTCATGCCCGAGGCTCGCTACGGCATCAGCAGCCGCTGGCTCACCGTCGCCTTGATCGACCCGTCGCTGGCCGGCGTCAGCCGCGACGACCTGGTCGCTGCGCTCGACGCCGCCGACATCGAAGCGCGGCCTGCATGGAAGCCCATGCACCAGCAGCCTGCGTTCTCGGGTTGCCGCCTGGTGGGCTCTGGCGCGGTTGCTGATGCGATCTTCGAGCGCGGTCTCTGCTTGCCGAGCGGGTCGTCGATGACCGACGCCGACGTCGACCGCGTGCTCGACGCATTGTCGGCAGCCGTGCCGGTGGCGCCATGATTGTCGGCTGATGCAGCAGGTCGTTCAGTCGGTCAGGAGTGGTGCGCTGCGCGTCGTGGACGTCCCTCGGCCAATGGTGGGTGCCACCGAGGTGCTCGTCGCGACGTCGAGGAGCCTGCTGTCGTCCGGAACGGAGCGGGCCGTGCGCGAGCTGGCGAGCGCAAGCCTGCTGGGCAAGGCAAAGGCACGCCCCGATCTCGTGCGACAGGTCGTGCAACGGGCCCGGGCCGACGGCGTGGCTTCGACGCTGCGGGCGGTGCGCAACCGCCTCGATGAAGAGATGCCACTCGGGTACTCCGCCGCTGGCGTGGTCGTTGAGGTGGGTGAGGCGGTCGAAGGGATCCGGCCGGGGCAGCGCGTGGCGACTGGCAGTGCCGGCCACGCCGAGTACCAAGTCGTGCCGGGCCAGTTGGCGGTTGCGGTCCCGGACGGCGTGGATGACGCGGATGCTGCCTTCGCCACCGTCGCGTCGATTGCCTTGCATGGCCTGCGCCTGGCCGACCTCGGTCCTGGGGCCCGGGTGTGCATCGTCGGGATGGGCTTGCTCGGCCAGCTCGCCGCGCGACTGGCACTGGCGGCCGGCTACGAGGTGGCGGGCATTGACGTCCGCGGTTGGACTGTCGAGCGCGCTGCCGACGCGGGTGTGTTCGCGTTGCGTGAGCGTGGCGATGACACGACGGCAGCCGTTCTCGACTGGACGCGAGGGCGCGGCGTGGATGCCGTGCTGCTGACCGCGGCAACGTCGTCTTCCGATCCGGCACGACGGTCGCCGTCGTTGTGTCGCGACCGGGCACCCATCGTCGTGGTGGGCGATGTCGGCCTCGACCTGGAGCGGACGCCCTTCTACGAGAAGGAGCTGACGTTGCAGTTTGCCCGCTCGTACGGCCCTGGTCGGTATGACCGCTCGTACGAGGAGTGGGGGGTCGACTACCCGATCGGCCATGTGCGTTGGACCGAGGGCCGCAACCTCGAAGCGTTCCTCGACCTCGTTGCCGCTGGGAAGCTCGCGGTGCGCGATCTCGTCACACACGAGTTCCCGATCGCCCGTGCCGCCGATGCGTATGCGCTGATCGAGTCCGGTTCGGAGCCGTTCCTCGGAGTGCAGCTGACGTACGCCGAACGCCCGTCGAAGGACGAGCGTGTCGTTGCGGTGGCACCTCGCCGCGTTGGTGGCGAAGGCGTCGGGCTGATCGGTGCCGGCAACTTCGCCCGCATGACCTTGGTCCCGGCGCTGAAGGCGGCCGGCTTCACTCGCTTCCCGTTCGTCGCGTCGGCCAGCGGCTTGAGCGCGCGGCACCTGGCCGAGCGTCAGGGCTTCGAGCGGGCGACGTCGGATGTCGATGCCGTGCTGTCGAGCCCCGACGTCGACATCGTTGTCATCGCTACGCCGCACGACACGCATGCGTCGTTGGTTGTTCGGGCGCTCGATGCCGGCAAGCACGTGTTCTGCGAGAAGCCGTTGGCGTTGTCCTTCGAGGAGCTTGATGCCGTCGAGGCCGCGTGGCGCCGGAACCCTGGGCAGCTCATGGTCGGCTTCAATCGCCGCTGGTCCGACTCCGTTCGCCGCGTGCAGGAGCACTTCGGCACCACTGGCGGACCGCTGGTGCTGACCTACCGGGTCAACGCCGGCACGCTGCCCCCTTCGCACTGGTACCACGACCGACGCCAAGGTGGCCGCCTACTCGGCGAGGTCTGTCACTTCATCGACACCTGCAACGCGATCGTCGGCACCGCGCCTGTCAACGTGTACGCCGTCGGTTCTGGCGACGGTGCCGCCGTCACCGACGAGGACGTTGTAGTAACGCTGTCCTACGCCGACGGCTCATTGGCCACGATCACGTACGGCCGGGCCGGACACGCATCGACGCCGAAGGAGCGGGTGGAGGTGCTCGGTCGGGGGCACTCGGCCGTGATCGATGACTACCGCGCGTTGTTGCTGGACAGTCGGGTCGTGAAGGATCTCGTGGTGGGCAAGGGCCATGTCGAAGGACTCACGGCGTGGTGTCTCGCGCTGTCTGGTTCGGGCTGTCCGGCAGACTCCATGTTCGTCTCGACCGACGTGACGCTACGAGCCGCGCACCGCCTCTGTTCTTCAGCCACTTGAAAGAGGCGCTGCGGGCAGGAGCCTGGGACGTTCGTGTCGCTGGATCGCCATAGACAGACGCAACAGGATCGCCGGCGAACAAGCGAGCAATAGGATTATAAGGCTGTTCCCGAAGTTGCCACGGACCATGTGGAACACCCAAGTAAATGAGATGGCAGCGGCCAAAAGGGCGATCAAACTGCGTTGGCGATCGAAGACTGCCATTGCACCACCGACAACGAGATAGACGAGCAGTCCGGCGTCACCGAAATTCATGTATGCATCGCCAACGAATCCCGGAGGGATGGTCATGAGATTTCCTCCAGAGAACCACCGGCCAACGAGTCTAGATGTCTCCTCTGGACGTTCCGACCTTCCGATGGTCAAGAGCCTGTAGTAGCTGGAGCCGTAGAGATAGTCGTGGGTGTCTGGAACCTGCTCCATCACCTTCAATACCGTCGGCGTGTATCCAACATCTGCCGCGATGTCAGCATCCGCGCTCGTGCCGACACGCACGAGCCCGGAGAGGCCAAGCGCTCTGAGTTGAGCGGTCACGGAGCCGCCGCTCTCGTAAACGCCGCGGCCTACCCGTACCGCAAACATAGAGACGATGAGGAAGGCGATACACAGGGTCGCGCCCACAAGCCGACGTGGACGCTCACGGAAGAAGTGGCGCACCGTTGGATGCTCGACATCTCCGTCCCGCGGACGGAGGAACCACCCTCCGGCAAAGGCTACGACATAGGCGACCAGATGCGTGCGTGTTCGCACAGCCAAGAAGTAGCCGAGGCTCATGCCGAAGCCGCCGAGCAGAAGAGCGAGAGCGAGCCGGCGCACCTGCTCTCGCAGGGTCCAGTAGGCCGCCGCCGTGTACGGCACCACCAAACTTCCGTACATGCTGACGTAGAGAAGCAACCCTCCCCGCTGCTTCGCTGCGAGGCGCGTTCCTCCCAGGATGGCGCCGACACCTCCAAGTTGCATCATGACCGCGAGCACTGAAGCAACGCCGCCCGCAGCTCCCAGTAGGGCAAGGACCTTGAAGGAGTTCCCTGGAGCGGCCGATGGTCGTGGACGCCTCTGCGAACGTGCCTTGCCTTGACACACGATGTATGCCGTCAGCCAAAACGTCGCCCCACCGACGGTGTGGAACGCATATGTCGATTGCACCGACCGATCGAAGCCGTCGGGCATGCCATACATGATCGGAGTCCAGTAGAAGAGGAACACATAGGTTCCCAAGAACCAGAGGCCGACACTTGGCAGGCGGACGGCACGCACGGCAACGGCGGTCAGGGTCGCAAGAGAGGCCACCCACAGGGCGCGGCTTGATGGATGCCGCCACAGAAGCTCCGCTAGGGTCAGACCGAGGGCACCGTTGAGCGAGGCAAGCACGACCAATGACGAGACAGCGAGCGGCTGAGGTCGCTCCCGCGATCTCACTCCAACAACAGGACGCGCTAGGCGAGCCATCCGAAAGTCACCACCCCACCTCCGATCATGGTTGCCAGCCTAAACCTGTCGTCTTCAGAGCCGCGCCAACATCTCGAGGTCACCTTGATCCGGCTCCACTGGCTCCTAAGCACCTTGAGGACGAAGCGGCGATCTCCTGCGGGGATGGCCAAGAGCTTCACTGAGCAGCTGTTGATGGCGGAGGTCGAGGCGCGTGGGGGTGCAAGCTAGGCGATGGACCAGAACTGGTGGCTGACGGCGCGACGGGCTATTGACATCCCGGTCGGCTGCTGGAGTTTGCGACGCCGCGCCGAACAAGCGCTAAGCCAGGTCGTGTGCCGGCGTTACGTCAGTGACTTGGCACTCCAAGCACGCTCACTGCTCATGTATGCACTCTTGGTAGCCTGCGCGCGTGGGTTTGGAGAACCGTGCCATGTGGCTGGCCCTAACGACCCTTCACGGTTCGGCTCAATCGGGTCTTCCGACTCAAGGGTAATGGGCCTTGGTGACTGAGCTATGCGCCTGACCATCGTACAGCGGATTCTTCCGTCCTATCGAGCCCCATTCTTCGACCAACTGGGGAATCGGCTCAGCGAGAACGGCGGGACGCTGTCGTTGGTCGCAGGATTGCCGGATCCGGGAGAAGCCATCATCGACGCCTCGCGCTTGCTCAAGGCAATACCAGTCGAAAATCGGACGCTTCCGGGCTCGATGTGGTGGCAACGAGAATTGGTGACAAAAGTCCGGACGACCCGCCCCGAGATGGTCGTCATCGAGGCAAATCCGCGCCTGCTCTCGAACTTTGCGCTCCTTGCCTGGTGTCGGGCAATGCAGGTGCCTGTCGTCGGATGGGGGATCGGAAAAGTAGATCGCCGACGAACCGCCTTGATCAACCACCTTTCAGACTTGCTCCTTCGTCTTGAATTGTCAGGTTGTCGCGGCGCGATCGGATACGGCGAGGTTGCGGCGGCCACCTTCGCGCGATTGGGTGGACGACGGCTTACTGTCGGTATTGCTCCCAACTCAACGCTGAGCGTTGGCGGGGGTGTGTTTCCGCGACCCGACGGGCTGCCGTCGTGCCCGATCTTTCTCTTCGTCGGCCGCCTCGTGGAGCAAAAGCGCGTCGACGTGCTTCTTGACGCCGCAGCGGTCCTCAGCAAGGAGGGCTTTAAGTTTCGCCTGGTGATTGTGGGGGACGGTCCCTGTGCCCAGGCACTACGGGAGCGCTCTTGCACGGTCACCGCCGAGTTCATGGGCCATTGCGAACCGGACACGACGCTAGATTTGATGACATCGGCGCATGCCCTTGTCCTCCCTGGCCGAGGGGGACTTGTAGTACAGGAAGCCCTAGCGAGTGGCCTTCCAGTCGTGGTCGGTCCACCGACAGTGGCGGGCGACGGAACAGTCCACCGACTCCTGGAGGGCTCGCCAGCCGCCATCGTGGCGGCGGACCCGACTGCGACAGGCCTCGCTGAGGCGATGCGGCGCATCGTAGATGCCGGCACCTGGCCGAGCAGGTCGCTGGCAGCCGTGGATCTCGCCGCCCACCACGGTGGGCTGGATGCCATGACGGACGGATTTCTCGATGTTGTGGGCAAGGTCCAGAACTCCATGATGCCCAGTAGTGCTCCGGACCCTAGACGTCTGGACCGGCAACTATAGCCTCATACCAAGAGGCAATTCTCATAGTGGAGCTCGATCGTGTCGCGGTTTTGAGGACGATGGAAGAGTTGGCTTCGCACGCCGCTCGTCGGAAGCCGCTCTGGCGGAGGGCACACACAATTCGGGATGCAAGTCCCGCCGGATCCCCGGGATCGAACAAAAAACCGTTGGAGCCGTCCTTCACCCATTCGCGGGTGGACGCGAGGTCGCTCACAACTGGAAACGCCCCGCAGGCCATGGCTTCTAGGAGTGAGTTCGGCGTTCCATCATGAGTGGTTGGCGACACCGACACTAGCGACGCACGAACTATATCTG
>Ga0299907_10002754_pt1 | contig 11015 bp, 9 predicted proteins | sample RVTome_16_FD_198680 | JGI IMG/M metagenome (GOLD analysis project Ga0299907, IMG submission 198680) | Soil microbial communities from uranium-contaminated site in the Upper Colorado River Basin, Wyoming, United States - RVT152D67 (version 2) ...
AGGCGGGGTCGGCGGGGGCGTCCCAGCCTGTCGGCGGCGTGCGGGGCGGGGGAGGCATCTCGCCGGGAGCGAGAGGTTCCCGGACTTCGGAGACGATCCGGATGGTGTCGAGCTCAGCGGTGAGCACGGCGAGCACGCGGTCGAGTCGCTCCTCGGCGTTGGTGGTGATCGTGAGCCGATCGCCGTCGAGGGAGAGCTGGGTCCGAAGGATCGACTCGTCATGGTCGATGGGTTGCATCTCGTGCCACCACGCCGGACCGAGGGCTTCGTACCGGCCGTTGAGGGCGGCGGTCGCGGCGACCGGGTCGCCGATCTCGACGATGGCCCGGCAGTTCACGATGGGTTCGTTCTCGCGGGTCATCAGCCGGGGCGGCCGGTGCCGGGCCCCAACCCATGAGCAGAGGGCAGGCCCGTCGGCCCGGTCGCAGAGGTCGAGGACCGTTCCTTCCGTGCCGGGGTCGACCGGGAAGAGCCCACCGACGAACTGGTGGCCGTCGCCGTCGGAAACCGCTCGCCCGCACACGAACACGCCGGGACGGGTGGTCTGGGAAAAAGTCCGTTCCCGGACCGGGAACCGCTCGCCGCTGCGGAGGTCGCGCACCGTCACACCGGCGCCGGGGGTGGCCCGCTCGATCTCGTAGACGGTGCGGGGGACCAGCGTCCATGACCGGGCGAGGAGCGCCTCGTCGTCGGGTAGCAGCGCCCCGCGTTCGGCCAGGAAGGCTTCGAACCAGCCGCCCTCGACCAGGGCAGCGTCGGTGACGAGCGGATCGGCCAACGCCTCGGCCAGCAGCCGCCCCTGGACCTCGGACGGTGAATCGTCGTCGGCGCCGGCCGCCGAGGCCCAGGCCAGGGCCAGTTCGAAGACGCAGTCCATCGCCTCACCGCCCCGGTGACGGAGGTAGGAGACCGCCTTGTGGCACAACCATTCGACCCGGTCGGTCAGCGGCCAGGGGGCGGGGCGGCCCAGATGGCAGAGCTTGTGTTTGCGGCCTGAACCGCACCAGCAGGCGTCGTTGCGGCCGAGCTTGCCGCCCGGTGGGCGGGCGAAGCGTTCGACTGTCGTGATGTCGTCGGGATCGGGGTCCTCGAGACGTCGCCAGAGCCGCAGCGCCCGGGAGGCGTCGCCCCGATCGGAGGCGTACCAGGCGGCCCGTTCCACCGCCGGTTCCCATTCGGGGTCGGCATCGACGGCGACCGCCAGGTGGTCCTCGGCGGCGACGAGATCGCCGTCGCGCTCCGCCACCACCGCCGCCAGCCAGCCCGCCCCGGCCCGCGCCTCCGGCCGCCGCGCCGCGGCGCGGAGCGCATCGCAGAAGGCGCGACGCTCCTCGATGCGGGAGATCCCGTCCGGTGGTGCGAGCTCGTCGGCGACGACCTCGGCCAGGTCCTCGTCGGCGACGACGCCGACCGCGTGGCCGAGCCGGTCCCGGTCATCCCAGCCGCTGCGCTCGGCGGCCAGCCCCACGACCCGACGCACGTCGTCGCGATCGTCCTCGTCGTCGAGTCGCTGCGCCAGCCGGGCGGCCAGCCCGAGGTCGGCGTAGGCCTCCCAGGTCGCCTCGTCATGAGCGGCGGAGTCGCCCCGCACCTCGAGCCCGGCGGCCTCGCACAGCTCCGACAACGGCAGCTGCGCGGTGGAGAACGTGTCCCGCTCCTCGGCGAGGAGCATCAGCACGAGATCGAGCGCCTCGACGGGAAGGCCTGCTCCGGCGAGGGCAGTGTCATAGGCCGCCCGCACTCGGGCCACCAATCCCGGCAGGGGAACGACCTCACCGGCGGGCAGGACGTGGACGGTCCCGTCGCCGTCGACCCGGACGCTCAGCAGCGTTTCGCCAATGAAGTCCTCGAGCCAGCCGGCCGGGCCGTGCCAGCCCACCTGGCCGTCAACGGAGGGCCGCTCCTCGATCACCCGCCCGTCGGGCAGGTGCAGCTCCACATCGACCGGCGTCAGCGCGGCCAGGTCGAAGCTCGCATCGAGCACCCCGAGCTCTCGTTCTGCGGCGGTCAGGCGCCGGGTGAGCACGATCCCTTCGCAGAGGTCTCCGACGTGGACGAGCTTGTCCGACGGGAGGTACGCCAACACATCTTCGTCGAGCAGGTCCTCGATCACGTACGCAACCAGGCTGCGCGTCATGACGTTGTCGGCGCAGTCCAGAACCTCAACGGTGGCGTCGGCCAGCGCTTCGGCGCCGATCAGGAGCGGCGAGGACCGCACCGCTCCCACCACCGCAGCCGCGATCTGCGCTTCATCCGGGAGGGGAAGCGTGTCCAGCAGAGCGACGTAGCGGCCCTCATCGAAGTCGTCGCCATCCTCCTTGAACGACTCCTCGATGGCGGCCGTGAACGCCATCGTCAGTTGGGCCAGCGCCCCCGAACGGGTCTGGCCAAGGGCCAGCAGCCGTTGGGCCGCCCCCCAGACAGCCGGGGGCCGGTCCGTGGCCACCTGTTCCAGCACCGTCCGGCGCACCAGGGCTTGGAGCCGCTCGCCGTCGTCGAGTCCCCCGTCGTCGACGCCGGATTCGGCCGACAGTAGTTTCTCCCTGTCACCAGCATCGTCCAGATCCCAACCCTCGGGGATCGAACCGCACACGAACCGCGCCCTGTCATCGTCCACGGCGAACAACGTAGCGGGGGGCCGCGAACCCGTCGTGCCCGCCATCTCGTGCACCGCCTCCGCCGTCGTCGACCAACTTCAGCGAGGCGGACCGACCGCCCGATGACCCGAGAGCCAGCCGGCGCCCTCAACCTCACCATCCACGAGGACGTCCGCCTTCAGACACAGCCTGACCCCCGCCGACACCCCCGACCAGGCGAGCAAGAATCCGCTGGTCTGGGATTTTCCATCTCCGGCACCGTCCGGGCAGCCCCCTGGCGGCGACCGGAGGCGCTGGTTGGCTCTCCGGGTACCATTGGGCCGTGGCGGTGGCCTCCACTCCCTACCGTTGGCGCTTGGCGGAGTTTCTCCGCGCCTGGGAGGCCGGGGTGTTCGAGGGCCGCACCGAACTCGTTGACGGGGAGGTCTGGCCTGTGCCCATCGGCACCTGGCATGGCGACACCGCGGCGAAGGTCCTCCGAGCCCTCCCCAACGACGAGCACCTGGTCAGCACCGCCTCGCTCCCCACCGCCGACTCGCTCCCCGATCCCGACTGCTGGGTCCGCCGCGCCACCGCCCAGCCAACGACCCAACTCTCGGAGCGCGTCAGCGCCTGGTCTGCCACCGACGTCCTCCTCGTGGTCGAGATCGCCGACGAAACCCTCGACCAGGACCTCGGACCCAAAGCCAACCTCTACGCGCAAGCCGGCTACCCCTGCTACTGGGCCGTCACCCACCACGGGGTCTACGCCCACACCGACCCCACCCCGGCCGGTTACCGCACCCGCGTGCTTTACACCCCGGCCGACCGTCTCCCAGTGCCCTACGCCAACGTCGAACTCGCCATCGCCGACCTCATCGCCACCAACTGAAGCCCACCGCCGCTATGCCAATCACTATGCCAATCAGATAGCGACGATATGGACGCCCCTGAACAGATCCGAACACCAAAGGTGCTGGTCACGGTACAGATCTGAACAGCTGGGAACGGCTCTGAACGGGTCCGCTGAGATCTCTTAATCCGCGGGTTCAGGGTTCGAGTCCCTGGGGGCGTACTTTTCCACTGAAATACCTGGTCAGCTGCCATTTCTTAGTTCACTCTTCCGAGCTGAAACTCAAATGTCAGGCGGCCAAGGGCGGGCCGGCAGGATGCGCTTCCCACACGTCGATGACATCCTCGACGGCGATGAATCTGTCGGATCCGTTGGTGAAGAGCCACAGGGTCCCGGCGCGGTTCCGGCGGGCCGAGACAAGTTGAGCGTCGTCGATGCGGTCGCCGTTGCGGAGAGCCAGGCTGACCTGACGACCCTCGAGAGCGGTGAGTTGCCCGAGACGTGCTCTCGTCATCGTGTTGCCTCCGTAGTCAGGCGGCGCAGGGCTGGAGCACCGGCACGACCGCACCCGGCAGGCGAACGTCACCCATCGCCAGCTGGTTGGCCCTGAGACCGGGTGCGCCGGCGCGCCGGACGATGACCGAGCTCCGGACAGCCCGGGAGCGGACCCCGGTCGACAGTTCGGCGTTTTCAACGGCGAGGTCGGCGGCCGCCGCCGGCCCGATCTCGATCCGCAAGGTCTCGTCCCGCAGTATCTCCACATAGGTACTGGACATCGTCCCGCTCCCCCCGTCTTCCCACCTCTATTTCTGTTCTCCTCGGAGCAGATCACAGCTGAGTGCAGAGGCGCAGGAGTAGTCGGTACTCAATTCAAAGTGAGATTCACCGTCGCGGCACTCCTCAGCCGCCGGCTCGGTACCCAACGCCGTGACGACCGTTGCTCATGTTGGCAGTCAACGGTCATCCGGGAGCAGGTCACGGAATCGGGATGCGGCCTCCGCGGAGAATCGCGTCGCGCAGCTGGGCCAGCTCGAACGTTCGCCCGATTGAATCCACGTGAAGGTCGAAGTCGACCCACGGGCCGCGACGCCGGGCCTCGACGACCGTGACGCCGGGGGGCAGCTCGAGAGTTGTGATCGTCCGTCTCAACCGGAGCCAGAGCGGTACCGAGACCCGGTGCCGGCGCCAGCGCACTGCCCGCAGCTCCATCTGGACCCGGTCGTGATCGACCGAGAGCTCGACCTCGGCTGTCACGTGGCGGACCCGATGGCGAGCGACGACCGTTCCCGCGTCCTCGACCGCTATCGCCCAGTCGACAGTCCGATCGCTGATCCAGCCGACAACAACGGTGAGGAGAGACCGCCCCGTGACGCGGATGTCGTCCAGCGTCAGCCGGGGCTGGCGACCGGAAATGATCTGAGCTGAGTCGACGACAGCCGAGAGATGGTCGAAGGCAAAGCCATCGAACTCCAGGTCGCTCAGCTGGAGGTGCGCCTCGTGCCTGCCCTTTCGCGTGATGAGCCGCAACCAGTCGAGATTGGCCTTGCCCGATCGTCCCCCGGCCGAGAACTCGATCGATCCGTCACCGAAGCGCTGCACCACGCCGTCGACGATTTCGACCAGAACCCGTTCTGGCCCGTAGGCCAGCACTTGAGCGCCCGCTCGAGCGGCGGGCTCCACCCACCAGGTCGTCACGTTGACCCACGAGTTGAGCCACGACCTCTCGCCCCTCGGGGGCTCGCTGGGCCGCTGGCTCGACATCGATCAACGGCGGGAGAAGCCTGCCGGGGCCAGGGCCGGCGTGACGGTCTCCTCGGGGAAGGCGGGCGGGTCGACCAGCGGCGCGGCGACCTCCTCGACGGTCGGGCCGAAGGCGTCGGCGGCCTTGCGGAGCGCCTCCTCGTCGAAGCCGTAGACCGTGGCGGCGTTGCCCCCCAGCATCAGGCGGACTTCTTCGTCAGGGACACCGGCGAACGCCGCTCGCATCGCCTCCCGGCTATAGGGATAGGTCCCCTCGCGGTGCGGCAGGTCCGCGCCCCACATGATTCGGTCGACGCCGATCTTGGCCCGCATGTCGACCTCGGTCCCGGTCATGAAGCTCGCCCCCACGAAACAGTTGGTGGCGAAGTACTCGCTGGGCCGGCGCGACAGCCTCGCCAGAGCCGGGCCGACGAAGAACTCGGTCACGCTGCCCTCGACCGAGGCCAGACCGCAGAAGGCGTCGAGTTTGGCGACGTACCCCGGCACCCAGGCGGCTCCGCTTTCGGTGACCACGAACTTGAGCTTCGGGAAGCGTTCGAACACTCCGGCAAAGATCAGGTGGGCGAGCCCCCGCTGGGCGAAGAAGTTCGATTCGATGAGCCCGATCGCCGGGCCGGCCGGGCCGGTGGCGGGGGTGTTGGCGTCGCCGGGCAGGTTGGCGTGGCGGTGCACCGGCATGTCGAGCTCCGCGCAGGTCTCCCAGATCGGGTCGTAGGCCGGGTAGTACAGGGGCACGTTGGCCGAAACGGCGTCCCCGGGAAGGAGGATGCCGCCGCTGAGCCCCGCTTCCTTCATCCAGCGGATCTCCGCCACCGCTTCGTCGACGTCGTTGAGGAAGATCTGGCCGACGCCCGCCCGCCGGCCGGGCACCTCAGCGCAGAAGTCGACGAGCCAGCGGTTGTGAGCCTTCAGGCCGGCCCAGCGCCGTTCGTACTCGGCCCGCGTCTGGGGCGCGCCGACGGTGAAGACGCCCGCCGGAAAGAACGGTGGCGCGGTATTGGGGAAAAGGACCTCGCCGGCGATGCCCTGCGACTCCAGCGCCGCTTCGCGTTTGGGGCTGTCCCAGCTGAAGGTGGAGTCGGAGGAGGCCACGCCCGGCTTGATGTCGCTCTCTTCGAGATCCGCCCAGGGATCCGCAAACTCGGCCGCCCACCCGTCGAACTCTTCGTGCCAGTGCTTCTCGAGGTAATCCTTGTACACCGAAAGCGGCGCCCCGGCATGGCCGTCGGCGGAGATCACGACATAGCGGTCGGACGAGTTCGTCATACGGGCTGGCTCCCATCAGTGAGGCAGCAAAGGAACTCTCAAAACAAACGCTTGTTCATCGAGGATGAGATTAAGCCTGCGGCAAACAAGGTGTCAAGTTTGAACCGTGCCGAACTCCGGGCGGGACGACCGCGGGCGGACGCGTCGAGACCGCCGGTCCAGCACGGCCGGCGGTCTCGCGGCTGGTTCCGCTACTGCGCGGTCAGGCCGGCGTCGACGACCTGTTCCGTCCCGGTGATGTAGGACGACTCGTCCGATGCCAGCCACACCATGAGCTGGGACACCTCGTCGGGTTCGGCCATCCGGCCCAGCGGGATCTGCGACGCGATGCCACCGCCCTCTTCGTCGGTGGCGGCCGCCATCATCGGCGTCTTGATGTAGCCCGGATGCACCGAGTTCACCCGGATGTTGTCCTTGCCGTACTGGATCGCGGCGTGCTTCGTCATGCCCCGCGAGGCGAACTTGCTGCCCACGTAGGCGAGGTTCGGCGAGCCGACGATGGAGACGAGGCCGGCGACAGACGACACGTTGATGATCGAACCGCCGCCCGCCTGCTGCATGGAGGGGATGACGCACTTCATGCCGTAGAACTGCGAGTGCTGGTTCACGGCGCAGACCTGGTGGTAGGCGTTTTCGTCGAGCTCGACCGTCTCGGCGAGCGGACCGATGATCCCGGCGTTGTTGATGAGCACGGTGATCGGCCCGAACGTCGCCTCGGTCTCCGCCACGACGCGCCGCCAGTCGTCGAGCGACGTCACGTCGGCCTTGATGAACCGGGCGTTCTCGCCGAGTTCGGCGGCGATCTTCTCCCCCATCTCGTCGTTGATGTCGGTCATGACCACACTGGCACCTTCAGCCACGAACCGACGTGCGTGGGCCTCGCCCATCCCCTGCGAAGCCCCGGTGATGATTGCGACCTTCCCGTCCAACCGACCCATGCTCATTCTCTCCAGTCGTTGTTCGGCCTACTTGCTGCAGGCCATGGTCTTGCCTTTTTCCGTGTACGCCCACTTGCCCTGCGAACCGCGAGCCGTGAACCAGCACTCCACCTTCGGGGCGTTCTGGTCGCGGGCGAACTGCAGGGGGTAGGTGATGTCGCCGAGGGTCTCCGCCTTGAGCGACCACAGGCCCTCGAGGATCCCCGGAGAGGTTGTCGGGTCCGCCACCCGGCCGGCCGCCGCCTGGAACAGTTCGGCCGCCGCCCACCCCATGAAGCTGCTGTCCTTCGGCGACTGGCCGGGCTCGTACCGGGCGAGCGCTTTCTGATAGCGGGCGACCACGGGGTTGGAGGTGTCGAACCATCCCCGCAGGGCCAGCGGGGACAGGATGCCATCGAGGTTCGGATCGGCGGCGTGCTCGACCAGGAGCGCGCCGTGGAAGATCAGGTAGGTGGGCTTGAATCCGGCTCGGGCACAGGCGCTCCCGATCCGCCCGATGGCGTTGCCGTCCATGGCCAGGGCGAACACTTCCGCGCCGGCGTTGCGGGCGGCCAGGCATTCGGCGGTGAAGTCGGGCTGCGCCAGCGATGCCTGGCGCCGGAAGACGACCTCGTAGCCCTGCTTCGGCGCTTCATCGGGCCAGATGCGGTCGGCGTCGACGCAGAACTGCGCCTCCTGGCAGTTGAGCATGGCGAGTTTCTTCTTCCCTTGCGGGATCGTCTCGGCCGCCGCCGCCTTCATCATGGCGCTGACGAACACCGCCCCGGCCGACTGCTGGGGGAAGAACATCGGGCTGTCATAGAACCAGGGGGACGATCCCTGCTCGCCGATGACGGGAACCCGCTTCTGCGTCAGGTACTCGATCGAGGACTGGCCTGACAGGGGGGCGAAGTTGAACACGAAGGCGATCACCTTGTCCCGCTCCACCAGCTGCTGGACGAGCTGGCGATGGCGGGCGGGGTCGCCGCCGTCGTCGCCGACTACGTGCTTGACCGGATGGCCGTTGATCCCGCCGGCGGCATTGATGGCTGCCACCCATGCCCGCACCGCGGGAAGGCCTGGGCCGACGGCCGCACCGACGAGCCCGCTGCTCGTACCGACCGAGCCGATGACGATCGGAGCGCCGGGGGCGGCCGATGCGGCGGGCCCCTGACCTCCGCCACCCGGAGCGACCGGTGCGCCGGGGGCTCCGGCGGCCGCCTTGGCGGCGGGCTGCGAACCCGCTGACCGCGCCGCCGTCGCTCCCTCGGACGAGGACCCTGCGGCTGCGCCCGCGCCGCTCGACGCTGCCGCCGACCCGCCTGCCGTGCCGGTGTTCGACGCTGAAGCCGGACCCGGCGAAATCCCCTCTCCGGCGGACTGCCCCACCTCCGGCACGGCTCCCGCCACCGCGGCCGATCCCGGGTCCGAGCCGCTCGTGAACACGCCGGGACCGGTCGAGGCGCCGGCCACAGCGCTGTTGCCGTCGCTGCCGCGATAGGCCGAGATGATCTCGCTCTTGTCGAGCCGCGTACCACACCCCGCCCCGGTGGCGAAGAGAACAGCAAGAGCCAGCCGACTGCGCGAGCTCGTGAATCGGCGCGTCATATTCCTCCCCCGGAGTTCGCAGGCCTCGTGGCGCCCGACCGGCGCCTGGTGAAAACAAATGGTTGTTCGGAGTCTTGCATGGCATCCGCCAAGCGTCAAGGGCGCGAAGTCGGCGCTCCGCCACGCTCATGGACCCCACCCCTCGGGTGCCCGGGTGGTGGTTGCGGCGGGGAATTGAGTAGCGGCTCCTCAGGACGCCCGGCCCGCCGGCGCGGTGTGCTGACCCGGCGAACGGGGAGGCACACCATGAGCGATGACCGGCAGACGGTCCACGACCTTTCGATCGTCGATCGGGACAGGGGACGACGGGGCCGACGGACGGCCCGGACCCGTCCCCCGAAGGCCGGGGCCGTAGGCAGGCTTGGCACGAGCGTGGTTGCGCCCACCGCTGCCGGCCAGCACCACGTTCCGGACCGCGTTCAGCGCGAGACAACCCTTATCGGTGCGCTGCAACTCGTCGATGAAGGGCTGGCGGCGGCCGAGGAGAGCTACCGCCGGGTACTGGAGGCGTTCGAGGCATCGGTGGGCGAGAATCACCCGGAGGCCGCTGACGTCCATCGCCGCCTGGCGGAGGCCGAGCGGGCCCGGGGGCACACAGCCGAGTCCGACTATCACGCCCACCGGGCCGTCGAGATCGATCGCATCCTCGGGGCCCTGCCGATCCGGCGGGAGGCGCAACCGGCCCTGGTCGGCCTGTCGTGAGCCCGCAGCCCGACACCGGAGAGGACCGGTTCCTCGTCCGGGCTCTGGCGCTGGCCGAGGCGGCCTTCGCCGAGGCCGAAGCCAGCTACCGTCACGCCCTGGGCGTGATCGAGCAGGTACTGGGGTCGGACCACCCCGAGGTCGCCAACCTGCACCGGCACCTCGCCGAACTGGCGCAGGTCCGCGGCCGGCACGCCGAAGGCGAGGCCCACGCCCGCCAGGCGCTCGAGGTCCGCAAGGCGGCTCTCGGCCAGGGTCACCCGGATGTGGCCGCCGACGGCGCCGCACTGGCCTCGTTCCTGGTCGCCGAGCAGAGGTACGACGAGGCCGAGCCGCTGCTCCGGCGGGCGCTCATGACCTTCGAGAGCATCGTGGGCTCCGAAAGCCTCCAGGTGGCCCTCGTGTGCCACGAGCTCGGCGATCTGCTCGTGGCCAACAGCCGCGCCTCCGAGGCCCGGGCCTTCTACGAGCGGGCGCTGGGTGTGCGGCGCCGACTGCTCGGCGACGGCCATCCCGACGTGGCCACCACCCGGCACAACCTGGCGGTCCTCCACGAATCCGAGGGCCGCGTCTCCGAGGCCCGCGCTCTGTGGGCCGAAGCCCGAGCGGCGCTCGAGTCGACCGCTCCGGCCGGCGCCCGCTCCGACTCCCACTGACGTGTCTGACCCGGCAACACGGCAATGACGCCGACGCCGTTTAGAGGACGGTCCGGCCGCCGTCCACGACCAGCGTTTCGCCGGTGATGTAGGAGGCGGCGTCGCTGGCCAGGAACAGCACGGCGGCCGCCACTTCGCTGGGGTCGCCGGGTCGCCCGGCAGGAACCCGCGACAGCTGCGCCTTCAGGAGGTCGTCGAAGAAGTGTCCCGTCATCTCGGTCTCGAAGAACCCCGGAGCGACGGCGTTGACCCGGATCCCCCGGCGCCCGGTCCACTGTTGCGCCAGGTCCCGCGTCATCCCGATGAGCCCGGCCTTGCTGGCCATATACGACGCCTGCGGCATTCCCACCGACAGCCACGCCATGATGCTCGTGATGTTGACGATCGAGCTGCCTTCCTTCATGACGCGGGCCGCCGCCTGCGACATCCAGAAGGAGCCGTAGACGTTGACTTCCATCACCTTCTTGAAATCGTCCGGTGTCTCCTTGAGCGCCGGGGTGGCCGTCCCGATGCCGGCGTTGTTGACGAGGACGTCGAGGCGGCCGAACTCCGCCATGGTGGCGTCGACCAAGGCCTGGCACTGGCCCTGGTCGCTGATGTCGGTGGGAACCGTGATGGCGCGACGGCCGGCGGCTTCGACGAGGCCACGGGTGACCTCCAGGGCGTCAACCCGGCG
>Ga0299907_10002755_pt1 | contig 11015 bp, 10 predicted proteins | sample RVTome_16_FD_198680 | JGI IMG/M metagenome (GOLD analysis project Ga0299907, IMG submission 198680) | Soil microbial communities from uranium-contaminated site in the Upper Colorado River Basin, Wyoming, United States - RVT152D67 (version 2) ...
GGCGATCGAAGCCGCCCACGCGGTGCGCAACGAGTTCGTCCTGCGGGCCGAAGGGAAGGTCGTCCGCCGAGCGCCGGAGAACGTGAACCCGGAGCTGCCGACGGGCGAGGTCGAGCTCCAGGTCGACACGCTGGAGATCGTCTCGCGTGCGCCCGCGCTCCCGTTCCAGCTCGACGAGGAGAACGTGGACGAGACCCTGCGCCTCCGCTACCGCTGGCTCGACCTTCGCCGGCCCAGGATGCAGCGGAACATCGCGCTGCGGGCGCAGATGATCTCGATCATCCGCCGTGAGATGGAGGCGGACGGCTTTCTCGACATCCAGACGCCGATCCTCTTCAAGCCCACGCCGGAGGGCGCGCGCGACTTCATCGTCCCGAGCCGGCTCCAGCCGGGCCGGTTCTTCGCGCTGCCGCAGTCGCCGCAGATCCTCAAGCAGCTGCTCGTCATCGGCGGCTTCGACCGCTACTACCAGATCGCCATCTGCTTCAGGGACGAGGACCTGCGTGCCGACCGCGTCCAGGAGATCACGCAGCTCGACCTCGAGATGGCGTTTCCCGACCAGGAGTACCTCTTCGCGCTGATGGAGCGGATGTGCGCGGCCGTGTGGCGCGAGGGGATCGGCGACGAGCTCACGACCCCGTTCGAGCGCATGACGCACGCCGAGGCGCAGGCGCGCTTCGGGAGCGACAAGCCGGACCTCCGCTTCGGGCTCGAGATCGAGGACGCGACCGAGGCCACGCGCGGCTCGGAGTTCGGGGTCTTCGCCAACGCCCCGTGCGTGCGCTTCATCCGCGTGCCGCAGGCCTTTTCGCGCGCCGAGCTGGAGCGCCTCGAGGAGGTCGCCAAGGAGTGGGGGGCGAAGGGGCTCGCCTATCTCGTCTACGGGGAGGAGGGCGACGTCCGCTCGCCGATCGCCAAGTTCCTCTCGGAGGAGGAGCTCGCGCTCTTCCGTGCCGAGCCCGGCTCCACCGTCCTCTTCGCCGCCGCGGAGCCGGCGGTCGCGGCGCGGGTGCTCGGGGCTCTGCGCCTGCACCTCGGGCGGGAGCTGGGCCTCATCGACGAGAGCGTGTGGCGCTTCGTCTGGGTCACCGACTTCCCGATGTTCGAGTGGGACGAGGACGACCTGCGCTGGACGGCCGTCCACCATCCGTTCACGCGGCCGGCGCCGGGCTCCGAGGAGCTCGTGGCGAGCGACCCGGGCGCGGCGACCGCGCTCGCGTACGACCTCGTCGTCAACGGCATCGAGATCGGCGGAGGGTCGTTTCGGATCCACGAGCAGGAGCTGCAGGCGCGCGTGTTCGACGTGCTCCAGCTCTCCGCCGAGGAGCAGCGCCGCAAGTTCGGGTTCCTGCTGGACGCGCTCTCCATGGGCGCGCCGCCTCACGGCGGGATCGCGTTCGGGATCGAGCGTATGCTCATGGCCCTCGGGCGGGAGCCGAACCTGCGCGACATGATCGCGTTTCCAAAGAACCAGGCGGGAGTCGACCCGATGAGCGGAGCGCCCTCCGAGGTGGAGGAGGAACTGCTGCGGGAGCTTGGAATTCAGCTGCGTGTGCAGCCGGATTAAGGAAGCCTTGCGATCCAGCCGATGAGGAAGGGCATACTTGTGTCGAGCCCGCGGTCAGAACGCGGAGGGGAGGCGTAGCGAACATGTCCACGCAAGAACCGGGTCGGGTCCAGGCGGGCCTCACGCCCCTACCTCGCCTCGAGGACCTTCCGAGCGCCTCGGACGGCTTCGATCGCGCCAAGGTGCAGGAGGCGTTCGACGCCTTCCGGCGCCATGTCACGTCCCTCCAGGCCAACCTGCGCGTGCTCCAGGCCGCTCCGAAGAGCGCCATCACCGAGCCCTCCGGCCATGCCGTGCGCATGGACGCGCTCCACATCGTCCGCGCCGCCGCCGAGTTCGCCGACACGATCGAGCGCGATGCCCAGGAAGCAGCCGCCAAGCAGGTCGGTCGCGCCGAGCAGGAGATCCGCGAGAAGCAGATGGAGCTCCAGCAACAGGAGGCCGAGATCGCGCGCATCCGCCAGGAGACCGAACGCCAGCGGACCGAGATCCTGAGCGCCTCGCGCAAGGAGTCACGCGAGATCCTCACGAAGGCGAACCGCGACGCGACCGCCGAGCTGCGCGAGGCCGAGAGCCGCGGAAACCGCCTCACGGAGCAGGCGCGCCACCAGGCCACGGAGCTCACGAACTCCGCCCGGGCCGAGGTCGAGCAGACGCTCGAGTGGGCGCGCGCCCAGGCCGACGTCATCGTCCAGCGTGCCCGCATGGGCGCGGAGCAGCTCCTCTCCGCCGCCGGCCACGGGGACGCCGCGATCCACGAGGCCGTGGACGCGATCGTCCGTGCAGCCGAAGCCACGGTCGCGACGCAGCGGGGCCCCCAGCACCCCGAGCTCCGCACGTCCGGCGCCTCCGTCCCGGACCTCGGCAAGCCCGTCGAGGAGCCGCCGGCGCCTGAGGAGGCAGTCGAGCCGGAGGACGCCGCCGAGGAGACCGGCGGGGACGAAGACGAGAGCACCGAGGCCCGGGGGTCCAGCGAGGACGAGGGCACGGCGCCTTCCTAGGCGGGGTGCCGGCGCCGGAGCGTGCCTGACAGGCGCTCGATCTTCCGTCTCCTCGCGCTGGCGGGCTTCCTCCTGACGGTCGCCTTGGCCCTGTGGCTGGCCGAGGTCCGTCCGCTTCTGGTCATCATCGTCATGGCTCTCGCGCTCGGCGTGGCGTGGTCCGTCGAGTGGCTCTCGTGGCGCCAGGAGGTGCCGCGCGAGGTCGTCGTCGAGGCTGCGGCCGGGGCGCCCGCCGAGATGGAGGAGAGCGTCACGGTGCTGCCTCCGGCGGCGGCGCTGGTCGCCGAGCCTCCGGCTCCCGTGCCCGCCGAGGTCGCCCCGCCGCCGGCCCCCGCGCCGGAGCCGGTCGTCGAGGCCGAGCCCGCGGTCGAAGCTCCGCCGGCGCCCGTCGTCGTCCCGCCCGCGGCCGCTCCCGAGCCGCCTCCCGCCATCGAGCCCCCGGCGCCCGAGCCCGAGCCGGTGCCCGAGCCCGCGGCGGCACCGCCGCCTCCCGCGCCGCCGCCGCCTGTCCCGGAGCCCGCGCCGCCTCCGCCGCGCCCGCCGCTTCGCCCGGTGCCGCCGCCTCCACCGGAGCCCGCGCCTCCGCCGCCGCTCCAACCGGCCGCGCAGCCCGTGCGACCGGCGGCGTCGTCCGACGTCGTCGACCTGCGCATGCGCGCCACGATCCAGCCGCGGCGCTGGAACCTCTGGGACCTCGAGCGGCGCGCCCGCGACGAGCTTCCTCGTGACCCGGTTCGTTACGAGGAGTGGTCGTACCTCTTCGTCCACCTGCGCCAGTTCGCGACGCCTGACGGTTCGCTCCCCACCGAGTTCGACGGTCTCGTGCGCGAGTCGTTCGGCGAGCTGCTCGAGCACGCCGGCTGATGAACGCGGCGCTCGCGCGGCGGCAGGCCGCACTGGCCGGTGTCGCGCTCGTGGGAGCGCTGGGAGCGATCGCCCTGACGCACGTGGGCGACGGCTCGAGCGAGCCGCCCGCGCGCCAGGCGGCGGTCGAGTGGGAGGAGGCGCAGGTGGCCACGTTCGCGGTCACCGACGAGCCGACCGCCTGCGGCGTCACGATCACGCCGACGTCGTTCGGCGTCGCCCATCCCGTCCTCCCGTGCGGCGCGAAGCTTCTCCTCGACTTCCAGGGACGGAGGGCCCAGGCCGAGGTCGTCGAGCGCGGCTCGGTCGGTCCCGGCCACTCCTTCGACCTGACGCCCGCCCTCGCCCAGCAGCTCGGCATCCCCGGCGAGGCGACGGTGCGCTGGCGCTTCGCCGACTAGCCCGACCGGCCACGTCCCGGTGCCAGGCACTTGGCCGTGGCCTCCCAGGACGGGCGCCGCGCCTTCTCGGGCCATGCCCCGGGGTCAGACCCCCGGGCGTGGCTTCGCCGGTCCGGTCCAGGGCGGCTGAGCAGGGCCTTCGGCCGGGGCACGGCCGTCCAGGGCCTGGCCGCCCCGGCCAACGGCCGCGCTCCCGCGGGACACGGCTGGGGTCAGACCCGGAGGGGTCGGTGGGGACACGGCCAGATGCCTGGCACCGGGACATGGCTGCCGCGCTAGAGTGAGCTCAGTGCTCGACCCCGTGCGTGGCCCCGTGCGCACATGTAGAACCAACACCTACTGAGAGGGAGCCCGAGTCCGGCCTCCGGGTCGGTAGGGCACCCACCTGGCAAGGCCAGGTTCCTCACGCTCGGAGCATCATCGGCGGGGTGGAGCACTCATTACTACCATGCCCTCGCGAGAGCTGATCGGCAACGCCGCGCGCGACTGTGACCTCGCCTGGGTCGCCCTCACCGTCGCCCAGGGGAAGGTCGTCGCCGCCCGGGGCGAGGGCCCGGGGACCCAGGCCCTGTGCAGCGAGGTGACGGGGCTCGGACTGCTCGAGGCGGCCGCCGTCCCGGGTGATCCGCTCGCGCTCGACTCGCTCCACGATGCACTCGGCCCCGCGGTCTCGGCACGGCCGAGCCCGAACCGGGTCGCGGTGGCGATGAGCGGGGGCGTCGACAGCGCCGTCGCGCTCCTCGAGGCTCGCGAGGCCGGCCACGAGCCGGTCGGGGTGACGCTGCGCCTCTGGACGGACCCGGCCGGGCCCGACGGCGAGCGCGCCTGCTGCTCGCCGGCCGCGGTCGTCGCCGCCCGCGAGCTGTGTCACGAGCTCGGCGCTCCGCACGTCACGCTCGACCTACGCGAGGGCTTCCGCCGCGCCGTCGTGACCCCGTTCGTCGCGGGCTACGGACGAGGGGAGACCCCCAATCCGTGCATCCGCTGCAACGGCAGCTTCCGCTTCGCCGCGCTCCTCGCCTTCGCCCGCCGGATCGGGGCCGCCCGTCTCGCCACGGGGCACTACGCGCGCGTCCGCGAGCACCGCGGCCGGCTCCTCCTCGCCCGGGCCGCCGATGCCGCGAAGGACCAGTCCTACATGCTCGCCCGCCTCGATCCCCGCCGGCTCGACCGCGTCTGGTTCCCGCTCGGCGGGCGCACCAAGGAGCAGACGAGGGAGCGCGCCCGCGCCGCCGGGCTCGCCGCCGCGCGCCGGCCCGAGAGCCAGGAGGCCTGCTTCCTCGCCGGCGGCGACTACCGCGACTTCCTCGGCCGCCACGGCCTCGACCGCGCGGAGGGCGCGATCGTCGACGAGGCCGGCCGCGAGGTCGCCCGCCACGACGGCTTCTGGCGCTTCACACCGGGCCAGCGGCGGGGCCTCGGCCTCGCCACGGGCGAGCCGCTCTACGCCCTGCGCACCGAGCCCGAGACGAACACGGTCGTCGTCGGGCCGCGCGCCTCGCTCGCCCGCACGCAGATCGCCGTCCGTTCCGGCCGGCTGCACGTTCCGGTCGCGCGAGCAGAGGCCAAGCTCCGATACCGGTCCCCGGGCGCGCCCGCCGCCGTGGAGCCCACGGCGCGCGGCTTCCGTCTCGCGCTCGACGAGCCCGCCTATGGAGTCGCGACCGGCCAGGTCGCCGTCCTGTACGAAGAGGACGTCGTCGTCGGAGCCGGCCTGATCTCGGCGGTTGCCTGAGTAGAATCCTGCGATGCCGCTGGCGAGCTTCGAGCCGATCGACGCCCTCTGGATCGCCCTCAGCGTGTTCTTCGTGCTGGTGGGCGTCGGGCTGGCGTACCTGCTCGTTCGCCTGGGCGGAACCGTTGGACGGCTTTCGTCGTTTCTTCAAGGACTGGAACGGGAGGTGCTCCCGGTGATCAACCAGGCCGGAGGGACGATGGAGCGTGTGAACGCGCAGCTCGACAAGGTCGACCTCGTGACCGACAGTGCGGTCGACGTCGCCGACAGCGTGGACACAGCCGTCCGGGCGGTGACGCTCGCTCTCACGCGGCCCGTCCAGAAGATCTCCGGCCTGGCCGAGGGCATCGCCCACGGGCTCGCTTCGCTGCGGGTGCGCAAGAGCCCGCGGACCGCCTACCAGGCGGGCCGCGAGGCCGCCTCGCGGCGCGAGCAGGAGATCGCGGACGAGCTGCGGCGAGAGGGCAGCGATCGTGAGCGCTGACGCGATCACGCTCTCCATTCCGCACGAGAAGCCGTTCCACGGCGTGGCGCGGCTGGTCGTGGGCGGACTCGCAGCCCGCCTCGAGCTCTCCTTCGAGCACCTGGAGGATCTTCAGCTCGCGCTCGCCAGCGTGCTCGAGCGCGACGGCTACGTCGCCGGCCAGGAGGTCACCGTGCAGATGGTCGTGGGGCCGTCGTCGATCGGCATGTCGATCGGCCCGCTCGACGCGCAGGAACTCCGCGCCGACCTCGAGCGCACGCCCGAGGGCGGAGTCTCGCTCTCCCGGCTCCTTGACACGCTCGTTGACGAGATCGCCCTCGAGGAGGGTGAGGGCGGGCACTGGCTCCGCCTCGACAAGCAGGTGCCGATGACCCGGCCCGAGCCGAGGGGCGAGCTGTGAGCGCAACCGGCGGACGCACCGACCGCGAGCTCCTGCGCCGCTACCACGCCGACGGCGACCTCGAGGCGCGCCAGCAGCTGATCGAGCAGTACCTTCCGCTCGTCCGCTCGCTCGCCCGCCGCTACGCCAACCGCGGGGAGCAGCTCGAGGACCTGGTGCAGGTCGGCTCCATCGGGCTGATCAAGGCAATCGACCGCTTCGACGTCGACCGGGGAGTCGAGCTCACGACCTACGCGACCCCGAACATCATCGGCGAGATCAAGCGCCACTTCCGCGACAAGGGCTGGTCGGTGCGGGTCCCGCGCGGCCTGCAGGAGCTGAACGTCCGTCTCTCGCAGCTCCTGGAGCAGCTCACCGTGCAGCTCGAGCGCTCGCCGACGATCCCCGAGCTGGCCAAGGCGGCAGGGGTGACGGAGGAGGAGGTCCTGGAGGCGCTCGAATCCGGGCAGGCCTACACGACGGTTTCCCTTTCGGCGCCCTCGGGCCACGGCGAGGACGGGGCGCTCGACCCGCTCGAGTCCCTCGGCGAGCTCGAGCACGAGTACGAGGTCAGCGAGGACCGCGCCGTGCTCGCGCCGGGTCTGAAGGCTCTAGACGCGCGCGAGAGGCGCATCATCCACCTCCGCTTCTGGGAGGGGCTGACGCAGTCGCAGATCGCGCAGCAGGTCGGCATCTCGCAGATGCACGTCTCCCGGCTGATCCGGCGGTCGCTCGAGAAAGTCCGCGACGAGATCGCGACCGGGCAGAACGTCTCGTAGCCGCTTCTCGGCCCGCTCCCGAATCTCCCTAGAATCGAAGGATGCGCACCTCGGCGGAGCTCCGCGAGGGCTTTCTGTCCTACTTCGAGTCCAAAGGCCACCTCCGGCGGCCGTCGGCATCGCTCGTGCCGGCGACGTACGACCCCTCCGTGCTCCTGACCACGGCCGGCATGCAGCCGCTGAAGCCGTATTTCCTCGGGCTGGAGGACCCGCCGGCCCGTCTGCTCACGACCGTCCAGAAGTGCTTCCGCACGACCGACATCGACATGGTCGGCCTGACGGCGCGGCACCTCACCTTCTTCGAGATGCTGGGGAACTTCTCCATCGGTGAGTACTTCAAGGACGGTGCCGCCGACCTGGCCTGGGAGTTCGTCACCGAGCACATGGGCCTCGACCCCGACCTCCTGTGGTCGACCGTCTTCGCCGGCGATCCCGATCTGGGCCTCGGCGAGGACGCCGTCGCCGTCGCAGCCTGGGAGCGGATCGGCATCCCGCCCGAGCGCATCGTTCGCCTCCCGCGCTCGGAGAACTTCTGGCAGGCGGGCCCGACCGGCCCGTGCGGGCCATGCTCCGAGCTCTACCTCGACCGCGGGCGCGAGCACGGCTGCGACCGGCCCGACTGCGCGCCCGGGTGCGAGTGCGACCGCTTCCTCGAGTTCTGGAACCTCGTCTTCATGGAGTTCGACCTTCACGACGACGGTTCGCTGACACCCCTCCCGCAGCAGAGCATCGACACCGGGCTGGGCGTGGAGCGCGGCGCGGCGATCCTCCAGGACGTCCACTCGGTCTACGAGACGGACGGCTTCCAGCACATCATGGACTGGGTCGCGGAGGAGACCGGGACGCGCTACGGCGAGTCGGACAAGGCCACGAAGGCCCACCGGGTCCTTGCCGACCACGGCCGCGCGATGACCTTCCTCGTCGCCGACGGCGTCACCCCCTCGAACGAGGGCCGCGGCTACGTCCTGCGGCGCGTCATCCGCCGTGCGGTCGTGCACGGCCGAGACCTCGAGCTTCAGGGCTTCCTGCCCCGGCTCGCGGACGTCGTCGTGGGCCAGATGGGCGGCGTGTACCCCGAGCTCGAGGAGCATCGCGACGAGATCGCGGGCGTGCTCCGGGCCGAGGAGGAGAAGTTCGGCGAGACGCTCACGCGCGGGCTGAAGCTCTTCGAGGAGACGTCGCGCGAAGGCGTGATCAGCGGCGAGGAGGCCTTCATCCTCCAGGCAACGTACGGCTTCCCCATCGAGATGACCGTCGAGCTCGCGCGCGAGCGGGGCCAGGAGGTCGACCTGGACGGCTTTCACAGCGCGATGACCGAGCATCGCGAGATCTCGCGCGGCGAGGCGGCCGGTGGGGCGACCGCCGAGGCGGCGGCCGCACTCGCGGCCTCCGCGGGCTTCCAGACGGAGTTCGTCGGCTACGAGAAGACCGACGTCCTCACGCAGCTCGGCGCACTCGATCCGCTCGAGGACGGGCTCTTCCTCGCCAAGCTGCGCGAGTCCCCGTTCTACCCGGAGGGCGGGGGGCAGGTGACCGACCAGGGCTGGGTCGAGAAGGACGGCGCGCGCGCCGAGCTCGTGGGCGCCTTCCGCTTCGGAGATGACCAGGTGCTGCTCTTCGAGGGCGAGGGCTTCGCCGCGGGAGACCGCGTCCGCGCCGTCGTGCCCTGGAAGGTGCGCTTCCCGACGACGGCCAACCACACCGCCACGCACCTCCTGCACAAGGCGCTCCAGGACGTCCTCGGCGACCACGTGCGCCAGGCGGGCTCCGCTGTGCGCCCCGAGAAGCTCCGCTTCGACTTCACGCACGCGCAGGCGCTCACGCCCGAGGAGCGCGAGCGCGTCGCCGAGCACGTCAACGAGCGCGTCTTCGAAAACCACCCGGTGCGCGCCTTCCTGACGCCGGTCGACGAGGCGCGGAAGCTCGGCGCGATGATGCTCTTCGGCGAGAAGTACGGCGACGTCGTCCGCGTGGTCGAGGTCGACGGCGTCTCGCGCGAGCTCTGCGGCGGCACGCACGTCCGCACGACCGCCGAGATCGGCCCGTTCGTGATCCTCTCCGAGGGCTCCGTCGGCTCCGGCGTACGGCGTATCGAAGCCGTGACCGCAGGGGACGCGTTCGCCTACCTGCGTGGGAAGGCGCACGAGGCGGAGGAGCTGCGCGGGGAGCTGGAAGTCGCCCGCAAGCAGGCGTCGAAGAAGGCCCCGGCCGCCGGGCCCGAGGTCGTGGACGAGCGCCGGAGCAAGGCGGGCGAGGTCGAGGTGATCGTGATGGAGCTCGCCTCGTCGAGCCCGGATGCGCTGCTCGAGCTGTCGGACTCCCTCAAGCAGAAGCACGCGCCGGCAGCCGTCGTGCTCGGGACGCGCGATGACGGGCGCGTCCACCTCGTCGTCAGCCTCGACCGCTCGCTCGAGGACCGCGGGCTGGACGCCGTCCAGGTCGTCCGTCAGGCGGCGGCGCTCGTCGGCGGAGGCGGGGGCGGGCGGCCGACGATGGCCCGCGCCGGCGGCAAGGATCCCGACAGGCTCGGCGACGCTCTCGCGGAGGCGGAGAAGGTGCTGCTCGATGCGCTCGCATGAGGCCGAGCTCGAGGCCCTGAGGCGCGAGAACGAGCGCCTCCGGCTGATCGGCGCACGCGACCGGCGCCTGCTCGACATCGTTCTCGAGCAGAGCCCGCACGGCGTGATCATGAGCGACGACCAGGGACGGCTCGTCCTCCAGAACGAGGCGGCGGAGCGGATCTGGGCGGGCAGCGCGACCGCCGAGAACGTGACCGAGTGGAGCCGCTACCGCGCGTTCCACTCCGACGGGCGCCCGTACGAGGGTCAGGACTGGGCCATGGCGCGCTGCCTGGAATCGCGCGAGGTCGTCGGGCCGGAGGAGTTCCACATCCGCCGCTTCGACGACACCGACGGCTGGCTCCTCGGAAGCTCCGCGCCGCTCGTCGACGAGAGCGGCTTGCTCCTGGGCGCCGTCTCGGTCTTCGCCGACATCACGGGCATCAAGCAGAGCGAGGCCGCCAACCAGCGCCGCGCGCTCGAGATCAACGACGACGTCGTCCAGAGCGTCAGCGCCGCCCGCATGGCGCTCGACCTCGACCGGATGGACGACGTCCGCGAGGCGCTCACGAACGCGCTCGTCGCGGCACGCCGGGTCGTGAACGACCTGCTGGCCGGCGACGCGAAGGACACCGCGTTGCGGCCGGGCGGGCTCAGGCGGAGAGACCCGGCGAGGCAGGAGTGACGCGCGTCCTGCTCTGCGACGACTCTCCGCAGATCCGCGAGCTCGTCCGGGTCGTCCTCGAGCTGGAGGGCAACGAGGTCGTGAGCGAGGCGGAGAACGGTCGCGAGGCGGTCGACGAGGCCGAGCGGCTCCAGCCCGACGTCGTCCTGCTCGATCTCTCCATGCCCGTGATGGACGGGCTCGAGGCCCTGCCCGAGATCAAGCGCGTCGCGCCCCGGGCGCGCATCGTCGTCCTCTCGGGCTTCGACAACGATCGTCTCGTCTCACAGGCGCTCGCGCTGGGCGCCGACCGCTACGTCCCCAAGGGCGGAGACCCGGACGAGATCGTCGACGCGGTGGCCGGTAAGGCGGCGTAGGCGTCGTTCACCCGAACTAGAATCGCGCCTCGGTGAAGGTCTTGGCCCTCGACTACGGCTCCGCGCGGACCGGCGTGGCCGTCTCCGATCCGACCGGCACGGTCGCCAGGCCGCTCGAGATCGTCGAGCGCGCCGCGTCTCGGGCCGGCATCGACCGGCTGCTCGAGCTGGCTGACCGCGAGGGCGTCGAGCGCATCGTGGTCGGC
>Ga0299907_10002756_pt1 | contig 11012 bp, 5 predicted proteins | sample RVTome_16_FD_198680 | JGI IMG/M metagenome (GOLD analysis project Ga0299907, IMG submission 198680) | Soil microbial communities from uranium-contaminated site in the Upper Colorado River Basin, Wyoming, United States - RVT152D67 (version 2) ...
CATCGAGTTCCTCGCCGGACCCGGAGCCTCGTTCGTGACGGGTGCGGTGCTCGTAGCTGAGGCGGCAGCTCAGCTGTGGAGTAGGAGCGCTCGGTTTTCGCAGCTGACTGACAGGTGATGGACCCTGCCTAACTGCGTTCCGTTGCTGCGCGGTCATGCCGAAAGCTGATGGCCATCAGCCAACATTGTGCTCGGGTTGCAGGACGGTCGCCAGGAACTCCCCGAATGCGGCGAGGTCGGGCGTTCGTCGGACTCATTCCTGTCAAGTTGCCCGAAGACAATGCCCGAATTGCAATCCTCGTGTTTGCCCTAAATATCGACCTTGCCACCGAGTGTTTCATATAGTCCGGAGCTCGCCCTTTGTCGTCGAGCGTTTGACCCTCGTTTGACGCGAACCGCGTGGCCGCCCGATCCCCAGCAACGTACCCGCCACCACCGCACCTGTTCGACTCGGATTTCTGTCGCTGTGTACGGACTCCAAGACCAAATCGTCAAGCAGGTCGTAACCGTAGGATTGAGGTCCTCGCATGAAAAGACTGTTACGACGAGCGCTCCGAGCCTTCGGTCTCGAGATCCGCCGAGTGAGCCAGGTTTGGATTCCGGAACCCGACGTTGATGAGATCGAAGCAGTGGAGCAGATAATGGTGGGCTTCACCGCTGATCAGCCCTCGTCGAGCCCTTTGAGCAGCGTGCGGGAGTTGCGCAGCTATCTGTCGGACGCCCGGATCGTCTTCTTCGACGACCTGATCGCTATCTGTGACAGGTTGGGCGTCGAGCTGGATGATCGTCAGGTTGCCGATATCGGCACAGGCACCGGCTATCTCTTGCGCGCTGTCGACCGCCGAGCCCCTTCAGCGGAGTTACACGGCTACGACACATTCGCTGAGATGCTCGAATTGGCGAGATTGCTCTGCCCTCGAGCGGTGTTCGAGCCAGAGAGCCTCTATTCGATCGAGGAGAAGTTCGAGGTCGTCTTCTGCACGGAGATGCTGGAGCACGTGGTGCACCCCGATGAGGCTCTGCAACATCTGAGTCGGCTCGTTCTCCCCGGAGGGGTCTTGGTCTTGACCGTCCCTGATGGCCGCAAGGACCGGGAGCCGGCGAAGGAGATGCGAGGGGACGGCACGGCTTACTGGGGACATATCAATTTCTGGAGTCCGGAGAGTTGGCCGATTTTCCTCAGCAGAGAGCTACCAGAGGCCGTGGGGATCGAGGTCGGGCCACTGGTGACAGGCAAGCTCTACGCAGTCATCCGATTCTGATCTGCTTTGCCTGAGCGGCAATCCGTCTCAGGTCTTCGGCAAAACCAGCCAGCTGAGCATCAGCTCCTCCTGCCGTTGGGAATGGACAGAGAGCTTGCGACTTGGCGGGTAGTCAGGATCTATCGGAGCCACGAGCCGAGCCTCGAAACCAACGTCGGTGGGCGTCAATCTGGCTGCCTCGAAGCTGAAGTAGGAGCCCACTCTGTGAAAGAACGCTTTGTAGATGCACTCCTTGGCCGAGAAGACGCCCAGCGCCGCATCGTTCCGGCGGGTTGGCGCCAGGTCGTCGACCCAAGCGACCTCCTCGGGTCGGAGGACCATGTTGAAGAGCTCTGGCGCGGCTCTTCTCACCTCGACATCTACTCCGACGCCGTCGGTGCTTTCAGATGGCGCAACCAGCGCCACAGCATGACCAATGGTATGAGCGATCGTCCCCACGATTCCCTCCGGCCAGACAGGCTCCCTGTGGTTGCCGACGAGAATCGGCTGTTCGTCGCGTCCGAGTATCTTCAGCGCCTCATGCGCTGCCTGACGTCCGAGCATGAACTGCTCCCGACGTGACGCAATTGACTTCGGGCTGATGGCTGCCAACTCGGCGGGCAAGGCGTTCTCCACGATGAGCTGATCGAGCTCGAGGGACACGAATGCCGCAAACGAGGGCATCTGCTCAGGGCGAAGCATGTCTCAGGCACCCGACGAGAGGTGGTAGCGCATCGACTTCGCGACCTCTGCGACGGCGGGCTCTTCGAGGATCGTCTCGTGCCTCGACTCCACGAGCTCTACGCGGAAATCGGGAGTCAACTTCCCCCATCGCATGTGGTAATCCTTGGCATCGAACTCGGCGAAATGTGTGGACCGGATGAGAAGAATCGTCGCGTTCGTGGGGCCGGGCTCATATCTGTGGAACGCTCTCCGACAGCCTCTCTCGACGCGCTCGTGATAGATGTCCATCCTGTCACCTGCACGCCCCGACGCTCGGCGCCAGAGCCTTCTCAACCGTGCTCTGATTGCTCGGGCTACGAAAGCCGAGAGACCGAGCACACCCCGCTCGGAAAGCACCTTCTGCACACGTAAGGCCTTGTTGGGGGCGTAAAGCGACTCGATCGGAAGACCCGAATCGACGACAGTGATCAACTCGACCTCGTCTCCCGCCGCTTCCAGTTGGCGCGCCATCTCGAGCGATACGGTCCCTCCCATGCAATATCCGACGAAGCGATAGGGGCCTCGGGGCTGCACCGTCTTCAGCTCTTCGATATACAGCGCGGCCATCTCCGGAATGCTCTTCAGGGGCTGGTCCTCTCCGTCCAGCCCGACCGGCTCCAGCCCATACACCGGTTGATCCTCACCGAGTCGCTTGGCCAGATGCCGGTAGAAGAGGACATGAGCTCCGCCGGCATGCACGCAGGCGACCGGTGGCTCGGTTCCACCAACCTGGATGGGCACGAGGCTCTTCAGATCGCTCCCTGACGACGTGGCGGTACCGGTGATCGCTTCGGCTATGCCGGCAACCGTTGGTGCGTCCAGCAGCGTTCGGAGCGGTAGGGAGACGCCAAGCTCCGCTTCGATTCTCGAGAACAGCCGGACCGCGAGGATCGACGATCCACCTAGGGCGAAATAGTCGTCATGGACCGAGACCTGCTCCAAGCCGAGCACCTCCGACCAAATGGCGGCGACCGATCTCTCTGTATCGTTGCGCGGTCTGGTCACTTCGCTGCCCGGAGCCTGTGTGGTGGCGTCGACGGTGACGAGCAGGTCTTCCAGTCCGTGCAAACCAGATCTCGTCAAGACCCCTTGGATTGTCGAGTCCGGATCCGATACCAGTGCGCCGAGCACCGACTCGAATGCTTCGACCAGGACCCTGGCATCAGAGAGGTCGAAGCGGCGAACATCGTATTTGCAGCCGAGTATCCACTGGTCACCTAGGGCTATTCCCAGCGTCAGCGGATAAGACGAGGTGAGGTCGCTGCGGAAGTCCGTGATCCCCAAGTCGTCCGACCCGTCTTCTCCTGAGAAGCCGGCCGGAAAGTTCTCTACCACCAAGAAGGTCTCGAAGAGGGGCTTGTGGCCCGGCAAGCCGCTCCACGACTGGATGTCGTCGAGCGTCGAGTGTTCGAAGCGTTGCATCTCGAACTGTTCGTCCCGGAGGCTCTGGAGCCACTCCTGGACGGACTGGTAACGATCGATGAGTACGCGTACAGGCAGAACGTTCGCCAGATAGCCCACCGTCCGCTCGATGCCGCCGATGTCGCCAGACCGACCGCCCACGGTCGTACCGAACACGACATCGTCCGAGGCGAAAAGCGACCGGAGTGTCAAGGCCCAGGCTCCTTGAATGATCGCGTTGGGGGTGAGGTTCATTCTCGAAGCTGCCTGCTTGATCCTGTCGGTCAAGAGATCACTGAGAACGACAGTCAGCTCGCCAGGATCGTCATCTTCGGCCGGCGCCGTCCACAATCTCGGTGCGCTTCCGAAGCCATCGAGTCTCCGCCTCCAGAACTCACTGGCGGGCGCTTGATCGTGGTTCAGCCTCCACCGGTAGTAGTCGTAGAGAGCGTTCTCAGGCGTGCTCGTCTTTGGCGTTGATCCACGCACGAGGGCGCGGTATGCGTCGAGCACATCTTCGAGTACCACCGCCGAAGACCATCCGTCGACGAAGAGGTGATGGCATGTCCAGATCAGCTCGTACCTGCGGTCGGAAGTGCGCAGCAGACGAACACGCATCGCCGGGGGATCGCTCAGGTCGATTCCTTCCCGTCGATCTCGCTCGAGAAGGTCCAAGATCTGCGAGTCCTGGTCGGAGCTGGCCCTGATGTCACGGTATTCCCAGGGAAGAACCAGCTTCCTCCAAACCACCGCCATCGGGTCCCGGCCGTCACGGGCATGGATCGTCATCCTCAGACCGGGGTGCCAGCTCAAGACTGCTTGCCAAGCTTCTTCGAACAACTCCGGGTCGAGATTTCCGAGAATCGTCGAACGCACCTGGAGAAACCCAGGGTCGGCCCGAACGCTTTCGGAGTGCAGCAACAGGGCTCTCTGCAAGGGGAGGAGCGGGAGGATGTTCTCGACGTTGTCCTTGCCCGTCTGACCGGGCCTTGTCGGCGCCTCTCTCACTTCACTGGTCATCACAGATCCTCGAGAAACTTGTCGAGCTCTTCTTGATCGAGGCCTGCATCGGGAAAGTCGGACGGGGTGAATCCGCCGGTCCCCGCCGTCGTGCAGTGGTCGATCAAGTGTCGTAGTTCAGCTGTGAACGAGTCTGCCACTCTCTCCATTGTGCTTCTTTCGTGTAGATCCGTGCTGAAGTGCCAGTCGACCTTCAGAGTGTCACGTTCCACGGCTGCCACGATCTCCAGCAGGTGCAACCGTTGGTTGTTTGGGCTCTTCGAGGTCTCCATGGCACCCGATATGGGCACCAGCAGCCTGGGGGTGCCGGCCAATCCCTTACCCAGGTAGTTGAACAGGACGGGAGGGAGATCCTGGTCGTTGAGTGCCGGATCGCGGTGGAGGTGTCGCAGCACGCCGTAGCCCGTCCCGCGATCCGGCACGCCCCGCAAGCCCTCCTTGACCAGTCTTACCAATCGCCCGCTGTCCGCAACCGGGTCGAGATCGAAGGAGAGGGGATATAAGGCAGTGAACCATCCGAGTGTCCTGGTCACGTCCGGTGCCCCGGGGCCAGAGGGACGGCCATGGCTCTCCATGGCCAACTCGACTCGCCTCGAACCCCACCAGGCCGAGAGGGCAGCAACCAGGGCGGCAGTGGTCAACTCGTCGGGTCGTGTCTGGTAAGCATCGTTCGCGTCGGTCAGCAATGCGGTCGTCTCCGGCTCCTCGAGGACAACAGTCACGGTCTGTTGCGAGCTCTCCCTGCCGTATCCGTCGGCGGCATGGTCGACCAAGACCTCGACCCCACGGCTCTGTTCTGTCCAAAAGTCCACCTCGCCGGCACGGTCATCGTCTGAGAGCCAGGTGACCCAATCGCGATATGAAGCACCTCGCAGGGGTAGCGAAACCGGCTTGTCTCGGAGAAGCTGTTCGTAGGCGACCTCGACGTCGTCGACCAGAACGCCCCAGGAGACCACATCCATGACCAGGTGGTGGACGACGATCAATAGTTGTGGTGGGTGGGAGTCTCTCTCGATGAGCAGCGTGCGGATCAGGGGCCCAGAGTCGAGTTTCAGCGAGGCCTGTGCTTTCGCGATTGCTCTTTCCGATTCTTCTCGAGTCTCCGGGCGGACGGTGTCGAACTCGAGACCCGGCTCGCCTTCGACCTCCTGTCGCCAGCCATCGCCTTCGTCTACGAATCTGGCTCGCACCATGTCGTGGTGCGCGACGCAGGCCTCCAAGGCCAGCCTCAGGGCGTCGACGTCGATGTTCGCCGGCAGCCGGAACAGTCTCGATTGATTCCAGTGATCTCGGTCGGAAAGCCGCTGCTCGAGAAACCATTGCTGAATCGGCCCCAACGGAACCCGTCCGCTCAGTGGGTTCTGAGACCATGTCGATATCTCAATACGACCACGCGCTGCCTCGGTGAGTCCCGCGATCGTGGGATTGGCGGTCAGGTCCGATGGCTCCAGATGTAGGCCGGCACGCCGGGCCCGGGAAATCATCTGGATGCTGATTATGGAGTCGCCACCGATGGCGAAGTAGTCGTCGTGCACACCGATCCCCTCCCTACCCAACAACTCCGCCCAGATGGCTGCCAGCGCCGCTTCGTCCTCGTTGCGAGGTGGCGCTGGATCGGTGTCCCGGTGGTGGTTGGCGAGAGGGTCCGGTAGACCGCTGAAGTCGGTCTTCCCATTGGGGAGTCTCGGGAGCTCGTCAACGGGGACGAGGAGCTCGGGGACCATGAAGTCGGGAAGAGATCTCTTCAGGTGTTCTCGAATCCGGGACAGGTCTTCGAGAGCCCTCGAGGGAACAGCATAAGCGACTAGGCGGTTTCCGCCTCGGCCCCTGGAGGGATGGGCGGTAACCGCAACATCGCGGACCTCTGGAAGGGAGCGGATCTCCGATTCGACCGCGGTCGCCTCGAGGCGATGCCCCCTTATCTTCAACTGCGTATCCGCCCGTCCCAGGAAGACAATCTGGTCGCCCTGGTCGAACGCAGCCAGATCGCCCGTTCGATAGAACCTCTTCCCTGAGTCAACAGCCAAGGTCTTGAAGTGTTCCTCGGTCAGGTCCGGGCGTCCCAGATACCCCTTGGCCACGCCGCTGCCACCGATCCAGAGCTCGCCGGCGAACCCTCTCGGTGTCCGCTTGCCGGCTTCGTCGAGAATCATGACCTCGGCCCCGGCGATCGGTCGCCCTATGGGAACAGAGCCCAACGGCTCTTTCGGTCGGGCCCGATAGGCCGTGGACCACACAGTTGCCTCTGTGGGCCCGTACTCGTTGTGCAGCTCCGTGTTGGGCAGCTTTTTCCAATGGGACGCCACGAGGTGAGGAGGACAGGTCTCCCCGGCCACGATGGCGACGTCGAGGGACTCCAGCGCGTCGTCCGACGCCTCGTCCAACATCAGCTCGTAGAGGGCGGGCAGGGCCAACACGTGAGTGACCTGGTGCTCGGCCAGCAGAGACAACAGTCGTTTCAGGTCCTGCTCGAGACGTTGCGCCGGTAACACGATCGTCCCGCCCGTGCAGAGGGTCCAGAAGATCGCGACCAGTGAGCTGTCGAACGCGAACGAAGACAGCAACAGGAACGTCGAGACGGGTCTCCCGTAGTGATGCCCCCGGGCCAACGTCGAGGCGACGAGATTCCGATGAGAGACCATCACCCCTTTCGGCTTGCCCCTGCTGCCCGAAGTGTGAATCACATAGGCGAGATCATCGGGGCCCACGGCAGGGCGGGAATGAGCCGGAATCGACTCGGGCGGGTCGTCGATCGTGATAGACGTGACTCCATCTGGAGCTGCGAGAGGGAGGCTGGACGTTGCAACGACCACCTCGATCTTGCCATCCAGCAACAAGCCTTGGACGTGTTCTGTCGGGTATTCGGGGTCGAGGGGCACGTACGCGCCGCCGGCCTCGAGCACGCCGAGAATGGCGACGATCATTTCGATCGACCGATTCAGGTAGAGCCCGACGAGTTGGTTGGGCGCGACTCCGGCCTCTTGCAGTCTTCCGGCGAGCTGTCTGGCCTCCGTGAGGAGCTCGGCATACGTCATGGATCGGTCCTCGAAGATCACGGCCTGCTGTTCGGGTATGGTGTCGGCGAATCGCTCGATGATGTGATGGATGCACGCGTCGCTCTGTTCGAGCTGCTCCCCGCTGCCGAGAGAGATCAGTCGTCGGTTCTCTGCATCGTCCACGACGCTGATATCCCCGAGCAAACACTCCGGGCTCGAAGCGAATCTCCTGAGAACGGTCTCCAACTGGCTGGAGAGGCTCTCGATCGCCTCAGGGCTGACAACCGAGGCATCGAATACGAATATCAGCGTCAGCTCATCGCCCGGTACTGCGAGGACGGCGAGGGGGTAGTTGCTCCTCTCTATGAAATCCATCTCGCCGAGAGCCAGTCGATCTGATTGCCCTGGCGCCGCCGGCGGGTAATTCTCGAAGACGAAGAGACTCTCGAACAGGGCTTCTCCCGACCCGATGTCACTCCACCGTTGGATCGAAGAGAGAGGCACGTGCTCTCGTTCCCTGATCTGGAGCTGGGCTTGGTGCACTTGTCTGAGCCACGACCTGACGTCGATTTTCGGCTGTACATCGAGCCTCAGAGGCACAGTGTTGATGAATAGGCCCACTGCACTCTCGATGCCGTCGAGCTCGGTGGGTCGGCCCGAGGTGGTGACGCCGAAGACGATGTCCCGATCCCTGGCCCACCGTGAGAGAGTCAGAGCCCAGGCCCCACTGACCAGAGCATTCAGCGTGACCCTCTCGGAGACGCTCAGCGCGGTCAACGCTGATGTCGTCTGAGAGTCCAACTTGTAATGGCGTGTTTCATATCCGCTCTCCCCAGGGCCGGGAGGCAGGCCGGGCACTTCCAACCGAAGTGGAGCCGAGAAACCGGCGAGGTACTCCGTCCAGAAGCGCTCGTCGTCAGATTTCTCTCTTCTCAGGTTCCAGTCGATGTACTCGCCATATCGGAATGGCACTGCAAGCTCGAGCGTCTCGGTGTTAGCGGTGTCGGCGGCGTAGAGTGCTCGCAGCTCGTCGATAAGGATCTGAGCCGACCATCCGTCGAGGATGATGTGGTGGAAGGTCCAAACCCAACGCCATGCAGCTGGTCCCAACCTCACCAGGGCCATGCGAGTTAGAGGAGCCGAGGCAAGGTCAAACTGGTGACGCTGCCCGGAGACGATCGATTGCAGAGCCGAGCCCATGTCCGCCGCATCCGCCACGTCATGGATGACCCAGTCGAGCTCGACTGCCTGCCTGACTACCTGAACCGGCTCGTCTAGCCCGTCCCATACAAAAGCTGTTCGCAGAGCATCGTGACGATGGATGAGCCTGTCCCAACATCTCATGAACCTCTCGACGTTGAGATCCCCGTCGATCGCGATCGATATCTGATTGATGAAGACATCCGTCCCTGGTTCAGAGATCGTGTGGAAGAGCATGCCTTCCTGCATTGGCGTGAGGACGTAGACGTCGGCGACATTCTCGAGTGTCTGGCTCATGATCGGCGCTTCCCGTCGGTGTCCTGGAGAATCTCCGCGAGCCGGTTCAGACCCGCATCGTCCAATCCGGAGTTGGGGAACTCGGCGGGATTTCGCTCCTCTCTGACATGCTCTTCCAGAGCTTTCGAGGGGGCCTGTGTGGCCGACTCCGCAAGATGCTCGAGCGTCAGTGACTCGAAGAGTTGACGGAGACTCACGTCGAGACCCTGGCGGCGGGACCGGGCGACGATCTGAATCGCTTTGATGGAGTCACCACCCAGGTCGAAGAAGTTGTCTCTGACGCCGACCGTGTCGAGGCCCAGCACATCAGACCAGACGCCGGCGAGCCGTCTTTCGGTGGCTGTTCGCGCCTCGATGAAAGGCACGTTGACCTCGGGGCGAGCCGAGGTCGGGTTGGGCAGGGCTGCCCGGTCGATCTTGCCGTTGTCGGTGAGCGGAATCGTCTCGAGGTGTACGAATCGGTTTGGCATGAGTTGGGATGGGAGGATCCGGGCGACGTGCTCCCGTACCTCTGGCTCCGTGAGCGACGTCGGGCCGGTGTAGTAGGCAACCAGCCTCGAGTCCGATCCGATCCCGTTCACGTCCTCGGGATATCCGATCTCCTCGAGGATCCTCTGGACCTCCGCCACATCGATGTCGTCGTCGAGCTCATCCATCGCCTCCTCTCGGGTCTTGGCTCCGAGGCGGACATCCCAGCTATAGGGCAGCGCATAGTTGTGGAATCCCTTCTCGTGTCGGTGGACGAAGATGCCGACGTCATTTATCAGGCAGTTGGTGGATCTGCCGGTGTCGCTCGGTCGGATCCACGGGACACGCGTGTTGAGATACTCGAGCATGTCTTCGAGCCCTACGTAGCAGTAGCGGTAGAAGTCGACATACTTGACTTGATCGAAGATCATCTCGTTGTTGAAGATCCGGACGTCGAGGAGCCTCCGGGGAGCGTCTTCGGTACGGTGGTAGGCCTTTCTCGCCTCCAAGACCTTGGCGTCGATCTCCTCGGCGCTGGCCGCCTCATCGGTGAACAAGTCGCCCGTTAGCCGGGTCTCGAAGAACTGTCCCCGTGAGAGCCCCGTGACGATGACCGGTATTCCCCTGTCGTGCGCCACCTGGGTGGAGAGGGTGTAAATGGTCTTGAAACAGCCATTGCACACGTTGGAGTGTCGTTGCAGGCTGTCGACGAAGATCTCGTCCATTGCTGGGGTAGACCCGAACACATGGTCGACTCCGAGCACATTGCAAACACGCTTGATGTTTGCTTTTGCCTGGTCGGAGATGTAGCCGTTGTCGAGGGTGAAGGCGAGCACTCGCACACCCATGTCGACGAGTTTACAGAGCGCATAAGTGCTGTCCTTGCCCCCGCTCAGGAGTGCGATGCAGTCATACTCCCTGTCGTCAGCTCCGCGGATCGAGTCGAAGAGCTCTTCGAGCTCGGACATCGGCTTGAAGTAGGCGTCGGCTCTGTCAGCGTAGGACTCGTAGGCCCTGCAATGGTTGCACAAACCGGAGGAGTCAAAGGAGACGTCGGGGAAGTTCGATGGGAGCCCGCATCGGCTGCAGTGGACCAAGCTGGTCGGATCCTGAGGCGATGTGCGTGGGTGGATCTTCGCTGCCGAGGACGTCACCTCCCGATGGCTGGCGACGGCTGCCTCTATCTCGCCTAGCTCGAGACGCACCCCCCGCAATTTGATCTGGTCGTCACGACGGCCGAGGTACTCCATCACGCCGTCTGCTCGAAGCCGAGCCCGATCGCCCGTGCGATAGAGGACGCTTTCGCCCAAAGCAGGGTTGGGTATGAAGCGCTCTTCGGTACCGGCGGTGTCGTTGACGTAGCCACGGGCGATGCCGGCGCCGCCTATCCATAGCTCTCCGGGCACACCGATCGGGTTGGGCAAACCACCGGGTCCCAGGACGTATGCCCTCGCGTTCGCTATCGGGCGGCCAATCGGAACGGTTGGGTTGGTGTCGTTCGTCGGGTCGAACGTGTGGACGATGCATCCAACGGTCCCTTCGGTGGGCCCGTACTCGTTGTGGACTTCGATGACTCCGAACAGCTTCGAGATTTTCCGGACTGTGGATGTGTGGAGCTGTTCCCCGCCCAGTATCAGCTGACTGATCCGGGATTCCGAGAGATCCA
>Ga0299907_10002757_pt1 | contig 11010 bp, 14 predicted proteins | sample RVTome_16_FD_198680 | JGI IMG/M metagenome (GOLD analysis project Ga0299907, IMG submission 198680) | Soil microbial communities from uranium-contaminated site in the Upper Colorado River Basin, Wyoming, United States - RVT152D67 (version 2) ...
TGAACTCGCCGATGCCGGCCTGGAGCGCGGAGGTCGGCGGGCCGCTGAACGAGCAGCAGATCGAGGCGGTCGTCACGCTGGTCGAGGGTTGGGCCGCGGAGGCCGGGGCCAACGCCCCCGAGGAGGTCGAGGACACGATCGAGGCAGGCCAGCAGGTCTACAACAGCGCCGGCTGCTCCGGCTGCCACGCGCCGGACCTGACGGGCACGGGCTCCGGGCCGGACATCTCGACCATCGGCTCCAACGTCATCACCGAGTTCGGCGAGTTCCCGACCCCCTCCGGCCTCGACCAGATGGTGGCCGATTACGAGGAGGATCCACGGATGTTCCTCGAGCTATGGATCCGCGACTCGGCCGCGAACTACAACGACGGCGAGCCGACCCAGATGCCGCCGCACCCTGAGTCGCAGCTCTCAGAGAGCCAGTTGCGGGCGCTCGTCACCTTCCTGCTGTCGCAGACCGGCGAGTGAGGATCGCTTCGTGAGCACCACCTCGTACCCCGTCTACCGACCCCGCGGCGGCATCAACCGGCTGTTCGGCTGGGCCGATGACTTCATGAGCTGGTTCCTGTACGGCCACGAGACGTGGCTCGTCGCCGTGCTCAAGGGCGTACCGCTCTTCCTCTTCATCTACTTCATGCTCACGTATGTCCCGAATTACGTGTACTACCTGATCACCGTCGAGATCCCGTTCCTGCGGTTCAGCGACGATTTCGGCTTCCTGATCGCCAATGGCGTCGCGGGCGGGAACTTCGCGATCCTCGTCATCCTGGCGCTCGGGATCCAGGCCGCACGCGGCCGCCGTGGCGTGGGGTGGTCGGCGATCCGCATCTTCACGATGCTCAACTACCTCGCCGTCGTGTTGCTCATCATCCCGCTGCTCGCCTTCAACCTGGCCGGCGGCTCGTTCTGGCCGGTGCGCATCACCTTCCAGTCGGTCGCGTTCGGGATGATGGTGGCGGGCCTCGGCGCGGCGGCATGCGTCTATCTCTACTTCGAGTACCGCCGCATCACGCGGCGGGAGGCCGCCGCGGCCGCGCGGCTCGGACGCACGGCCATCCGCTGAGCGGCTCGCTCCTCGCGCATCTCGCCTGGTCGGCGCTCGTCATCGGTCTCGCCGGCGCGCTCATCGGTCTCGAGCTGAGCGCCACCTGCCCGCCGGGCGGTCCGCTCGCCTTCGGCGATTGCTCCGACGTGCGGCCGTTCGCCGTGGGCGTGATCGGACTGTCGGCCGCGCTCTACGTCGTCGGCCTGTCGGCGGTGCGCTGGTGGACCGGTGGCCTGCAGCGCCGCGGGGTGGCCGACGCGCGCGCCGGACGTGACTGGTACCTGCTGGCCGCGGTGCTGGGCATGGCGATTGCTCCCCTCCTCGCATTCACGCTCGTATCGGGCCTTCGGTAGCATGGACGCATGAGCATCGCGACCGATACCGACCTGCGCACCCGGCTCGACGGCATCGCCACCGTCTCGCCTGCCGGGCTCGAGGTCCACGACGAGACCGCGCTGCGCGGGCCGCTCATCGACGAGCTCGTCTTCGAGGCGGTCTTCAACGCCGATGCCGGGCTGCGCGATGCGGCTCGCTGGATCGTCTGGAGCGCCTCGCAGGCGCTCGGCTGCGGCTCGGCCTCGATCAACGACCTCTACCGCTCCCGCGGCCGCGGCGAGGTGCCGCCGACCGCCTTCACGGTACCGGCCATCAACGTGCGGGCCGCGACCTACCTGACCGCGCGTCAGGCATTCGCCGCGGCGATCGAGCGGGACGCCGCGGCCGTCATCTTCGAGATCGCCAAGAGCGAGATGGCCTACACCGACCAGCGCCCGGCCGAGTACACCGCCGTCATCCTCGCCGCGGCACTGCGCGAGGGATGGCGCACGCCGGTCTTCCTGCAGGGAGACCACTTCCAGTTCAACGCCACGAAATGGGCGGCCGACCCGGAGGCCGAGATGGAGGGCCTGCGCGACCTGACCCGGGAGGCGATCGGCGCCGGCTTCTTGAACATCGACATCGACTCATCCACGCTCGTCGACCTCTCGCAGCCGACCGTCCCCGAGCAGCAGCGCGTGAATGCCGAGAACAGCGCCGAGCTGACCCGGCTCGTCCGCGAGCTTCAACCGGAAGGGGTCGTGATCAGCGTCGGCGGCGAGATCGGCGAGGTCGGCAAGTCCAATTCGACCGAAGAGGAGCTGCGCGCCTATCTCGACGGCTACCTGGCGGCGCTCGGCGACGGTGTCGAGCCGATCAGCAAGGTCAGCGTGCAGACCGGGACCAGCCACGGCGGCGTGCCGATGGCCGACGGCCGCATCGCCGAGGTGAGCATCGACTTCGACACTCTGCGCCGCCTGTCGAGCGTCGCGCGCGACGAGTACGGGATGGCCGGCTGCGTCCAGCACGGTGCGTCGACGCTGCCGGAGGACGCTTTCAACAACTTCCCCGACAACGGCACGGCCGAGATCCACCTGGCCACCGGCTTCCAGAACATCCTGTATGACGGCGGCGGGCTGCCGGACGACCTGCGCGCCGAGATGATGGAGTGGTGCCGCGACCAGGCCGAAGACGAGCGCAAGCCCGGCGAGACCGATGAGCAGTTCCTGTACAAGACGCGAAAGAAGGCGATCGGGCCGTTCAAGCGACGGCTGTGGACGCTCCCGCCGGAGAGTGCCGACACGATCGGCGCGAAGCTGCGCACGAAGTTCGGGCTCCTGTTCGACGAGCTCGGCATTCGCGAGACCCGCGAGCTGGTCGAGCGCCACGTGAGCCGCGTCCCCGTGGCCAGACCGCTGCCGGCGGCCCTGGGCGGCGGGGCGGCGAGGACGGTCACCGCCGGCGCCGCGGTCTTCGAGGACGACGGCTCTGGCGAATAGCCGCCCCGCCGGCGCCGCGCTCGTGCTCACGCTCCTGGTGGGGTGCTCCACGTTCGCGGTCCCGACCGAGGAACCGAACGAGGGCGGATTCGGGCTGCCACAGCAGCTGGCCGGGGAGACTTACCCCGGCACCCGGCGCGAGCTGACCGGCGAGCTGCGCGTGGCCGGCGACGGCTGCGCCTACCTCGAGATCGACGGCGTCGAGCGGCTCGCGGTGTGGCCGGCCGGCTCGGAGCTTTCGCGGCCCGTTCGGCTGCCGGACGCGACCGAGCTCGAGCACGGCGACGAGCTGCGCGTCACGGGGGCGGTCGCTCCAACCGCGCTGCTCCCCGGCGGAGCCGACGGCTACTGGGGCAACCTCACCGCGTTCTGCGCCGGGGACGTGGCCGAGGTGGTCGTCATCGACGCAGTCATCGAATCCCGATGAGCCGCTGAAGCACCGGCTGGTCGGCGCGCAGACGTCGTGGTGCCCCAGTCGCTTGACGACAATCCGATACTGGCGCCATCTCGTCTTGGTGGCGTCCAAATGCAGGGCGCAGGCCGATGCTTCGTCGGCCGGGTCGAAATGGTTGCATCAGAGTGAGGCAGAGCGAGTCGCACTCGCTGCAAGACGAGGCATCGGGCGCGGCCTCGAGCCGCGCCCGACACGCGACCGGGAGGACCCTTGGACTGGCTGAGACGGCTCATTCGGGCGGAGACGGGACCAGGTGACTCGGAGCCGACGAGCGGGACCGCCACCATCGACGACCTGGCGCAACGGCTTGGGTGGAGCCCCGCTGAGCTCCGGGCATTCACACCTGCCTACCGCCACTTCAGCGTGCCCAAGCACGGCGGTGGGACGCGCCGCATCTCGGCGCCGGATCGGCAGACTCGTGACCTCCAGCGCGCCATCATGCGGCGAGTCATCGGTGGCTCGCCGGCTCACGCCGCCGCTTTCGGCTTCGAGCGCGGTCGGTCGACGGTGGACCACGCCCGTCTGCACAGTGGCCGCGCCGTGGTCGTCCGGATGGACATCGAGGACTTCTTCGGATCGACGACGTCTGAGCGCGTGCGGCGCTACTTTCGGTATGTCTGGGACGCAGACGCCGCGAGTCTCCTTGCAACGCTCACCACCGACGGCGGATCGCTGCCACAGGGGGCTCCCTCCAGTCCGGTCCTGTCGAACCACCTGAACGAGCGAATGGATGCCAGGTTGGCCGGGTTCGCGGCCGTCCACGGCGTCATCTACAGCCGGTACGCCGACGACATCACCTTCTCGATGGACGCGGACGACCCCAAGACGATCCATGCGCTGATCCGATTCACTGACAAGGTCGTGAGCGCCGCGGGCTATCGGCTCCACCGGCGCCGCAAGCTGCACATCCGACGCCGTCATGAGCGGCAAGTGGTCGGAGGACTGGTCGTCAACGAGCGACCCCGTCTGCCGCGAGAGCGTCGTCGGTGGCTGCGCGCCGTCGAGCACCGGGTGACTGCCGGGCGCTCGCCCTCGCTCTCGACCGAGCAGTTGGCCGGATGGCGTGCGTATCGGGCCATGGTCGACGGGGAGTCTGATCGTCGCGCTTGATCCGGACGGGCCTACTTCATGCCGATGAGCTTCTGCAGGACGGGCTGATCAGCCAAAGCGATCAGCCGACGCGCGGCCGGAGCCGGCAGCCTCGAGAGCGACTCGAGCGCGCGGACCAGATCGTCAGGTCCGAGCTGCCCGACCAGCCCCCACAGGCGATCGACGGTGTCGGGCTCAAGGCGATCGAGAGCCCCAAACACGCGCTCGATGGCCCGCGCGTCGCCGCGCACGAAGAACTCGACACCGCGGTCGAAGGACTCAACGAAGGCGAGCAGGCCGGCCAGCCGCTCTCCGAGGCGCGCCAGCTCCGCGTCGGCCTCGCTGCCCGCTGCCTCCCGCGCCTCGGCCACGCAGCGCCTGATCACCGGCAGCACCGGGTCCGTTTCTCGCTGCTTGCGCGCCTGCGCCACGCGCCGGAACCACTCCCAGTGGTCGCCGACCACCATCCAGGCGGCCGCCGCCGGACCGCGCTGCCCCGAGCGCCGCGAGCCGCTGGCGCGCTCGACGAGGCCCCACTCCTCGCACTGGGCGAGTGCCAGGCTGGCGGCCCTGTGGCTCATGCCGAGCGCCCGGCGCACTTCCGGCTCCGAGAGTGGCCCATCCGACACGAGCAGGTAGCCCTGGACCGTGGCGGTCGACGGCGCGACCCCCCAGGCGGCGCCGATGGCCCCCCACGCTGCGGCGAACGAACGCCGCAGCCGCTCCGTCTTGCTCGGTTCGGGCGTAAACGTGCTACTCACGCGAGCATGTTACCCCCCCGCAACACGGCCGCACACGAAGAAGCCCCGGCTCGGAGAGCCGGGGCTTCGACGGGAGGAGTGTCAGGGGTCAGTGGGCGCAGCCGCCGGCCTTGGCGGGGGACCCATCGGTGTTGAAGGACGAGCCGCAGGCGCAGCTGCTGACCGCGTTCGGGTTGTTGATCGCGAAGCCGGAGCCCATGAGCGAGTCGACGTAGTCGATCTCGGCGCCGGCAACGTGCTGCTGGCTGAACTGGTCGATCACGATCGGCACGCCGGCATGGTCTTCGAGCTTGTCGCCCGCGTTGAGCTTGTCGTCGAAGGCCAGGCCGTAGCTGAAGCCAGAGCAGCCCCCGGCCTTCACGAACAGGCGCAGGTTGGCTTCGGCCTTGCCCTCGCGCGCTCGGAGCTCGAGGACCTTCTTCGCGGCGGCCTCGGTGACCGAGACGAGCAGCTCACCACTCGGTGCGCCGCCGGTCATGGAGATCGGCTCGCGAGGAGTCTCGGACATCGTCATTTCGTATCGGTCTCCTGATGAGCGCCGCGGTAGGCGCGCCGGTGCTGGGTTTCGCTCTGGAAAGTATAGCAAGCACGTTGCCGTCGGCTGCAACCCGGACTTCCAGCCATGGTGAGGCAGTTTTTCGGCGCACCGCGCGCCGCTCACTGGCGTACGACCCAACGCGGGACTTCGTTGTGCCACATGCCGCCCTGGTTGGCGTTATGCATCGGACGCCGGGCGGCTCAGGCTCGGAGAAGCCTCGGATCGGCCGGATTCGACACCTAACGCCACTCTCAGCGGCAGATGACCCAACCCGACAGCCCGTTGTGCCAAATGCCGTACTGGCTGGCGTTTGGCGCTTCGGGACCGGCGGGCGCCCGGCACGTCACCGATCGGTACACTAGGCGTTCCCGAGCTGGCCAGGCACCCGTACGAGGGACCACCTGTGAAACTTGCGAGCCGCATGGAGCGGATCGGGACCGAGACCGCGTTCGAGGCGGCGGCACGTGCCCGCGCGCTGGAAGCGACCGGCCGCGACGTGGTCCACCTCGAGATGGGCGAGCCCGACTTCGATACGCCACGCAACGTGTCGGAGGCAGCCGCCCGCGCGCTCCTCGACGAGGGCGCCACGCACTACACCGCCGCCACCGGCATCTCGCCGCTGCGCGAGGCGATCGCCGCCGACGTGAAGCGCTGGAAGGGGATCGACACGACGCCCGAGCAGGTCGTGGTCACGCCCGGTGCGAAGCCGATCATGTTCTACGCGATGCTGGCCCTGATCGAGGAGGGCGACGAGGTCATCTACCCGAACCCCGGCTTCCCGATCTACGAATCGATGGCCCGCTACGTCGGCGGCCACGCGGTCGCGGCGCCATTGCGAGAAGCGAACGACTTCCGGATGGACCCCGAGGAGGTGGCCTCGCTCATCACGCCACGCACGAAGATGATCGTCTTCAACTCGCCGCACAACCCGACCGGCTCGATCCTGACCCAGGAGGACATCCGCCGCATCGCCGAGCTGGCGATCGAGCACGACGTGGTGGTCCTGGCCGACGAGATCTACGGCCGCCTGCAGTACTTCGGCGAGCCGCTCTCGATCGCCACGGTGCCCGGCATGGCGGAGCGCACGATCACGCTCGACGGCTTCAGCAAGACCTTCGCGATGACCGGCTGGCGCCTCGGCTACGGCGTCCTGCCGGAATGGCTGGTGCCGTCGTTCAGCCGCCTCGTCATCAACAGCGTGTCGTGCACGAACGCCTTCGCGCAGGCGGGGGCGGTCGAGGCGCTGGCCGGCCCGCAGGACGACGCCGAGGCCATGCGCGATGAGTTCATCGCGCGGCGCCAGCTCATGGTCGACGGCCTGACTGCCATTCCCGGCGTGAGCTGCGTTATGCCGCACGGCGCGTTCTACACGTTCCCGAACGTCACGTCCTTCGGCCGCACGAGCGTCGAGATCGCCGATCACCTGCTCTACGACGCCGGCGTGTGCGGCCTGGCCGGGACGTCCTTCGGGCGCCACGGCGAGGGCTACCTGCGCTTCAGCTACGCGAACTCGCGGGAGAACCTGTCGAGCGCCCTGGAGCGCATCGGCGAGTCGCTGGCGAAGCTCGAGCGCACGGGCGAGCTGGTGGGAGCAGGCTCTTGACCGTCTCGCGCGGTCGGGGGTTCGGACAGACTCATGCCACGCGCTCAATGAGCTGTCGGCTTTGGCCAGAGTCCGGTCAGATTCATGCCGGGTGCGCACCAGGCCGGTCTCTGACCGCATCTCGACGCGTACTGCGCGCCTCCCATGAATCTGGCAGCACCCGGCGATCCACGGACCGATGACCGATCGCCCGCGTGTCTTCGTCGCCCGCGTCATCCCCGACGAGGGACTCGATCCCGTCCGCGAGGCGTGCGAGGTTGACCTGTGGACGGACGAGCTGCCGCCGCCGCGCGATGAGCTGCTCCGGCGGGTGGCCGGCACGGACGGCCTCCTGTCGCTGCTGACCGATACCGTCGACGACGAGCTGCTCGACGCGGCCGGGCCGCAGCTCAAGGTGGTCAGCAACTTCGCGGTCGGCTTCGACAACATCGACGTCGCGGCCTGCACCCGGCGCGGCATCCCGGCCGGCAACACGCCCGGCGTGCTGACCGAGACGACGGCGGACCTCGCCTTCACGCTTCTCATGGCCGCCGCACGCCGCATCCCCGAGGGGGTCGACTACGTCCGCGACGGGCACTGGAAGACCTGGGGACCGATGCTGCTCATGGGCGTCGACGTTCACGGCGCCACGCTCGGGATCGTCGGCTTCGGCCGCATCGGCCGCGAGATGGCGCGCCGGGCGCGCGGCTTCGGGATGCGCATCCTCTATCACGACGTCCATCCGGCGGCGCCGGAGGAGGAGGCCGAGCTCGGCGTGCGACGGGTCGAGCTGGACGACCTGCTCCGCGAGTCGGACTTCGTCAGCCTGCACGTGAACCTGACCGATGAGACCCATCACCTCATCGACGCCGATGCGCTGCGAGCCATGAAGCCGACGGCCGTGCTCGTGAACACGGCCCGCGGCCCGGTGATCGACCCGGAGGCGCTCGAGCACGCCCTTCGGACCGGCGAGATCTTCGCCGCCGGTCTCGACGTGACCGAGCCGGAGCCGCTGCCGGCCGATCATCCGCTGGTGGCGCTGCCGAACTGCGTCGTGCTCCCGCACGTCGCCTCGGCCTCGCGCGTGACGCGCGGCAAGATGGCGGCCATGGCCGCCGCCAACCTGCTGGCCGGGCTGCGCGGCGAGCGCCTGCCGACGCCCGTCAACCCGGAGGTCTACGAATAGGCCATGCCGGGACCACGCCTCAGGCTGCCGGACCTGTCGGAGCCGCACAAGTACGAGCACCAGCGCCCACGGCGGCCCGTGCACCTCCCTCGTCGGCTGACGCCACCGCCGGCGCGCACCGGCCCGCCGGACCTGTCGCTGTTCCTCTACGCCGGGTTGGTGCTGGCCCTCGTGCTCGTCATCCTGGCCATCCCGTATGCCATCGGCTTCCTGTTCGAGGTGGTGCGCCTCTAGGCCTGCGCCGTCCAGACCAAGACGGCGCCGTCGTCCACCTTGACCTGCGGCCGGACGAGGTCCGGGAGCTCCACCGGGTAGGCCTGCGCGTCGCCGGGATAGCCGCCGCTCCGCCGCCAGGCGGTGCGCCCGTTCGCCAGCCGCCCGCCCAGGTCGAAGCTGGCCCCGTGGCACGGGCAGCGCAGGTCATGCCAGTCCGGGCGGAAGTGGAGCGTGCAGCCCATGTGGGTGCAGACCGATGAGAGCGCCCGCACGGTCCCGCCGTCATTGACGACGAAGCCGTCAAAGGCGGCCGTGCTGAAGCGCAGCGCACTGCCGGGCGGAACCTCGTCGAGGCGGGCAACCTCGGTCCAGAATCCCTCGCCGGCGACGAGCGGCGCGCCGTCGCCCAGGGTCGCGCGACGCCCGCTCTCCCGGGTGAGCGAGACGCCGATGACCCCGGCGGCCATGCCGGCCGCCGCGCCGAGCCCGGCCTGGAGCACCTGTCGGCGGGAGAGCCGCCACCGCCGGATGCCGTCCGACGGAGTGGCTTCGACCTCCCTGACGGGCGGGGGAACGCGGACGGAGGCGATGCCGGCGTCCGCCTCACGCATGCGGAGCCGCATCTGCTCGATGAAGGCAGCGTCCGGCTCCGCGGTGGAGCGCCCGCTCGCGGCGAGCTCCGCGGCCGTCCGCGCCATCTCGGCCTCGTCGCGGTCGCCGACCGCCTCGGGGGACGGGCGGCCATCGCCCAGCAGCGCCTCGAGGTAGGCGTCGAATCGCTCGGCCGCGTCGCCGTCGCGTCGCTCGTCGTCAGCCATCGGTCGGGTCTCCGATCAGCGCAGCCCGGCGCAGGGCGCGGTACTGGAGCACGCGGGCGTTGCCGCTGGTGATGCCCATGGCGCTCGCCGTCTCGGCCACGCTGAGCCGCTCCAGGAAGCGGAGCTCGAGAACGCGGCGGTAGTGATCGGGCAGGCGCCGGAGCAGGGCCTGGACGCGGACGCTGGCGCGCTCATCGGGCTCCTCCACCGCTCCGCTCTCGTCGGCCGGCTCCCAGCCGGGCGCGACGTGATCGACACCGACCAGCGGCAGGCGGTAGAAGGCGCGCCAGTAGTCGGCGGTCGCGTTGTGGGCCACCCGGTACAGCCAGGCCGCGATCTGGCCCGGATCACGGCTCGTGTCGAGCTGCTCGACCGCGCGCACGAAGACCTGGGCGGTCAGGTCCTCGGCATCGGGGTGGTTTCCGACGCGCGCGTAGATGAACCGATAGATCCCCACGACGTGCGCGTCGTAGACGCGCTCGAACGGGCCCGGATCGGTGGACATCTCACCGATGTCGTACGACCCGGGTTACGTCCGCGGCCGGAGCGGGGCGACCAGGGCGGCCACCTCCTCGAGGAATCGCGCGTCCACCTCGTCGAACGCGGCAAGGTCCGAGCCATCGACGTCGATCTCGCCGACGACCTCGCCGCCGTCGAAGATCGGGACGACGATCTCGCTGCGCGTGCTCGCGAAGCAGGCGAGATACCGCGGGTCCGCCTCGACGTCGGGCACGATCTCGGTCTGGCCGGACGCCGCGGCCGCGCCGCAGATGCCGGTGCCGATCGGGATCCGCGTGTGCTCGGTCGCCTCCGGGCCGATCCACGGGCCGAGGGCGAGGTCTGAGCCGTCGACCCAGTAGATGCCGACCCAGTCGTAGTGGGCGAACCGGTCGTGGAGCAGCTCGACGACCCGCTGAGCGGCCGCCTCGGGCTGCGCGGCCTGCGCGATGGCGGCCCGCAGGCCGTTCAGGGCGTCGCCGTGGACCGCGGGGCGCTCCTCGGCGATCGGGTGGCTCACTGCGCGGACCAGCGGTCGGCCCAGCGATCGATGCCGCTGATGGCCGCTCCGAGGTCGCTTCCCTTCGGCGTCAGCGAGTACTCGACCCACGGTGGGACGGCGCTGATCGCGCGGCGCGCGACCAGGCCCTCGTCCTCCAGCAGCTTCAAGCGCTGTGAGAGCGTGGCCGAGTTCGCGCCGCCCAACGCGTCCTGCAGCTCGCAGAAGCGCTGGGTGCGCTCGCCGAGCGCGCGGATGATGCGCATGACCCATTTCTGGCCGAGGACGTTGAGGGCGGCGGTCGCCGCGCATTCGGCGCGCTGCGCCTCCGCCCGTCGCGCTGCGCGCGAGCGTGGCGAGGTCGGGGCCGCGTGGGTGAGTCCGGCGTCCATCAGGACGCGAACCCTAGCACCGGCCCCGTGGCCCATCAACCGACGCGCGGCCCGTCAGCCCTCGACGGTGATCGTCATGTTCATTTCCGGGTGGACCCTGCAGGTGATCGAGTAGG
>Ga0299907_10002758_pt1 | contig 11010 bp, 9 predicted proteins | sample RVTome_16_FD_198680 | JGI IMG/M metagenome (GOLD analysis project Ga0299907, IMG submission 198680) | Soil microbial communities from uranium-contaminated site in the Upper Colorado River Basin, Wyoming, United States - RVT152D67 (version 2) ...
CAGCGGTGGCGGCGCTCGAAGGCGGTCGGCATGGGCTGGCCTTCGCCAGCGGCTCTGCGACGGCCCAGGCGATCGCTACCTTCGCCCTGCCCGGTGAGAGGATCCTGTGCGCTGACGACGTCTACGGCGGCACCTTCCGCTACTTCGAGCGCGTGCTCCGTGACACCGGCGTCGACACGACCTACAACGACTTCTCGGCCGATCCGGCGGCCACGCTGGACGACACGCTCGACGAACGGACCCGGTTGGTGTGGCTGGAGACACCGTCGAACCCACACCTCAAGGTCATCGACCTTGCCGCGGTCGCCAACCGCCTGGCCGGCCATCGGGGAGCGCGCGGCGAGCGCCCGATCCTCGTCGTCGACAACACCTTCGCCTCGCCCCTCGGCCAGCAGCCCATCGCGCTCGGTGCCGACATCACCTACCACTCGGCAACCAAGTACCTGGCCGGCCATTCCGACACCGTCAGCGGCGTGCTGGCCACGTCGCGGGACGACCTCTTCGAGCGGCTGAAGTTCCTGCAGAACGCGATCGGGGCCGTGCCCGGGCCGTTCGACTGCTTCCTCGTGCTGCGCGGCATCCGCACGCTGGCCCTGCGTGTCGAGAAGCACTCAGCCAATGCCCAAGCGATCGCGCAGGCGCTGGCCACTCGTGACGACGTGACCGCGGTCCACTACCCGGGACTGCGCGGCGGGCGCCACCGCCACCCCCAGGCCGACATCGCCGCTCGCCAAATGAGCCACACCGGTGGCATGCTCAGCTTCGTGCCCGCCGCCCGCGCCGGCCGCTCGGCCGAGGAGCGAGCCCGCCGCTTCGCCGAGGGGACGCACATCTTCGCCCTCGCCGAGTCGCTCGGCGGCGTCGAATCGCTGGTCGAGATTCCGGCGCTGATGACCCACGGCTCGGTTGCCAACTCGCCACTGCAGGTCTCGCCGGCATTGGTCCGCCTGTCGGTCGGCATCGAGAACGCTGCCGATCTCGTCGCCGATGTCACCGCCGCGCTCGACCGCGCCTGAGCCATCCGTGGACCGTTGGCAGACGATCATCGAGCCGTTCCGGATCCACTCGGTCGAGCCGATCCGCATCTCCACCGTCGAGGAACGTGACGCCGCCCTGCACGCAGCCGGCTACAACCTGTTCAACCTCCACGCCGACGACGTCATCATCGATCTGCTGACCGACTCGGGAACTGGGGCGATGAGCCGCGACCAGTGGGCGGCCATCCAGCACGGCGACGAGTCGTACGCCGGCTCGCCGTCCTGGTTCGCCTTCCTCGACGCAGTGCGCGAACTCTTCCCGTTCAAGCATGTGATCCCGACCCACCAGGGCCGGGCGGCGGAGAAGATCCTATTCTCGGTCGTGGGCGGGGCGGGCAAGGTCGTACCCAATAACGCCCACTTCGACACCACCCGGGCCAATGTCGAGTACACCGGCGCCGAGGCGGTCGACGTCAGCCCGGTGCACGACCCGCGCCAGCTCCTGCCGTTCAAGGGCGACGCCGACGTGGCCGTGCTCGAGGAGCTGATTCGCGAGCGCGGCGCGGAGAACATACCGGTCGTCTTCATGACCATCACCAACAACTCGATGGGTGGCCAGCCGGTCAGCCTGGCCAACCTGCGTGCGGTCCGCGCGATATGCGATCGCCACGGCCTGCCGCTCTTCCTCGACGCCTGCCGTTTCGCCGAGAACGCCTGGTTCATCAAGCAGCGCGAAGACGGCTATGCCGATCGCCCGATAACGGACATCGTGCACGAGATGGCCGCCCTGGCCGACGGCATGACCATGTCGGCTAAGAAGGACGGCCTGGCCAACATCGGCGGCTGGCTGGCCATGAACGACGACGCACTGGCCGAGGCATGCCGCAACCTGCTCATCCTGACCGAGGGCTTCCCGACCTACGGCGGCCTGGCCGGGCGCGATCTCGAGGCGATCGCGCAGGGCCTGCGTGAGGTCGTCGACGAGGACTACCTGCGCTACCGGATCACGTCGACCGCCTACCTCGGCGAGGCGCTGGCGGCGGCGGGCGTGCCGGTCATCCTGCCGATCGGCGGCCATGCCGTCTACCTCGACGCGCGGGCGCTGCTGCCGCACATCCCGCCACTGCAGTACCCGGGCCACTCGCTGGCCGTGGCGCTCTATAGCGCCGGCGGCATCCGCGGCGTCGAGATCGGCACGGTCATGTTCGGGCGTCATCCCGACGGCTCGGAGTCGCCGGCGGCGATGGACCTCGTCCGGCTGGCCATCCCGCGCCGGACCTACACTCAGTCGCACGTCGACTATGTGATTGAGGTCGTGCGCTGGGTCGCCGAGCGATCGGCAGAGCTGCCCGGCTACCGCATCGTCGAGGAGCCACCGACGCTGCGCCACTTCACGGCCCGATTCGAGCCGCTGGCCTAGACGGGCGAAGTAGACTCCTCTGCGGGCAGCAGACAGACAAACCGTGGAGGAGGTGCTTGGTGGCTCACTTCGTGATGCTGGGCCGGTGGACACCGGAGGGCGTCAAGCTCCACCGCGAGACGGTCGATCGCTCGGAGAAGGCGGCGGCCATGCTGGAGGGCATGGGCGGGCGTCTGGTCGGCATCTGGTGGACGCTCGGTAAGCAGGACTTCGTGGCGGTGTTGGAGGCACCTGACGACACGACCGCGATGGCTTTCCTGCTCAAGCTCGGCGTCCTGGGCAACGTGGAAACGACTACGATGCGCGCCTTTGACGCGATGGAGATGAGGGCGGTCCTGGCCAAGGCCGCCGGCTAGCGCCGCTCTAATCGAGCTCGAACCAGGCCCTGATCTGGCGCTTGACCGTCAGGTCGCCACGCATGACTTCGGTCGGCGCGTCGGCCGACTCGGCTGCCGCCGCCATGCGGAACATCGGCTGCGGTGGGCCGTCCCAGCCGCCTTCCTCCTCGATGCGTGCCACGCCGCCGATGCCCACGCCGGCCGCCTCGGCCAATGCCTGGGCCTTGGCCCGCGCCGACCGGACGGCGGCTGCCAGCGCGGCGTGCTCCGCGACCGACGGGTCCGACGCCATCATCTGCGCTCCCTGCACCTCGTTGGCGCCGGCCCGCACCAAGCCATCTAGTACCTCACTCAACCCGTCGAGGTTGCGCACCTTGACCGTCATGCCGCGCGACACGCGGTAGCCGGTCAGTCGCTGGCCGCGGCGGTAGTCATACTGGGGCTGAATACTCACGTCGGGCGCGTCGATGTCCGCCTCCGCCACGCCCAGCGCGCGGACGGCGGCCAGCACGGCCGATGAGCGGCTGTTCACGTCGTTGCGCAACGGGCCGAGGTCCGTCCCATTGCCACTGACGGCGAAGGAAGCCACCGCCACGTCAGGCGCGATCGTCGCCTCGCCCGCGGCTGTGACGCTGATCCAGCGCGACTTCCTGAGACGGTCTGTGTCCGACATCTGGCTTACCGCGGCCGGGGTCCGGCGGCGCGGATCTCTTCGCTGACGCCGTCCTCGAACTGGCCGAAGTTGGCGATGAACATGTCGGCCAGGCGGCGCGCCGTCCGGTCATAGGCCGCGCGATCGTTCCACGTCTCGCGCGGCCAGAGCACGTCTGCTGGCACGTCGGGGCAATGGGTGGGGACCTCGACGCCGAAGACCGGATCAGTCCGCGTCGGCACGCCCTCGAGCGCGCCGTTCAGCGCCGCACGGACCATCTGGCGCGTCCAGGTGATGTTCATCCGATCGCCGGTGCCGTACGGGCCGCCGGTCCAACCGGTGTTGACCAGCCAGACCGGCACGCCGTGGCGATCGAGCCGCTCACCGAGCATGCGCGCGTAGACGCCAGGGTGGCGCGGCATGAACGGGGCGCCGAAGCAGGTCGAGAAGGTCGCCGTCGGTTCCTTCACGCCGACCTCGGTGCCGGCCAGCTTGGCCGTATAGCCGCTGATGAAGTGGTACATCGCCTGGTCGCGCGTCAGGCGCGAGATCGGGGGCAGGACACCGAACGCGTCGGCGGTCAGGAAGATCACCGTCGACGGATGGCCGGCGATGCCCACGTCGGAGGAGTTGGAGATGAAGTGCAGCGGGAAGGCGCCGCGAGTGTTCTCCGTCACCGCCTCCGAGTCGAGGTCGAGCTCGCGCGTCCGGGGGTCGATGACGACGTTCTCGAGGATCGTCCCGAAGCGTCGGGTGGTCGAGTAGATGTCGGGCTCGTAGATGTGCGACAGGCGAATCGTCTTGGCGTAGCAGCCGCCCTCGAAGTTGAACACGCCCTCGTCGCTCCAGCCGTGCTCGTCGTCGCCGATCAGCACGCGCTCAGGATCAGCCGACAGCGTCGTCTTGCCCGTGCCTGAGAGGCCGAAGAAGATCGCCACGTCGCCGCTCGCGCCGACGTTGACCGACGAGTGCATGGGCAGCACGCCTTCCTCGGGCAGGCGGTAGTTCATGATCCCGAAAGCGCCCTTCTTCATCTCGCCGGCGTACTGCGTGCCGCCGATCAGGATCTCCTGGCGTGCCAGGTGGACCAGGATGACCGTCTGGCTGCGCGTTCCGTCGCGCTCGGAGTCGGCCCTGAAGGAAGGCGCGTCGATGATGGTGAAGTTGGGCCTGAAGCCGACCAGGTCGACCTGCTCGGGGCGGATGAACAGGTTGTCGCAGAAGATGCTCGCCCAGGCGCTCTCGGTGTAAGCACGCACCGAGCGCCGAAAGCGCGGGTCGGCACCGACGAAGCAGTCCTGGACGAACACCTCACGCCCGTTCATATGGTCGACGAAGCGCTGCCGGAGGGCGTCGTAGCGACCCTCGCTGATGGGCTGGTTGAAGCCGCCCCACCACACGCCGTCGTGACTCGACGGCTCGTCGACAATGAACTTGTCCTTCGGTGATCGCCCGGTGTGTTCGCCGGTGCGGACGACCAGCGGCCCGGCGGCGGCGAGCACGCCCTCACCTCGCTCGATCGCCTTCTCGTACAGCGCTGCCACCGACAGGTTGGCATGCGTCTTGCGACCGAGGAGTTGGGGCGGACGGTCGACGGTCGTCGCCACGGGCTCGGTACCTCCTGCTTGGCGCGGTGCGGGCTGCACTCAGCGTCTGGCGGACCGGCCGCGCGTACCGCCCGTTGGGCGGAGTCGGCTTACGCAGTTCGTCGGAGGCCGATTGTACGCCACGCCGCCCGCCGCGGAGTTGCGCCGATGGTCCCAACGCTTGCGGACCCGACTCGCGTAAACGCAACCGATGAGAGACTCTGCGGGTTGTGTCCGCCATGGCTTATTCCGGCTCGCGCTTCGACTGGTTGCTGTTCATCCTGCTCGGCTTCTTCTGGGGCAGCAGCTACCTGTTCATCAAGATCGGCGTCGACGCGGGCATGGAGCCGTTCACGCTGGTGTCGCTGCGGCTGCTGATCGGCTTCCTGTTGCTGGCCGCCGTCGTCGGGGCGGCGCGAGAGCCGCTGCCGCGGTCGAGCCGGACGTACGGACACCTGATCGTGCTGGGCTTCTTTGCCGTCGCGCTGCCCTTCTTCCTGATCACGTGGGCCGAGCAACACGTCGAGTCGGCGCTGGCGGCGACGCTCACCGCGCCTGTGCCGCTGTTCGTCATCCCGATCGCGGCGTTGATGCTGCCCGACGAACGGATTACGGCGCCGAAGGTGGTCGGCGTGACGATCGGCATGATCGGCGTGGCCATCCTGGTCGGCTTCGACCTGGCCGCGCTCGGTCGAGCCGACCTGACGCCGCAGGCGGCGCTACTCGGGGCGGCGATGTCATACGCGCTGGGCGGGGTGTATGCACGGCGGTTCGTGCACGGCCTGCGGCCGATGATCCCGGCCGTCTGCCAGGTGTTCTTCGCGATGGTCATGTCGGCCGCCGCGGCGCTGGCCTTCGAGGACCCGCTCGGAGAGCTCCTCGGCCTGCCCATCGAGGCCATCGTCGCCGTCGTCTGGCTGGGCCTGTTCGGCTCGGGCATGGCCTACCTGCTCTTCTACCGGCTGCTCGGACGCTGGGGCCCGACGCGCGTCTCCCTCGTCGCCTACACGCTGCCGGTGTGGGGCATTGCCCTCGGCTGGCTGGTGCTGGCCGAACCGATCCACACCGGCCTGCTGCTGGGCACGGCGCTGGTCATCCTTGGCATCGCCGTCGTCAACCGCGACTCGACCATCGCGCTGCTCCGCTCGGCCGTCGATCGGGCACGATTGGCTGGCCGGCGCGCCGATCGACCGGCGTAGCCGAATTGGGATCGAGGCTGACCTGATGTCGACCGCCGCTTCCAATCCTGCCGCCGACCGACCGGCCGCGCCGCCCACCCTGCGCGACCGCCTGCGCGCCTGGGCGGAGATCATGCAGACGGCCAATCCGCCGGCCCAGCTGCCGCTCGACACGATCGGCAAGTGGCTGGTCATGACCCGCGCGGCGGTGTTCCCGATGACGCTCTGGTCGGGCACGATCGGTGCGCTGCTGGCGGCGGAGACCGCCGGCCGCGGCGCCGGTGCGCTGGCCCTCGACTGGCTGTCGGTCGGACTGGCCATCGTCGGCATCGTCCTTGCCCATGCCGCCAACAATCTGATCAACGACTACTTCGACATGACCGGTGGCGTCGACACCGAGGGCTACGTCCGCGCGCTGTACGCGCCCCATCCGGTGCTCGCCGGCTGGGTGACCAAGGCGACGCTGCGCAACGCGATCCTCCTGCTCACGCTCGTCGACGGCCTGATCATGCTCGTGCTCGCCTGGTGGCATGGCCCGCTGGTCATCGCCTTCGCCCTGGCCGGCCTGTTCCTGTCCGTCTTCTACGTCGCGCCGCCATTCAGCCTCAAGCGCCGCGGCCTGGGCGAGCTCGACGTCTTCCTGACGTGGGGGCCGCTGATGATCGGCGGGACATACCTCGTCGCAACCGGCGAGGTGCCGTTGTGGGTGCTGGTGATGTCGATGCCCTACGCCCTGCTGGTCACGGCCGTGCTGTTCGGCAAGCACATCGACAAGATTGTGCCCGACGCCGCGCTCGGTATTCGCACACTGCCGGTCATCCTGGGCGAGTCAATCGCGCGGCGAACCAACCAGGCGCTGATGGTCATGTTCTACCCGCTGCTCGTGCTGGCCGTCCTTGCTGCCTGGGTCGGGCCGTGGGTGCTGCTGGCCGGCCTGGCCGTGCCCGAGCTGCTGCGTGCGCTGCGCTTCCACAACCGGCCCAAACCCGACGTACCGCCGCCGTGGTACCCGCGCCGCGGCTGGCCGCTGTGGTTCGTCGGCTTCGCCTTCCGGCACACGCGGCTGGCCGGCGGCCTGCTGACGCTGGGACTGCTGCTCAACGTGATGGTGCCGGTCCGCCTGCCCTGGCTCTAGCGGGCTATGCTCGGCGGGCATGGGCCAGATCCAGCAGGCTGAGATCGACCGCCCCATCCGCCTCCGGCCACCCGCCGGCGAGGCGCTGCCGGCCACGCTCGTCAGCTTCTCGTACCTGACTGCCGACGACGGGTCGGTCAATGCCGAGTCGGTCATCGAGGTCGACCGCGCCGGTTACGAGCGGGTCGACCTGGGCCATCTCTTCCACCTGCTGCCCGAGGTCCGTGGACCTGGCTCGGCAACCTTCGACCCGCCGGCGGCCGTGCGCATCGAGCTGCATCTCAAATCGATGCTCGTGCCGCAGCTGTTCGCCTTCGCCCAGCATCCGGGTGCCGCCGGCAATCGCCTGGCCGACCTCTCGGCCGAGGGCAACTCGGTGCTGCTCGACACCGAGTCGTGGTACGCCCGGCGGGTGACGGCCGACGCAGAGCAGCCGGTCGGCCTCGATGCCGAGCTGCGCATCGGCTACCGCACCGCCTGGACGGCCGACGACGACATCTTCAGCGCCGGCCCGGCCGATCCCTCCGACGCCGCGATCTCGATGGGCAGCGACATGTTGGCCGTCGTTCGGGCCGCACTCGACCAGCGCGGCTGGGAGTACCGCCAGATCCCGCACCGAGCGGCCATCGGCTGGAAGGTGCGCAGCGAGCACGGCGCGTGGGAGTGCTACGCGATCGTCGACGAGCAGCCCGGCCTGCTGCTGCTCTACTCGGTTCTCGCGGCCATCGTTCCAGCCGACCGGCGGGATGCGGCGGCGGTGCTGCTCGTGCGCCTCAACCAGGGCCTGCCGGTGGGCAACTGGGAGCTCGACTTCGAGACCGGCAACCTGCGGTACAAGGCCAGCATCGACGTCGGTGCCGGCGAGCTGACCACGGCGCTCTTCGAGCGGCTGATGGACCGCAATCTCGACATCGTCGCTGCCCACCAGCCGGCGGTCGAGGGATTCGCAGGCGGGCGGCTCGAACTCGAGGCTGCCCTGGCCCTGTCCGGCGAGGTCTAGCTGCGCCCGTCGCCGGAGACCGCTCGCGACACGCCGCGGTCAGGCTTGCCGCGCTCCACGGTGGGCCAGGAACTCGAGCAGGTCGAGCTTTGTCACGACGCCTGCCGGGCGCCCGTCCGCGACGGCCACGAGGGCGGGAGTCGCTTTGGCCAGCATGTCGAAGGCCTGTTCGAGGCTGGCCGTGTCCTCGATCGTGGGTAACGGGCGCTCCATGACCTCGCCCACGGTGCGCCCGACGACACCCGGGTCGCGATAGGCGCGCTCGAGCAGGCTGCGCTCGCTGATCGAACCGACGATGCCCTCGATCGAGTCATCCTGCCGCTCGCTGACCGGCATCTGGCTGATGCCGTAGCGCTCCATCGTCTCGATCGCGCTGGCGACCGATTCAGCCGTGCGTGCAAGCACCACCGGCGGCCGCTCACCGTCACCATGCCCGTTGGCGGCGAGCAGGGTCGCCACGCTGGCCCGGCCCGGCTCGAAGCCGAGCAGGCCGTGCTGGCGCATCCACTCGTCGTTGTACAGCTTGGAGAGGTAGTTGCGCCCGCCGTCGGGGATGATCACGACCATCACCGCCTCCTGCGCGGCGGCCGGATCGGTAGCCATCAGCTCGCGCGCGACCGTCAGCGTCGCGACGAGCGCCGTGCCCGACGACTCGCCGGCAAGGATGCCCTCCTCGCGCGTGATGCGGCGGGCCATGGCGAAGGCGTTCCTGTCGGACACGCGCACCCAGCGATCGACCACGGCCGGGTCGTAAGTGCCCGGGAAGAAGTCCTCGCCGATGCCCTCCGTGAGGTAGGGCCGCGCGGTGTCGCCCGACAGCACGCTGCCCTCCGGATCGGCGCCGATCATCTGGATGGCCGGGTTCTGCGCCTTCAGGTAGTGGCCGACCCCGGTGATGGTGCCGCCCGTCCCGCTGGCGATGACGACGTGAGTGACCCCGCCCTCCGTCTGGCGCCAGATCTCGGGCCCCGTCGTCCGCTCGTGCGCTGCCGGGTTGTTCATGTTCCAGTATTGGTCGGGCTGGAACGCGCCGGGAATGTCGCGCGCCAGGCGGCGGGCGACCGAGTAGTAGCTCTCGGGCGACTCGGGCGCAACGTTGGTCGGGCAGAGCACGACCTCAGCGCCGTAGGCGCGCAGCAGCGCCTGCTTCTCGACCGACTGCTTGTCGGCCATGACGAAGATGCAGCGGTAACCCTTCAACGCGGCCGCGATGGCCAGGCCATGGCCGGTGTTGCCCGAGGTCGGCTCGACGATCGTGCCGCCCGGCTTGAGCAGGCCGGCGCGCTCGGCGGCCTCGATCATGGGCAGCCCGATGCGGTCCTTGACCGAACCACCGGGGTTGAGCATCTCGAGCTTGCCCAGGATCAGCGGCTGCCTATCCTGCGCGCCGAGATCGCGCGTGACTCGGCTGAGCCGGACGAGCGGCGTGTTGCCGACCAGCTCGAGGATCGACTCGGCATACTCCATCGGCGGCGAGTATAGGCGCGGCAACGGCCTCGACTGCTCAGCCCGCGCGCGGGAACGGACCGTGCAGCCAGCGCCACCACCTGCGTCGCGGCGGGCTCGCGTCGGCCGCGGCGTGGGTTTCGTCGGCTGCCGCCTGTGCGTCGGCCAGCAGGCCGGCCAGCCAGGCGTCGAGGGCGCGGGCGTCAGCGTCGGGCGACGGCGGTGGAGTAGCGGGCAGGATGCGCACGATGATCCGTCGCCGCAGGTACAGGTCATGGGTTCCGCCGAAGATGATCGGGACGACGGGCGCGGCCCCCCGCTGGGCGAGGCGGGCGACGCCAGGTGAGAGCCGGCGCAAAGCCGGCGGCCGTGACGGCGGGCCGACCTCCGGAAAGATCGAGAAGATCGCTCCGGCACCGATGACACGCTCGACTGCGCCTGCGACGTGGCGGTAGCCGCGCGCGCCTGAGCCCGGCCACACCGGGATTGCGCCGCCCACGCGCCGCACCAGCAGCGCCCGCCACGGCGAGCCGAACATCGTGGGGCCCTCGCCCAGCATCACGATCCGTGGCCGCGCGGGAAGTGTGAACAGCAGCACAAAGGGCTCGGCCCAGGTCCGGTGCGGCAGGCCGCAGGCTATCCAGCCGCCGGCGGGGCGCCCGTCGGCGGCTCGCGGGAGGTGCTCGAGGCCGCTGACCTCGATGCGGAAGAGCAGGCGGCCGACGACGGCGCAGACGGCGCGGATGGTGCGGTAGAGGACGCCTGGCACGGCTGTCGGGCGCCCGACGAGGCCGACCGGCCGACTTTCCCTCGCGGCGCTCACCGGCGCATCATGCCCAGATGCAGCGGCCGCTGCCAACCGGCACCGTGACCTTCTTGTTCACCGATATCGAAGCCTCGACACGCCTGCTCGCCGATCTTGGCGAGGTCGACTACGCGCGCGCCCTGGCCGACCATCGCCGTGTCCTGCGCGCCGCCCTGGCGCGCCACAGTGGCGTGGAGGTCGACACGCAGGGCGATGCCCTGTTCGCCGCATTCCCGACCGCCGCAGGTGCTCTGGCCGCTGCGGAAGAGGCGCAGGCGGCGCTGGGCGAAGGCCCGATCCGCGTCCGGATTGGCATCCACACCGGGGCGCCGCTCGTCGCCGATGGCGCGTACGTCGGGCCGGACGTGCATCGGGCGGCGCGCATCGCGGCTGCCGGCCGTGGCGGCCAGGTGCTCGTTTCGGCATCGACGGCCGCCCTCGTCGGAGCGGCCGGGCTGACCGACCTCGGCGAG
>Ga0299907_10002759_pt1 | contig 11008 bp, 11 predicted proteins | sample RVTome_16_FD_198680 | JGI IMG/M metagenome (GOLD analysis project Ga0299907, IMG submission 198680) | Soil microbial communities from uranium-contaminated site in the Upper Colorado River Basin, Wyoming, United States - RVT152D67 (version 2) ...
GTTGGGCGTTACATCGTGCCCAAATGGCGTATCAGGTCGAAGACCAAGCCACAGGACAGTCTGATCCTCTCGGTGTTGGCACTGATCGGGATCACTGGTCTTCTGATCGAGGCGGCGAGAATCTCTCTGGCTGGCCGCCCTGAATTCGAGGTCTGGTCATTTGTCGGATATCCACTGTCGTATCTGTTCGACCCGGTCGACGCCGCCGACTGGCACCGCTTCCTCTGGGTGGGACACACCACCCTGTTCGTCGGATTCCTGGTGATCCTGCCGGTCACCAAGCTCCGCCACATGTTCACCGCACCAGCCAACCTCTACCTATCGGCTCGCGACAGACCGAAGGGTGCCATGCGGGAGATGCCCAACCTCTTGGAGGCCGAGGACATCGAGACCATCGGTGCCAGCGTTGCCACCGACCTCACCTGGAAGCAGATATTCGACACCGACGCGTGCACGATCTGTGGTCGGTGCACCTCGGTTTGCCCGGCCAACATCACCGGAAAGCCCTTGGACCCCCGCGAGATGGTGCTCAAATCGGGCGAGGTGGCTTCGGCCCTCGCAGGTGTCTCGCCACCAGTCTCGACCAACGCAGTCCTGGAAGGGGCCGGGTCCCTTTTCGACCGGATCCGTCCCGAAGAGGTGTTCGCCTGCACCACCTGCAGGGCGTGTGACGAGATCTGCCCGGTCGACATCGAGATCCTGGATCGCATCCTCGACATGCGCCGCTACTTGACGCTGATGGAATCGGAGTTTCCCACCGAGCTGGGCAAGGCGTTCGTCGCGATGGAGAACCAATCCAATCCCTGGGGAATGAGTCAACAGGCCCGCGGCGACTGGACGTCCGAGCTCGATTTCCCGGTGCCCGTTTTTGGCCAGGACGGCAAGGACTCGGCTGACTACTTGTGGTTCGTCGGTTGTGCAGGGTCGTTCGACGACCGCAACACCGCAACATCGGTGGCCCTGGCGCGTCTCCTCGACAAGGCTGGAATCGACTATGCAATCCTGGCCCAGCGTGAACTGTGCAACGGCGATCCGGCACGTCGTGCTGGCAACGAGTTTGTCTTCCAACAACTCGCGCTTCAGAACGTCGAGACGTTCGAGGAGTTGGGCGTACAGAAGATCATCACCCAATGCGCCCACTGTTTCAACACTCTCGCCAACGAATATCCGCAATTCGGTGGGAGCTATGAAGTGGTTCATCACAGCCAGCTTCTCGCCGAATTGCTCGCCCAGGGCAGACTTGCCGAGCCCATCAAGGAGAATGGGGAGACCAAGAAGATCGCTTATCACGACGCGTGCTATTTGGGTCGTCACAACGATGTCTATCTGGCGCCACGGCAGGTCGTCGGCGGCTCGGGCAACGAGGTCGTCGAAATGCCTCGGCACGGCACGCGTGGGCTGTGTTGTGGGGCCGGTGGAGCCCGGTTCTGGATGGAGGAGCACACCGGCAAGAAGGTCAACAACGAACGTGCGGAGGAGGCGCTGGCCACCCAAGCCGATGAGATCGCCGTCGCCTGTCCTTTCTGTTTCGTGATGCTCGACGACGGGGTCAAGGAACTGGGTCGGGACGATGTGCCTGTGCGGGACATCGCCATGATCCTCGCCGACGGTCTGTAGTGGTCCGTCGTGGGACGAGATGTCTCGACGACGGCGCGGTGGATCTGTTTGGCTCTGGTCCTTTCGGGCTGCGTGGCAGGTGCCGATGGACCGTCTCCCACCGACCCCCACCTGGTCACCACTACCACCACGATGTCGTCCCCCGTGACGACGGTGACGGTCGAAGACGGGCTGGGCGCGTTCAGGGAGTGTCTTCGTGAGCGGGGTGCCGCCGTTGGTCGCATTCGCCTGGATGCCCTGGGCCGCCCCCTACTCGCCGAAGCGCTGAGAGATCTCGATCTGACCGACCGCGATGTTCTCGATGCCCTCGAGGCATGTGGTCAACACCTCGGTTCGGGTGCCTTGGACCTTGGTCCCGATCCGCAGCTGCGTGACCTCGTCGAGGACACCCTGAAAATGCTCGCTGCCTGTCTCCGGTCGTGGGGAGTGGAAGACTTCCCCGATCCCGTCCCGGGTTTCGACGGTGTCGGGTCGCCGTTCCCCAACGCTCGCATTCCGTGGTCCGACCCCGATCTGGTAGATGCCGTGGCCGCATGCCGGGACCTCGCCACAGACTCCTAGAGTTGTACGAGACGCGAGTCAGGATGGAACGGCACACCGTCTGATGCCAACTCAACCAACACCGGTCATAGACCCGGGCGTCGACGAGCGCCTCGACGTTGACAAGCCGTGGCAGGTAGTCGTCTGGAACGACCCGGTGAACACGATGACGTATGTCGTCTACGTCTTTCGCAAGCTCTTCGGCTACGACGAGGTCAAGGCAACGGACCTGATGCTCCAGGTCCATCACGAGGGCCGGGCGATCGTTTCCGATGGTCCCCGCGAAAAAGCCGAGCTCGATTGCTATCGACTGCACAACCACGGTCTCTGGGCAACGGTCGAGCAATGAGTCATTTCCACACCACTACGGAAGGGATTCGTGTCGACCTGAGTCCCGAGGAGCGGATTTTCCTGGGTGATGTTCTCCCCATGCTTGCCGAGATCGGTGCTCCCGGGTCGGATCCCGCCGCCGATCGTCTCCAGGTTCCCGTCTACCTCGACAATCCGGATGCAAACGAGGAGTGGTGGCGGCTGATGGGCCAGGATCTCGACGCAGCACGACGGGCGGATCGCTCGATATTCCAGAAGGTGGTCTCGGTTGACGACGAGGTGACGCTTTCTCTAGAGGATGCGGACGCCGTGCTGCGGGTGCTCAATCAGGCGCGATTGACTCTGGGTGCCCGTCTCGGAATCGACGTCGAGGAGGATCATGACGATCTCCCTGAGGACAGCCGCCAGGTGATGAATTATCTCGGCTGGATTCAGGAGGAGCTCACGGTCGAGCTCACCCGCGCACTCTGATCGTTCGGATGTGTAGGTTCGGTTACGGAAGCGACCAACCCTGACCAGGAGCAGGGACGGAGGTTCTTTTGGAAGGTGACCGGATAGCCGACCTGAGAAGCCACAACGGCTCCCTCATCTCCCTGTACGCGGCCCGTCCGAGCCCGGGCGGCTTCGGCGCTCTCCTGTCCGATCTCACCAAACCTGTCCGGGAGCGATCCGCGGCGATGGACCGCGTGGTTCAGAAGAGCGTCCGCAGCGACGCCGAGCGAATTCACGGCCTCGCCGATCAACTCGAATTCGACTCGGCGCCCGGTTACGCGGTCTTTGCCTCGGAGTTGGACGGGATCTTCGTCATCGAACCGCTGAGCTACCCGGCGCCGGATGTATCGACGATCGGCCCGCGTCCATACATGAGGCCCCTTCGGGCGGCCCCTCGAGCCTTGCGCAGCGGGATCCTCGTCGCCGACAACACCCTGGCCCGCACGTTCACGGCCATGGAGGGAATCGTCGACGAGCTCAGGGCGCCGATCGGAGCCGACATCGGCAACCGAAATTGGGGTGGGTTCTCTGGCTACGAGGAGCACACCGTGAGGTCACGCGCCGAGGAAGTGACCACGAAGCTGTGGCGGCAGGCCGGGGAGAGACTCCTCGACAGCCATATGAAGAGACCCTTCGACTATTTGGCGATCGGGAGTCAGGAGGAGACCATCGATGAGATCGCCAGAACACTACATCCCTATCTGACACGGCTGCCGCGGACCGCCTTCAACGTCAATCCGCAGACGGTTGCTCTTCCCGGTTTGCGTGCCGAGATGATGGGGACGGACAAGCAGATGCGCAAGCACCGGCAGAGCGCACTCGCCGGACGGGTCTGTGACACGGCCTGGAGCGGCGGCAATGCCCTGCTCGGTCTTCAGGATGCGATCGACGCAGCAAATGCCCAGGCAATCGACACCCTCGTCGTCGCCGGGCAATTCAGTCGTTCCGGGGCAATCTGTGATGCGTGCGGCCATCTCGCCCGTGACGGCGAGAGCTGTCCAGTTTGTGGTGCGCCGCTGTTTCCAGTCGACGACGTAGTGGGGGCGATGATGGATTCGGTGGTCGGTTCTGGGGGGACGGTGTCCCAAATCTCGGTGGCCTCACCTCTAGACCGCCACGGCGTCGGGGCGTTGACCCGATTCTCGGTTGCGGTCAACTCGTGACCGGTGATGCGCATCCCTGGGGACGACGTGTGGCGTCGCTCCAGCTGCGCCGAGGGAACGGGCCACTAGATTCATCGGTATGTCGACTGCCGCCGTCGTGCTGGCCGCCGGAGGCTCGAGACGCCTCGGGCGGACCAAGCAACTAGAGCCCTGGGGCGCGTCGAATCTCCTTGGTCACGTGGTTGCTCGTACCCGGGAATTCCCTGTGGACGAGATCTGGGTTGTGCTCGGCCACGACGTCGACCAGATCCTGGCCGAGACCGACCTTGGTGATGTCTATGTTGTCGAGAACTTCGAGTGGGCAGACGGGATTGCGTCATCGCTTCGGGTTGCCCTGGATGCCCTCACCCGCCTCTCGCGCTGCGATCGCGCGCTGGTGGTGATCGGCGACCAGCCCGAAGTGCCTGTCGAAGTCGTGACCGAGCTCATGGAGTCTCATGCCCGCTCAGGGAAGCCGGTCACAGTGCCCAAGTATCGCTACAACTGGGGAAACCCGGTTGTGGTCGATCGCTCGTTGTGGGCCCGCCTGATGTCCCTCGAAGGAGATGAGGGCGCGAAACGTCTGTGGCAGGCGCACCCGGACTGGGTCAATGAGGTCTGGTTCTCGGAGACCGCTCCTCGTGATGTCGACACGGAGTCCGACATCGATGATCTGAAGCCGCGCCACCTCGCCTGAGGTGGGTGATTCTGTTCGTATATATTCGGGTAGAGGATCAACTCGGTGAAGAGAAGGGTGAGATGGCGCGGATCGATCAAGTAGCTGGTATCGGTCACCGGGAAGCAACCAGACTGCGAAAGGCCGGGGTCCGTACCAGCAAGACTCTCGCCGAGTGTGCCTCCACCCGCCGTGGCCGAACCGAGCTGGCAAAGAAGACCGGACTAACCCCGAAGGACCTCCAACTTTGGGTGCATCATGCGGATTTGCTGCGCGTCCGGGGGGTGGGTGCCGAATATGCCATTCTTCTCGTGGAGGCTGGTGTCGACACTCTGCGCGACTTGAGACGTCGGAATCCCACCGCTCTTCTCGCCAAGATCATCGGCATGAACGGCTCGCAAAAGGTGGTCGACCGGCTGCCCACCGAGGCCATGGTGGAAGGCTGGATCACCGACGCCGGCGCACTAGAACCCTCGATCAACACCTAAACGCGTTCCTAATGCTGTAGGGGCCATATGCGGTCCCTACAGCGTCTCGTTCGCCGAATGGCGACGCCTCCAGGCCTCAGCCGACCTCCAGGACCGAGAGGATGTTCCCGGATGGATCTGTGAACCAGGCGATCGGTGGGCCGTCGTCACCACGGGCGATACCTCGCTCATCTTGGGCGTACTCGTCGTAGCGCACGAAACGGACACCACGCTCGGACAGCTCCTCGACTGCGGCGTCGATGTCATCGACGGGGAAGTTGAGGATGGTGTACGTCGCGGGGCTGTGGTCGGCCTTGGGATAGGCCAGGACGACGTGGTCGTCGCCGAGTTGGAGAGAGAGGAGACCATTCTCCTCGGAGACTTCGAACCCGAGCGTTTCGCCGTAGAAGCGGGCTGCTTCGGTCACGTCCTTGACGGCGAAGCCGCTGAATGCCTTGCTGGTGTCCAACACGATGTCCTCCTGACTCTGTTGGCTGCCCTGTTCATCACCAACGCTATCGGAGTCGAGGTCTACTGGACGAAGATCCAGAGTCAGCGCGCCGAATTGGAAAAGGGGCCCCCCGAAGGGCCCCTTTTCGGTGTGAGGAGGAGTGAGCTCAGGAAGCTGACTTGGCCTTGGAGGCGGTCGACTTCGCTGTGGTCGTCTTCGCCGCCGTGGACGACTTGGTCGTCTTGGCAGCAGAAGTCTTACTGACCGGCTTCTTAGCGGCCGGATTCTTGGCGGCGGGCTTCGTGTCGGCCGGCTTGGCAGCGGCGGGCTGGTCGACGGGCTTCTCCGGAACGGCCTCTTCGGCACTCTCAGGGCGGAAGGATTGACGCCACGTAGCCAGCATGTCCTCGAGCTGGTCACGAAGCTTGGTTACCTGCTCCTTGGCCTGGTCGAGATCGACTTTCTGGGAGATCTCTTCCACGACCTTGCCCTCGCGGATGCCGGTGACGACCTTCTCGCCTTCTGTGGCCCATTCGCCGATCGTCTTGTTTGCGGCCTTGGTGTAGTTGGTGGTCTCTTCGGTGAAGCGACCCTTGAGCGTGCTGACCTGGTCGCTTACCTTTCTGGCGGCGACTACGGGTGCGCCAACCGCTGCGTAGAGAACGTTCTTAGCCTGCATCGTCTCACTCCTGTTCTAGTTCTGACGTTGTTCCGTTGGACCGGACCAGCGCCCGGTACATGTCGAGCAGGACTCTTTTCTGCTCGCCGGTGAGCTTCTCGTCGTTGTCGATCGCCTCGAACACTGACGCCGGTGGCATCTCCTCGTCGATCAGTCCAGCCCTGGTGTACAGGGAGTTGGACGAGATCTCGAGGGCACGAGCGAGATTCTTCAGAATCTCGGCCGAGGGTCTGCGAATCCCCCTTTCGATCTGGCTCAGATACGGATTCGATATGCCCGCGGTCTCGGCCAGCCGTCGGAGGGAGAGATTCGCTCGCTCTCGCTGGGTTCTGATGAACTCACCCAGGTCGCCATGCTTGCTCTCGTTCACCTCATGCAAGCTTACAGCAAGCTGCGTACTTTTGCAAGCGTCTGTTTGCAGAATGTCATGGCCGGTCCTGGGCGGTCGCGGTCTGGCTACCCTCTTCGCCTGCGCCCATGATCATCATCATGCAGTCGGACGCGACACCTGAAGAGGTCGCCGATCTCGTCGAGAGGTTGCGGGCTTCCGGGGCCGATGTCAGCGTGTCGACCGAAGACGGGCGAACCGTCGTCGACGGCTCGGTTGACGTCCGTCTCTACGAGGAAGCCCCCTGGGATTCCTTCCCTGGTGTCGAGCGTGTTTCTCCCTCGGTCCGCGGCGGTCGCCAGGTCGGTAGGGAGTTCAAGTCAGAGAACACGGTTGTCCCGGTAAGTGGGAAAGTGTCGATCGGCGACGGTTCGCTAGTGGTTGTGGCGGGTCCCTGCGCCGTGGAGAGCAGGGACGGGATGATCGAGACGGCCCGAGCCGTAGGGGAGTCCGGTGCGCGCATCCTTCGTGGCGATGCATTCAAGCCGAGGACATCTCCGTACACCTTCCAGGGCTTGGGAAAGGCGGGACTCGAGATCATGGCTGAGGCGAGGGAGATCACGGGGCTTCCGTTCGTGGCGGAAGTGCTCGATCCTCGCCATGTGGGCCTGATCGCGTCTTACGCGGACATGTTGCGGGTTGGCACCCGCAACATGACGAATTACGCACTTCTCCGCGAGGTGGGCCTCCACGACAAGCCGGTCCTGCTCAAACGTGGTCGCGGTTCAACCGTCGAAGAGTGGATCGACGCCGCTGAGTACATCTACAGCGCGGGAAATCCGAACATCGTCCTGGTCGAACGGGGGGTGCGGGGTTTCGACACGTCTGCTCGCAATACCCTCGACTTGACTGCGGTTCCGGTGGCGAAGAGTCTCACCCATCTGCCGGTGATGGTCGATCCGTCACATGCCAGCGGAAGGCGAGACCTCGTTGCTCCTTTGGCTCGGGCGGCCGTGGCGGTTGGAGCCGACGGAGTCCTGATCGACGTGCACCCCTCCCCGGACACGGCGCTGGTCGACGGTGCCCAGGCTCTGCTGCCGGCCGAGTTTGCCGACCTCATGACCACACTCGAGGCGGTGGCAGACGCGATCAGCAGCCGGTGACTCTTTCCAGACGCCGTAGGGACCGTATATGGCCCCTACAGCATTAGGAACGCGATAGCCCCAGCAGCGCCAGCACCCCGGCGTGGATGGCGAAGGGGAGGGCCGACTCGTTGAAGCTGAATGAGGCGGAGTGGAGGTCGCCGCCTCCGGATGCGGCTCCGAGACGGAGGAGGGCTCCGCGTGTCACGGTCAGGTAGGTGGAGAAGTCCTCGCCGCCCATGGAGGGTTCGGTGTCGACGATGGTCTCCCCACCCATCTCCTGTCGAATCGCCGTGGTGGCCCGCTCCACGACCGTGTCGTCGTTGACCACCGGGGCGATGCCCTGCCGGTACTCCAGCGTGTATCCCGCACCGGTGACGGCGAGGATGGAGCCCAGTGTCTTGTCTACCAGAGACGGGAGGACATCCCAGAGACCAGGATCGAGCGTCCGCACCGTTCCTTTCAGAATCACCTCGGTGGGGATCACATTGGCGGCATCGCCACCGTGGATCGATCCGAAGGCGGTGACGATTGCCGAGCGAGCATCTATGGAGCTCCGGATGGCGCCAGGCAGCTCGGCCGCGACTCGTGCCGCCGCGGTGATCAGATCGACCGTCTTGTGGGGTCTGGAGGTGTGGCCTCCGGGTCCGTGGATGGAGATGGTCAGTGCATCGGCCCCGGCTGTGATTGGCCCGACCCGTGCGCCAAGTCTGCCTACCCGGAGGGACGGGTCGACGTGGAAGGCGAGCAGAGCCGTGAGCCCGTCGGCCGCCCCTTCGTCGACGAGGTCGACCGCTCCTCCTGGAAACACTTCCTCGGCCGGCTGGAAGATGATCCGGATACCGGGATGGTTGTCGAGTCGCGACAGGATCACCGCAACACCAGCCGCGATCGCGGCGTGGGCGTCGTGGCCGCAGGCATGCATCCAGCCCTCTGTCTCCGATCGGGGCGAGTTCCCCGCGGGCTCCTCGATGGGAAGGGCGTCGATGTCCGCCCGGAAACCCACGAGCGCCGCGTTACCCACGTCGACCCAACCGCCGGTCTTCGGTTCGCGGCCGGTGAACTGGAGACCGTGGCTTTCAACGAATCGTCGGATCAGATCGGTGGTTTGGTGTTCGCGGTGTGCCGGCTCAGGGTGTCGATGCAGGAGACGACGCAATTCGAGTGTCTCTGGAGCAATCTTCTCCACGAGCCCCGCCAGCTCATCAAGGCCGGGCATATGTCGAGATTAACGGTGGCATTTCACTGATAGAAGAGTGATTCAAAGGTCCGTCTCGCCCGTCTGGTGTACCGGCGGTATTGCTCGCGCAGCTCGCCGGTCCGATCAAACCCCAATGACACCGCAAGTCTGGAGGTCGTGTCGGAGTCGGTGGGCAGGGAATCCGAAGGCTGCCCGCTCTGGAGGTGAAGCCGGAGTCGGACCCGAATACAAAAGAGATAGGCATCGTGCAGTGCGTTGAAGTCAGCGGTGGTGAGCAGTTCGGCTTGGCGCAGGGCGCGCATCGCGGGAAGGGTGCCCGTCACCCGCAGCTCGGGAATCGCGCCACCGTATCTCAACTGAAGCAGCTGTATCGCGAACTCGACGTCGCTGAGCCCACCAGGTCCCAGCTTGAGGTGAAAATCGGGGTCCTCGCCGGCAGGGATGCGCTCCGACTCGATCCGTGCTTTGATCGTGCGGATCCCGCGCACGATCGACTCGTCCAGATTCCTTCTCCATACGATCGGCTCGAGGATCTCGGTGTACGTGCGAAGCAGGGTCTCGTCTCCTCCGGCAGGTCTGGCCTTGACGAGTGCGAGCAACTCCCAGGGCTCTACCCACTCCTCGTAGTAGCGCCGGTAGGAGGTGAGAGAACGGGATAGAGGCCCTTTCTTGCCCTCGGGTCGGAGACCGGCGTCGAGCTTGTAGGCGTCACCGTGCCGGTTGGACAACGCCAACACACCCTCCAGGGCACCCGCCAGTTGCGTACCGCGCTCCGTGGTGCCCTCACCGTGGATGTAGAGAAGGTCGATGTCCGACCCATAGGAGAGCTCGCGTCCGCCCCACTTGCCCATTGCGATGACGGCGAACCCATCATCGGGCTCGGAGACCATGTGCAGGGCAGCCGACACCGCGGCGTCTGCAGTGTCCGACAGGGCATTGAGAGTCGACTCCGGAGCCGCACTGCCAAGAATGTCACGGGCAGCGATCCGCAACTTCCGGCGTCGGACGAATCGACGGATGGTTCCAACTTTGGCGTCGTCGCCTGGTCTGCTGTCGAGGATGCCGACCAGACGTGACGTCGCAACATCGCGATCCCTGATTCGGTCCATGGCCTCGTCATCGGCAAGCCTTGGGATGAACTCAGGGATCCTGTCGATGAGATCTCCCAGGAGCTTGCCGGTGCCCAGCAGCGTGCAGAGACGTTCGCCGGCCACCGGATTGTTCTGCAGGATCGTTATCAGTGCCCCGTGATCCCGGGTATGAGCCATCAGCAGCCGCAGTTGAGCCAAACCGAGGTCCGGGTCGGGTGAGCGGGAAAGCCAGTCCAGCATCAGAGGAAGCATTTGATGCATCACCCGGGAACGCCGACTCAAGCCGGACGTCAGGTCGCTGACGGCTCTCGTCGCCCCGACGACGTCGCGATACCCGAGTGCCTCGAGTCGGATGGCTGCCGCCGCGGGGTCGAGTCGAGCGTCTCCCAATCCAACGAGGGATTCGAGGATTGGCCGGAAGTAGAGGCGCTCATGGAGGTCCCGTGCGGATTCGCGGACTTCTGCGAGCCGTCGCTCCACCTCGCCGGCAGGGTTGGTGGTGAAGCCGAGCGCCCTTCCCAGCCAATCACGGTCCTCCTCGGACGTTGGCACGGTATGCGTCTGTTTCAGCTCGCGAAGCTGAAGCCGATGCTCGACGTTCCGCAGAAATCGGTATGCCTCGGTGAGCCTTGCGCCCTCATCTTGGTCGATGTACCCATGACGGCTCAGCGCCGCGATCGCTCCGATCGTCGAGGGAACCCTCAGGTCCTCGTCGAAACGGCCGTGGACCAATTGCAGTAGCTGAACCGCAAACTCGATGTCCCGAATGCCACCCCGAGACCGTTTGATGTCCACCAGCTTGGCGCCGTCCTCCGCCCGGACCTTGATGGCGCGGATGCTGCGGAGTGCGTC
>Ga0299907_10002760_pt1 | contig 11008 bp, 13 predicted proteins | sample RVTome_16_FD_198680 | JGI IMG/M metagenome (GOLD analysis project Ga0299907, IMG submission 198680) | Soil microbial communities from uranium-contaminated site in the Upper Colorado River Basin, Wyoming, United States - RVT152D67 (version 2) ...
ATTGACATTTTCGAAGCGCTCGCCGGCGAAACCGAGTTCGGACTAAACAAAAAGGGCTACCTGTTCGTGACTGCCAGCCATGAGAAGTTCGAGGAGATGGGAGGCCAGGTTTGCCAAATCGCCGACTTGGGGGCAGACGCCCGCCGACTCGGGGCAGACGACCTCCGGGCCGAGTATCCATTCATCACCAATGACGCCGTCGGTGGGGTGAAGGTAGAGCGTGCCGGGTGGTTCCGGGCCCAGGATCTGGGTCGGTGGATGCTCGATCGGGCCCGCAGAGCCGGGGGAAGTCTCGTCCGCGCCACCGTGACCGCCATTGAGGGGCGCACCGTCGTTCTCTCCGACGGCACGACGATCACCACGCCCAACATCGTCATCGCCGCTGGACCACTGTCCCATCAGGTTGCCGCCATGGCAGGAGTCGAGCTGCCACTGTTCTCCGAGCTTCACCTCAAGGTTGCCTTCAAGGACCACCTCGGGGTGATACCCCGGGAGGCACCCATGACGATCTGGAGTGACACACAGAGACTCGATTGGTCTCCGGAGGAGCGCACCGAGTTGCTCGCTCTGGGCAGGGATGAATTGCTTGGAGAAATGCCCGTCTATTGCCATTTCCGTCCCGAAGGCGGTACCGATTCCCCCTATGTGCTAGCCCTCTGGGAGTATCACGGAGCGGTCCTGGAGCCGACCTGGCCGCTCCCCGAAGACCCCTTGTATCCCGAGGTGGTGATCCGTGGGCTGACCACCATGGTTCCCGGCCTCGAGGCATACGTGAATCGGCTCCCCGAGTCATCCGTCGACGGCGGCTACTACACCAAGACGGCAGAGAACCGTCCACTGATCGGGCCGTCCGGGGTCGACGGTGTACATCTGCTCGCCGGGTTATCCGGTTTTGGGGTCATGGTCTCGGCCGGGGCGGCCGACCTTCTTGCCCGGCATGTCGTCGGCGCTGACCTTCCTGACTACGCGAGGCCTTTTCTGCTCGAGAGATACGACGACCCGGGGTACCTCGCCGACCTCGAGTCGGTCGCTTCCGGCCAGTTGTAGCCACGTCCGGAATCGGGCAGATCCATCGGACTGTCGGGAGACCGAATCAACCCCCGGCGTCATACGATGGACCCGATGCGCCCAGTATTGGTGACCGGCTTGTTGCTGCTGGCTGCCTGTTCCCAGCCCGAGCCGCTCCGCGGGATCGATCTCCCGCCGGCGTCCCTTCCCGACGAGATCGACTCGGCGCAATGGGCAGTGGCCTTCTCCCATGAGTTCGGGCCTGCCTTCTGGGCTCAAGGACCGCACGTCTATCAGCTGGTGCTCGACTGCCCCGCAATCGACGAAGCCAACGTGGAGAGTGAACTGGTGTTCTTCGGCGCCGGGCGGGACTACCCCACCTTGGATACGCGGGTTCATCTGCGTCTGTCCGGGCTCTCCACCACCACCATGGGACAACCAGATGTCAGTTCCATAAGCATCGAGCAGGAGACGGCTGCAACGCTCACTGTGGTGGGGTTGAGTGAGGACGAGGTGATGGCCAGCGAAGACTGCTTCGGTGAGGTGCGGTGGGACGATGGTCAATCCGCACCGATGCTGCCCAATGAGCCATTCCGGCCTTAGGTGACCTGAGCCTCAAACGGAGCAGGGATGTCTCCGAATCATGCCGTCATCTGGCGAAAAGACAAAACAGGAGCGACACCGTCAGTGGTCAGGGCGACGGGCCACCTCTACCCGCGGGTGTGGTCGAGCAGCCACTCGTAGAAAGCAGAATCCCGATAGGCGGTCTCGTAGGTTCCGAAGTGCCCTTCGTCTGGATATGTGGTCAACTTGACCTCTGCGTCACAAAGCTCTTCCCAGGCCTCGACGTGTGAAATCACCGCGCCATGGCTGGCGATCATGTCCTGCTCCCCGTGGATCACCCACACAGGAACCTCGGTGAGACGACAGGCGAACTCAGCCGGTGGCACCTCGGCCTGCTGATAGCCGCTCCCCGACAACGATGCCATGGCCGCATATCTCTCCGGGTTGTGACTCGCGATGTGCCAGGAACCGAAACCACCCATGGACAACCCGGTGAGATACACCCGATCGGGGTCGACGAGATAGGTGTCCAGCATCTCCTCCAGCAGCGCATCGAGCATTGCCGGCTGCCTGCCGGTGTACCACGTTGTGCCTGGGGCGGCCTGGGGTGACACCACCACAAACTCGAAGTTGTCCGGTTGCTCTCCGAGAGCCAGCACCGCGGGGAGACCGAAGCTGGCAACAAAGGTGGAGTCGTAGTCCTCGTCGCCACTGCCGTGAAGAAAATAGATGAGGGGGTAGCGCCGATCCCGGTCCTCCCCGTAGCCGGGTGGTAACCAGACCAGGTAGCGCATCTCCTCCCCGGAGTCGTTGACGAAGTTGCCCTGGAGGTGCTGCTCGGTGGGGACGTCGAGCGATTGAGTGCAGGAGCCGAGGACGACGACTAACGCAAACCCCCACCGGGAGACCCTCATCGTCGCAGAATAAGACCACATCTCCAGGCGCGGAGCGGTGGTCAGCTGAACTTGGTCTTGGGTTTCTCCAGCATCACTTCGTCGACGTAGAGATCCACTCTCTCGTTGTAGAAGGCCACCATGCCGGCGATCTTCTGCGACTCGGGCAACGGCGAGTCGTATCCCCACACGACGTCGTCATGGGTTTCGCCGTCCACCGTGGCTGACCAATAGCGAGCGATCCCTTTGTAAGGACACGCGGTTTCGGTTTCAGTGGCCGTGAGGAGCTCCATGCGGACGTCTGTCTTGGGTAGGTAGTGCCTGGTGGGCAGACCCGTCTCATAGAGAAACGAGGCGTGAGTCGAGTCGGCGACAGTCTCCCCGTCTATCTCGACTCTGACCCGTCGACTGGACGGCAGGATGTCGATGCGTGTGTACGGGTCACGAGGATGAACCCACACCTCTTCGTCCTCCTCGAACCAGTGGTCCATGGTCTTCCAGACGAAGGCATATTGACCCTCGAGTTCCTCGATCTTGGGATCTTTGTAGGTATAGGCCACACCTTCCGACCCGTTCACTTTGACCGTGTACTGGGTGGCTTCTCCCCGGCTCGGGCTCTTTCTCGTCTCTCCGGTCTCGACGAGGAATTCGGTCTGGACGTCGCTCTCGGGGAAGTAGTAGGTGGGATAATACGGAACCTCCCAAACCAGAAGAGGCCTCGTCGTGTTGGCAACGATCTCGCCACCCAACATGACTCTCACCTGCTTGGTGGAGGGTTCGAACCGGACTCGGCCACGGTCAGTCATCAGAAACTCCGGGGTCTTAGGGCTGTACTTGGAGCCAACACGGAAAGAAGGGCGGTGATTCCGTTTCCGCTACCTCGATGCCCCGAAGTTTCCTGAGGCGTGTCCGCAACCCTTCGTTCGCGGCTGGTGGTGGCGAAACCCGCCGGGTCAGTAGACGACGATGGTGTCGAGTGAGCCGCGTATGACCATCAACCGGGCGTCCCAATACTCACCGAAACGCGACGCCACCGAACCGGGCTTCTCCGCATACACCCGACGGCCCAGGATCTCGGCAGCCATCTGCATATCATTTCGTCTCTGGTTGGCCAGAGCGCGAAACAGTGAACGCTCCCGTGTATCGGGACAAAGGTCGGGCCGGTTATCGAGAAGCTTCATCAACTCGGCCATGTCGTTGTCGTCACCGAGGATGTCTCCCAGACGCTCCAGGGTCATTGCGGTACCTACCACCACCTCTGGCCAAAGCGGAGCGAGGAACTCCAACTGATGTCTCAGGTCCTTGGCCCGCTTTCGCCACTCATGAAGGTCACCAGGAGCAGATCGCCGGAAGGCCCGGACCATCCCTTGCCGCCCGGCGTCGTAGGTGCCGGAAAGACCCGGACGCACCGCATCGAAGGAATCCCGGATGCCGTGACCGTAGACCTCCCGCGCCTCAGGATCCGTCGGCCAGGATCCGAACCTGTGATAGGCCCGTTCCAGACCGCGTACGACACGACCGATGAGATTGGGGTCCTCCACGGCTTTGAGCTCGGTCAGGTCGCGGCGTCGGGAAAGTCTCTGGATCAACTCGACGAATGTCCCCTCGGACAGAAACTCCCCGTAGAGCTCCTGAATCGACGAAGCCGCATTGAGGACACCCTGAGCCATCCGGATTTCTCCCACCAGCCGGGCCGTGTCCCGTAGGGATTCGTTCTCGAACTCGAAGATGTGGTCGGGCAGCTCGCCACGCACCATCCGGAGCAGGGCACGTACCCGCTTGATCGACTTGCGGGATTCGTGAACGGCACCTCCTAGACTCGCATCGTCACCGAAGAAGCCACCGGCCGCTCGTTCAAGCTGCTCCATGGTCACCCGCTTGACCCCCGTACCCAGAGGCTCTGACACGCCGAGTTGAAGACTTGAGTCGAAGGTCGCCAGGTCCTGGAGTCCGGGCGAGCTGGTGGCCAAAACCGTCACGCCGCCAGCGTAATCTCGGGGTCTGTGAGATCTGCGGGTCTTCTTCCATACCATCTCGACGGACATCTCGAAGTGTTGATCGCCCATCCCGGTGGGCCCTGGTTCGAAAAACGCGACGCCGGTTCGTGGTCGCTGGTCAAAGGAATCGTCAAGGACGGCGAGGGTGACCGTGACGCCGCCATCCGTGAGTTCGAGGAGGAGACCGGATGGCCGGTTCCGGAAACCGACTGGATCTCTTTGGGAGAGACCATGCTCAAGTCACGCAAAGTGGTTGTCGCCTGGGCGATCGAGTCTGACTTCGATCTGACCACTTTCAACCCCGGCACGTTCACCTTGTACGGGCGGGAATACCCCGAGATCGACAGGGTTGTGTGGATGTCGCCCGATACCGCTCGAGAGAAGCTCAATCCTGCCCAGACCGTTTTCGTTGATCGACTGGTGGCTGAGCTCGTAGATTCTGAGAATTAGTTGCCCCGCCACAGTTGAATGGAGGCAAGGAGGTTTTGCCATGACAGACATGCCCCAGACCGAGGGCGAATGGAGAGAAAAACTCACTCCCGACCAATATCAGGTCCTGCGCGAAGGCAGCACCGAAAGACCCTTCACCGGTGAGTACTGGGACTCCAAGGCCAGGGGTGTCTACCGCTGTGCCGGATGTGGGGAGAAGCTGTTCTCCTCAGACACCAAGTACGAGAGTCACAGCGGCTGGCCCAGCTTCTTCCAGCCACTGGCTGACCAAGCCATCGACGAGGAAGACGACCGCTCCTTCGGGATGGTTCGCACCGAGGTCAAGTGCGCCAACTGTGGCGGGCATCTCGGACATGTCTTCGACGACGGTCCCAAGCCAACCGGGCTTCGCTACTGCGTGAACTCCGCCTCCCTAGAGCTGGAAGAAGATGGTTCCTAATGCTGTAGGGACCGGATATGGTCCATACAGCGTCTGATAACGGGCCGAGGAGTCAGTAGTACTCGTTAGGTGCCGACCTGACCTCTTCGATGACGCCGACCATGGCGTCGTCGTGGCTTGTCTTCGGCAACGATGAGATCCGGATCCGGCGTTCGATCATCCCATCGGAAACCAGTGGCGAGATCTCAAAGTCGCGAACGAAACCGAGGACTGCTTCGTTATCGGCTCTCGCCTCGAAACAGAACTCCGTGACCCCGTCGGCTCGGGCCACTGCGGTGAGAGCCTCGAAGAGGGCGCGGCCCACGCCACGTCGTTGCATGGCATCGAGCACGGTGATGGCCACCTCGGCGCAGCTCCTCTCCTCCTCCACAATGTACCGCCCCACTCCGGCGACCACCTCTGCGATGGCGGCACCCCAGGCCACGTGTTTCCGCTGATCGACGTCGCTGAGATAGTCGAGCTCTTGCCGGGTGAGATTGCCCACCCCCTGACCGAAGCGGGAGAAGCGACTCTCCAGTGAGAGCTCCTCGATCCCTTTCTCGAAGAACTCCCGATCTGTCTTCAGCACCGGGCTCAGAGTGACTATCGCGCCGTCTCTGAGGGGCATCTCGTGTTTGGGACGGTCGGCCGGGATGACGATTCTCATCGGGAACGCCCATTGAAGCCTGTGCGGGATTCCACACCACATCGATGCCGGGCGGTAACTTCGGTGGTCATGACACGGCGCCGGCTGGCCACAGCCACCTCCGGATTTGGGTCGGGCAAACGCGAATCCCACGATTCCACGTCTTTTTACGAGCGGTTCGCGCCACCGGTCGTTTCAGGAGACGAACGGGTTGAGACACCGGTGACCGTCGACCAACTGTTCTGCGCCGATGCCCGCGCAATGACGCGGGACCAGGTGGCCGACCGCTCGGTCGCACTCCTCGTCACCTCGCCCCCGTACTTCACCGGCAAGGAGTACGAGACCGACATGGCCGCGGGGCACATACCCTCCAGCTACGTCGAATACCTCGAGATGATTCACGACGTCCTCGCCGTGTGCCTGACCAAGCTGGAGCCCGGGGGAAGGATGGCGATCAACGTCGCCAACCTGGGAAGAAAGCCATATCGTTCGCTTTCGGCCGATGTGATCTCAATCCTCCAGGACGACCTCGGGATGCTGCTCAGGGGAGAGGTCATTTGGCAGAAAGCGCGCGGGGCCGGAGGGAGCTGTGCCTGGGGTTCGTTCCGATCACCGCAGAACCCGGTGCTTCGTGATGTCACCGAACGGGTCGTCATTGCTTCCAAAGGAAGATTCGACCGCGCCATCCAGCGCCCACTCCGGGAAGCACGCGGACTCCCACACGAGGCGACGATCGAGACCGAGGACTTCCTGAACGCAACGATTGACATCTGGGAGATGCCATCGGCCAGTGCCACCCGAATCGGTCATCCTGCGCCGTTCCCGGTCGACCTGCCCCGGAGGCTGATCGAGTTGTACACCTACCGGGAGGACCTCGTCCTCGACCCGTTCATCGGTTCTGGTACCACCGCACTCGCCGCGATCGCGACCGGTCGCCACTATGTTGGTTTCGACACCGAACAGACCTACATCGACCTCGCCGAGCAGCGCATTCAAGGCCACCAGTGACCACCCACATCCTTGCAGTGTGCGCGGGGAATATCTGCCGTTCACCCGCCGCCGAGGCGGCGATTCGGGCTGAGGCGGAACGGGCTGGAGTCGACGTCGAGGTTGACTCGGCAGGCACCGGCTCGTGGAGTGTCGGCAACGCGCCACATCCGCAGGCGGTGGCGGCCGGGGCCAGGGCAGGTCTTCAGATCGATGGTCGGGCTCGACGCATCAACAGCGCCGATTTCGATCGATTCGACGTCATCGTGGTCATGGACCGGGCCAATCTGCGCGACGTCCTCGACCTGGCGCCCGGTCTCGAAGACCGCGCCAAGGTGCGGCTCTTCAGGACTTTCGATCCGGGAACCGAATCCGAGGAGGTGCCCGACCCATATGGAGGTCCTGACGAGGGCTACGACGCGACGATCGAGCAGGTTGCCGCCGCCGCGGCCGGTTTGATCGACACGCTTCGCTCAGCTGGAATTGAGAATCCGATATCCCTCGAGTAGGAATTCGAGGGCGGTCTTGATCGGATCATCACTCGCCACCAGCGCCGAATAGCCGAGACTGGATCCGGTGAATGACTCGTCGTTCCAGTATGGATTGGAGCGGTCGACGTCGCCCCAGGCTGCCACGTAGAGATACGGCTGATCATGAGACCCATCCCCCGGCGACGCCCCGTACGACGCGCGCTGTCCCTTCTCCTCGCTTCCCAGCTCTGTCGCCGGATCGAAATGTTCTGGCCAGAGTTGGACCTCGCTGGCGTTGTCGCCTTCCACCGATCGGTCCCGAAGCAACTCCAGAGCCAGGAAGCCAAAGTTGAACCACTGGCCCAAGGCTCGAGCCGCGGTCTCATCCACGCCGAGAGGTGAATCGGGGTCGACTGGTTCGAGAGGATCATGGAAATCCTCGTACCAGTTCACCTGGTATTCGATGCCCACGAATTTCGCAGCTGCTTTCACGGTGGTGATCGTTTGTGAGGCGATCTGCTCGTTTTGCTCGTACACCAAAATGTCACCTTCCACCCTGGCGACACGTCCGTCGGACTCCGGTATTCCAAAGCCGCCAGGTGCTGCCTGCAGACCCATTCGGCCCACCAACTCGTAGCGGAATGGACCTATGGCGAAGAATGCGATCTGGTGTAACGCGTCTCTCGTGTGGCTGAAATCGCTCGGCAGTGGGGGCAGCCGCACTCAATCGTCCTTTGCTGCAGGCTTGCGCCAGAACACCGCCAACTGTCCAAAACCTGCGAGGAGCCCGAGACCGATGATGCCGGCGCCGAGAGCACCACTGAGACTGTCATCGATTCCAATTGCGGCATCGATCGAGAACCCGCCTGGACCCAGGATTGCCAGAGCCAGGGCTGACACGGCCATCGTCGCCACGTATTCGTATCCCTCGTCCGGTCGATGGAAGACGAAAAAGCCGGAGAACCGGTGAATCGCCCAGAAGGCGACGAGCATGGTGGCAACCAGTCCGGCGGCAGCGACTGTCGTTAGAAGCCCGGCGATCAGGGCGAGTCCGATGGCGATCTCATTGCCGGCCGAAAGACGGGCGTTGAGCTCGGGGGACTTGAATCCCACCTTCTCGAACCATCTCGCGGTCCCCTCCTGACTACGTGCATGATTGATCCCGTGAGCCAACATCACGATTCCCATCCACACCCTCAACACGAGCATGGCTGTGTCGATCTGGTCCATGTGGCCGTCAGTCCTTTCTCATCCGGCGGTACCGCCATACTGCGGCGCCGATTCCAAGCACGACAACCGCGCCGGTACCGGCAATGATTCCCGCCAGACCAGCAATAGGCGATGTGCCGACCGCCACGGGGACAGTCGTCGAAGGCGCTGGGATTGTGCCAGTCACGACCGGGGCTGGCACCGACGTCGTTGGCGGAAGTGTGGTCGTCGTCGTAGTCGGCGACGTCGTCGTGGTGGAAGCCGTCGCCTGGACACGCATGGCGTGAACGTCGCTCGTCAGGACGCCGACGACATAGGCATTGAGATTGTCGCCGGGACAGCTGGTGCGGCTCATAGTGCGATGGCCGGTGATGGTGGGCGTGACCACTACGGACCCGGACGGGTGCCGGTTCGAGCCACGTGATTCGAAGCTCACCTCCGAACCAGCAGTGGTCGGGACGTCGTAGCGCTCGGCCATCCACGCCAGCAACGCGACGAGGGCTGTCAGCGAGGCCGGGGACGGTGGGGTGCTGTCGTAGTCGCCGATGATGCAAACCAGCTGGCTGAATCCTTGATTGCCACCGGTGGCGTCGCCGGCCACGGGGCCTTCGAGGCTCCCTTTCCTTCCCTCCCAGATTCCCCCGTCGGAGTCGACGAGGAAGTTGTAGGCAATGTCGTTCCAACCTCGTTCGGATGTGTGGAAGTCATAGAAGCTACGGAGGATCGCCGGGGCCTCGGATCCGGTGTGCCCGTTGTGCGAGGCCGAGTGGTGAACGATGAGAAACCTGACGTCCTCATCGACGAGTGGACCTTTGGGTGGCCGATCCGACGCCCACTCGTCACGGGGACGGATTGCTGGCACTGGAACGGATAACCCGAGCCCGTAGCCGGAGCGGTCCCGCCAGACGTCGGCACTGAGAAACTGGCGGCGGGTAAGAGATGCCAAGACCGCCAAACCCTATTAATCGCTTCGTCTTGTCTACGGTTCATCCCTCATGAACAGCTGGTCAGAAGGCGCGCTTGCGGTCGTCGTCGTGGTTGTCCTCGGATTGGGGCTCCTCTTGTTCACCGGCGAAAGCATCGGCGATGATGCCGGGCCCGGAACGACGCAACCGATAGCGGTCGACTCCGGGGCGGCGTCGCGCGGCGCCACACTCGCCGAAAGCCAGGGCTGCGTGCAGTGCCATACGGTCGATGGCACCAATCTCTCTGCTCCCACCTGGAAAGGTCTGGCCGGATCGACACGTCCCCTCACCAACGGCGATGAGGTGGTCGCCGATGACTCGTATCTATTCAACTCCATCGTCGACCCCCACTCCCAGGTAGTCGAGGGTTACGACGCGATCATGCCCACGGTCTACGCCGACCAACTCAACGAGCAACAGATCACCGATCTCGTGGAGTACATCAAGAGTCTGGCCGCGTAGAGATCGCGTTGCTATAGCATCAGGTCTCGGAAACCACGACCTCTTGCTATAGCAACGCAGTTCGCGCCCGTAGAACGTCCAGCTCAGGGACGATTTCCCCAACGAACTTGATACAACCCGACTCAGGTTGTACAATCCGAAGAGACTCAACACATATGGGAAGGATTCAGCAATGCCACGCGCCGTAGGTATCGACCTGGGCACAACCAACAGCGTCTTAGCCGTCCTGGAAGGCGGCGACCCCACCGTCGTCGCCAACGCCGAGGGTGGACGCACCACCCCGTCCATCGTCTCGTTCAAGGACGGCGAGGTGCTCGTCGGTGAGATAGCCAAACGTCAAGCCATCACCAATCCCGATCAGACGGTCCGTTCGGTAAAGCGCCACATCGGCACCGATTGGACGATCGATATCGACGACAAGGCCTATACGGCCCAGGAGGTTTCGGCGCGCATCCTCATGAAGCTGAAGCGGGACGCGGAGTCCTACCTGGGTGACACCGTCAGCGACGCGGTGATCACGGTTCCCGCCTACTTCAACGATGCCCAACGTCAGGCCACGAAGGAAGCCGGTCAGATCGCCGGGCTCAACGTCCTCCGCATCATCAACGAGCCCACTGCGGCGTCACTCGCCTATGGACTAGACAAGAAGTCCGACCAGACGATTCTCGTCTTCGACCTCGGCGGTGGCACGTTCGACGTGTCCGTGCTCGAAATCGGCGAGGGCGTCTTCGAGGTCAAGTCCACCTCCGGCGACACTCACCTCGGGGGCGACGATTGGGACCAAGCGGTGATCGAGTGGCTTGTCAAGAGTTTCAAAGACGACCATGGGGTCGACCTGGCGAAGGATCGCATGGCCAGCCAGCGTCTCAAGGAGGCCGCCGAGAAGGCCAAGATCGAGCTGTCGTCGGTTGCAGAGACCGAGATCAACCTCCCCTTCAT
>Ga0299907_10002761_pt1 | contig 11007 bp, 7 predicted proteins | sample RVTome_16_FD_198680 | JGI IMG/M metagenome (GOLD analysis project Ga0299907, IMG submission 198680) | Soil microbial communities from uranium-contaminated site in the Upper Colorado River Basin, Wyoming, United States - RVT152D67 (version 2) ...
GAAGCCCTTCTCGATCGGGACGTCCACGAGGTTGCCCCACTCCGTCCAGGAGCCGTCATAGTTCCGCACGTCGTCGAAACCGAGCAGCTCGCGCAGGACGAACCACGTGTGCGCGCTCCGCTCGCCGATCCGGCAGTAGGCGGTCACGGCGCGATCCTGGGTGATGCCCTTGCCGCTGTAGAGCTCGCGTAGCTCCTCGGCTGTCTTGAAGGTCCCGTCGTCCCGCACGGCGCTCGCCCACGGGACGGACACCGCCGTGGGGATGTGCCCGGCGCGCTGCGCTCCCTCCTGCTCGTAGCCGGGAGGCGCGATCAGCTCGCCCGAGTACTCGGCCGGCGAGCGCACGTCGACGAGCGCGACCGCCTCGCCCTCGACCCACTCGCGAACCTGGTCGCGGTAGGCCCGAATCGACTCGTCCCGGTCCTGGGCGGTGTACGCGGCGGGTGTCGGCGACGGAACGTCGGTCGTGAGCTCGCGGCCCTCGTCGATCCACTTCTGCCGGCCGCCGTCGAGGATGCGGACGTCCCGGTGCCCGTACACCTTCAGATACCAGTAGGCGTACGCGGCGAACCAGTTGTTCTTGTCCCCGTAGAGGACGACCGTCGTCGAGTTGTCGATCCCGAGCCCGCCGAGCAGTTTCTCGAAGGCCTCCTTGTCCACGACGTCGCGCTCGACGGGATCCTGGAGGTCGTCGCGCCAGTGGAGCTTGACCGCCCCGGGAACGTGACCCTCGTCGTAGAGGTCGGGGTTCTCGTCCACCTCCGCGACGACGAGGCTCCCGCCTCCGAGCCGATCCGCCAGCCAGTCGGTCGTCACGAGAACGGCGTTCGCGTAGCCGTTGTCCGCCATGCAGCACCTCCGCGTACTTTTGCTTCACAAAGTGAAGCGAAGTATATCGCTTCGGAGACGGTCGCTAGACCAGCTGCTGGGCGATCACGCCCGCGGCGCCGAGCCACATGGCGGCCAGTACGCCGAGAAGCGGAGCCAAGGGACGGAGGGAAGGTCGCTCGTGCACGGTGTCGACGAGTCTCGGGTTGCGCGCCGGAGAGATTCGACGCCGCTGCGAACGATCCTTCCCCGCCATCGAGCGGCTGCCGATTGGCCGACCGAGTGGGGGGGTCAGCCGTGCCGACGAATGCCGCAGGCTGGCGAGCGCGACGAGGGACATCCTCGGTCGCGGTCGCCCTTTCCATGGATGCGCCCGGTGGGGCGGCGCGGTCCTAGTGGCCGTCGAAGCGGCCGAAACCGGCCAGCGGCGCGAGGAAGGCGACCAGCGTGGTCGCTGCGAGAAGAGCCTTTACCTTCATGGTCTTCACCTCCTTTAGAAGTTGAAGTCCTGGAGCGCTTCGGCCGCACGGCGGTAGAGCCTCGAAGCCCGGTGATCGTCGCCCCGCCGTCCCGCAAGGTCTCCCTGAGCGATCCAGGCTGCGGCGCGATGGCTGGCAGAGGACAACTGGTCGAAGCTCGACTCGGCGGAGGCGAAGAGCTCCTCCGCTTCCTCGAGCCGATCCTGCTCGAGCAGTGCACGTCCCAGAACGAGCTGGGCGTTTCCGATCTCGTCGAGATGGTCGACGCGGCCCTCGAGCATGTCGAGCGCTTGCCGAGCTTGCTCCTCGGCGAGCTCGACCTTGCCGGTCCGGAGGTGGACCTGGGCGAGCGAGGAGATGACCCGGGCGGCGTCCGTGTCCTCCCCGACGTCGATGAGCGCCTTGAAAGAGTCCTTGAGGTACCGGATCGCCTCCTCGGGCCTGCCGAGCAGGAAGTTCAGCGCTCCGATGTCGTTCAGGAGCTTGCCGACGTTCGATTGGTCGCGAAGCTCCTCGTAGATGCTCTTCGCCTTCTCCGCGTAGGAGCGGGCGACCACCCAGTGGCCGGTCCGCTCGGCGACCAGCGACGCCTGGAAGTACGCGTTCGCCATCGTCCGGCGGTCGTTGACGCCCTCCGCGAGCTCGAGGGCGCGCTCGACGTCCTCCCGCGCGGCCTCCCAGTCGCGCTGGCGCCGGTAGCAGCGCGAGCGCCACCCGTAGATGTGCGACCGGAGGCGGTCGGCCGGGAGGCCAGAGCGCTCGACGAGCTCGAGGGCCTGCGAGAAGAGGGCGACGGCCGTCGAGATGGAGCTCAGCTTGTAGCGACAGCATGCGAGTCGGTAGAGCACCTCGCCGCGGTCGAGATCGGTGAAGGACGGCGCCTCGACGATGCCGCGGGCGCGCTCGAGGAGCTCGATCGCCTTGCGAATATCGCCCAGGTACATGTGCGCCCAGGAGGACGCGAGGAGGCTGCGGAGCTCGAGCTCCGGCGCGGCGACGGCTGCGAGCGCGGGCCCGAGCGCATCGAGCTCGGCAGCGACGCCCTCGTGCTCGCCGGCCTCGATCGCGGTCTCGGCGCGCGCGATGATGCTCTCGACACGCTCGCGCTCGCTCGAGGACACTCCGATCTCCAGGAACGTCGCGTCGACGCCGAGGCGGTCGGCCAGCCACTCGATGGTCTCGGCCGTGGGCCGCGTCTTCCCGCGCTCGATCTGGCTCACGTACTCCTTCGAGAACCGCTCCCCGGCGAGCTCGGTCTGCGTCAGCCCGCGGGCGATGCGGAGCTGGCGGACGCGTTCCCCGAGAGCGGGGCGGGGAGAGGTGATGGGCCGTGCGGCTGCGGCGTGGGAAGTCATGGTTCCTAGAGTGAACTATACGGCGAAAAAATCACTTCACAAGCTCACTTGACTTTCGAGGCACCTGCGCTAGAGTCAGGTCCGTTCCGCATTCCTGCCAGACGCCAGGCAAGAGGGGTGCGGGAGGCGCGCCATTCCCGGCGACACCAACCCGGAGGCATCGGCTGGGCCGCAGAGCCGGAGTCTCCGGGTTGTCGCCTTTCTGGAACCGGAACATGCACGAAGCGTCGGCGTCGCACCGGGTTCCGTCCATCCCTCGTTCGTGGCTCTTGACCGCTTGTGAAGCGGTCATACCGTTCACCTACTTATCTCTCACCGAAAGGCGGCCGCCTCGGCCGGTGAGAGGCGGGGCTCCGGTGGCGACTACGCTGCCGCCTCGACCAGGTCGGCCGCGTCCATGTGCCGGTGCTTGCGGATCGTGCTCGCCGCGATCACGGCGCCGAGGAGCGCGAAGGCGGCGCTGACCTCGAGCGCCCGCTGGAAGCCGTCGATGAAGGCCGTCGGGTCCGGGCGGCCCGCCCCGTCGAAGTCGATGTAGGAGGCGACGATCGCCCCCATGACGGCGATGCCCAGCGCGCCGCCGACCTGGCGGAACGTGTTCAGGACGCCGGAGCCGACGCCGGACTTCTCCACCGGCACGGAGCCCAGCGCCGCGGAGGTCATCGGGGTCATGACGAGCGCCATGCCGAGACCGCCGACGAGAAGCCCGGGAGCGATGTCCCAGAAGCCCGACTCGAGCCCGAGGCGGGAGAAGACGACGAGCGCCACGGTCAGGCAGGTCATCCCCACGGTCATGAGCCAGCGCGAGCCGACCCGGTCGGAGAACTTCCCCGCCGCGGGCGCGATCAGGATGATCAGGACGGTCATGGGCAGGAAGGCGGCGCCGGTCTTCGTGGCGGAGTAGCCGAGGATGTTCTGCATGTAGATGGACATGAAGAAGAAGACGCCGAACATGGCCAGGGTCACGAGCAGCGCGACGACGTTCGCGCCGGCGAAGGTCGAGCTGCGAAAGAGCGAGAGGTCGAGCATCGGCGAGCGCTGGTGCAGCTCGAGCCAGACGAAGGCCGCGAGCGAGACGGCGGAGAGGGCGAAGAGCCCGAGGATCACAGGGTCGCCCCAGCCGTAGGCGTTCGCCTCGATGAGCGCGAACGTCAGGGCGAAGAGCGCGACGCCGGAGGCGACGAGCCCCGGTATGTCGAGCCGCTGCTCAGCCGACGTGTCGCGCGACTCACCGATCACGAGCGCGCTGACCACGAAGCCGAGCACGCCGATCGGGACGTTGACGAAGAAGATCCAGCTCCAGGCGATGTGCTCCGTGATGAGGCCGCCGATCAGCGGGCCGATGGCGAGCGCCATCGCCGAGACGCCGGCCCAGATGCCGATCGCCATCCCGCGCTGGTGCGGCGGAAACGTCGCCGAAATGATCGAGAGCGTCGCCGGCATCATGATGGCGGCGCCGACGCCCTGGAGCATCCGGGCGCCGATGAGCGTCCCGCCCGTCGTGGCGAGGCCGCAGGCGAGCGACGAGAGCGTGAAGATCACGAGCCCGATGAGGAAGACGCGGCGCCGGCCGAAGAAGTCGGCCAGCTTGCCGCCGGAGAGCATGAGCACGGCGAAGGTGAGCGCGTAGGCGTTCACCGTCCACTCGAGCTCCGAGAGACCGATGCCGAGGTCGCGCTGGATAGACGGCAGCGCGACGTTCACGACGGTGTTGTCGAGCATGATCATGAAGAGCGCGAACGCGAGGGCGCCGAGCGTCCACCACTTGCGGTTCTCCTCGGCGAAGATCCTTGCCCTCACGGTGCGTCCTCCTCGAAGCTCATGCTCTCCACGTTAACGACGTCGGTCGGGGCGAAGTCGCAAAAAGGGACAGCGGGACGCGCCGCTCCGGCGGCCCTAGACTTCGCTGCGGCATGGCCGAGATCGTCTGGACGCCCGACGAGCAGACGCTCGCCCACGCGAACGTCGTCCGGCTCATGCGAAAGCACGGGCTCGACGACTACCGCGAGCTCGTGCGGCGCTCGCAGGAGGAGCCCGCGTGGTTCTGGCCGGCGGCGATCGAGGACCTGGGGCTCGAGTTCTCGCGCCCGTGGGAGCAGGTCTTCGACGACTCGCGCGGGCCCGAGTGGACGACGTGGTTCGTCGGCTCGCAGGTCTCGATCGCGCGCAACTGCGTCCATCGCTGGGCAGGGCGCACGCCCGACAAGGTCGCCGCCGTCTTCGCCGGCGAGGACGGATCGCGGCGCGAGCTGACCTTCGCCGAGCTCTCGCGGGACGTGACGCGCCTGGCCGAGGGCCTCGTCCGTCTCGGCGTCGAGCCGGGCGACCGCGTGGCCATCTACATGCCCATGTGCCCGGAGGTCGCGGTCGCCTCGCACGCGTGCGCGCACGTGGGCGCCGTCCAGGTGCCCGTCTTCTCCGGCTTCGCAGCGCCCGCGGTGCTCCAGCGGCTCCAGGACGCGGACGCGAAAGTCGTCATCACGGCCGACTACTCGCTCCGGCGCGGCGCACGGCTCCCCATGCGGGAGACCGTGGACGAGGCCGTGCGCGAAGCGCCGTCCGTGGAGCACGTCGTCACGTGGGCGCGCGACGAGGGCTGGGGCGCGATCGTCGAGGAAAGCCCCGGCGTGCTCGAGCCGCTCGAGGTCGACGCCGAGCACCCGTACCTGCTCACGTACACGTCCGGGACGACGGGGAAGCCGAAGGGCGTGCTCCACGTCCAGGGGGGCTTCCTCGTCTCCATCACGCGCGAGGTCGCCTACCAGGCGGACGCGCATCCCGAGGACGTCATCCACTTCGCCACGGACATGGGCTGGATCATGGGCCCGTGGATGGTGGTGGGAGGCGGCGCCCTCGGCTGTACGCTCGTGTTCGCCGAGGGTGCGCCGGACCGCCCGGCCGACCGCCTCTGGCGACTCGTCGAGTCGGAGCGCGTGTCGATCCTCGGCGTCTCGCCGACGCTCGTGCGCGCTCTGCTTCCCCTCGGCGACCCGGAGACCGACCTCTCGTCTCTTCGCACGCTCGTGACGACGGGCGAGCCCTGGAATCCCGACCCCTACCGCTGGCTCTTCGAGCAGGTGGGCGGAGGCCGCTGTCCCATCATCAACTGCTCCGGCGGCACGGAGGTCGGCGCCTGCTTCCTCTCGCCCACGCCGGCGATCCCGATCAAGGCGTGCTCGCTCGGCGGCCCCGCGCTCGGCATGGCGATGGACGTCGTGGATCCCGACGGCCGCTCGCTCGTGGGAACGGGCGCGGTCGGCGAGCTCGTCTGCCGCAAGCCGTTCCCCGGCATGACGCGCGGCTTCTGGCGCGACCCGGAGCGCTACCTGGACGCCTACTGGCGCCGCCTGCCCGGTGTGTGGGTGCACGGCGACTGGGCCTCGGCCGACGAGGACGGTTACTGGTTCCTCCACGGCCGCTCCGACGACACGCTGAACATCGCCGGCAAGCGCATCGGTCCGGCCGAGCTCGAGTCGGCCGCCGTCGCGCATCCCGGCGTCGCCGAGGCCGCCGCGGTCGGCGTCCCCCACGAGGTGAAGGGGGAGGTCGCCTGGGTCTTCTGCGTCCCCTCGCCGGGCCACGACCCCACCGTCGAGCTCGCGGCCGAGGTGGCCGAGCGGACGGCGGCGGAGCTGGGCAAGGCGTTTCGGCCGGACCGGATCGTCTTCGTGCCGGCGCTCCCGAAGACGCGCAGCGCGAAGATCGTCCGGCGCGCAGTCCGCGCGAAGGCGCTCGGAAAGGATCCGGGCGACCTGTCCTCGTTGGAGAACCCGGAGGCGCTGGAGGACATTGCTCGCGCCGTCTGAGTACGAGGGAACGCCCACCCGCGGCTACCTCGACACCGGCACCTACGGGCTGCCGCCCCGCTCGACACTCTGGGCACTCGAGCAGGCGCTCGTCGGCTGGCGCACGCGACAGCGCTGGCGGGACTGGGAGGAGGACGGCGAGGCGTGCCGCGCCCTCTTCGCGCAGCTCGTCGGAGCACGGGCCGAGGACATCGCGCTCATCTCGGCCGTCTCGGCCGGTGCCGGGATCGTCGCCGCGAGCCTCCCGGCCGGCCCCGGCGACAACGTCGTGCTCTACGAGCGGGACTTCATGTCGGTGGTGCTCCCGTGGCGCGGCCTCGAGGCGCGGGGCGTCGAGCTTCGACTCCTTCCGCTGGAGCGGCTGGCCGACGGCGTCGACGAGCGCACCGCGCTCGTAGCCGTCAGCTCGGTCCAGTCCGCCGACGGTACCGTCGCCGACCTCGCCGCGCTCAAGCGCACCGGCGCGCGGCTCTTCGTCGACGCCACGCAGGCCGTGGGCGCGCTGCCAACCGACCTCGACGGCGTCGACTACCTCGTCACTCACGCCTACAAGTGGCTCCTCTCGCCGCGCGGGCTCACGTTCCTGTACGTCCGGCCTGAACGGCGCGCGGAGATCGAGCCGTGGGCGGCGGGGTGGAAGTCGTGTCCGGAGCCGTACGAGGACTACTACGGCCTGCCCGAGCTCACGGAGGACGCGCGGCGGCTGGACGTCTCCGTCCCCTGGTTCGCCGCGGCCGGGGCTCGTCGGAGCCTCGAGCTGCTCGTCTCGCTGGGCGCCGAGCGGATCGCCGACCACAACCTCTCGCTGGCGGCGCGCCTCGCGAGCGAGCTGGGCCGGCCGGCGCCGGCCTCTCCGATCGTCCGCGTCGACGTGAGCGACGCCGACGCGGCGGTGGAGCGGCTGCGGGCCGCAGGCGTCGCCTGCTCGGCGCGCGGCGGCTCGGTAAGGCTCTGCTTCCACCTCTACAACGAGCCGGCGGACGTCGACCTGGCGCTCGAAGCGCTCGGCTCCTCGGTCCATACTTCCTAGAGGTTTTCGCCTGATAGGCGGAAACGGCTAGACTGAAGACGATGAGACTCGCGCTCGCCCAGATCAACACGGTCGTCGGCGACCTCGAGGGGAACCGCGACCGGATGCTCGCCCGCCTCGAGGAGGCGCGCGCCGCCGGCGCCGACCTCGTCCTCTTCCCGGAGCTCGCCGTCACCGGCTACCCGCCGGAGGACCTGCTGCTCCGCCCCGGCTTCCTGCGGGCGGCGGCGCTCACCCTCAACGAGGTCGCCGCCGCGACCGGCGGAATCGCGGCGCTCGTTGGCACCCCGCACCTCGACCGCGACCTCTTCAACGCCTGCGCGGTGTGCGTCGACGGCGAGGTGAAGGCGGTCTACCGCAAGCAGTTCCTCCCCAACTACGGCGTGTTCGACGAGGATCGGTACTTCCAGCCGGGCCGCGGGCTCGTGCTCCTGCGAAGCGGCGAGACGCTCGTCGGGCCCACGATCTGCGAGGACATCTGGCAGCCGGGCCCGCCGGCCACCGACCTCGCGCTCGCGGGCGCGCACGTCGTGGCCAACATCTCGGCGTCGCCGTTCCACGTCGGGAAGGGCACCGAGCGGGAGGAGATGCTCGCGACGCGGGCGCGCGACAACGCGTGCTGGATCGCGTACGTGAACGCCGTCGGCGCGCAGGACGAGCTGATCTTCGACGGCCAGAGCCTCGTTCTCGACGAGGAGGGCGAGATCGTGGCGCGCGGGCCGGCCTTCGAGGAAGCCCTCCTGCTCGTCGACGTCGATCCCGCGACAGCGGTGGCACGGCGCCTCCGCGACACGCGCCGCCGGGGGCTCGCCCGGACGAGGAGCGAGATTCCCGAGCCCCCGGTCGTCGAGCTGCCGCGCCAGCCTGCGCCTGGGCCGCCGGTGAAGCCCGTGGTCGCCCCGGTGCTCGACGAGCTCGAGGAGATGCGCCTCGCGATCGAGCTCGGGCTCCGCGACTATGTCGAAAAGAACGGGTTCGCCGACGTCGTGCTCGGCATGTCGGGTGGCGTCGACTCGGCCCTCACCGCGGCACTCGCGGCGGAGGCGCTCGGGCCCGAGCACGTCGTCTGCGCCTCGATGCCTTCGCGCTTCTCGTCGACGGCGACGCGAACCGACGCTCGGCTCGTGACCGAGGCCATCGGCGCCCGCTACCTGGAGCTGCCAATCGAGCCGATCGTCGAGGCGGTCGGCGCCACCCTGGAGGAGGCCTTCGCCGGCACGGAGCCCGGCGTCGCGGAGGAAAACGTGCAGGCGCGGGTTCGAGGGCTCCTCGTGATGGCGCTCTCGAACAAGTTCGGCTGGCTGGCGCTCGCGACGGGGAACAAGAGTGAGCTCTCGGTCGGCTACGCGACGCTCTACGGCGACATGGCCGGCGGGTTCGCGCTCCTCAAGGACGTCTACAAGACGGACGTGTACCGGCTGGCGCGCCACCTGAACGAGCGCGCGGGCCGGCAGCTTATTCCGGCGTCGGTGCTCGACCGCGCGCCGAGCGCGGAGCTGCGGCACGACCAGCGCGACGAGGACTCTCTGCCGCCCTACGCCGAGCTCGACCGGATCCTCGAGGCCTACGTCGAGCTCGACAGCTCGCGCGAGGAGCTGACCTCGGACGGCTTCGAGCCGGAGGTCGTGGAGCGGGCGCTCGCGATGATCGACCGGGCGGAGTACAAGCGCCGCCAGGCCCCGCCCGGGGTGAAGCTGCGCCCGAAGGCCTTCGGCCGCGACCGTCGCGTCCCGATCACGAACCGCTGGCGCGACTGAGCGGGACCTACAGCAGCGGCGACGACCCGGGCGGAGAGGCCCCTTACGGTGTGTAGCGGAAGCGCTGCGCCATCTCTTCGAACACATTCCGTTCCTGGCCGAAGCGATTAGGCGCCGTCTCCATCGTTAGCACGATCGCGAGCTCGGGCTCCGGTAAGAGCGCGTACTGGATCGTCGAGGCCGGCTGGTTGAGCGGGGCACCTGTTCGGTTGTACGTCCGCAGCAATGCCTGGCCGGCCGGCAGGGTGACAACCGACACCTGGTAGTTCTCGGCGCCGTCGGGAGGCGTGGAGTTCACCTCGACGAAACTCTCCCATGACACAGCCGGCTGGGTCACTTGGGCAATCGAGAAAGAGCCGGCCAACTCCCCCTCTGCCACTTGCTTCCTGGCCTCCTCGGATCCGTCCAGCGCATAGAAGAAGTCGCCGCCTTGCAGCGCCTCGCGTGCCTCCGCGGGCATCCCGTCGAGCACCTCACCCGCCAGCGCGTCCTCGTCGAACCCAACTGCCGTCCAGGACTCGGGGATCTCAACAGTGAAGTTCTTCCCCTCGTAGCGCTTCCACGCGTCTCCGCCGCCCGGCGCGGTCGTCGTCTCCTCAGCAGCGAGCGTGCTAACGCCAGAGGGCAGCCCTTTGGACTCATTCGAACCTGATCCCCCACAAGCAGCGATGAGAATGGTGAGCGTCAACGCCCCACTGAGAGCGGCAATGCCTCGAACCATGCCGCTGACACTCGTCCTTTACGTTGCTTGTGTCAAGAGTGACGAGTCCGCCGCCCGACCGTCAGCGTCCGAGGTGGTCGGCCAGGCCGGTGAACCAGGCGAGCCGCTCCTCGTACGGCACGGCCGCGTTCGCGGGTGACGTCGAGGGCAGCACGAACAGCGTCGTCGCGCCCAGCGTCCGCTCCTGCAGGCCGAGCTCGCTGCGCCGAACGCCGAACGCTCCCTGAAACGACGACTTTCCGACGAAGGCGATCGTGCCGGGCTCGAGCTCCGCGGCGAGACGCTCCAGGCGCTCCGCGGAGCCGGCGAAGTCGCTGCGGCGCAGGTCGCTCGAGCCCTTCGTCGTCCGGTACGCCGCGTTCGTGAGCCCGTAGCCGAGGGCCGGCAGCTCCCACTGCTCACCCGGTTCGAGGAGCCGGGGCGTCAGGCCCGAGTCGGCCAGCAGGCGCCAGAAGTCGTTGCGCGGATTGGCGAAGTGCGCGCCGGCCGCCGCCGAGCGCCGGCCCGGGTTGATGCCGCAGAAGACGCAACGCAAGCCGCGCGCCAGCACGTCCGGTACGGCCCCTGATGCCGTGGGCGCAGCCACGGCGGTACTCTACGGTCGTCGAACCAGGAGGCTGGGAATGGCGCAGGTCGAGGACAAGCCAGGGGTCGCGACGCGGACCCTGAAGAACTACATCGGAGGGCGCTGGGTCGAGGCCGACGGCGCCGAGACCGCCGACGTCACGAATCCGGCCAACGGCGAGGTGCTCGCGCAGGTGCCGCTCTCCGGCCCGTCCGAGACCGACGCGGCCGTGCGCGCCGCACGCGAGGCGTTCCCCGGCTGGCGCGCGACGCCGCCCCTCGAGCGCGCCCGCGCCTGCTTCGAGCTCAAGTACCGCCTCGAGGAGGCGAAGGACGAGCTCGCGCTGCTCGTGACCCGCGACAACGGGAAGGCGATCAAGGACGCCTCGGGCGAGGTGCGCCGCGGGATCGAGTGCGTCGAGGTCGCCACCGGCATCCCGTCGCTCATGCAGGGCTCCAACCTCGAG
>Ga0299907_10002762_pt1 | contig 11006 bp, 13 predicted proteins | sample RVTome_16_FD_198680 | JGI IMG/M metagenome (GOLD analysis project Ga0299907, IMG submission 198680) | Soil microbial communities from uranium-contaminated site in the Upper Colorado River Basin, Wyoming, United States - RVT152D67 (version 2) ...
GACCGAGCGATAGGTCGTTCGACCCTATTGGTGCTTGGCCAGCAGGGTGTTGCCGAGCTCCCGGGCCCTGGATGCGACCTCTTCGCCCCGAAGCAGCTTGGCCTCCCCACCCAATCTGAGCAGGAGACGAGCCGGGATCTCGGCGTCAGGTGAGTGAAATCGGATATGACAGCGGTTCGTCGTCTCCCGGAGCACCTCTACCGGGTAATAGTCGAGGACCCAGCGGGCCCGATTGCTCAAGGAGATGTCGCAGACGATGTCCTCGTCGGAGGGTGTGTACCCCACGCCCGGCTCGGAAAGGTTGTCCGGGCGGGCGAAAGTCTCGTCTCGAACCTGGAGGTCCCGGATCCGGTCCACCCGGAAGGTCCTCTCCGCGTCGACCAGACGGCAGTGACCTTGGACATACCAATTCCCCATCGTGGTGAACACTGCCCACGGCTCGATGTCACGACTGGTCTCGGTCTCCCTGCTCAACGAGCGGTAGACGATGTGGACCACCTTCTGGCCCGAGGCGGCTTCGCGGAGCCGCCCCACCATCTCCGATTCTCCTGACACGTCCACGGAGAGAGCCTTGTCGGCGTCGGGCACCACCACCTTGGTCAGTTTGCCGACGGCCGAGTCGAGCTCCGGGCTGCCTTGACCGCTGCCGCTGATGGCCATGCCTGCGGCGAGGAGGCTGATGGCCTCGGTCGGTGTCAATCGCGGTGCCCGGGCAAAGTACTCGGCGGCGTCGATGACCACCTCGTCCTCGTCGATGTACGCCTCCATGAGGTCGCCGGGCCCGTATCCGGGCAATCCGCACACGAAGACGGTGTTGAGGTCGTTGGCGAGTTGTTCCTCGGTGTAGCCGAATCGCTCGACGATCTCATGGACGCCGGTCGCCTCGTCGGCGAGCACGTACGGGATCAGGGCCAGGATCCTGGACAGCCTCGAGACCGTCCGCTCGCTGGTCATGGCAGACCCGCGAGTGCCGCTGACACCCGCTCTCTCAAGTCCACCCTCATCTCCTCGGGCGCCACTATCTCGACCGAGTCTCCGAAGCTGAGTATCCAGCCCATGAACGCGTCACGATTCACGACGGGCAGCGTCACCTCGAATGGGCCGGCGTCGGGAGGCTTTTGCCCCAATGACCGGGCCGCCCACCAGCCGACATCGGAATCGAACCGGATGGTGGCATCGACCGCCGCGTCGTCGCCCGACTCCCAGGGTTGGGAGTTCATGAGTTCGCGGACGCTGAAATTCTTGGGGCGATCGAAAGCGCCCGCGTTGTCCCCCAGCTCGAGACCGGAGATCCGATCGATCCGGTACACCCGGCTCCCCTCCTCGGTCTCACCGGCCAGGTACCAGTGACCTCGCCGATGGGCGATCCCATAGGGGCTCAGCCTTCGCTCCTTCCCCCGGTACGTCATCGAGATCCGGCGTCTTTCGGTGACCGCCTTGAACAGCTCGCCGAGGATCCCCGCGTCGAGCCCGAGGTCGGCTCCGATCGGCTCCATGCCGATGCCCTGCTCCACCCCTCCCAGCTTGAGAAGGCCCTGGAGGCCGGAGTCACCCTCGCCGATCCGCACCATGCGCGCCGCCAGCGAGAGGGCCGCCCTCTCCTCGTTGGTGAGGCCGGGATCGGGGATGGCGTACTGCTCGGGATCAACCGAGTAGCCGAAGTCGACTTCCCAGACGTCGAGCGCCTTCAACTCGAGCGGGACACCGAGCCGGCGGAGGACGTCCTTGTCCCTCTCGAACATCCGGTGGAACGCCTCATCGGAGCCCTGGTCGTAACCAGCCACCGTCCGGCGGATCTCGTCTGCGGTTACCGGATGAGGTGACTCGAGCAGATATATGAGGAGGTTGATTACTCGTTCAACGACTGATTGCATGTTTAATGCGGGCCGACTTTGGCCGCTTGCCTCCATGATGGTCAGGATCCCAGCGGGACGGGGGATTCTCCCTCGCTCGCCGGCGCAAAAATGGTGATCGCCGGCCAAACAGACGCCGGTCGGCCCGAGCTGCCGCTCCCGCCTGTGAGCTCTCGCTCACAGACTCTCTATCAGCTTCTCCACCCGCTCGTCGTGGGCCTTGAACGGGTCCTTGCACATCACGGTCCGTTGGGCCTGGTCGTTGAGCTTGAGATGAACCCAGTCGACGGTGAAGTCCCGCTTCTTGGCTTTGGCCGCCTTGATGAACTCACCACGGAGACGGGCCCGGGTGGTCTGCGGTGCGTTACGCACGGCGTCGGCGACCTTCGCATCGGAGACGACCTTGTCGACCAGCCCCCGTTTCTCCATCAGGTAGTAGAGCCCGCGGTCACGGTCGACGTCGTGATACGAGAGATCCATCATCGCCAGCCGCGGGTCGGACATCGGCACCCCGCGCCGCTCCGAATACGACTCGAGGAGCTTGTGTTTGATGACCCAGTCGACCTCCCGGGTCAATGTCATGGGGTCCTTCTCCAGACCGGTCAGAAGGTGCTCCCACCTGTCGATTGCGCGCTGGACCTCGGGCGGGAACCCGGGGCTCCTCGCGAATCTCATCGCCCGGTCGAGATACTCCCACTGGATGTCCAGCGCGGAGAGCTCCCGGCCGTTGGCCAGCTTTATCTTTCGCCGGCAGGTCAGGTCATGGGAGACCTCACGGATCGACCTGATCGGGTTCTCCAGAGTCAGGTCGCGGAAGACGACGTCTCGCTCGATCATCTGGAGGAGGGCGACCATCGTCCCCACCTTGACGAACGAGGCGTACTCGCTCATGTTGGAATCGCCGGCGATGACATGGAGCCGCCGGTATCTCTCGGCGTCGGCGTGGGGCTCGTCACGGGTGTTGATGATCGGACGCGACCTCGTGGTGGCCGACGACACCCCCTCCCAGATGTGATCGGCACGCTGGCCGATCGAGAAGGCGGTTCCCCTCGGGGTCTGCGCCAGTTTTCCCGCTCCGAGGAAGATCTGTCGGGTGACCAGGAACGGGATCAGCACCTCGACGGTGCGATGAAAGTCCTTGTGTCTGCTCACCAGGTAGTTCTCGTGACATCCGTAGGAGTTGCCGGCGCTGTCGGTGTTGTTCTTGAAGACGAAGATCTCGCCGCGGATCCCCTCCTCGGCAAGTCGCTCCTCGGCACCACCGACCAGGCCCTCGAGAATCCGCTCCCCTGCCTTGTCGTGGGCGACGACCTCCTCGACGCTGTCGCACTCGGGTGTGGCGAACTCGGGGTGGGAGCCCACGTCCAGATAGAGGCGGGCGCCATTCTCGAGGAAAACATTGGATGACCGGCCCCAGGAAACCACCCTGCGGAAGAGGTAGCGGGCGACCTCGTCCGGGCTGAGGCGGCGCTGACCGCGCAGCGTGCAGGTGACGCCGTACTCATTCTCGAGCCCGAAAATCCGCCGATCCATGCAGGCAGGCTAAACGCGCTGCGGGCCTGCGGGGCCGTAAAGATCAGAGTTGGTCGAGTTGGTCCTGATCGAGGCGCCGAAACGTCCGGCGCCCATTGGAGATGTCGAGTACCGCAGCTTCCCAGCCCTCCATATCCCGCCCCTCGGCCTGTCGGAACGCCGCGACCCCTGCCGCCAATGCCTGCTCCAAGGTCATGCCTTCCGACCATTCCGCGGCAAGGGCCTCGACGAGCTCCTCGGCCTTGCCTCCGATGGCCACGTAGTTCCGCTCGTCATAGAGGGTCCCGTCGTAGGTGACCCGGAAAAGACGGTGCTCTGAGCCGTCCTCGCTGATCTCGGCGATGAGGACTTCGACCTCGAACGGCTTCGGATCGCGGGTGAAGATGACACCGAGCGTCTGGGCAAACGCGGTGGCAAGGCCCATCGCGGTCACATCGTCCCGGGAGTAGAGGTATCCCATCAGGTCGGCTTGGCGAATACCCGCCTTGCGCAGCGTCTCGAACTCGTTGTATTTCCCGACTCCGGCGAAGGCGATCCGGTCGTACACCTCGCTGATCTTGTGCAGGGCCGAAGACGGGTTCTCAGCCATCAGGAGGACGCCTTTGTCGTAGTCGACGGCGACGATCGAGCGACCCCGAGCGATCCCCTTCCGAGCGAACTCGGCCTTGTCCCTGACCAGTTGCTCGGGCGCCACATAGAACGGGATGCTCATCGGATCGATTCCAAAGCCCGCTCGGCGTGAGGCAGAACCTCGGCGTCTTCGAGCTCGCGGACGCCCTCGGCGTCGATCTGGATCAGATTGGGGAGGATCCCGTTCTGGATGTCGGGACCACCTGTCGCGGTGTCCTCACGAGACGCCGCCACCAGGGCCCGCACCGCCAGCTGGGTCGCACCGTCGGCGTCGACGTCGTCGCTGTACTCGGTCCTCATGAAGGACTTGGCCAACCGAGCCCCGGAGCCTGTCGTCCCAAAGTCGATCTCTTCATAACGACCACCTACGACATCGAATGTGTAGAGACGGCCCGTGCTCTCTCGAATGTCGTACCCGGCGAAGAGTGGCACCACCACGAGCCCCTGCAATGCGAGGGGGAGCTGGTTTCTGACCAGACGCGCCAGAAAAGAGGCCTTGCCCTCGAGGGAGAGCCGAACACCTTCGATCTTCTCGTAGTGCTCCAACTCCACCTGAAACAACTTCACCATCTCGATTGCCAGGCCGGCCAGCCCGGCGATCGCCACTGCCGAGTACCTGTCGGCAGGGAAGACCTTTCTGATCCTCTTGTGGGCTACCAGATGGCCCTCGGTCGCACGCCGGTCACCGGCGATCACCACACCGCCCTGATAGCGGAGCGCAAGGACCGTGGTCCCCTCAGGCGCCTGTAGGGGCTCATGCCCCTGTGGTATCGACCAGCTCGGCTCCGAGCCCAGGCTTTCGAGGAGACTCGTGAAACTGGAGCCTGGCATTGGTGCATCCATTGGCAACGGCCCAAAAGGTCGGTCGATCACTCGCCGCCTTTCTGGACGTAGTTCTTGACGAATTCCTCGGCGTTCTCCTCGAGCACCTCGTCGATCTCGTCGAGAAGGTCGTCGAGACCCTCCAGATCGGCTTCGGTCTCGACGATCCCCGACTCCTGGTCGGCCGCATCGTCCTGCGACTCGCCTTTCGCCTGTGAGCGTTCCCGGTCAGACATCTTTCACCCTCCTATGAGTTCCAGGAGCTCGGCGGCCGTCTCAGCGTCCTGGAGGACCTGATCGACCATCTCCTTCGTTCCTCGCAAGGGTTCCATCATAGGAACGCGCTTGAGGTGTGGTTCACCGATGTCAAAGACGAGGGAATCCCAGTTCGCGGCCACCAGCGCACCGGAGAATTGGCTGACACAGCGGCCGCGGAAAAAGGCCCTGGTGTTGGTCGGAGGTTGGACCGTCGCCTCGTCCAACTCGTCGTCGGTGAAGAGCCTCCGCATCGACCCCCTGGCGGCGAGACGGTTGTAGAGGCCCTTCTCGGGATCGATGTCGTGATATTGGAGATCGAGGGCGCGGGCTCGAGGGCTGTCCAGCTCCTGGCCGTCGCGGGACCGGTATCCCTCGAGGAGGCGGAGCTTGGCGACCCAATCCAGGGTGTCTGCCAACGACATCGGGTCCTGCTCGAGACCGGTGAGCACCCGCTCCCACTCGGTCAGGACCTCACCCCACACCGGCTCGTCCAGTTCCTTCTCTGCGTACTTGGACATCCACTCGTGATAACGCCACTGCATCTCGAGGGCGGTCGCGCTGCCCCCTCCGTCGAGCTCGAGGCTCTTGTGGAGCCCGACGTCGTGACTGACCGCCCAGCACGAGCTCACCGGGTCGGCCAGGTCCAGCGGGTCGGGGATGGCCCCGTCTTCCAAAGCCGCCATGAGCAGCGCCGTGGATCCGAGCTTGAGGAAGTTCTGCGGTTCGGACAGGTTGGCGTCGCCGATGATGACGTGGAGCCGCCGATACTTCGACGGGTCACCGTGGGGCTCGTCACGGGTGTTGATGATGGGCCGCTTCAGAGTGGTCTCCAGGCCCACCTCTTCTTCGAAGAAGTCGGCGCGTTGGGTGATCTGATACTCGATGTCGGGCCGGTCGTTCTCGGATCCCACCTTGCCGGCGCCGGTGAAGATCTGACGGGTCACCAGGAAGGTGGTCGCGTACCGGATGACGTCCCCGAACGGTGTTTCCCTGGAGAGGAGATAGTTCTCATGGGCGCCGTAGGAGTTGCCCTTGCCGTCGGAGTTGTTCTTGTAGAGCGAGACCTGCTTCCCCGCCAGCTCAGAAGCCGCAGCCGAGGCCTTCTGCATGACCCGCTCGCCTGCCTTGTCGTACCGGGCCGCGTCCATCGGGTCGACGGTCTCCGGCGCCGAGTACTCGGGGTGGGCGTGGTCCACGTAGAGACGGGCCCCGTTGGCCAGCACCGAGTTCACGACTGCTCCTTCGGCGTCGGCGAGACCGAAGGCATCGTGGCCGAATCCGCGGGCGTCCCGCCCGGGGGACTCTTCTTCGTAGGACCACTGCACCTTGACCCGCTCGCCGGGATAGCTGTTGACCACCAGCGACGAGGACACCGCCGGGTTGGAGCCGGCCTCCCCTCTCACCACTATTCCGTACTCGGTCTCGGTACCGAGCACCTTGGGGATGGCCATCAGAGGTACTGGCCGCCCGAGACCTTCTCGATCAACCGGCTCTCATCATCACCACCGACCAGGGTGCGGACGTAGACGATCCGCTCGCCCTTCTTGCCGGAGACCCGAGCCCAGTCGTCGGGGTTGGTCGTGTTCGGGAGGTCTTCGTGCTCGCGGAATTCCTGTTTGATGGCGTCGATCAGGTCCTGTTTGCGCACGCCGCGGGGTCCTCCGCCGATTTCCCGCTTGATCGCATCCTTCTTGGCGCGACTCACGATGTTCTCGATCATCGCGCCGGAGGCAAAGTCTTTGAAGTAGAGCGTCTCACGATCGCCGGAAGCGTAAGTGACCTCGAGGAACTGGTTCTCCTCGGACTCCCGGTACATCGTCTCCACCGTCTCGTCGATGACCGATTCGATGTAGTCGAGTGGCTCGCCACCGAACTCGGACAGCACGTCGGCGTTGAGCGGTGTGTTCTTGCCCATATAGATCTTGAAGATCTCTCGCGCCGCCTCGGGGTTGGGACGGTGGATCTTGATCTTCACGTCGAGCCGGCCGGGCCGAAGGATGGCGGGGTCGATCAGGTCCTCCCGGTTGGAAGCGCCGATCACCACCACGTTCTTCAGGGACTCGACACCGTCCAGCTCGGAGAGGAGCTGGGGCACGATGGTCGACTCCACGTCGGAGCTGATCCCGGTGCCCCGGGTGCGGAACAACGAGTCCATCTCGTCGAAGAAGACGATCACGGGGACGCCTTCGTCGGACTTCTCCTTTGCCCGCTGGAAGATCAGCCGGATCTGGCGCTCGGTCTCCCCGACCCATTTGTTGAGCAGCTCGGGCCCCTTGACGTTGAGGAAGTAGGAACGGACGTCGGGGTCTCCGGTCCGCTCCGAGACCTTCTTGGCCAGGCTGTTGGCGACGGCCTTGGCGATCAGGGTCTTGCCACAACCGGGAGGGCCGTAGAGGAGGATCCCCTTCGGTGGCTCCAGCTCGTACTCGCGGAAGAGGTCGCGGTGGAGATACGGCAACTCGACGGTGTCCCGGATCTGCTCGATCTGCTCGGCGAGGCCGCCCACGTCCTTGTAGGTGATGTCGGGGACCTCTTCGAGGATGAGCTCCTCGACCTCCGGCCTCTCCATCTTCTCGAGGATCAGCCCGGACCGGGTGTCGACCCGGACGTAGTCCCCAGCGCGCAGCTTGAAGTCCATCATCTTCTCGGAGCGACGGAGCACTCTCTCGTCGTCGCCGTGGGCGATGACCACCACCCGCCCGTCGTCCATCGTCTCCCGAATCCGCACCACGTCACCCGACGGTTCGAAGTAGCGGACGTCGATGACGGAGAACGCCTCGTTGAGAAGCACTTCCTGGCCGACCTTCAGCTTCTTGACTTCGACGTTGGGCTGTGCGGCCACCCGCAGCTTGCGGTTGCCGGTGATGATGTCGACGGTGCCATCCTCGTTGACGCCCAGGACGGTTCCGAAGTTGTTGGGAGGAGAGGTGAGCTTCTCCACCTCTTCCCGGAGCACACCGAGTTGTTCCCGGGCCTCCTCGAGGACGGCGGAGAGCTTGTCGTTCTGGGAGGCGGCGCGATCGAGGCGTTCCCGGGTGCGGACCAGCTCCCTCTCCAGGTCCTCGACACGGGTGGGATGCTCGCGGAGACGGCGACGCAGGCTGGCCACTTCCTCTTCGAGGGCGGTCACCAGCCCCCGGAGCTTGGCGGCGTCTTCCATTCTCCGAGCGTCATCCACAGGCTTCCTCCTGGCTTGGTCGCCTCATAGCAGTATACGGAGAGGTCGCTTTTGTCCTAAGGGTTCTTTCTGTGTCGGTTTTCTTAGGCTAGGACTGAAATTTCCGACACAGAAGAGGTCACGGCTCGATGAAGATGCACTCACCGGGGCACTCCTCGGCGGACTCGACGGTGAGGTCCTCCTGGCCGGCCGGCACCACGGCGAGGCCCGCCGACCCTTCCGGGTTGCCCTCGCTGGCCGCGTAGATCTTGTCGCCCTCCCTCACGTAGGCGAGCCCGTCGTCGAGGAGCACGAAGACATCGGGGGCGATCTCTTCGCACAACCCGTCGCCTGTGCAGAGGTCCTGATCGATCCAAACCTTCATCCGGCGATGCTAAATCAGCCGCCCCCGGCGGGGGGATATCCGCCTCAGGAACACGAGAAAGCCGGTGTGGCCGATCATCTGATGCTCGGGACGGACCGACCGTCCCTTGACGTTCCAGTCGCGGACCAGGAACTCCATCACCTCGACCTCCGCGTACGCCCCGGTCTGGTCGGCACTCTCCACCGCCCTCTCCACCTGGGGCACCGTCGGGAGGTAGATGCAGACCACTCCCCCCGTCGGCATCTGGGTGGCCGCCGCGTCGATCGTCTCGGACGGGTCGGGCAGGTCGAGCACCAATCGATCGGGCCTGACCGCCTCCACGAAACCAGCGACGTCGCCGATTACGAGCTCCAGGTTGTCGGGTGCATCGCCGAACCACCGATCGATGGTCTTACGGGCGTGGGCGGCGTGATCGTCGCGGCGCTCGACACTCACCACCCGGCCGTGAGGTCCGACGGCCCTGGTCAGAGCGATGGTGAGTGCCCCCGATCCGGTGCCGGCCTCGAGGACCGTCATCCCTGGCGCGATGTCGGCATAGACGAGAATCGGCCCGATGTCCTTGGGGTAGACAACCTGAGCCCCTCGTTTCATTTTGAGGATGTAGTCGGCGAGCCGGGGGCGGAGCAGGAGCATCATCCCGCCACTCGACGACTCCACCCAGCTTCCGTCGGGTTGGCCGATCAGGTCGGCGTGTTTGATCGCACCGAGGTGGTATTGGAACGTCTTCGACTCGTCGAGGCGGAGGAGGAAGTGCCGGTCCTTCTCGTCGATGAGCAGCGCGGTGTCGCCCGGCTGAAAAGTCATCCGATGAAGGCGAGCACTGAGACCACGAGCGCGAGCACCATCGAGACGACCACGACCCAGATGACGGCTTTGGTGAACTTCTTGCTATTCATGGTGTTGAATGGTGGACGCGACGAGAGATCACGGTACTTAGTTGAGCAACACTACAAAACGCTGGATCGGCCGGGCCCTGGGCACCACCACCTTCGCCGCGACCGGTCTGCAGCGGTCGCTGCGCGGGTTGCGAACCGGCGACCAGCGCGAGCTCTACATCGGCCTGGCCCTCCTGACGCTCGCTTACCTGCAACGGACCGCCCCGGGCAAGGAGCTCCTCTACCGGAAGACGATCCGCGAAGGCTCGGCCCTCGTCATCCATCACCGCGCCGTCGGCGGGCCAAAGATCGAGCTCCGCAAACCGTAAACCCTTCAAATCCGGGTACACGACCGTGTAGGGATGACGCGGTGGGCGGCAACCTTCACGAACTTCGAGATACCGCAATCAACCAACTCGGCCTCATAACCCGGGACCAAGCGCTGGTACACGGGTTCACCGACCACGCAATTTGGACTCGGGTCTGGCGCGGCGATTGGACGCCGCTTCACGCCGGCGTCTTCACGATGGACGTTTCCCCACCGCGATGGGAAGCTCGGGTCCTCGCATCGATATTCGCGTGCGGCGCTCCGGCGGCCGCAAGCCATCGAACGGCCTCTGTGCTCTATGGACTCGATGGTGTGTCGGGCTCGATGATCGAGCTGACGGTGAAATTCGGGGGGCTCCCCATTCCCCGAGACGCCATCGTCCACCGAACGAGGCGGCGGCTGGAACCGACCATGCGAGCCGGGATCCCAGTCGTCCCCATCGAGCGCACCTTGCTCGATCTTGCAAGCCAATTGCCAGCAATAACTCTGGAGAAAGCCGTGATGAGCGCCATCCGAAAGGGGCTGACCACTCCCGACTTGATCGCGGTGACCCTCAGCGAACAAGGTGGACGCGGCGTGCGGGGAACCAAGAAACTCAAGCGCGTTCTGTTGCTCACCGACGACGGGATCACTGGTGCGCCCTCCGAGGTTGACGCTTTCTCTCTGATTCGGGATGCTCCCATCCCGCAACCGATCTTGCAGCATCCAATCCGACTTCCCGACGACTCGAATGCGTACCCGGACTTCGCCTGGCCTCCGAGGATGAAGATCGTCGAGATCGACGGCATGGATGGACATGGTTCCGCAGATCAGCTCCACGCCGACTTGAAGCGTCAAAATCAGTTGATGCAACTGGGCTGGGAGCTGAGAAGGTTCAGTGCGCGTTCGCTGCAACGAGAACCGGAATCTGTGATTCGCGAAATCGTCAAGTTCGTCAACGACGTCTGAGCCGTCCAGATCCTGGAAAGGTGGTGCGTCTCATCAACTTCTGTGTCTCTTTTCTTCGCCTCACCCCAAGATTCCCGACACAGAAGGGTCAAATCTTGTAGACCTCGACCAAGGTCTTCCGTCGGGAACGGCCGCGGCGCCGGCCGACCAGGAAGGCGACGCCGACCACCGCGGCGATGACGATTCCGGCGAGGACGGCGGTGTCCTTGGCCGACTG
>Ga0299907_10002763_pt1 | contig 11004 bp, 9 predicted proteins | sample RVTome_16_FD_198680 | JGI IMG/M metagenome (GOLD analysis project Ga0299907, IMG submission 198680) | Soil microbial communities from uranium-contaminated site in the Upper Colorado River Basin, Wyoming, United States - RVT152D67 (version 2) ...
GACGATGGTCGAACCTCCACGCTCAGGGCAGCCATTTGCTCCAGACGTCCTCGTGATCGGCCACCCATTGCTCGGCTACGTCAGCGGGTTCTCCACCGTCGATCTCGACCGCCGGCAACATCTCCAGTTGATCCTCGGTGGTGATGGTGAACGCCTGGAGGAAGGCAAACACGTCTGAGTCTTTCTCCTCAAGTTCGCCAGAGGCCGCCTTGAACAAGACGTCCTCCGGGTAATCACAGTCCACCCCGCCGTCACCTGCTGCGGCGTGTTCACCACACTCCGCGGTGTACTCCGGAAGCTCCACGTTCACCAGGTCATATGCCGCGACAGCCGCGGTTGGCGTCCACCAGTACATGACGATCGGCTCGTTGGCCGCCACCCTTGCGTCGAGCTCGGCGACGGTGGCCGGCTCGGAGCCGGAGAACACGACCTGGAGCGGCAGCCCGAGGTTGTCAATGATTTGTTCGTCGTACTGTGAGTAGGAAGGATCTGTGCCCAGGAATCGGCCGTTGTCGCCCGTCTCCGCCGTTGAGAACATGGAAGCCAACCCGGGATCCTGGAATCCCTCCCACGTGGCCAGTTCGGGATTCTCCTCGACGACGTAGCTCGGAACGAACCACCCGATCTTGCCGACCGCGCCCAGGTCACCGAGGTTCACCACAGAGCCTTCATCGATGAACGCCTGTTCGTCCTCGGTCACGCCTGAGGGCCAGATCTCGAGGACAGCATCGAGCGTCCCGTCAGCCATACCCGTGAACATCGCGTTCTCGTCGATCTCGGTGATCTCCACCGTGTTTCCCAATTCCTGCTCGATGATGACCTTGGCTACCTCAGCGTTGAGACGCGAAGCCGTCCACGGATTCACCACCAGACTTATCGACGGGTTGTCGTCGCCGTTTCCCCCATCACCGGCGTCGCCGGTCCCGTCACCGCAGGCGGCGGCGATCACCGCCAAGACGATGACGACACTGAACAGTTTTCTCATGGTTTGTTCTCCAGATTGATTGGGTGGATCGATCGCTCCGCGCCCGATCCACACCGTTACCCTACCGGGCATGGACCCCAGGTGCCTCACGGTTAGCGGCCTATGGAAGGTGTTCGGGTCGAAGCAGACCCGGGCACTCGAGCTGGCGGAGTCAGGGGGAACCAAGGCGGAGATCCTCGACGACACCGGATGCACGATCGCGGTCCGTGACGTGTCCTTCGACGTGCGCCGCGGCGAGACTTTTGTGGTCATGGGTCTGTCCGGCTCAGGGAAGTCGACGTTGATTCGCTGTATTGCCCGTCTCACCGACGCCACCAAGGGCAAGGTCGCCCTGGACGATGAGGATCTGACCGGGATGGATGAGTCGTCGCTGCGGCGGGTTCGTCGGGAGAAGATGTCGATGGTGTTCCAACATTTCGGGCTGTTGCCCCACCGCCGGGTGATCGACAACGTGGCATATGGGCTCGAGATCCAGGGTGTGCGCAAGGAGGAGCGCCGTGTCCGCGCCTCGGAGGTGCTCGATGTGGTGGGTTTGAAAGGCTGGGAGGAACACTATCCCCAGGAGCTGTCTGGTGGGATGCAACAACGTGTCGGGCTGGCACGCGCTCTCGCCGTAGACCCCGAGATCCTCTTCTTCGATGAGCCGTTTTCGGCCTTGGACCCATTGATCAGAAGGGACATGCAGGACGAACTGCTGCGAATCCAGGAGGAAATGCACCGGACCATCGTGTTCATCACCCATGATTTCGCAGAAGCGATCAAGCTCGGTGACCGCATCGCCATCATGAAAGACGGCGCCCTCGACCAAATTGGCAACGCCGGCGAACTGATCACCCACCCGGTGACCGAATACGTCAAAGAGTTCACAAAAGACATACCCAAAGCCAAGGTCTTGCGAGTGGGCGATGTCATGCAGGCAGCCGATGGCCAACGTGGCGTTGGCTCGGTGCCCGCTTCAGCGACGATCGAATCGGTGCTACCCGAGTTGCTGGTCGATTCCCATCCGATGGCGGTCGTCGATGACGAAGGGATCGAGGTCGGCATCGTCGACCGGAAGGCTGTCGCCCGGGTGCTGGAAGCATGACCGCTCAGGCCCCACCGCTAGGGGGATTCGTCTCCACCGGCGCCATGCGTCGCGTCTTGCCATGGTTGGCTCTCGTCGCCGGAGTCGTGATCCTCCAGGTGAGCCTTACCGGCACCGGTGCCTTTCCCGCAACGCTCGACACGTTTTTCTCCGATCCGATCGACGCCATGGGCAGCTGGATGAGAGCAAACCGCCGAACCCACCCGTTCATGATCGGGTTCTTCACCCCCGTGACCGATGGCCTCAACTGGTTGATCAGGAGCTTCGAGGATGTGTTGCTCTGGTTCCCGTGGTATGCCTTGGTTGCCGCCGCTTTCCTGATCCCAGCCCGCGTCCGGATGTGGAAGCAGGGATTGGTCGCCGCGGCTGCTCTGCTCTACACGGGTCTGGTCGGATTGTGGGAGCCGACGATGGAGACATTGGCCTTGATGTCGACGGCAGTGCTCATCGCTGTTGTGCTTGGCGTCCCGATCGGCGTCGCCAGCGCGCTCCGTCCCGGCATCGAGAAGGTGACGCGACCCATCCTCGACGCCATGCAGACAGTGCCGGCCTTTGTCTACTTCCTTCCGCTCATCGCGTTGGTGGGCGTCGGTTCCTTGAATGCTGCGATCGCGACTGTGATCTATGCCCTGCCTCCCGTGGTACGGCTCACGACACTAGGGATACGCAAGGTGACGCCCAACGCGGTGGAGGCCTCCCAGGTTTTCGGTTCAACCACCAGTCAGACCTTGCTGAAGGTGCAGATCCCCATGGCGATGCCCACGATCCTCACCGGGCTCTCTCAAACGATCATGATGGCTCTGGGCATTGTGGTCCTTGCCGCCTTGGTCGGTGCGGGTGGGCTCGGCGACAACGTTTTTCAGAGCCTGTCGGCGCGACGAACCGGGCGGGGGATCGCCGCCGGTCTGGCCATCGTGGGTGTGGCGATGGTGCTGGACCGGGTGTGGCGGAGTCTGGCAGTGCTCGACCCGATGGAGCGGACGCCCCGGCGATGGCGGCTCGCCGGTCTCATCGCTCTCGTCGTGACGACAGTGCTCGGGAGGGTGATCGGCGCCATCGACTTCCCCGATATGTGGAGCCCCAATCTGTTCGACCCGATCGACCAGGTGGTGGTGTGGGCCCGGGACAACTTGTCTTCGGTGACCCGACCCGCCAATGACTTCATCGTCGCCGGGATCATCGTCCCGGTTCGCAGCTTCTTGACGAACACAGTTGCCTGGCCGGTACTGGCTTTCGTGACCGGTTGGTTGATGTGGCAGGTCAAGGGGTGGAAGCTGGCTGCTTTCGGGGTCGCATCGGTGAGTCTGATCGGTCTGATCGGTCTGTGGAGCCTATCGATCGACACCCTGGTGCAGGTGATCACAGCGACCATGATCGCTGTGGTCCTGGCCATCCCGATCGGAATTTGGGCTGGACGGAATACCCGGGTCGAAACCGCAATGGGGCCGGTGCTCGATGCGCTTCAAACCATCCCCTCACTGGTCTACATCATCCCGGTCGTGATGGTGTTCACGCTCGGTGTCGTGCCGGGGATCATCGCCTCGGTGCTCTACGCAGTCGTTCCGGGGATCAGGATCACGGCGCTGGGGATCCGATACGTGCCCGAGGAGTCGGTGGAGGCGTCACAAACCTTCGGGGCGACGCCACGTCAGACCCTCTTCGGAGTGCGCATCCCACTGGCGGCGCCCACGATCATGACCGCAGTCAACCAGGTGATCATGATGGTGCTGGCGATGGTGATCATCGCCGGATTCGTCGGCGCCGGGGGGCTCGGGTTCGAGGTGATCCGTGCTCTGAAGAGAACCGAATACGGCCTCGGATTCGAAGTCGGTCTGGCTCTCGTACTGATGGCGATGATGCTCGACCGTTACACCCAGGCCTGGGGAGAGCGACTCCAGCCTCCGGCCGGGCACTAGTGGGGCCACTAGGGCATCGTCGTGCGATCGGTTGGCACGTGTCGAAACCAGGGGACATGCTCGGGTGGTAGAGGCTCTCCCCCGGAAATGATGTCGGCTGCCCTCTCGGCGATCATCATCACGGGCGCGTAGATGTTGGCATTGGTGATGCTGGGCATCACCGACGCATCAACGACCCTGAGACCGGAGACACCGTGCACCCGCAGCGTTTTCGGGTCGACCACCGACATGTCGTCGCGACCCATGCGGGCAGTGCACGACGGATGCAATGCGGTTTCGGCATCGCGAGTCACCCAATCCAGGATCTGGGTGTCCGTTTCGACCTCCGGCCCCGGTGACAGCTCACCGCCGTTATACGGGCCGAAGGCAGGTTGGTGGAGGATATTCCGGGCGCAGCGAACCGCCTCAACCCATTCCTGACGATCCTTTTCGGTCGACAGGTAATTGAATCTGATGGCCGGTTTCACCTTCGGATCGGTCGAGGTGATCTTCACCGAACCGACGGCGTCGGAGAGCATCGGCCCGACATGCACCTGATAGCCATGACCTCCCGCCGGTACCGACCCGTCATAGCGGATTGCCAGAGGCAAGAAATGAAACATCAGGTTGGGGCGGTCGACGTCGTCGTTGGAGCGAACGAATCCCCCCGCTTCGAAGTGATTCGACACCCCCGGTCCCCGTCGGAACAACCATTGCAGACCTATCAGCGGTCGGCGCCATCCGGCGAGATACGGCTGCAGTGAAACCGGTTGCTTTGCGGAGTACTGGATGTAGACCTCGAGATGATCCTGCAGGTTCTCCCCGACGCCGGGAAGATCAATGACGACATCAACACCGAGGGCGCCGAGCTCGTCGGCGTTCCCCAACCCGCTGAGCTGCAGGAGCTGCGGTGTGTTGATCGCTCCAGCGCAGACAATGAATTCCTCTCCATTCACCACCGATGTCTTCCCGCCTTTGGCGAACTCCACTCCGATCGCGGTGGTTCCCTCAAACACGATCCTGGTGGACAGGGCACGGGTCACGACGTCAAGATTTGGGCGCTTCCTCACGGGGTGGAGATAGGCCCTCGCAGCCGAGAGTCGACGTCCCCGGTGTCGGTTGGCGTCGAATGAGGCGAAACCTTCCTGCCGGTACCCGTTGACATCGTCGGTCAGCGGGTAGCCGGCTTGTTGCGCCGCCTGGAAGAACGCCTCGAAGAGTGGGCTCGCCGCCGGGCTTCGCGTGAGCAGCAACGGGCCTCCGTCACCCCGATAGTCATCGCCGCCGGAGAGGACGGTCTCCATCCGCTTGAAGTAGGGAAGACAGTGGGCGTAGTCCCAATCTTCCAGTCCGGGCCGGCTGGCCCAGTCCTCATAGTCGCCCGGGTTGCCCCTTTGGAAGATCATGCCGTTGATGCTGCTGGAGCCACCGAGGACTTTCCCCCGGGCGTGGTAGATCCGACGCCCACCCATGTGCGGCTCCGGCTCGGACTCGTATTGCCAGTCGTAGAACCGGTTACCGATGGGAAGTGCCAATGCAGCCGGCATGTGTATGAGCACGTCCCACCAGTAGTCGGGACGGCCTGCCTCCATGACCAGGACCGTGGTTCCGTGGTCGGCGGACAGCCTGTTGGCGAGGACACACCCCGCCGACCCGCCTCCAACGATGACGAAGTCATAGTGATCCCTCATCCGGCGTCAAGCCTACCGGGGTCCACTATGCGGACCAATGCACCGTATGATCGCGAAATGGCCCATGTCGAGTCGGTGGTACGAGCCTTGAGGATCATCGAGGCACTCGCTGCCTCTCCTGCCGGCTTGTCCGAGACTGCCCGCCGGGTGAATCTTCCGAAGAGTTCGGTAGCACGCCTTCTCTCGACGCTCGAACAGGTCGAAGCTGTAGAGCGGGACGTGGATGGCCGCCTCTACCGACTCGGGCCGAAAGTGCAGCGTCTCTCCGCTGCCGCTGGTGGTCCGGCCCAGCTCGCCGCTTTTGCCCGGCCTTATCTCAACGAACTGACCCGGCGCACCGGTGAGGCCGCCGGGGTGAGCATCCCCGACGGCTATGCGGTCCACTATGTGGATCAAACAGAGTCAAGTCATCCGGTCCAGGTTCGTGACTGGACAGGGGAGCTGATCCCGATGCATGTCGTCCCATCCGGTCTCGTTGTCATGGCTCATTGGCCCACGGAACAGATCGACCGCTATCTGGGTCGTGATCTCGAGCGTCTGACCCAGAACACAATGACTGATCCGGATGACATCCGCCGCCGTCTGAGGGGCATTCGAGAGAAAGGATACGTCTGGGTCTACGAGGAATTCGTCGAGGGGATCAACTCAGTGGCGGCTCCCGTATTGGAGAAGAACGGGATCATCACCGCCGCGCTACACGTTCACGGCCCCTCCTATCGATTTCCCGGAGAGAACCAGCCAGACAAAATCGGGGAAGCAGTGGCCGAAGGGGCTTCCAGGCTTTCGGCGGCGTTATCGCGATGACCATCCGCGTAGCACTCCTCCGCGGAATCAACCTCGCCGGGAGGAAGAAGGTGCCAATGCCCAGATTGCGTGAGCTGGCAGCCGATCTGGGATTTGGCGAGCCGCAAACCTACGTCCAGTCAGGCAACTTGGTTTTTGACACTGACCTCGACGAAGCCAAGGCGGGGGGCGCACTCGAAGATGCCCTTCGGTCTGATTTCGGTTTCGAGGTTCCGGTGATTTCGCGATCGGCGGAGGAAATCGGCGAGATTGCTTTGTCGCATCCCTTCTCGCATCTCAAGCTCGACGACCGACTGCTCCAGGTGGCATTCCTGGACCGTGTGCCCGTGACCAATGCCGGGACCGCCATCGATGCCGACGAGTACTACCCCGACCGGTTCGAGGGAAACGGTCGGGAGGTCTATCTGGCCTACCCGGACGGATCGGCGAGATCGAAGCTCGGTCATGCCCTGTTGGAGCGACGGCTAGAGGTGACGGCGACACTGCGCAACTGGCGGACTGTCTCCAAGCTGGCCGAGATGGCCGCGTCACGGGTGACCTGACGTTATGAGACGCTGTAGGGACCACATTTGGCCCCTACAGCATCAGGAACGCGTTAGTCCCAGGAGCCGGTGTTGCGCTGGTACCGGCGACGGGGGTTGCGACGGAGGACGAAGGTGGAGCGGGCCGGGACTGCCAGCCATGGCTCGGTCGTTTCTGGCACGGTGGGGCGACGGGCCACTCGCGCCAGACCGTAGACGCCGATGGCCAGGTGGACAGCGGCGATCGCCCAGAAAAAGCCGTCGGGCCCGATGACGTCCATGGTGACCGAGGCCGACAGCGGACCGAAGATGGCCCCCACCCCCGTCAGAAAGACGACGGCAACACTCCCGGTGACCGCTTGACCGGAGGGAAGGACATCGACGACGTGGCTCAAAGCCAGCGAATACATCGGGTAAGACATGCCACCAAGCAAGAACATGGCCCCGATCAACCCCCACCCATCCTGTCCCGAGGCTACCGCCCCAACCAACACGGCGGCGAAGGTGACGATCAAGATAGAACGACGTCGGCCTATGCGATCTGACATTGCTCCCACGGGCCACTGGAGAACCACCGAGCCGATGGCAGCTGCCGCAACGAAGGCTCCGGTGCGAGCGCTCGACAGATCTATCTGTGTTGCATAGACCCCCGCCATGCCGATCAGGGCACCGTTGGCCACCCCGGCGCCCACTGCGGTGATCACACCGAGCGGGGCCTGGTGCCAGAGATCCCGGTAGCGCGCCTTGGGTGGCAACTCGAAATACGGGGCCTCATTGATTGACAGCGAGATCGGAGCCACCGCCAGAGTCATGAGTGCTCCAGCGACGATGAAGAGAGTCGTCTCGAACGCATCGCCAAATCCGATGAGGAGCTGTCCCATGCCCAGTCCGCCCATGGAGACCACCATGTAGCCGGCCATGACTCGACCCCGGTTGGCGTTGGAGACCAGTTCGTTGAGCCAGCTCTCGACGACCACATAGAGCCCTGCCATGGCGAAACCGAAAACAAGGCGGAGGAGAATCCACGTTATGGGCGAGACCAAAAGGGCGTGGGCGAGGGCGGTCGTGGCCACCAAAGAGGACAGTCCGGCAAAAACCCGGATGTGGCCGACCCGAGCCATGATTCTCGGGGTGACTCGAGAACCGGCCAGGAACCCGGCAAAATAAGAAGCCATGACCGCACCGGTCACGGTTGTGTTGAATCCCTCCAGCTCCGAGCGCACGCCAATGAGCACGCCTACGAGCCCGTTCCCCATCATCAGGAGAAGGAGTGCGGCAAACAGTCCCCAGGCGGCGATGAGGGCCGTGCGTGCGGGTGCGATGGCAACCGTGCGGCGGGTCACCCGCGCATCGTAGATAGAGGTCTGGGTTCCCCTCGGTCTCCGCTCACTTCAGTGAAGGTTCCGAGTCTCCGATGACATCCAGGTGAACAGGGTGATCACAGTCCTCCTCACCGTCCTGGCCGCGGTGCTCCCGGCTGGCGGGACCTTTGTCGACGACGACGGCAACACCCACGAGGGATCCATCGAGGCAATAGCCGCCGAGGGCATCACCCGCGGCTGCAATCCCCCGATGAATGATCGGTTCTGCCCGGATGATTCGGTGGACCGCGGGGAGATGGCGGCATTCCTGGCAAGAGCCTTCGAACTTCCTGCGGCCACTACCGATCACTTCGACGATGACACGGGCCATCTCTTCGAAGGCGTGATCAATCGGCTCGCCATGACCGGCATCACCAGGGGCTGTAACCCCCCCAGCAATACCAATTTCTGTCCGGATAGCGACATGAACCGGGGCGAGATGGCTGCAATGTTGGCCCGCGCTTTCGACTACCCGATGTCGAGCGAGGACAGGTTCAATGACGATGACGGGCACCTCTTCGAAGACGCCATACAGAGCATCGCCGCGGCCGGGGTCACCCTGGGCTGCGACCCGCCTGCAAACACCAGGTTCTGTCCCGATCACACTGTGACGCGTGCCGAGATGGCGACGTTTCTCGCCAGGGCGCTGGGCCTCGCGCCAAACCGACCACCGTCGCGATGCCCCACCTTCCCAGCCGACGACATCTGGAACACGAGAATCGACGATCTTCCGGTGCATTCCCGATCTGGTGACTACGTGGCCTCGATCGGAGCGTCCTCCACGTTGCATCCCGACTTCGGATCGGGAGTCTGGCCGCCTGGATCGGACAGCCCCATTGGGATCCCCTATCTCGAAGTCGAGTCCAACGAGCCGCTCGTGACGATCGAGTACGACGCCTACAGCTCGGAGTCCGACCCGGGACCGTTCCCCATTCCGCTAGACGCGCCCATCGAAGGTGGCTCTTCATCCACCGGAGACCGACACGTGATCGTGGTCGATCGGTACCGATGTGAGCTCTTCGAGCTATTCGATGCGACACCGGGCTTCAGCTCGTGGACCGCAGCATCAGGCGCGAAATTTGTCCTCGACAGCAGCGAGTTGCGTCCCGACGGCTGGACCTCTGCCGATGCCGCCGGTTTGCCCATCTTCTCTGGATTGGTGCGTTACGACGAGGTGACTTCCGGCGCAATCGAACATGCCATCCGATTCACCGCACCACAAACACAGGCTGCCTATGTATGGCCCGCCCGCCACTATGCCTCCAGCTCGACCAACCCCGACCTGCCGCCCATGGGCCAGCGGTTCCGTCTCAAAGCCGACTTCGACATCTCCGGATACGCACCCGACGTGCGGGTGATACTGACCACGATGAAGCGCTACGGGATCATCCTCGCCGACAATGGGTCACCGTGGTACATCTCGGGAGCACCGGACGAGCGCTGGGACAACGACCTGCTGGGTGAGCTCAAGGGGATACCTGGCTCCGCCTTCGAAGCGGTTGACACCACGGGGCTGATGATCCATCCGGATTCGGGCCAGGCACTCCAGCCCTGACCTCCCATCCGCATGCCACTTCGGCTTCGCCGGTGTGTCTGTCAGCCGAGCCCGAAGGGTTTGACCACCATGACAAAGACAAGCGCCGCCCAGAGAAGACCGTCGACGACGTTGACGGTGCGCCGTCCCGTGGTACCGGGTGATCAACGTCAAGAGTTCATCCGAGGGTTGGGCCTCTCCGCTCTCGGTAGCCGCTTCCTCCAGATTCTTGTCGTGTGGTCCGTGATAGAGAGCGCCGATGAGGATGATCACCAGAACCAGTCCGTAGGTAACCAACAGCCAGGGGGCGAGAAGGTCGAACCCGCCAGCGACGGCGGTCGCGAAACCAAAGATGATGCCGAGCACCATGAGCACACCTGCCACCGGGGCGATACGGCTTTCGGCGGCGATCACGGTGCGAATCGCACGCACGTCTCTGCTCTGCTGCACACGGTTGTTGAGGATGCCACCACCGACGAACAAGCCGACGGCAACGAACATGCATGCGATATGGAGGAACTTCCAAAAGGTCAGCCAACTCATGCGAACACCCTACCGATCGCTCTCATCGCTCCCCCGAGGATCTCAGGGTGAGGTCGGTGCCGACACTCTCTCCATCCCGGTGTACACGGTGAATCCGCCGTCACGGAGGAATCCGACAACGGTCATCCCGAACTCCTCGGCCAGATCGACCGCCAGACTCGATGCGGCCGACACGCCGCAAATGAGGGAGATGCCGGCCACCGCGGCCTTCTGTGTGATCTCGAACGACACCCGACCCGAAACCATCAGACCCAAGGGAGGGAATGGCCAGGTTCGCCTGGCGAGATGACCGACGACTTTGTCGACGGCGTTGTGCCGCCCAACGTCTTCGCGGACGGCCACGAGGTCTCCGGCCCGGTCGAAAGCAGCGGCGGCATGAAGCCCGCCGGTGGAGTGGAATGCGGCCTGTTCGTTCAGAAGACGGTCTGGGAGCGAGACGATTGTCTGTGCGGGCACGAACGGACCGGGTGGTGGTTTCGCTCCGGTGATGCGGATCGCTTCGATCGAAGCTTTGCCACAAACGCCACATGAGCTGGTGCTGTAGAAGTTGCGTTGGAACTGGGCCGGGTCGATAGCGATCCCGTCG
>Ga0299907_10002764_pt1 | contig 11002 bp, 8 predicted proteins | sample RVTome_16_FD_198680 | JGI IMG/M metagenome (GOLD analysis project Ga0299907, IMG submission 198680) | Soil microbial communities from uranium-contaminated site in the Upper Colorado River Basin, Wyoming, United States - RVT152D67 (version 2) ...
GAGGGCCTGAGCGCTGGATCCCACACGATCCACATCAACTACGACTTCACCGCCGGCGGCAAGAAGGCCTACGACTTCCTCGCCGCGTATGAGAGCACCGAGAACGTCGACCTCTGCCGCAGCGGCGGTGGCGGCGTGTCCAGCCTGTGTGGCGCTCCCCGCTCGGAGACCAACCTCCCCGGGCCGCCTGTGACTGCCGTCATTCCATCGGACCCAACTACCGTCGACGACCTTTCGGTGTCCGGCGCGGAGGCCGCGTCGACTCTGACCCGGGCCGTGACCGTATACGGCGCGACCAGCGCTTCCGTCAATGCGGCGCCCGTCCACAGCGGCTCTACGGACGGCAACAGCTCGGCCGACCTCACGGTCAGCTTCACCACGGCTGCCGGTAACAGCGCCGTGCTGATGGCGTGGGGCGGGCACCTCGCCACCTCGTCCTATTGGATCACGGACGACGGTGCAGCCAACGTGAAGGGTGCCCCCTGGCACATGCGCACCCTGAACCTCGATGACGGCGGCGCCGCCAACCAGGACCGGAGCATCCAGCCGAGCGCGCTGGAGCCCGTCCCGGAGCCCGAGGCGGGCCTGATCGTGATCAAGCATGTGATCAACGACGACGGCGGCACTGCCCTGGCCGATGAGTTCACTTTGACGGTTGACCGCCCCGGTACCCAGGCTGACGCCTCCGTGACCGGCACGGAGTCTCCCGGAACCCCGATCGCCGTTGACGCCGGGACCTACTCGGTGACCGAGACGGCAGGCCCTTCCGGTTACCAGCCCAGCTACTCGCCCGATTGCTCCGGCACCCTGGTCGCGGGGCAAACCAAGACCTGCACGGTCACCAACGACGACATCGCTCCCCGCCTCACGGTGATCAAGCATGTCGTCAACGACAACGGCGGGACCGCCGTGGCCGGCCAGTTCACCATGAGGGTGTCCGGCACTGACGTGAGCGACGCCGAGTTCCCCGGTACCGAAGACGGGACCACCGTCACCCTCGACGCCGGGTCCAGCTACTCGGTGTCCGAGGCCGACCACGACGGCTATGCGTCGGTCGACCCGGACTCCGACTGCTCCGGCACCCTGGCTCTTGACCAGGACGTCACCTGCACGATCACCAACGACGACATCAAGGCGACCGTGCTTGGCGAGGACCTGATCCCGGCCGGGAATCCCAGCACCACCGACACCGAGACCGAGTCCGCCTCCGAGACGCAGGGCGACAACCCGACCCCGCCGCTGAAGGCGGTGCCCGTCCAACTTCCGGCCCTCCCTGCCACCACCCCGGTGACCGGTTCGGACCCGGCGGTCTCCCCGGCCGACGAGCTGCCCCGCACCGGCGCCGGCGGGCTCCGGGAGCAGACCCTCCTGGCTCTGACGCTGATGCTGGCCGGCCTGTCGGCCGTGGGTCTGGGCCGCCGTCGGAGCAGTCAAGCCGACGCGTAGAAGATCCACCTCCACCGCCGGGCGCCGCACCCGCCCGACGGCTGAAGAGACGAAGGCCGCCCGGCGTACTCGCCGGGCGGCCTTCGTCGCGCTCCTGGAGACAGGCCACCAGACGAAACGGCGTCAGGTCTCCAGTGTCGCCTGAAGGGTGATCTCGTCGACCCCGGCGAGGGCCACCGAGACCGGGCAGACCTCTTTGGCCTGCTGGGCCGTCTGCTGGAAGGCGGCGTCGTCGATCCCCGGCACCCGGGCCCGGGTGGTGAGCTCGACCTTGTTGATGTGCAGACCGGCGTCGCTCACCGCCAGGTGGACCTTGGCCGTGGTGTCGATCCGATCCGGAGGATTTCCCGCCTTGGAGAGAAGGCCCGAGAGCATCATCGAGAAGCACCCGGCGTGGGCGGCGGCGAGGAGTTCCTCGGGGTTCGTTGCGCTCACGCCCTCGCCGGTCCGCATGGCGAGCGAGTTGGCTGCATCGACGACGCCACTTTCGCTGGTGATCGTGCCCTTCCCGTCGGTGACCGAGCCCTCCCAGGTGGCCTGAGCAACCCGTGCCGGCATGACGTGCCCTCCTTCCCGGTCCCACGGGGACCGCTGGTGGCGATGCGCTTGGATGCGTCGTGGGCCCGGCAGGGATCGAACCTGCGACCGACGGATTATGAGTCCGCCAGGGGCCGGGTCCGCGACCTGTGGATAAGGTCAGAAACCGATGCTGACCAGGGAAAACATGCAGGCTGGACGACGTCGGGAGCCTCCGGGGTGGCCGGTACCATCGAGCGTATGGTGCAGCGAGTGACCCGCATCTCGATCCTATCCCCGGAAGCGGAGCGGGACTGTTTGCGCGCCACGCAGCCGATAGGCGCGCTTGTGCACGGCTGGGCCCAGCGCGCGCCGCCGGCCGGGTGACCGGAGCTCGCGGAGGTTGGGTCGGGGCACAGGGATTGCGTTGTTGCGACGGCGGCCGGTTGCCGGAGCCAGGATGTGGCGTGGTGCGAAACCTCCGGGTACGGCTGCTGGGCGATCTCCAGGTCGAGGGATGCGAGCCGGCCCGTCTCGGCCGGCGTCAGGTCCGCACGCTGCTCAAGATCCTCGCCCTCCATCACGACCAGGCGGTCGGGCTGGACATGCTGGTCGACTGCCTGTGGCGCGACGATCCTCCGGCGCGGCCCGCCGATCAGGTGTCGGTGCTGGTGAGCCGGCTCCGCGCTGTTCTGGACGCTGATCGCGTTCGGCGGACCGGCGCTGGCTACGCCTTGGCGGTCGACTGGTTGGACCTCGACGCGCTCAAGGAGTATGCGGCCGAGTCGGACCGTCGTCTGGCCGGAGGGGCGGTGGGAGCCGGCCGGGTGGCGGCGGCGGCCGGGCTGTCACTGGTGCGGGGACCGTTGCTTGCGGACGAACCCGATGCCGGGTGGGCCGACGCGGAGCGCTCGGCCGCCGATCGGGTCCTCTCACGTCTCCACCAGACGGCCGCGGCGGCGGCCCTGGCGGCGGGAGACTGGGCGAACGCGGCCGAGCTGGCCAACCAGGTGCTGGAGGCCGACCCCTACGACGAGCTGGCGTTGCGGGTGCTGATGGACGCGCTGGCCCGATCGGGTCGCCCGGCCTCGGCGCTGTCCGCCTACGCCGAGGTCCGCGAGCGCTTGGCGGAGGAGTTGGGCGTGAGTCCGTCGGCGGCGACCGAAGCGCTGCACACCGCCATCCTGCTCGACGAGGTGCCTGCCACCGGACGCCTTGAGGAGAGCTCTACCGGTGGCGCCGAGGAGTTGCCGGGACGGGCGGGGGCGATCCGCGAGCTGGATGCGCTGTTGGACCGCGCCGAGCGGGGGCACGGTCAGGTCGGGATGGTCGAGGGTGAGGCCGGGATCGGGAAATCACGGCTGCTGCAGGTGTGGTCGCAACTCGTCGCGGGTCGGGGAGCGCAAGTGGTGTCGGTGCCGTGCGACGAGCTCGGCCGGGCCTTGCCGCTCCAGCCTCTGCTCGACGTCGTGGACGTGTTGGTCCGCCAGCGCGCACCAGACGTCGCGGAGGAGGTCCTCGGGCCCGACGTCGCCGTGCTGGGGCCTCTGCTCGGCGTGCAGGCCGAGCCGGCCGGGGCCACTCAGCTGGCGGCGCTCACCGATCCCGGCGCCGGCCGAGCGCTCCTGTTCGCTGCGCTGTTCAGCGTGCTGCGCCGCCAGGCGGAGCACGAGCCGCTGGTGGTCATCACCGACGACGTCCACCTCGCCGACTCCGCGACCATCGCCTGGCTGGGTCAAGCCGCGCGGCGCCTCGCGGACGCCCCCGTTGCCGTCGTCGCCGCCCGCCGGGCTGAGGAAGCGGTCCCTCTGCTGGGCGTGATGACGATCCCATTGGGCAAGCTCGATCTCGACGCCGCAGCGGTGATCGTTGGGCCCGATCGCGCCTCGGAGTTGCACGCTCGCAGCGGTGGCCACCCGCTGTTCCTGGTCGAGCTGGCCGCGGCGGGCGCCGATGAGGAACTGCCGGCCAGCATCCGAGACGCGGTCGAGGAGCGCTGCGCGCGTGCCGGCGCTGCTGCAGCCACGTTGCGGGCGGCAGCGGTGATCGGCCCCGAGGTGGACCTCGACCTTGTGGCCGCGGTAACCGCCACCGCGCCGGGCGTGCTGCTGGACCATCTCGAGGAGGGGATGCGGCGCCGGTTCCTGGTCGAAAAAGGCCCGGCGTTCGTCTTCGCCCACACGCTGGTACGCGAGGCGCTGGCGTCGACGGTCGGGGCGTCGCGGGCCGCTTACCTCCACCGGGAGGCGGCTCGGGCCCTCGGCGCCCGACCGGGCGCCGACCCGCTGGCCGTTGCCCCGCCACGCCCGGCTCGGGGGCGAACTGGCGCGCGCCTCGACCATGTTGGTGACAGCCGCCCGGGCGGCGGTCGCCCGCTTCGACCAGGACGAGGCCCTGCGCCTGCTCGATGAGGCCGTGACCCTCGACGACACGGCCGACGCCCGCCTGGAGCGAGCCCGGGTCCAGTCGATGCTGGCCCGCTACGTCGAGGCGGCCGAGGATGTCGAGGCTGCCCGCGCCGCCGCGCCGGCGCCGAGGCGTCGGAGGTGGCCGCCTGGTCGGCGCACTTCCAGCGCCGCTTCGGCGAGGCGCTGACCCTGGCCGACCGGGGAGCCCGGGAAGCTGCCGACACCGATCTGCGCACGAGCTGCCTGGCGCTGGGCGGCTGGGTGTCGCTCGCCGCCGGCGACCTCGACGGCGCCGGATCCCGCCTCGAGGGCGCGCTCGGCGAAGCGCCGGAAGCCAGCGGCCGGCTAGCCGAGGCGTGGCTGGCCTGGCTGCGGATGAACCAGGGCCGCCCAGCGGAGACGTTGAGGCTGGTCAGACCGGAGGCGGGCAAAGGGCTTGCCGCCTACCGCTTCCCGAACGCCTACGCACTGATGGCGGCCACCATGGCCTTGCCATGTTGGGGCGAGCCGACGAGGCGTTGGCAACGCTGGAAGTGCTCGGAGCCGACGTGGCCCGTATGGGCGCCCGGCGCTGGATGCCCCGCCCGCTCAACCTACGCGGATGGATCGTGGGAAACCTCGGCGAGATCGGTGAGGCCGACGAGCTCAATCAGGCGGCCATCGAGGAGGCCCGACGCCAGGGGCTGGCCGAGCCGCACGCCAATGGGCTACTCGACCTGGCCTCCAGTCGGCTGATGGCCGGCGAGCTCGACACCGCCAGCGCGCTCCTCGACGAGGCGGCTGCGCTCGGCGAGATCGAGCACGCCTTCCGGTGGCGCCACTAACTGCGGGGACGTCTTGTCCGGGCACGTCTCGAGTTTGCCCTCGGGGAGCACGAGGCGGCGCGGGCCAGGGCCGAGTCTCTCGCCGCGACGCCTGGGCCGTGGCAGCTCGGCGCACTCGGAGGGCGCAGACGACCGGTACGATGGAGCCATGGCGCAGCGAGTGACCCGCATTTCGATCTCGTCCGCGGAAGCGGAGCGGGAACGCCTGCGCGCCATGCTCGATGAGCTCGAGGCTCGTTACGGGCTGCCGTCCGACCGTCTGATGGAGGCATTCCTCGACGAGGACGGCAACCTCATCGAGTCCGCTGAATGGCGCGAGTGGGACGGCGCCTGGGTCGCCTGGCAGATCCTCAGCGGACAGTAGGCGCATGCTGCCCGCGCATGTGCGGGGCCCCGAGATCGCCACCTTCTGGATCCTGAGCTGGTTCGACCGTCTGGGCGGCACCTGTGCCCCCGAAGACCCGGTCGAGGTGTTCCGGGATGCCGCAGGCATGATCACCCGGGTCCGCGTGGAGGCCGTCGTCAGCTTCGAGGACGGGGCCAGATTGGACGTTGACGTCGAGCTCGACGGAGCACTCCGATGCCGGCGAGCGTTCTTCGATCGATTCGATGCCAACGGGGGACGCGCCTGGGGCTGGCACCACCATCTCGAACCACACGGCGTCGATCATCGCCACCTCCCGCCGGGCTACCACGCCGAACCGGCCGACCCGCCGACCTTCGAGATGATCGAGGAGTTCCTGCACGCCTGAAGCGGCGACCGCTCCGCCTCACCAAGGCTCGTCGCGGGCCGAGATGTCGAGGAGTTCTCTGGAGCGGGCCAGTTGACGGCGTTGCTCCTCAAGTTCGCGGCGCAGATCGGCGATGAGAGCCAAGAGGCTGTCGGGGTCGTTTCGGAGTGGCCGGGCGTCGCGGGACCGGTGCAGCTCGTTCCTCAGCAGCCGCTGGGCTTCGTCGCGTTCGGCCCGGGTCCGCTGGGCCACCTGCTCGGCGGCCAGGGTTCGTTGTCTTGCCCTTTCCAACCGTTGCTCGGCGACGGCGGCACGCTGTCGCCAGTACTCGGTTTTTTGCCTGGCCGCCTCGGCAATTTTGCGGTCTCGGGCCGCTTGCGCTCGGACCGCCTGGACTTCGTGACGTATGGCTTCGGGCCCGGCCAGCTCTGCTGCCCGGCGGAGGCGGTAGGCACGCTTGCGCTCCGCATCGCTCGACCATTTCCGAGGTCGCCCTCGGGCCGGCTCGTCATCTGGCAAGGCCGCCAAGAATATCCGGACGCGACGAAAGGCCGGCGCCCAACACCAGGTAGCTCGGCTACCTGCAAGTCTCTCTGTATGAGCCTGGGACGGGAGGGGCTTCGGCGCCTGGCTGTCGGTGGTGGCCACTTGCCAGGGTTGCGCGGGGCAGGGCGGCTCGAGGGGGTGGTGGGTGCCTTCGGGGCGCTGGGGATGGTGTCGGAATGCCGGCGATGGCCGGGTCGGGGGCGTGGGGGAGACGACTGCTCCGCCGGTGATCTCCAGCCCGGCACTGGCCTGGAGGTAGTCGGCGCAGGTGAAGGGGGCGGCGGTAACCGTCGTTTGGCCACCAGCAGGAAGCGGGGATCGATGACGTGGAAGTGGGCGTCGAAGATGGGACTCACGTCAGGGGGCGAGCCGTTCGAGGATCCAGCCTCCATCCGCTCGCCGGTAGCGGAGGCGGTCGTGCAGGCGGTCCTCCCGGTGGTGCCAGAACTCGATGAGCTCGGGCACGAGCCGGTACCCGCCCCAGAAAGGCGGGGAGGGTACGTCCCCGTCGCCGAAGCGGGCGGCGAGCTCGGCCACCGTCCGCTCCAGCACCGTCCGGCTCTCGATCACCTCGCTCTGGCGGGACGCCCAGGTACTCAGCTGGCTGGCCCGGGGCCGGGTGCGCCAGTAACCCTCCGACTCCTCGGGCGACACCGGCTCGATGAGCCCCGACACCCGCACCTGCCGGTCCGGGGGCCAGAAGAAGACCAGCGCCGCCCGCGGATTGGCGGCCAGGTCACGGGCCTTGGCGCTGGTGTAGTTGGTGTAGAAGGCGAACCCCCGCTCGTCGACACTCTTGAGGAGCACCACGCGGGCCGAGGGGACGCCCTCGGCGGAGGCGGTGGCGAGAGTCACGGCGTCGGTCCCAGCCTCTCCGTACCAGGAGAGGAACTGCACGATGGGATCGGCGTCGACGTCGTCTTCGTTGAAGCCCGTCATCGCCGCTCCGGCTAGACCATGGTCATGCGCTTTGCCATCAAGACTGCTCCTCAGGACACCACCTGGACCGACATGCTCGCCGTCTGGCAGGCGGCCGACAACATCGAGCTGTTCGAGTCGGGGTGGACCTTCGACCACTTCTATCCCATCTTTTCCGACCCAGCCGGTCCCTGCCTGGAAGGCTGGACTACCCTGACCGCCCTGGCCCAGGCCACCCGCCGGCTGCGGGTAGGGGTGCTGGTGACCGGCAACGTCTACCGGCATCCGGCGATCCTGGCCAACATGGCCGCCACCCTCGACATCATCTCCGGCGGGCGCCTGGAGCTCGGACTGGGGGCGGGGTGGAACCAGGAGGAGTGCGACGCCTATGGCATCGAGTTCCCTCCGCTCAAGGAGCGCTTCGACCGCTTCGAGGAGGCTGTCCAGGTGCTGGTCGGGCTGCTGTCCAACGAGACCACCGACTTCGCCGGGCGCCATTACCAGCTGACCGCCGCCCGCTGCGAGCCCAAGCCTGTGCAGCGGCCCCACCCACCGATCTGCATCGGCGGCGTGGGTGAGCAGCGCACCTTGCGGGCGGTTGCCCGCTGGGCCCAGCACTGGAACCTGCCCGGCGGAGGGGTGGAGCAGTTCCAGAAGCTGCGGGGCTTGCTGGCCGACCACTGCGCCGAGGTGGGTCGCGATCCCTCCGAGATCACCACCTCCACCCACCTGCGCCTGCCGGCCGACGGCCATCCCGGCCCGGTGGTGGAGGAGGCGGCCGCCTTCGCCGAGGCCGGGCTCGACCTCGGCATCGTCTACCTGCCCCCGCCCCACACCCCGGCCGTCCTCGAGCCGCTGGCCAAGGCCCTGTCCGAACTGGCCTCGGGGTGAGTGCTGCTTCAAAACAAAAAGAGACGACACTGGAATGTTTCCGGTGTCGTCTCTGAGGTCAAGCGTCAGGCGCGGACCTCGCCAACGTGGCGATCAGCGTCGAGCACCACCGGCGCTGCCGTAGGCGCCCTCCTTGACGACAGCTGTGCCAATGCGTCCGGGATCGCCTGATCGACGGACATCTCCCGACCCCGGGCCCACTCGACGGCGAAGGCGTCAGGCCCAAGGGCTTGGGACACTTCAGCCCGGCACCGCTCGATCTGGTCCCGCACGGCACGGACGCCGGGCGACCCACCCGACGCCCCGGCGAGTGCCCGGCAGGTCCCGAGGTGTCGGGCCGCCTGGCGGGGATCGGTAGCTGCCTGCACGAGGGCGGCGAGCTCGAGCGCGTCGGCCACCCAGGCATGGCCGCCGACGTCCCGGAGCAGGCTCAGCGATTCGAGCAGCACCTCCTCGGCACGGTCCATTCGGCCGAGGACGACGGCCACCTCCCCAGCCCGGACGAGCGCCATCACCACGAAGAGGCGCAGGCCCAGGCCCCGCGCCACCTCGATGGCCTCGTCGGCCAGCGTCTCAGCCCGCCTGGCATCGTCGGCCAGGGCGACAACCGGGCCCAGCGCCGCCAGGGAGTGGGCGATGAGATCCTCGCTTCCTGACGATCGGCTGAGCTCCACCGCCCGCTCGAACTCGACGCCAGCCCGCTGGTGGTCGCCCTTCGCCAGCGCCAGCCACCCGAGGTCGAACCGGCACGCCCAGGCCCCGGCGACGCAGTCCTCGGCGTCGAAGCGGCGGCGGGCCTCCTCCAGGAGCTCCTCGGCGGCGTCGAACTCGCCTCGCCAGTACTTGAGCACCCCGAACACCTGGCTGGCCATGCCTCCGCCGGTGACGTCGCCGATCGCCTCGGCGAGGGCCCGGGCTTCCTCGAGGAGGGCCACCGCCCGGTCGGCCTCGCCCCGGGGGAGGATCAGGAATGCCAGGCAGACGAGCCCACGGACCCGGGTCGGGGTCGGGGGCTCGGCGGCCTCGTCCAGGCCCCATTCGAGCCAGTTCCGCCCTTCGAAGACTCCCTCCAGGAACCAGTAGTAGGACAGCGCCACGGCCAGCCGGAGGCAGGGATCCGGCTCGCCCACCGCCCGGGACCACTCCAGAGCAGTCCAGAAGTTGTCGTGGTCGGCCCGCACTCGGGGGAGCCAGCGGCGAGCGTCCCACCAGAAGGACAGGTCCGCCAATGCGGTGTCGGCCAGGGCCAGGAAGAAGTGCCGGTGGCGCTGGCGGGTGGCCTCCCCCTCGCCCGCCGCGCCCAGGCGCTCAGCGGCGTACTGGCGCACTGTCTCGAGCAGGCGGTAGCGCACTTCGTTTCCTCGATTCTCGACCACGACCAGGGATTTGTCGACGAGGTGCCCGAGGATGTCCAACACCTCTCCGGCCGGGACGGCTCCAGCAGCGGACCCCACCGCCTCGGCCGCGTCGAGGGTGAAGCTGCCGGGGAAGGCCGACAGGCGCCGCAGCACGGCCCGCTCCGCCTCGGAGAGCAGCTGATAGCTCCAGTCCATGGCCGCCAGCAGCGTCTGGTGGCGGGGCAGCGCAGTCCGGGCTCCTCCGGTGAGGAGCCGGAAGCGGTCGTCCAGGCGCTCGGCCACCTGGTTGGGGCTGAGGAGGCGGAGCCGGGCGGCGGCCAGCTCGAGGGCCAGCGGGATCCCGTCGAGGCGCCGGCAGATCTGGCCGACGGCCGGCGCGTTGGCGGGCGTGAGGGCGAAGACAGGGTCGGCCGCCCGGGCCCGCTGGCAGAAGAGGGCGACGCCGTCGGTCGCCGCGAGGGCCTCCGGGGTGGAGGCCTCGGGTGGGGGAAGGGAGAGTGACGGCACCCGCCAGGTCATCTCTCCGGGAATCCCCAGCGGCTCCCGGCCGGTAGCCAGCACGACCACGCTCGGGCAACGGGCGAGGACGGTCTCGGCCAGGGCCGCCACCGCCCCCACGAGGTGCTCGCAGTTGTCGAGGAGCAGGAGCAGGTGACGGGCCTCCAGGTACCGGCCCAGTCGGTCCACCAGCGCGGTGAGCGTCTCGATGCCTTCCACCGCCATATCGAGGGCGGCGGCAACCTGGCGGGGAACCAGAGCGGCGTCGGCGAGCGGTGCGAACTCGACGAGAAAGACGCCATCGGGGAAGTCGGGAAGAGCCTGGGCGGCCAGCTGGATGGCGAGACGGGTCTTGCCCGCTCCGCCCACGCCGGTCAGGGTCACGAGCCGGGAGGAGCCGAGGAGGTGTCCCAACTCCTCGAGTTCAGCCCGGCGGCCGACGAACGGGCTGAGCGCCACGGGGAGGTTATGGCGGTGGGTGTCGAGGGAACGAAGCGGCGGAAAGTGGGCGGGGAGCTCGGGGTGGTCGACCTGGAAGATGTGCTCGGGACGGTCGAGGTCGGCCAGGCGGTGCTCACCCAGATCGCGAAGGCCGACGCCGGCAGGGAGATCGTCCAGCGCCAGCTCCCTGGTGGTGAGTGACAGCAGGGTCTGGCCCCCGTGGGCGAGGGCCAGGAGACGGGCGGCTCGGTTGAGGGTGGGACCGAAGTAGTCGCCGTCCCGGGTTTCCGCCGGGCCAGTATGGAGCGCCATGCGGACCCGGAGGGGACCTTCCGGTCCCCACGGCTCGGCCGACATGGCCAGTTGCCCGGCCACCGCGGCGGAGAGACCAGCCGAGGCGGCGGGGAAGATGGCACAGCAGCCGT
>Ga0299907_10002765_pt1 | contig 11002 bp, 9 predicted proteins | sample RVTome_16_FD_198680 | JGI IMG/M metagenome (GOLD analysis project Ga0299907, IMG submission 198680) | Soil microbial communities from uranium-contaminated site in the Upper Colorado River Basin, Wyoming, United States - RVT152D67 (version 2) ...
TGGCCCATCCCGTGTTGCGCAGCACCCTGTGGTCCGACGGGGGGAGGAGCATCTACGACCCCTTCATCGGCTACGACAGCCAGGTGGTCCATCCCTCCGGCCCGTCGGCCACCCACTGGCTGGGGACCGACTCCCTGGGGAGAGACGTTGCCTCGATGTTCACCTACTCTGCCCGGTTCAGCGTCGCCGTCGCTCTCTCCGCCGGGTTGGCCACAATGATCGTGTCACTCATCTTCGGCTCAGTGGCCGCCTACCGGCGGGGATGGGTGGATGGGCTGATCACCCATGTCAGCGATGCCATGGTGCTCCTCCCCGCGCTTCTAGTCGTGTATGTGATCGGGGTCGGTCAGGACGCCGCCGACTTCGGTGCGATCGAGGTTGGTGTCACCTTCGGTGTCCTCTACGGGCTGGGACCTGCGACCGCCACGGTGAGGGCCGCGGCCCTGGGGGTGATAGCGAGGCCGTTCATCGACGCCTCGAGGCTCGCCGGCGCCGGGATGCGCTGGACCGTCATCCGTCACCTCATGCCGCATCTGGTGCCTCACGCCGCGGTCCAGGCGATGATCGGGGTCACCGGGGCGGTCGTCGCCGAGGCCTTTCTCGCCTTCCGGAGCGGAGTCGGCTCTCAGGTCGGCTTCGGCTATCTGGTGTTCGAGGGGCTCACCTGGGGCGAGCAGTTCTCTGGTGTGTTGGATCGGCCCTGGTGGGTGATGACCACCGGCGCCGCCGGCATCACCCTGCTGGCAGGTGCCTTCTACTTGATGGGTGTCGGTCTGCGTGAGGTCTTCGACCCGTACGAGCTGGACCGATGAGGATCAAGGGTCGAAGAAGTAGATCTTCTCGAATGTGACGGTTCCACTGATCGGCACCGATCCCATGCCGGCGACCCCGATCGGATCGCAGCTGAATGTGAGCTGCTCGATGGACGCCTGCGGGTTGATCTGGACCAGGAGCTCGGTCTCGACATCGCAAGCACCGGGAGAGACCTCGGCATTGGCCCCGCCCAGATTGATGCCTTGCAGTGTCAGCCGATCCGACTCGCCGTCATAGCCGAAGAACACCGACCGGTGGCGGAGGTCCGGCCCGTTGACCACCTCGAGGAAGAGACCGATCTGACCTTCCTGGAACACCGCACCCCCCTCGCCACCGGGACCGATGAAGAGCACCGGGCTGGAGTCCTGGTCCGATGCGATCTCCCAGGTCTCGTCGCCGACCATGATGGTGCCGCCGGTCTCCGGCAGGTCGAGATCGAGGACCAGGTCGGCAGGCGCCGCCACGTAGCCGGTCATGGCGATGGTGCCGTTGCCTCTCACGTCCTCGAGGGCGGGGCAGTCGATGATGGCGACGGCCAGCCCGATCTCCTGGTTGTGCTGCCCCGGGGTGAAGGTGCAGTCCTCGGGGTCGGGGAAGAACTGGAGCCCGTCATAGGACATCTGGCTGATGGACGGCGGATTGGAGTCGAAGAAGATACGAGCCTGATCGTTGCCTAGGCCATAGCTGGGGCCATCGATATTGCGCTCGAGGACGATGGTCCCCTCCCGGGCGCCGGTGACGGTGAGCTCGCCCCCGACCAGGGTAGGCATGAACTCCCCGAGGTCCTCACCCGCGGCGGGTGCCTCGGCCTCGGCGTCGACGTCGGGCAGCGTGATCCGGGCGAGCCCGACTGTGGCGAGGACGATTGCGGCCGACACTCCGGTCAGCAGTGCGATCGGCCTCCACATCCAGGTCTCCAGTCCTCGGCGGATGTGACGTTAGGGCCTGGTCCGGGCAATCGCCCGGGGCGGATCGGGAGGGATCGGGTCTCTCATGCCAGGGATTGGGCGCCCTCAGACATACGATGATCGGCAACAGTGATGTCCAACCGGGCAACAGCTCTCATATGTGCGCTGGGTCTGATCGTCGTCGCCTGCTCCGGCGAGGGTGGGGACACCACCACGACCCAGGCGCGAGCCGCGACCACTTCCACCACGGTGGTGACCGATCCTGCGGTGATCGGCCCGGTGTTCCGGGTCGGTCTAACCACCGCGATCACGACCCTCAACTGGTGGGCGGCGATGGGTGGCTCGGGCACGCCGGAGGACCAGGCGGTGCTGTCGTCGACCAAGAGCTCGCTCTTCACCCTCACCCGGCCCGGCTTTCTGATGGTCCCGGCCGTGGCGGCTACCCGTGAGCCGGTGCCTGCAGTGCAGAGCGGATCCGTCTGGGTCGTCGAGCAGCCGATCAGAGCGGGGCTGACCTGGTCTGACGGCGAGCCTGTGAGTGCGCTGGATCTCGTCTTCTATTTCGAGGTGGTGCGAGAGTTCGGCCTGGGCGCTAGCCACGGCGTCTACTTCCCGGCATCGGTCGCCCGGGTCTCGGCTCCCGACGAGCACACGGTCCGAGTGGAGTTCAGCTCGCCGCCTTCCCTGACCGACTGGCAGACCGGAGTTGCGATGGCGCCTCTGGTGCCTGAGCACTTCTGGGAAGGGCATGTCACCGCGGCGCGGGAGGCTGTGGCAGCAGCCCGCACCGCGAACACCGACGATGTGGCGATCGCCGCCCTGGTCGAGAGATCCCTGGCCGACGATGACCCTGCCAACGACCTGGCGCCAGCAGAGGTGGCTCCGGAGGAAATCGAGTCATATCGGGCCTCAGTGGCGACCCGGGCCGGTCGTGAGGCCTTGTACGGTGTCGAGTCGCCCCAGGAGCCCTCGCTCGGGCCCCAGGTGTTCGAAGAGTGGGTTCCGGGGGAGATGGCGGTGACCCGATCCAACCCTGGTTATCACGGCAAGGGGACGGAATACACGTTCTATTCCGACGGCTCGATGCGCATCGCCAACCCGGAGGGGGACGATGTCGTGTATGGCGGCAATGCATCCGGCTCCGTGGAGGCCCACTACGTCGAGGGGCCGTTCGTGTCCCGGATCGAGTGGCATGAGCACGCCGGCGAGGCCGAGGCCTACGAGGCGCTCAATGCGGGCCGGGTCGACTACGTGTACGACCTCGACGGGATGAGTCTCACCATGTACCGGGATACGGCGACCACTACTGACTTGGTCTTGTCGGTGAGCCCTGCCGAGGGTTTTCGGTTCCTCGCGTTCAACCTGCGCAAGCCACCGATGTCCGATCCGGTGTTCCGTCGCGCGGTGGCCACCCTCATCAACAAGGAGCAGGTATCGACCTCGCTGTTCGCAGGCACGCTGTTCCCTGCCTACACCGTCGTCCATCCTGCACTGGAGACCTTCTACAACGCAGAGGTGAGTCGTCCGGGATGGTCCGAGGGAGCGCCGATGGGGGATGGGCAGCGCTACGAGGCGGCAATGGGTCTGCTGCGTGACGCCGGGTACACGTGGGACCGGGAGCCCCAGGTGAGATTCGACGCCGACGGCGTGTTCCTCGATGTCGCCCCGGGCGAGGGTCTGGCGATGCCGAACGGCGTGAACATCCCCGACCTCACCATCCTGGCGGCGCCCGCTGTCGGAGACGATCCGCTGCGGGCGACCTTCGCGCTGTGGGTGGAGCAGTGGATGAGGGATCTCGGCGTTGAGGTGCGCACGGAGCCCACCGACTTCGACTCGATCATCGGGGCCGTGGTCAGCCCGGCCTCGGCCGACGCTGCCCTGGACTGGGATCTCCACGTGCTGGGATGGGGGCGACCCAACTTGGCTCTGCCCGGGCTGACTCTCGTGGCGTTGTTCCACTCACGCAACGGGATTGAGGTAGGAGGACTCAATACGACCGGCTACGAGAGCTCCGAATTCGACGCGGCTGCGGACTCCTTCCTCGCCTCACGTGACATCACCGAGGCGGCAGCTTGGACCCGGGAGATGGAGCGGATCATCGCCGAGGACCTTCCCTACGTCACGCTCTACCGCCCACCTGTCATCGAGGCCTTTGCCGCCAACGTGGTCTTTCCGGTTTCGGTGGTGATGGGCGGGCACGCCTCCATTCCCAGCGCCTGGCCGGCGTCCGTCCGCCTGGTCGAGTAGCCGTTGACCCGGCTGGCTGTCTCGATTTTGGCCGCGGCCCTGTTGGCGACCGGGTGCTCCTCCGATACAGGGGGCCCGGAGCCACCACGGCCGGCCCCAAGCACCATCCCCACCGCGCCCACGACCACGCTGGCGACAACCACCACCACGGAGCCTCCTCCTTCAGCCGACGAGGTCTGCCCGGCCACCGCGTGCCTCGTCTATCACATCGCCGAGAGAGCCGCCTGGTCCGATGGCTCGGCGGTGACGAGTGACGACTTCATCGCCACCATCGCGGCTTCCCTCGACCCGTTGCGGGGTGGGCCCTCGCCTGGCTACGGCCAGATCTCTCACGTCGAGGTCATCGATGACAAGACGTTCCGCCTCGATTTCGACCAGCCGCACGGCGCGTGGCAAAGCCTGTTCGACCGCCTCCAGCCTGCTACCGGGGCCGCGACGATCGAGGACGTGGCATCGACTGGCGCCTTCCGCTTTGTGGAATGGGTCCCCGGCGACCGGATCGTCTTGGAGCGGATGCCGGGATGGTGGTCGAGCGTCGACCCGGTCTCGGGAGTGCCGGCAGGTGACGTCACCGAGATCCGGTTCGTGTTTATCGAGGACCACCAGGACATGCTGACCGCACTGGAACGCGGGGAGGTCGACGTGATCACCACACGTCCCGACGAAGAGACGATCGGCCGTCTCGAGGACGAGGAAGACATCAGGTTCACCATCGCCCCCGGCCCGTTCTGGGAGCACATCGACTTCCACCACGAGGACAGCCTGCTCGCCCAACGCTGGCTGCGGGAGGCGATCTCGCTGGCCATCGATCGCGAGAAGATCCTCGACCGGACCATCCGGCTGATCGACCCCGGGTCGAGTCGCCTCGACAACACGCTCTGGATGACCAACGCCGCATGGTATGAGGCTCACATGACCGCTAGCCACGACCCCGTGGCTGCGGAGCAGATCCTGGTCGATAACTCGTGTGTCCTCGATGACGACGATGTCTACCGCTGTGGGGATCGACGACTCGAGTTCGTCTGGGCAACGACCAGCGACGATCCGGCCCGCCGGGAGATCTTCGAGTCGGTCTCCGAGGACCTGGCCGCGGTGGGCATCGACCTGGCAGGCGCCTTTCGCACTCCGTCGGCGTTCGTCGCCCCCGAGTTCCTCTTCGGCTCCAGCGATGTGTGGCAGATCATCAACTTCTCATGGCGGGCGCGGTCCGATCCCCATTTCGCGGAGACGACCTACGTCTGCGAAGGCGAGCTCAACGTGAATAGGTACTGCAACCCCGAGCTGGAGTCCCTGATGCGAGCGACCGAGACCATCACAGACCCCGAGGGGCGGGCGGCGGCGATCAACGAGGTGGACCGGCTCTACCTGGGCGATCTCGCCGTCATCCCGCTCTATCAGAAGCCCACCATGATGGCCTGGTCGGCCGATGTCACCGGGCCGAGCCCCAACTTCACGTACTCGACAGACCTCTGGAACGTTGCCGCCTGGTCGGGCAAGTCCTCGCTGGTCGTCGCCCTCCCGGTCGAGCCCATTTCCCTCACGCCCCACACCAGGGGCGACGACAGTGCCGAGATCATCCTGTCCACGATGCTCTACGGTGCCTTCGGAATGACGCCGACGCAGCAGTTCGTCCCCGTGCTGGTGGAGTCCGTTGTCGTCCTGGAAGGAGACGGCTGATGTCGGGCCCGTTGTCGGGGCTGGTGGTGGTCGAATTGGCCGGCCTCGGCCCGGCTCCGTTCTGCGGCATGATGCTGGCCGACGTCGGTGCCGACGTGATCAGGATCGATCGAACCCGGCCCGAATCGCCACTCACATCTGATAGTCATGACCTCACCAACCGAGGCAAGCGCACGGTGGCGGTCGACCTCAAGAGTGAGGACGGTGTCGAGGTGGTCCTGCGATGTGTGGAGAGGTCGGAGGCCTTGATCGAGGGCTTCCGGCCCGGTGTGGCCGAGCGGCTGGGAGTCGGCCCCGCCGAGTGCCTGGCGCGCAATCCAGCCCTCGTCTTCGGGCGGATGACTGGTTGGGGACAACACGGCCCCCTGTCGGAGATGGCGGGTCACGACATCGACTACATCGCCCTCTCCGGAGCTCTGCACGCGATAGGCCCCTCCGATCGCCCGATACCGCCGCTCAACCTGGTCGGTGACTTCGGAGGCGGCGGGGTGATGCTGGCCTTTGGCCTGCTCGCGGGGGTCCTCCATGCCCGGGAGACAGGGGAGGGCCAGGTAGTGGATGCCGCCATGGTCGATGGGTCGGCCCTGCTGACCACACCCCACCACGGGTATGTGGCCGACGGGTGGTGGGTGCCGAGGCGCGAGTCGAATCTCCTCGACGGGGCCGCCCCGTTCTACACCACCTACCAGACGGCCGACGGGGAGCACGTGGCGGTGGGCGCGCTCGAGCCGCAGTTCTTCGCCGCCCTGCTCGCAGGTCTCGAAATCGACCCGGCGGAGTTCGCGTCCCAGAACGCCCGTGAGCAATGGCCGGCGATGCGGGCCCGGTTCGCCGGGCTGTTCAGCCGGCGCACCCGCGACGAATGGGCTGAGCACTTCGCCGGCACCGACGCCTGCGTGGCGCCGGTGATGTCACTGACCGATGCCCCGGCCCATCCCCACAACCGGGCTAGGTCCACGTTCGTCGAGATCGACGGGGTGATCCAGCCCGGGCCGGCCCCTCGGTTCGGCTCCACCACAGCGGAGATCAGGCACGGGCCGTCGCGGTCGGGCGCCGACACCGATGAGGTACTGGCCTGGCTCGGGTTTAGCCCGACCGACATCGGTAAGCTCCGTGACTCCGGAGCCGTTGCCTGATCGAGTGGAGGAGAAGTGACCGACCAATCGGTGCTCGTCGAGCGAGCCGAGATCGATGCAGTCGTCGAGGGGAAGACGATCATCGACTATCTGAACCGCAATGCGTCCGAGTATGCCGACCAGCCTGCCATCCATTGGAAGGACGGCGATTGGCAGCACCTGACCTGGAGTGAGTATCACCGGCGTATCCACGAGGCGGCCGCCGGTCTCATGTCCCTCGGTGTCGGTGACGACGAATTCGTGGCGGTGATGGCCGGGAACCGCCCAGAGCACGTGATCGCCGATTACGCCGTGGTGCATGCCGGCGCCACCCCGGTGACCATCTACTCGACGTTGGCCGCCAGCCAGATCCAGTACATCGCCGACAACTGCAAGGCAACGGTGGCAATCCTGGAGGATCTGGAGTTCATGAAGCGGTGGGAGGAGATCAAGGCCGACCTCCCCAATCTGCGCCACATCGTCCTGATGTCGGGTGCCGAGAACTACGACACCATCGACTGGGTCCTGTCCTGGGACGACCTCATGGCAAGGGGGCGAAAGCGGCTCACCGAGGATCCGGAGGCGGTAGAGCGGTCGGCAACGGCAGTCGATCCTGACACCCTCGCCACCCTCATCTACACCTCCGGCACCACCGGCACCCCCAAGGGCGTCATGATCAGCCAACGCAACGTGGTGTGGACCCTGGAGTGCCTGCGAAGGGCGGCAAGCCTCGAGATGGGGGCCCGGATGGTGTCGTACCTTCCGTTGGCCCACATCGCCGAACGGCTCGCCACCCACTATTTGGGGACGTATCTCGCCGGACAGGTTTGGTACTGCCCCAACCTGAGTGGCGTGCTCGAGTACATCCAGGCCGCCAAGCCGACTCTCTTCGTGGGAGTGCCCAGGGTCTATGAGAAGTTCCACACCAGGCTGATGGCCCGGTTCGCGGAGGCCGAGGGCATCAAGGGGATGCTGCTCAGGAGGGCGCTCGATCTGAACGCCAAGCGAGTCGAGGCCGAGGCCCAGGGCAAGCAGGGGCCCGCCCTGGCCGGGCTCCTCGACAAGATCGTCCTCTCCAAGGTGCGCGCGGGGCTCGGCATGGAGAACGTCGAGATCGCCATCACCGCAGCGGCGCCGATCAACCCGGAGCTGGTCAAGTTCTTCCTCATGATCGGGATTCCGCTGTTCGAGCTGTACGGGATGTCCGAGACCACCGGCCCGGCGACGACCAACGTTCCCGGCGCCTACAAGGTGGGTTCGGTGGGCAAGCCCCTCCCCGGGGTGGAGCTGGCGCTGGCCGACGACGGTGAGCTCCTGATGCGGGGTGGTGTGATCACCGAGGGCTACTACAAGCTCGATCAGGAGACCAGGGAGTCCTTCGACGCCAATGGCTGGCTTCACTCCGGCGACCTCGCCCGCATCGACGAAGACGGGTACGTGTGGATCGTTGGACGCAAGAAGGAGATCATCATCACGGCCGCGGGGAAGAACATCGCCCCCGCCAAGATGGAGACTTTGCTGGGAAATCACCCGCTCATATCGAAGGCGGCGATGATCGGGGACCAACGAAAGTTCCTGAGCATGATCATCGCGCTCGACGGGGAAGAGGCGCCGGCGTGGGCCGAGGCCAACGGCATCGCCTATGTCGACCTGGCCACATTCTCGACGCTTCCCGAGGTCCATGAGGAGGTTTCCCGCGCAGTTGCCGAGGCCAACGAATCGGTTGCCCGGGTCGAGCAGATCAAGAAGTGGATAATCGTCCCCGACGATTGGACGCCCGACTCCGGCGAGGTGACTCCATCGCTCAAGCTGAAGCGGAGAGTCGTCATGGACAAGTACGCCGACCAGATCGAGTCGATGTACGTCGGGGTCTGACCCCGCAGATGAATCAGAGCATCATCGAGCCCGACCACGAGATCTTCCGGGAGACCGTCCGGGAGTCCATGTCCCGGTAACGGGCCACTAAGGGGACACCATGAGCGAGCCAATCACATTCGACGGGCGGGTGGCCATCGTCACTGGAGCGGGGGGTGGGCTGGGCAGGACGTATGCCCTGGAGCTGGCGAGACGGGGTGCCCGGGTCGTGGTCAACGACCTCGGTGGAGCGGTCGATGGCACCGGGGCGTCCCGCCAGGCGGCCGACCTGGTCGTCGACGAGATCACCGAGGCAGGCGGCGAGGCCGTCGCCAACTACGACTCGGTCTCGACCGAGCAGGGCGGGACGGCCATAGTCCAAGCGGCCGTTGCTGCGTTCGGGACGGTCGAGATCGTGGTGAACAACGCGGGGATCCTCAGGGACAAGTCGTTCGCCAAGATGAGCATGGAAGAGGTCGAGGCGGTCCTCGACGTGCACCTGAGAGGGGGCTTCCACGTGTCCCAGCCCGCCTTCACGGTGATGAGGGACAACAACTACGGCAGGTTCGTCTTCACCTCCTCGGCTTCGGGCCTCTTCGGCAACTTCGGGCAGGCCAACTACGGGGCGGCGAAGGCTGGCCTGGTCGGTCTCTCCAACGTCATCGCGATCGAGGGGGAGAAGTACAACATCAAGTCCAACGCCATCGCCCCGATCGCCAAGACCAGGATGACCGAGGACCTCCTCGGGCCTTTCGCCGATATGGTGGCACCAGAGCAGGTCACCTCGATGGTCGTCTACCTCTGTTCGGAGGCGAACGAGCACACCCATGAGATCTTCACCGTCGGCGGGGGTCGCTATGGACGGGTGTTCGTCGCCACCAACAAGGGCTGGTTCGCCGGGCCTGGCGCCGAGCCATCGGCCGAGGAGGTTGCCGACCACATCGACGAGATCCGCGACATCTCCGATCACATCGTCCCGCTCAGCAGCAACGACGAGATCGACATGCTGGGCCAGATGCTGGCCGGCTGAGTCGTGCCGATCGACGTTGGCAAGGCGGTCGGCTCAGAGCTGCCCGGCCCTGATTTCAGTTGGTCGGAAGACGACATCATCCTGTACAACCTCGGGGTGGGTGCCGGCAACCCTTCAACCAACCCTTTCGAGCTGAAGTACACCTATGAGGCCGAGCTGTGCGCGGTCCCGACCTTCGGCACCATCCCTCCTTTCGACATCATGATGGGCATCGGGATGGCCGATGGCCTCGACATCGACCTGACCCAGGTCCTCCATGGCGACCAGACCATGACCGTGCATGCACCGATCCCGACATCCGGAACGGTGAGCCAGAGCGCTCGCATCGTCTCGATCTTCGACAAAGGGAAGGGCGCCTTGATCGTGATGGAGGCGGTGTCGGTCCTCGAGACGACCGGCGAGACTCTCTTCACCAACAGGACCGGGCTCTTCGTGAGGGGTGAGGGTGGGTTCGGCGGCGAATCAGGGCCCTCCGGCTCCGACCCGATCCCCGAACGGCAGCCCGATCATCTGGCGACTTCGGAGACGCTGCCCCAGCAGGCCCTGCTCTATCGTCTCGCGTCCGGCGACAAGAACCCGTTGCACGCCGACCCCGAGTTCGCAGCTCTGGCCGGGTTCGAGCGGCCGATCCTTCACGGGCTGTGCACCTATGGAATCGTGTGCAAGGCGGTCGTCGAGGCGGCACTGGGCGGTAAACCGGACCGGGTTCGGCGGTATCACGCCCGCTTCACCGGGCACGTCTACCCGGGGGAGACCCTGGTCACGCGGATCTGGGTCGAGGGCGACGGTTTGCTCGTCGCTACCGAGACCCTGGAGAGACGGACCAAGGTCCTGGTGGGGAAGGTGGGCTATAAGCCGGCAGGCTCGGTCACCACGGCCGTGCCCGACACCGAGACCATGAGCATGCTCCCGTTCGGTCCGACGGTCTCGTAGTCGAGATCGACACCCACCACGGCGTTGGCTCCCAGGCCAGCCGCCTTCGCTTCGATCTCGGCCATTGCCATCCCCTTCGCCTTGGCCAGCTCCCGCTCATAGGAGGCCGACCGGCCACCCACGATGTCTCTGATGCCGGCGAACATGTCCTTGAACACGTTGGCCCCGAGGATGGCGTCACCGCTGACCACGCCTTTGTACTCCGTGATGCGTTGACCTTCGATCTGGGGGGTCGTTGAGATGATCATGGGAACGATCGTAGGCGTCAGGCGCGGATCTCGACCCTGGTCCCTATGGGCACCATCGAGTGGAGGGCGGTGATCATCTCGTTGGGGAGGCGGACACACCCCAGTGAGATGTTCCCCCCGATCGAGCCAGGATTGTTGGTCCCATGGATCCCGATTATCCCGTCGCCGCCATTGAAC
>Ga0299907_10002766_pt1 | contig 11001 bp, 8 predicted proteins | sample RVTome_16_FD_198680 | JGI IMG/M metagenome (GOLD analysis project Ga0299907, IMG submission 198680) | Soil microbial communities from uranium-contaminated site in the Upper Colorado River Basin, Wyoming, United States - RVT152D67 (version 2) ...
TCTCGAGCACGCGCACGCCGCGCTCTGGCCCGTCCGCGATCTCGACCACCTCGATGCCGGCCACCTGCTGGAACGCGCCGGTGCGCTCCTCGAGCTGAAGCTGCGAGAGCTCCCGTCCGAACAGCTCGACCATCGCCGGCTCCTTCGCGCGCGCTGCCGCGCTCTGCTAGCGTGCTCCCTGGCAGCCTTATAGTTCACACTGCCCATGCGCGTGGTGGCATGCTAGACTTGATGGTTGCCCGATAAAATATACTCGGGAGGAATTATGCCCTTGGAGATTATCGGTCCAGGCTTTGGTCGCACGGGGACGAACTCCCTGAAAGTCGCGCTCGAGCATCTGGGTTTCGGGCCTTGCCATCACATGTTCGAGGTCCGCGACAATCCCGAGCGTCTCCCGGATTGGGAGGCGGCGGCGCGAGGCGAGGCGGTCGACTGGGACAAGGTCTTCCGCGGTTACAGGTCACAGGTGGACTGGCCCGGGGCGAGATACTGGCGAGAGCTCGCGCAGCATTTTCCCGACGCCAAGGTGATCTTGTCGGTGCGCGATCCGGACGCCTGGTTCGACAGCGTCCAGGCGACGATCGCGCCATTCATCTCGGCGCGCGGAACGCATCCTTCGCCCCATGTGAACGCGATCGCCGAGATGGCGAACCAGGCGATCGTCGCCCAGGTCTTCGGCAACCGGATGTCGGAGCGAGAGCACGCCACTCGGGTCTTCAGGGAGCACATCGCCGAGGTGAAATCCGAAATCCCCGCCCATCGCCTTCTCACTTTCGATTTGCGCGACGGCTGGGAACCACTGTGCGACTTCCTCGAGGTCGAGGTGCCTGGCATTCCATTTCCCAGGACCAATTCGTCGAAGGAGTTCGTCGATGAGGAGTGGAAGCAGGGGCAGGCCCCAGCCACCCCAACCTGAAAAACGGGTGTGGTGATCGCTGCTGCGGTCCGCGCTGCACGGGCGTGCAGCCCCACCGGACGCTGACCAGGCCGTTGCTCCCGCTCCGGGGTATCGGGTGCACCACGGGTCGCGTTATCCGCGGGGTCGAGCCCGGCAAGCTCCCCTTTCGGCTCGTTTGCCTGCCCTGATGGCCTCGCGGCGCCCAGCGCCGAACTCTCTCAGGGGACATGGGCATCGCGGCCCTATATAGAAGCTCGCCAGGGAACGGGAGAAAGGACCGAACCCTTGGGCCTCTACCAGCGGCACCTGCTGCCGCGGCTGATTCACCTCGGCATGCGCCAGAAGCAGCTCGTGCCGCTGCGCGAGCGGATGGTCGGGCTGGCGCGCGGCCGCGTGCTGGAGGTCGGCCTCGGCTCGGGCCTCAACCTGCCGTTCTACGGCCGGGAGGTCGAGGAGCTCGTGGGCATCGACCCGTCGCGCGAGCTCCTGACCTTGGCAAGAAAGCACACCTCCTGGGTGCATTTCCCGGTCGAGCTGATGGAGTGCGGCGCCGAGCGCCTGCCGCTCGAGGACGGCTCGGTCGACAGCGTGGTCATGACCTGGACGCTCTGCAGCATCGGCGATCCCGGCCGGGCGCTCGCGGAGATCCGGCGCGTGCTGCGCCCGGGCGGCGCCCTGATCTTCGTCGAGCACGGCCGGGCCCCGGAGGCGAATGTGCGCCGCTGGCAGGGCCGCATCACGCCCATCTGGCGCAAGGTCGCGGGCGGCTGCCATCTCGACCGGCCGGTGGACCGGCTGATCGAGGCCTCCGGGCTGCGCCTGATCGACCTGGAGACCGGCTACATGGTGAAGGGCCCGCAAACCTTCACCTTCCATTATCGCGGCCAGGCCATCGCGTGAGGCGGCGGGCATCTATTCTGCAATCTGCTGGGGCGAAAACGCGTTTGCGAGCGGGGGTCATCGTTCTACCATGGAATGACCCTAAAGAAGCGCGGAGCCGGCGATGCCGCATCCGTGCCCGCTCAACCAAGGAGGCAAGATGAAAACGATCGACAAGACCTACGAACCCGTCGTGATCGAGGATGGCGACGACATCGGCTCCAACCGCTCCAGCAACCGGCCCCTGCTGGAGATCGTCGAGGGGCGGATGAGCCGCCGCACGGCGCTGAAGGCCTTCGTCACCACGGCGGCGGCCGGTGCGTTCGGCCACAGCCTGACGAGCCGGTTCGCCCTCGCGGCGGGCGGCGATCCCTCGACCCTGACCTTTACGCCGCTGGAGCAGGTGATCACCCAGAACCATGCGGTCGCGCCGGGCTACAGCGCCGATGTCCTGATCCGCTGGGGCGACCCGGTGCTGGCCGGAGCGCCGGAGTTCGACGCCGCGAACCAGAGCGCGGACGCGCAGGCCAAGCAGTTCGGCTACAACTGCGACTATCTGGCGTACTTCCCGCTGCCCCGAGGCTCCGACAACTCCGAGCACGGGCTGCTGCACGCCAATCACGAGTACACCTCGCAGGAGCTGATGTTCGGCGGCTGGACCAAGCTCGAGGCGGGCGAAGCGGCCCGACAGGCGGCCGCATGGGCGGCCCGCCAGGCCGCGCTGGAAGCCGGCCAGGATGAGGCGGCAGCCGAGCAGGCGGCCCAGGCCGCCGCCGACGAGGCCGACGCCGGAGACGCGATCGCGAAGGCGAGCCTCGCCGCCCAGACGCCCGAGCAGTCCCGGATCGAGATGTTGGCCCACAACGGCTCGGTGATCGAGGTCAGGAAGGAGAACGGCGCCTGGACGGTAGTGCCGGACAGCCAGTATGTGCGCCGCATCACCCTCGACACCGAGATGCGCGTCGCCGGTCCGGCGGCCGGCCACGACCGGATGAAGACCAATGCCGATCCTTCCGGCACCAAGGTCTTCGGCACCATCAACAACTGCGCCGGCGGCAAGACGCCCTGGGGCACGGTGCTGATGGCGGAGGAGAACTTCCACGGCTATTTCGGCGGCGAGCTCCCAGCCGAGTCCGCCGAAGCGCGCAACCATGAGCGCTACGGGGTCCCGGGCGCGTCCTATGCCTGGTGGCGTAGCCAGGACCGTTTCGATATCGGCAAGGAGCCGAACGAGCCCAACCGCTACGGCTGGATGGTGGAGTACGACCCCTACGATCCCGACTCGCTGCCGGCGAAGCGCACCGCGCTCGGCCGCTTCAAGCACGAGGGGGCCACCAGCATCGTCAACAAGGACGGCCGCGTGGTGCTCTACTCGGGCGACGACGAGCGCTTCGATTACCTGTACCGCTTCGTCACCGAGGGAACGTTCGATCCGGACAATCTGGAGGCGAACCGGGATCTGCTCGACCACGGTACGCTGTCGGTCGCCAGGTTCGACGAGAGCAAGGTCACCTGGCTCCCCCTGGTCTACGGCCAGGGTCCGCTCACCGAGGAGAACGACTTCCACGGCCAGGCGGACGTGCTGATCGAGACCCGGCGCGCCGCCGACCTTCTGGGCGCCACGCCCATGGACCGGCCGGAGGACGTCGAGCCCAACCCGGTGAACGGCCGGGTCTACGTCATGCTGACCAACAACACGAGGCGCAAGGAGGAGCAGGTCGACGCCGTCAACCCGCGCGCCGACAACGCCCACGGCCAGGTGGCCGAGCTGATTCCACCCGGGGGTGCCGGGCCGGACGCCGACCACACGGCCGATCAGTTCGACTGGGAGTTCCTGCTGATCGCCGGCGATCCGAAAAAGGAGGGCTCGGGTGCGGTGTACCATCCGGACACCCAGGCCTGGATCTCCTCGCCGGACAACTGCGCGTTCGACAACGAGGGCCGGATCTGGATCTCCACCGATCAAGGTGGGGCGCAGGCAGGGAACAACATTCCGGACGGCATGTATGCCTGCGACATCGAGGGTGACGGCCGGGCATACGTGAAGTTCTTCTTCGCCTGTCCGATCGGCGCCGAGATGTGCGGGCCGGAGTTCACGCCCGACGGCCGGACGCTGTTCGTCGCCGTTCAGCACCCGGCCGAGGCCGGCGGCTTCGCCTCGACCTACGAGAGCCCGACAACCCGCTGGCCGGACTTCCGGGAAGGCGTGCCGCCGCGCCCCTCCCTCGTGGCGATCACCAAGGACGACGGCGGCTCGATCGGCACCTGATCCGAACTTTCGGGTTCACCTCTCATGGGGCGGCCTCGGCCGCCCCCTTTCCGTTCGGCGAAACAGCGAACGGGCCGATCGTCCGGCACGCGACGGTCGGACGTCAGGGCGGCGACGGAGCCTTCCTTTGCGGACAGCCGGGATCGAAGCCCCTGTCGTCAGACTGCTGCGGCTCGTGGTGGCGAGCCGCCGGGCGTATCGGCCCGTCGGCCGCGGCTGGCATCTGCCGGGGATGGCCGCGCGGCGATCAGATCGCGGAGAAATTTCTCCAGCATCGCATCGACCATGGTTCCGTACCCGCTGACGTCCATGACGAAGGAGTTTGCGCCACCCTGAACATGGTCGCGGAAGTAGGCGGCAAGACCCTTCTTGCGACCGATCGCAAGACCATTGATCACCATTCCCGCGGTGATCGCCCGATCGCGCGCCGGGTCCGGGCCCTCGCCGACGTTGTCCGAGCCGTTTCCGCAAACGTTGATCACCCTTCGCGCGCCGTCGAACGGAGCCGCAATGCCGAAGGTGGTGGCAAGGTCGATCGCGACCGACAGGTCGGTCCGCCGCTCCGGGCCCGAGTATGTGGTCGCCGCGAACCGATCCCGTGCGCCTGCCACTCTCAGAAGGGCGCCGACCCGCTGCGCCTCCTCTTTCGAGCCGATGAGCGTCCAGGGCACGATCACTTCCGACGCGCCGGCGCTCGACCAGGCAAATACGAGGAAACCGATCCGGCCGCGACGGCCCTGGGCGATCGTCTCCAGAAACGCCTCGCTCTCGATCGCGCCGGCCATGCCGGAGAACTGGAGCCATTGCTCGTGCCGCATGATCGAATCGGAAAGATCGAGCGCGGTCACCAGGTTGGCGTCGGTCGGGGTCAATTCGCCGGCGATCGCTGCAACCGGGCCCGCGCTGACCAGCGCCATCACGAGCACGGTACGGGAAACGATGCGCTTGATCATGCCTCGACTCCGCCGCCGGCGAGCCTGCCCTCGCGCCTGCCGTGTCCGATCTGCCCGTCAGCCGCGGATCGCGCCTGCCGAAGAGGGCCGCGCGGCGATCAGGTCCATCAGGAACTTGCGCAGCATCGCGTCGGCGAAATCGGGGTAGACGTGGGCCTCGAGGACGAAGGACGCCGGCCCGCCCTGCACCTCTGCGTGCAGGTAGCGGCCGAGCCCCTCGTCGTCGCCGAGCGCCAGCGCGTTGATGATCCGGCCCTCGGCCAGGGCGCGATCGCGCGCGCCCGCCGGTCCCTCGCCGACGTTGTCCTCGCCGTTGGCGCAGATGTTGATGACCCCCCGCCCTGCACGATATGGCGCGGCGGTCAGCAGCCCGCGCGCGAAGTCGATGGTTCCCGAGATGTCGGTTCGGAACTCGTACCAGACCAGCGCTGCCTCCACCCCCTCGGCGGGTTTGGCCGTGCTTGGCCGCTCCACGGCGGCTGCCTGACCGAGAATCCAGGCTGCCCGCTCAGCGTCGCCGGCCGTCTCGATCACCATCCAGGGCACGATGACGCGTATGTTGCGTCCGGCCGCCCAGGTGAACATCGAAAAGCCGATCCGGCCATGCCGGCCGGCCTGGACGATCTCGAGAAAATCCGGCTCGAGCACCGCTCGGGCGATGCCCTCAAACTGCAGTTGGGCGGCCTCGCGGTCGATCGAGTCGGAAACGTCGAGCGCAGTCAGAAGGTTGGCATCGGTGTCGATGCTGCCGCCGAACGCGTGTCCCCCCTGCAGCCCGAGCAGAAATACCGTGGCAATGATGAAATCTCTTCGCATGGATCCTCCTCCAGGCGCGTGGAACCGGAGAAGCCCGACGGAACCCATTGGCCGCTCGCGGCTGGCTCGAAGCTGCGCCGGCTAACGCTGCCTTAAAGTGAGTCAGTTTCGGTGCGATCGCGCCCGACAGGGTGTGAAGTGGTTCACAGGCGCGAAAAGACTCTGGCGAACTCAACCAGCGAGGTCAACCGGATTCATTCAACCCTGAGGATAAAGCTGGCGGAGCGTATGGAGAATGCGCTGGGCCGCGGAGAACGCGGTCAAGGCCAGCAAAAGATAGATCGCCGCGGGCAAGAGGCCGAACATCAGGCCGAGCGCCACCAGGACGACCCGCTCGCCGCGGGTCACGATCCCGACCTTGCATTCCAGGCCGAGGCCCTCGGCCCGCGCCCGGGTGTAGCTCACCATCAGCGAGCCGAGCAGGGCGAGCACGGTGAGCGCGGCGTCGACCGAGTGGCCGTGCCGGGCGAAGTGGTAGGCGATCGCGGCGAACACCACGCCTTCGGAGATCCGATCGGCGGTCGAATCCAGGAACGCGCCGAAGCGGCTCGCCATCTTGGCCATGCGCGCCAGCACCCCGTCGACCAGGTCCATGCTGCCGGCCAGGAGATACATCAGCCCGGCAAGCACGAGCTGGCCGCGGACGATCAGGGCGGCGGTCACCAGGTTGAGCAGAATGCCCACGAGCGAGACCTGGTTCGGCGTCACCCGGCACCAGAGCAAGGCGTGAGCCAGAGGATTGACCGCCCGGTCCAGGACCTCGCGAAGACGCTGGCGAACCGCTTCCATTTTCTTTCCGCTCGGTCCCGGCCGCGACCACCACCGCCGCGATGCCGGCCGAGGGGACGCGTCGCTTCATGTCAGACGCGCCATTATACATGGCTTCCCGACCCGGCAACGGCAACGCCCGGGAGCGGTTGCGGGATCTTGCGACTAGTCCCGCGGGTCGCGGAACCGGAAGAGCTGACTGTCCAGATCCACGTTGGTCTGCATGTCCTCGAGGACGACATGGGTCACGTTGCCCTGGGGGTCGACCACCGTCCACCGGCGCAGCTCGAAGGGCTGCTCCGAGAACGCCAGCGTGATCGCGCCTTCGGACGGCTCGTCGGTCTGCACGAGGGTCACCAGGAGCTCGCCCGCCCGCCGGTCGACCGAGGTGACCGTCACGTCGCCGCTCAGGCGCACCTTGTCGGCGAGGAGGAATCCCAGCGGCGTCTGGCGGGTATAGAGATAGTTTACCTGCTGCAGACGCCGGTCGTGGTAGACCAGGCTCCAGCCGTTGGCGACGATCAGGATGCGACTCGGCGGATGGTAGTCCAGGCGCATCTTGTCCGGCCGGGCATAGTAGAACTCCCCGCCCACGGTGCGGCCGTCCGGGTTGATCTGGACGAAGTCGGCGCGCACCGACCGGAGGTTGTTGAGGTAGGCCTCGATGCGGGCGACGTCCTCGCCGACGGTGGCCGCCGATCCCGGGACGATCGCCTGGCCGAGGCGTCCGCCCGGGACGAGCGCGGCGACGATGGCAAGACCGATCAGCCAGCGCGGGCAAAGGCGCCGGGCGCGCATCGCGGCCGCTACCATGGCGCGTCGCCCGGCTCGGCGTCCTGGCCGATCAGCACCTGGCGGCGGCCGACGTGGTCCGGCCGGCTGACGTGTCCCTCGGTCTCCATGCGCTCGATCAGGCGGGCGGCGCTGTTGTAGCCGATGCGCAGCTTGCGCTGGAGAAAGCTGGTCGAGGCCTTACCCTCGCTCGCGATGATCTGGAGCGCCTGGGCGTATTGAGCGTCCTCGTTGCCGTTGGTCTCGAGCCCGAGACCCAGCACGGGGCCGTCGCCGTCGAGCGCGCTCTCGTCGGTGATCGAATCGATGTAGTCCGGCTCGCCCTGCTCGCGCAGATAGCCGACCACCCGCTCCACCTCCTCGTCGGTCACCAGAGGCCCGTGGATGCGCACGATGCGCTCGCCCGGCATCATGAACAAAAGGTCGCCTTGGCCGAGCAGCTGCTCGGCGCCCGGCTCGCCCAGGATGGTGCGGCTGTCGATCTTGGAGCTTACCCGGAAGCTGATCCGGCTCGGCAGGTTTGCCTTGATCACGCCGGTCAGCACGTCGACCGAGGGCCGCTGGGTGGCGACGATCAGGTGGATGCCGGCGGCGCGCGCCTTCTGCGACAGCCGCTGGATCGCCGATTCGATCTCCTTGCCGGCGGTCAGCATCAGATCCGCGACCTCGTCGACGATCACCACGACCAGCGGCATGCGCTCCATCTCGATCGGCTGCTGCTCGAACACCGGCACGCCGGTGCCGGGCTCGAAGCCGGTCTGGACGCGCCGCGAGAGCTGCTCGCCGCGGGTCATCGCCTCGCCGATCCGCCGGTTGTAGGCGAACAGGTCGCGCACCCCGAGATGCGACATCAGGCGGTAGCGCTCGTCCATCTCGCGCACCACCCATTTGAGCGCGACGATCGCCTTGTGCGGCTCGGTCACCACCGGCGAGAGCAGGTGCGGGATGCCCTCGTAGACCGACAGCTCGATCACCTTGGGGTCGATCATGATCAGCTTGCACTCCTCCGGCGGCAGCCGGTAGAGCAGCGAGAGGATCATGGCATTGATCGCCACCGATTTGCCCGAGCCCGTGGTGCCGGCGATCAGGAGGTGCGGCATGCGCGAGAGGTCGACCACCACGGGGTCGCCACCGATGTCCTTGCCGAGCGCGAGCGTCAGGCGCGCCGCCGTGTCCTCGTAGACGGGGCTGGCCAGGAGATCGCGCAGATAAACCGTCTCGCGCTGGTCGTTCGGCAGCTCGATGCCGATCACGTTGCGCCCCGGCACCGTTGCGACGCGCACCGACATGGCGCACAGCGAGCGGGCGATGTCGTCGGCGAGCGAGATCACCCGCGCGGCACGGGTGCCGGGCGCCGGCTCCAGCTCGTACAGGGTGACCACCGGCCCGGGGCGGATGTCGACGATCTCGCCACGCACGCCGAAGTCGTCCAGCACCTTCTCGAGCGCCCGCGCGGTCTCGGTCAGCATCGTCCGATCGAGGGGGGCGCCGCTGCGGCTGCGCGGCTGGGCGAGGAACTTGAGCGGCGGCAGCTGGAAGCGGGTCTCCGGGACGAGCTCGCCCGGCTCCTGTGGCCCATCGTCGGCTGCGGCGCGCGAGGGCCCAAGCCGCGGCTCCGGGTGCGGCTCGGAGACCCTTGGCGCGCCGCCCGCCCGCCGCCGCTGAGCGAAGATGGTCTCCTCGGCGGAGAAGACCGGGGTCGCGGGCGCGGGTTCCTTGCCGCCGCGCCGGAACAGCCCCTTGAGGCCGTTGCCCACCCGGGCAAGCCACGGGACCCGCGGGAGGGCGAACGGGCGCCGGCGATCCGTGGCCGATGCGGGCTCGTCCGGTCGCTGATCGACGGCCGGTGCCCTGCGCGGCGGGGTCGGCCGTCGCCGGGCTTTGGGGGCGGCCTCGCGCCGCCGCAGCGCCAGGCCGGCCACTCCACGGGTCATCTGCCAGCCTTCCCGCCAGCTCACGCCGACCGCCAGGATGAGGGCGACGATCGCCGAGATGCCCATGATCAGCGGGTAGGATTCGGGGCCGACCGGCCGCTCCAGCCGGTGCATCATGAGGTCGCCGACCGAGCCGCCGAGCCCGACCCAGTAGGGCCAGCTGCCCGGTATCGGCAGCGTCGCCAGCCAGGCGCAGGAGGCCAGCATGGCCACAGGCAGAGCGACCAGCGGCAGCCAGGCCCAGGCGAGCGGCCGGTCCACGATCAGCCGGAGCCCCCATAGCGGCAGGATCAGCACCGGGATCCAGGCCGCCCGCCCGAAGGTCTGCAAAAGGAAGTCCGACAGGCTGGCGCCGAAATAGCCGAGCGGATTGGCGACCGGCCCGGGCGCGGCGTTGTTGATCGAGGGATCGTAGGGATTGTGCCCGAGGAGGGTCGCCGCGATCAGAAGGGCGATCACTCCGAGGCCGACGCCGAGCCCTTCGCGGGCCCGCCTGGCGAGAAATCCGCGGATGCCGGCCTCCTGTGGCTTGAACATGGTGCGGGCAGCCATGCTGCGTGGTTCCTCCGACCTCAGCTCAGGACGTCGATCAGGCTGGTGAACGCGGCCCCGGTGGTCGGCAGATCGTGCACCAGGGCGACCCGGACCGCGCTGCTGCCCGGGTTGATCCCGGCCGCGTCGGGCCGGCCGAGATAGGCGCCCGGCAGCACCTTGACCGCCGCCTCGCTCCACAGACGCCTCGCGGCGTCCTCGCCGTCGTCCACCTGAAGCCACAGGAAAAACCCGCCATCCGGGCGAAAGTAGCCGAGCCGACCGCCGAGCAGGCGATCCGCGAGATCGAACTTCTCCCGGTAGAGGGCCCGGTTGGCGTGCACGTGCTCCTCGTCGTTCCAGAGCGCGGTGGCGGCCGCCAGCACCGGCAGCGGCTGCACCGCGGCACCGTAGCTGCGCAGCCGGGCGAAGGCGGCGATCAGGCCCGGATCGCCCGCCACGAAGCCGGAGCGCAGCCCGGCGGCGCTCGAGCGCTTGGAGAGCGAGTGGAACGCGATCACGCCATCGAACCCTCCGTCCAGCCCGTGGGCCGCCTGCAACACGCCGGCCGGCGGATCCTGCGAGTATATCTCGGCATAGCATTCGTCGGCGATCACGACGAAGCCATGCTCGCGGGCCAGGCGCACCAGCCTCTGCAGATAGCCCAGATCCGCCGCCGCGCCCTGCGGATTGGCCGGCGAGCATAGATAAAACGCGGCCGTCCTGGCGAGCAATTCCGGCGCTATCTGCTCCAGCGCCGGTAGATAGTTCGTACCGGCGGATACCGAAAGCAAGACGGGCTCGGCGCCGGCCATGACCGCCGCGCCCAGATAGACGTTGTAGAACGGGTTGGGCAGCAGCACGACCGGGCGCGCGCCGGCCGTGCTGTCCGGCATGACCGTCTGGGCGATCAGGAACAGCGCCTCCTTGGTGCCGGCGACCGGCAGGACGTGGCGGTCCGGATCGAGCGCGCCCTGCGGCAGGCCGTAGCGCCGGGCCAGCCAGCCCGCGACCGCCTCACGAAACTCCGGCGTGCCGTTCACCGGCGGATAGCGGTTCCAGAGATGGGCCTGGGCCTGCAGCGTCTCGGCCAGCAGATCCGGCACCGGGTGCATGGGCTGCCCGATCGACAGGTCGATCGGCGCCCGGTTGACGCGCGGC
>Ga0299907_10002767_pt1 | contig 11001 bp, 9 predicted proteins | sample RVTome_16_FD_198680 | JGI IMG/M metagenome (GOLD analysis project Ga0299907, IMG submission 198680) | Soil microbial communities from uranium-contaminated site in the Upper Colorado River Basin, Wyoming, United States - RVT152D67 (version 2) ...
CACCGACTTGGAGACGTTCTCCCACTGGGATTTCAAGCGGTCGGCGAGAACCGCGACCGCGAGGCCGAACAGCACGCTGAACGTCGGGACCATGACGATCCAGATGATGTTGTTGAAGAAGACGCTCAGGACATCCGGTTGCGTGAGCATCGTCGTGTAGTTCTGGAACCCGACGTAGTCCGTGCGGTTCGGCCCGTAGAACGAATCGCGGATCGTCAGGACGGCGGGAAATACCAGGAACAGCGCCAGGGCGGCCAGTGCTGGGCCTGCGAACACGTAGGGCTTGAGGCGCTGCTCCCACTTCGACGGCAGCCGCTCCACGAGGGCGTTCAGCACCCAGAACAGCACCATCGCGCCGACGACGCCGGCAACGACAGCGATCACACCGTTCGCGATTTTCAGCACGTCACCGCTCCTTTTCCCGCCGAGCCTCGGGGGCGCCCGCAGCAGGGCGCCCCCGAGGGCTTACGCAAATGCCGCCGCTAGCCTCCTTCGCTGGAGGTCGCGTCTGCGCCCTCCGTGTCCGCCGGCCAGCTGTCCTCGATGGCCTGGAGTGCAGCATCGAGCTCTGTCTCGCCGTTGACCCACGCCGTCATCTCGGTCCAGAAGGACCCGGCGCCAACCGCTCCCGGCATGGCGTCGGAACCGTCGAACGAGAGCGAGTCAGCGCTCTGGACCAGGTCGGCCATCTGCTGGTTCAACTCATCGGGATACTCGTCGAACGCCTGGTGGGGTGAGAGCCGTCCGCCCTGCTGGGCCCACTCTGCGACTCCGTCCGGGCCGGCCATGTACTCGATCAACGACTGCGCGGCCGGGTTGTCGCTCAGCAGGACCGCCTGGTCACCGGCGATGAGCAGGTTCGAGCCCTCCGCGCCACCTTCCGCGCGTGGGAACTCGAAGATGCCCGCGTTGGCTGGGACGTCTTCCTGCACATCCTCCGGGAAGAACGCGGTGATGAACTGCGCCTGCTTGCCGAGCAGACACGCCGCCGGGTCCTCGAACATGGGGTTCAGCGCGTCACCGAACGGCGTGGTCACGATGGACTGGCGGCCGCCAAGGACATTCCCGTCAGTCAACGCGAGCTCGGCGAACATCTCACCGACCTCCTGCACCTCGGGTGCGTTGAAGGGGATCTCGTGGGTAACCCACTGATTGTAGACCTCCGGTCCGTGGACCTTGAGCATGAGATCTTCGAACCAGTCGGTGATGACCCATCCCGTCGCGCCGGCGCTCTCGATGCCCATGCACCACGGGGCGTCCACCACACCGTCCTGCTTGATCTGGTCGGTCAGAGCCAGCATGTCCTCCCAGGTCTCAGGGGCCTCATACTCGGCGTCTTCGAACGCGGGGAGGGGATACCACACAAGGCTCTTCAGGGTGACGTCGTAGACGACGCCGTACAGGTCGTCGTTGTAGACGCCGAGGTCGTAGATGGCGTCACCCACGGACTCCTGGTAGTCCCCGACGAAGTCCGTGACTGGCATCAACGCGTCACGGTCGATGAGGTTCTGAACCAACCCGGGCTGGGGGACGATGGCGATGTCAGGCGGGTTCCCACCCTGCACACGGGTGTTGATGAGGGTTTCGAAGTCACCGGAACCCTCGTGCTCGACGGTGTTGCCGGTCTCCTCCTCCCAACCTGCTATGGACGCGAGGAAGTTCTCCTCATCGACCTCGACCCAGGGGCTCATGATCGAGACGGTCTGGCCGCCGCCTTCGCCGCCACCACCTTCTGTGCCGCCCTCGGCGGACTCGCCGTCTCCGTCGCCCTCACCAAGACACGCCGCGAGCAGAAGGGCGAGTACGCTCAGTAATGTGATAAGCCGGATCGGCTTTCCGGTTCTCGTTTGCAAGAGATCTCCTTTTGGCGAGCCACAACTCGACAGCGCGGGCGGGCGTGTAAACGCTGCCACAGCCAACCACAGCTGTCGTAGACAGTCAACGAGGGATGGGCGCGCACCGGCCACGACCTGCGGGTGTACGACCGGGGTGAACGCGGCGCGTGCACCTTCCTTCTAGCAGTTCGGACCCACCCCACTGACACCGCAGGCACCCTCCGGCCACGCGGAGTCGATCGCCCGCAGCGTCGCGCGGAGCTCTGTTCCCCGGCCCTCATGGCCCGCCCACCGGACAGCGGGCACGTAGTCGGACGCGATGTCTTCGGTGTCCACGAAGTCGTTCATCACCGCCAGGTGCCCGTCGTCGTAGAACGTCTTGAGGCTCGGTGTACGCCGACAGCAACCTCGCGCTGCGGCTGACGCTGGTGTTTCCTCGACGAGACAGTGGCCGCCGACATAGGCCCGAATGATCAGCAATCGTTTCCAGCCAACCACGGAATATCACAGGGCGTCAACGGGGTGCCCTGCCAACGGCAGCGGCACCCCGTCTGGCGCAGTTTCAGCGCAGTGCGTGACCCTGTTCGAGATCGAAGAAGTGCAGGTACTCGGTGCGGAACCCGATGTCGATCCGGTCGTTGACCTTCGGTGGGGCACCCGGGTCGAAGCGCGCCGTGAACACCTGACCCCCCTCGCGGGCACGCCGCTCCAGTTCGGCGAACGCCTCCGCGTCATCGACGGCCTCGCGCATGTCCTCGCTGACGATCGGTGGCGCGCTGGTGCCGAAGTGCACCAGCATCTCGGCGCCCAGCATCTCGACGAGTGTCACGCGGCGGTTGTGCCAGACCAGTCCTTCAGGAGCCGAACCGTCGGGCTGGAAGAAGTGCTCGGGGCGCATGCCCACGGCGACCTTGCGGCCCTCGTACTCGCGGATTTTCGGGTACCGGTCGATCGCGCCGTCCTCGACGTCGAGTGTCGTCTTGGTGTCGCCGCCGCCGATGACCACCTTGTACTTGCCGTTCTCCTTGAGGAACTCGCCCTCGGCGAAGTTCATCGCGGGCGAGCCGATGAAGCCGCCGACGAACAGGTTGTCGGGGTTGTCATAGAGGTGCTGAGGTGAGTCGACCTGCTGCAGGAGGCCACGCTTGAGCACCGCGACCCGGTCGCCCATGGTCATGGCCTCGACCTGGTCGTGGGTCACGTAGATGGTGGTGACGCCGAGGCGGTTCTGCAGTTCGGCGATCTGGGCGCGCATCGCGACACGCAGCTTGGCGTCGAGGTTCGACAACGGCTCGTCCATGAGGAACGCCTGCGGTTCGCGCACGATCGCGCGGCCCATCGCCACCCGCTGCCGCTGGCCACCCGACAGCGCCTTGGGCTTGCGGTCGAGGTACTCGGTGAGGTCGAGCGTCTCACCGGCTGCCTTGACGCGCTTGTCGATCTCGCTGGACGGCACCTTCGCCAGCTTCAGCGCGAAGCCCATGTTCTCCGCCACCGTCATGTGCGGGTAGAGCGCGTAGCTCTGGAACACCATGGCGATGTCGCGTTCCTTGGGCGTCAGGTTGTTGACGACGCGGTCGCCGATGATCAGCTTGCCGTCGCTGATCTCCTCGAGGCCCGCGCACATGCGCAACGCGGTCGACTTGCCGCAGCCCGATGGGCCGACGAGGATCATGAACTCCCCGTCTTCGATCTCGAGGCTGAGGTCCTTGATGGCCTCGGTGCCGTCGGGAAAGCGCTTATACACGCCGTCGTACACGACTTTGGCCATATTCGTCACACCTCGTGGAGTCGGGTCATCACCGATATAGGGAACTGCGTCACCGTGCGTTCACGCACGTCACTGGCGCAGTCGCGCGGCGACGACGGCTCGTTGCATGCATCATGCTAGTCAAATGGGCTGACCGCAAGGGTGTCGCGCCACACGGTGTCCGTGTGGCCCAATCACGGCACGGCTGCGATGTCGGCGCGGCCGCTGCGATGCGGCCCTGTCGTCGCCCTCACCACGATCTTCGTCGGCAGCACGACCGAGGTCGTCTCGCGCATGCCCGTGTCGTCGTGCATGTGCTCGACCAGCAGCGCCGCCGCGGTCTCGCCCTGCTGCTGGACCGGCTGGGCCACCGTGGTCAGGTCGCAGTAGGCGGCCATGTCGTGGTCGTCAAAGCCGATGATCGAGACGTCGCCCGGCACGTGCAGCCCCGCGTCCCGGACGGTCTTGAGCGCACCCACCGCCATCTCGTCGGACTCGGCGAACACCGCTGTCGGCGGGCGGTCGACGGTGAGCAACTGTGCCATCGCCTCGGCGCCGCCCTGGAGAGCGAGGCTTCCACGCCGTGAGCTGCCCTGGGCCGTTTCGAGCGGCGCGACCCTGCGAGCGGCGGCCATCAGGTTGCCGGGGGCGATCAGGTTCTCGCGGACCGTGATGCCCGCCTCGGCCAGCACCAGTTCGTAGCCCCGCCGGCGCTGCAGCGGTGCCGCGAACGGCAGGGCATGCGGCTGGTGGTGGGTGATCAGACCGATCCGGCGGTGACCCAGGTTCACCAGGTGACGTGTCGCCTTCACCGCACCGTCGACGTTGTCGATCGTGACCGATGGCGCGCCGTCGTGGCTGGTGCCCACGGTGACCAGGGGCACCGGTTGCGCGGTCAGGCGTTCGAACTCACTCGACACGAACAGCAGGTCGACCGCGATCAACCCATCGACGCGTTTGCTGAACGGCATGCGGTCGACGAAGCGCTGCTTGGCGTGGTTGTCGGGCACGCTGTAGAGCAGCACGTCGTAGCCGCTGGCCGCCAGCACACCCTCGGCGCCGGCGACGACCTGCGCGAAGAACCACTGGGTCAGCACGGGGACCGCCATGCCGACCGTCATGGTGTGGCCGGCCGCCAGGCGCGAGGCGTGCGGATGAGCGCTGTACTGCAACTGCTCCGCGGCCCGCAGCACCCGGTCGCGGGTCGATGGCGACACGTTGGGCAGGCCACGGATCGCGCGGCTCACGGTGGCGACCGACACACCGGCGAGCTGGGCCACATCGCCGATGCTTGCGCTCACGCGGCTCCCTCCTACGCGTGTGCCGACCGTACGCCATGAAGGCGCTTACATCAACGGTTGCCAATGAGATGCACCGAATCGACAACGATCTCCCGAAGCACCTGAAACGGGCATGATCATCCGTGGAAGCGCTCCCAGGCGGCGCGCCCGGCGACGGCGGGTCGTGCGCTGGCCGCTCGGACCCTGGCTCATCTCGGCCGGGCGAACCGGTGGCCGGAATGCGCCTCGGCGACAGGTCGGGTGGTCTGCTGACGTGCCTCCTGGACGGCGGCAGGACCGGACTGTTGACGATCGCAGGTCGCGATAGGCGATGATCGGGCTGTGGCCGGTCAATGACATTGACCGCGGTTGGAGGGAGAGACCAAGCGGTGGGGGACCAGGACGTGGAGTTCCCAGTGGAGGTGCAGGTCGCGCTGCAGCGCGCCGAGCAGGCCGGTTTCAGGCATTCCTGCGGCCCGGAGGTCGGGCGGCTGCTGATGGTGCTCGCGGGTGCGGTCCCGCTCTTCGGTCGGGTGCTCGAGATCGGTGCGGGCGCGGGCGTGGGCACGGCGTGGCTGGCGACGGGGCTCGAACGCCGGCTCGACGTCGAGGCGATCACCGTGGAGGTGGACGCCGAGCTTGCCGCGCTCGGGCGCTCGGGGACCTGGCCGGCCAGGGTCAAGCTGGTCGAGGCGGACATCCTCGATGTGCTCGCCAACCTGGGTCAGTTCGACCTCGTCTTCGCAGACGCCGCGGGCGGCAAGTGGCACGGCCTCGCTCGGACGGTGCAGGCGCTGCGACCGGGCGGGATCCTGATCGTCGACGACATGCAGCCGCGCGAGGGCTCCGACGAGTCCGACGGGCACCCCAACCGCGCCGTGCGCAATACGCTGTACGACCACCGGGACCTCATCACGGCGGAGTTCGACCTCGGCAGCGGCGTGATCCTGGCGACGCGCAAGCGTTGATTTGAGGTCCTCGACGCGTGGCCTAACGCTGCGCTGCTCGAGGCGTCAGGTGACGTCGCGTCCGCGCATGCCGGGTGCGTCGGGGTTGATGCCGCCCCACACGATGATCCGCCGGGGGTGGATGCGGATGATGTCGCCGCTCCAGTGGCCATCGGCCGGCTGCTGGTTCTGCAACGCCTCGGCTCTGCCGCGGATCTCGATCCCGCGGACGTGCCATGGACTGGTGGACACGAGGTCGTCTACGACCAGCGCCGCCCTGCCGGTGTTCCGCACGTTGCGGAACTTGCGGCTGGCGGCCATGTTGTGCCCACGGATGTCCATCGTGCCATCGGTGTTCACGCGAAAGCCGACCGGGTTGTTCTGCACGCCGCCTCCGGCGTCGACGGTGGCCAGCCGGCCCAGCCACTGTGATGCCATGTATTCGAGTTCGGGGTCGGTGAAGATCATTGCCGTTCCTTTCGATCACGCCGGTCATGGCGGTGCCGGCGGCGGCCCTCAGCGGTTGACACGCAGCAGCGTCTTGCCCAGGGTCGTGCGCGCCTCGATGGCGGCGTGCGCGGCGGCGGCGTCGTCGAGCGCAAACGTCTGCCCGATGGTCGGTCGCAGGCGGCCGGCGGCCGCCTCAGCGAGCGCTTCGCGGGTCAGGTCGTTGATGTCGGCCGCCACGGATGCGAACTCGTGGAGCCCGGTCACGCGCACCCCGCGCTGATCGCCGCCGGCCGGGGGAGTGTCAGTGAACGTGCCACTGGCGACACCGAAGATGACGAAGCGGCCACCCGGCGCCATGATCTCGAACGCCGCGCGCCCGATGTCGCCGCCCACGCTGTCGAAGGCGACGGTAGGCCCGGCTCCACCGGTGGCGGCGCGGACCGCCCCGGTCCACCCTGGCGTGGTGTAGTCGACGGTGACCGCCGCGCCCAGATCACGTGCCAGCGCACGCTTGGCGGCGTTGCCCGCGGCGCCGATCACGCGCGCGCCGCTGTTGGCCGCCAGTTGGACCAGCAGACTGCCCACGCCACCACCGGCCGCCTCGACGAGCACCCAGTCGCCCATGCCGGGCCGGGCCAGCCGGATCAGGCCGATCGCGGTGCGGCCGTCAGCGAGCAGCGCCGCGGCGTCGGCAAGGTCGACGGTGTCTGGCACAGCGATGAGACCGCCGGCATCGACGGCCACCTGTTCGGCGTAGCCGCCGGTGCCACCGGTGGTGGTCACCACGCGCCGCCCGATGAGGCGATCGTCGACGTCCGCGGCGACCGCGGTGACGGTGCCGCCGACTCCGTTGCCTGGAATGGCGGGCAACGCCGGCCCGCCATCGCGCCGGGGGGAACGGCCTGCTCTTGTCTGCGTCTCGATGAACGTGATGCTGGCGTAGGCGACGCGCACGACCGCCTGCCCTGGCGCTGGTTGGGGGTCTGGTGCGTCTGCGGGGGTCAACACGTCCGGCGGTCCGAACTCGTGCATCTGAACGACGCGCATCGATCGGTCCTCTTATCGGAGCGTTCTGCCCCGATAAAGTCTATCGGAGCAAAGCGCTCCGGTCGCCTAGGATGTGGTCATGAACACCAGTGGAGGCATCGACCTCGCCCCAACGGATCCCGGATCCCGGCGGCGGTGGGGGCGTCAGGCCGAGGCCGAGCGCAACGATCGCCGGGTGCTCGAGGCGGCACGGGAGGTGTTCGCCGCCCAGGGCGCCGGTGCGCCGGTCGCCGACGTCGCCCGCCGGGCGGGCGTCGGCATCGGCAGCCTGTACCGGCGGTACGGCAGCAAGGACGAACTGCTCCAGCGCCTGTGCGTGCTGTCGATGGAGCAAATGATCGCCGCCGCCCAGACCGCGCTCGACCGCGATACCGATGCCTGGACGGCGCTGGTGGACTGCGTGCACATGTGCGTGGCGTTCCGGTCCGGCGCTCTGGCGCCGCTGGCCGGCACGGTGCCGGTGACAGATGACCTGATCGCCACCAGCCTGGTAGCTCAGGATCTGCTGCGGACGCTCGTCGAGCGTGCACAGGCGGCGGGCGGCGTCCGTTCCGACGTCAACAGCATCGATGTCGCCAGGTTGATCGAGCTCTTCAGCCGCTCGCACGCATCGACTGACGGCGATGACGAGCACGTCCAGCGCCGGCTGCTCGCATTGGCGCTGGACGGTCTGCGTGCCACGACCGCCGACCCGTTGCCGGGCGAGCCACCGGCGGTGTCGTCCTACGTCGAACGGTGGAGGCAGGGGCCGGCCGGCGGCTCCGACTGAGGTCTCGCTCCACAGCGCGGTCGGCCATCCGTGCCGGTCCACGCGCCAACGACGAGGCCGTCGTCGGCACCGGCCCCGTTCGGGTTAACGTCCCCGGTACGCGTACGAACGAGCCCAGGACAGCCACGATGCCCTCCCTGCCACCATTCCGTCTCGATCCGGTCCTCGTCGCCAAGCCGTGGGGTGGCCGCCGGCTCGCCGAGTTCGGGAAACCGCTGCCGGCGCAGGACATGATCGGCGAGAGCTGGGAGGTGGCCGATCTGCCCGCCGCGCCAGGCTCGGCGGTCGCCGACCCCCGGTCGCGGGTGTCGGGCGGCCCACTGGCAGGCGTCGCGTTGTGCGACCTGATCGACCGGTTCGGTGCCGCACTGCTCGGCTCGGCGAACCCGACGCCCGACGGTGGGTTTCCGCTGCTGGTCAAGTTCCTCGACGCGCGCGAGCACCTGTCAGTGCAGGTGCATCCGCACGCCGAGTACGTCGAGCGGCACCCTGACGCCCGGCTCAAGACCGAGTCGTGGTACGTGATCGACGCCGTGCCCGGGGCGGAGTTGTTCCTCGACATCGCCGGGGGCACGTCGATAGAGGAGTTCCGTGCCGCGCTGGGCACGCCGGCGGTCGTCGACATGCTGCGGCGCGTGCCTGCGACCGCCGGCGATTTCCACCACCTGCCGGCGGGGCTGCTGCACGCGCTCGGCGCCGGTGTGTTGGTCGCGGAGGTGCAGACGCCGAGCGACACGACGTTCCGCATCTACGACTGGAACGACGAATACGGCCGGCCGGTGCGCGACCTGCATCTGGCCGAGGCCGCCGAGACCCTCGTGGCGTCACCGGAGGGTGCCATCAGCAGCGGCCGCATGGAGGGTCCGGGCGTGCGCCCGCTGATCGTGACCGAGCACTACTGGATGCGTGAGCATGTCTCAGGTGGCGGCACGGTCGCGCTCGTCGACCTGCCCGAGACGCGGGTGCTCATGGTGACACGCGGCGGCGTGACGGTCGACGGGACGCCGGCCCGCGCCGGGACCACCGTCGTGGTGCCGGCGGTGGCCGCTGCGCGCACGGTCGTCACCGCCGACGACGGCGCCGGGATGCTGGAGGTCGGCCTGACCCCGGTCGAGCCGGCGGCGCTGGCCGCCGCCGGCTGACGCGGTCAGGAGGGTTCCGGCCCGCCCATCCAGACGGTCTTGATGTTGCAGAACTCGCGGATGCCGATGTCGGACAGTTCGCGGCCATAGCCCGAGGTCTTGACGCCGCCGAACGGCAGTCCGGGGTACGAGGCGACCATGCCGTTGATGAACACCAGGCCGGCGGTGAGATCGCGCGCGAACGCGTCCTGCTCGGTCGCGTCGTTGGTCCAGGCGTTGGCGCCCAGCCCGAACCTCGTGGTGTTGGCCAGCGCGACGGCTTCGCCGTAGTCGGACACGCGGAACAGGCCCGCCGCCGGTCCGAAGACCTCTTCGCCGTACATCTCCATCTGCGGGGTGATCTCGGTGACCACGGTGGGCGGGTACCACCAACCCGGCTGATCGGGACGCTCGCCACCGCACAGCACCTTCGCGCCCTTGTCCACGGCGTCCATCACGGCGTCGTGGACATCGTCGCGTCCCTGCTCCGATGACAGCGGGCCGACGTCGGTGTCGTCGTCCATCGGGTCGCCGACCTTCTGTGACGACATGGCGTCGACGAACAGGTCGGCGAACTCGTCGTAGACATCGGTGTGCACGATGAAGCGCTTTGCGGCGATGCAGCTCTGCCCGTTGTTCTGGCACCGGGCGACGGTGGCGACCTTGGCGGCCTCCTCGAGGTCGGCGCTGGGCATCACCACGAACGGATCGGACCCTCCGAGCTCGAGGACGGTCTTCTTGAGGTACTTTCCCGCGGCGGCGGCGACGGCCTGGCCGGCGGCGTCGCTACCGGTCAGCGTCGCGGCCTTGATCCTGTTGTCCGCGATGATGCCCTCGATGCGGCTGCTGCCGACGAACAGGTTCTGGAACGCGCCCTCGGGGAACCCGGCGCGCGCGAACAGCGTGTCAAGGTACTCGGCGGTCTGGGGGACGCTCGACGCGTGCTTGAGCACGCCGGTGTTGCCGGCCATCAGTGCCGGAGCCGCGAAGCGGACGACCTGCCACAGCGGGAAGTTCCACGGCATGATCGCCAGCACCGTGCCGATCGGTTCGTACGCGACATAGGCCTTCCGGGCGCCGACCGCACCGGCATCGCCGGGCTCGGGTGCCAGGAACCGCTCGGCGTTGTCGGCGTAGAACCGCATGCCCTTGGCGCACTTGTGGACCTCGGCCTCGGCCGACGCCAGCGTCTTGCCCATCTCGGTGGTCATCGTGCTGGCGATGTCGCCGGCTTCGCCGTCGATGATGTCGGCGGCTGCGCGCATCCAGCCGGCGCGATCGTCGAACGAGGTTCCGCGCAGCTGGAGGAACGCGTCGTCGGCGGCGGCCAGGCGGCGCTCGAGTTCGGTGTCGTCGTGGTCGTCGAAGGTCTTGAGCGTCTCCCCGCTGGCGGGGTTGATCGTCTTGTACGCCATGTAGCCGTGCCTCCCACTTGGCGGTCCCGTGAACGGCCAGGCTACAGGCGCCCCGGGTACGGCAGCGCGGTGAACTCCAGGTGTATGTGCGGACCGGGTTCGGGACTCGACAGCGATGGGATGTTACTCATAGAATGCAGTGGACGACGGATCCATCGGTTTCGAGGGGCAATCACATGGGCTGTGGGCTACGGGTGACCGACGCGCCGCCGCCGCGACGGTGTGCCTGGTCACGCTGTGAGCGTGTCGCCACCATCCAGGTGATGGCAGGTGATCTGCTGCGCCGCCGGCGTCGCCACCACGGCTGTTACTGCGCCCCGCACGCCGTCGAGACGTCGCGCAGCGTGCGGGCGCGGGCTCCGATGGATGTCTGGTTCACGGTCATCC
>Ga0299907_10002768_pt1 | contig 11000 bp, 9 predicted proteins | sample RVTome_16_FD_198680 | JGI IMG/M metagenome (GOLD analysis project Ga0299907, IMG submission 198680) | Soil microbial communities from uranium-contaminated site in the Upper Colorado River Basin, Wyoming, United States - RVT152D67 (version 2) ...
CTGCTGGAGGAATTCCTCGGCCTGCTCCCGAAGCGGATGGAGGCGGCCTTCGAGTTCCGCCACCGAACCTGGAGCACGCCGGAGACCCAGGAACTGCTCGACCGCGCGGGGTGCGCGCTCGTGCTGGCGGACTCGCCGGGGGTACGCGTGCCGGAGGTGGTCACCGGCGGATGGTCCTACGTCCGCTTCCACAGGGGGCGCGAGACCGCGTACGGCTACGCGCGCCGGAAGCTCCGCCGCTGGACCGAGCGGATCGCCGGGCTCGACGCACGGATCGTGTACGCGTTCTTCAACAACGACCCGACGGGCGCCGCGGTGCGCGATGCGCGAACGCTCACCAACCTGCTCTCCGAACGTACGGGCATCAGGGTGAACGGCCCGATGGAGGAGACCTGACATCGCGGTAGGCTTCGCCGCGTGAAGGTCTTCCTGACGGGCGGCACCGGATTCGTGGGGGGCGAGCTCGCCCGGCAGCTCCGGGCGCGAGGCGACGACGTGGTCGCTCTCGCCCGGAGCTACGAGAAGGCCGCCGCGCTCGGCGACCTCGGCTGCGCGCTGGTCGAGGGGGATCTCAACGCCGTGGACGCGATCCGCTCCGCGGTGGACGGTTGCGACGGTGTCGTCCACGCGGCCGGCGTGTACGCGGTCGGCATCCCTCGCTCGGAGAAGCCTCGGGTGTTCGAGGCGAACGTGCGCGGGACGGAGCGGGTGCTCGACGCCTCGATGGAGGCGGGCGTGCCACGGATCGTCCACGTCTCGACGATCGGCGTGTTCGGCAACACAAACGGCAGGGTCCACCCCGGCCGCCCCACGCCCGAACGCCGCGATTTCCTCAGCGTCTACGACGAGACGAAGTACCTCGCCCACCGGCTGGCCGAGCAGCGCGCACGGGATGGAGCGCCGGTGACGATCGCCGCCCCGGGAGCGGTCTACGGACCGGGCGACCACTCAGAGATCGGGGAGCAGCTCGACCGTCTTCAGGCGGGGAGGCTACGGTTCGTGGCGTTCCCCGGGACCGGGTTCAACGCCCTGCACGTCGAGGACGCCGCGATCGGGATCATCCTCGTGCTCGAAGGCGGCGCCGTAGGGGCCACCTATCCGCTGGGCGGGGAGATCACGACGCTCGGGGACATCCTCCGGACCGCCGCGAGCATCCTCGGCCGGAGCCTACCGCCCCGGCTCCCCTCGGCCCTCATCAAGGCGGGGATCCCGTTCGGGCGACTCGTGGGGCCGCTGATGGGCACGCCCCCCAACCTGCGGGAGGTGGTGCGGGCGGCCGACGGCGTGACGTACTGGGCGAGCGACGCGCGGGCCCGCGAGGAGCTCGACTACGCGCCCCGGGACCTGGAGACCGGCCTTCGCCAGACGCTCACAGCGGGACCCTCAGGACCATGATCCGCGGCTCGGTCATGTCCTCCATGGCGTACCGCAGGCCCTCGCGCCCGTAGCCCGACTCCTTCGCGCCCCCGTAGGGCATCTGATCGGCGCGGAACGCAGACTGGTCGTTGACGATGACCCCGCCCACCTCGAGCTCGCGGTGCGCCTCGAAGGCGCGGTCGAGCGAGGAGGTGAACACGCCTGCCTGGAGGCCGTAGTCCGAGTTGTTCACCTCGGCCAGGGCGTCCTCCCACGTCTCGTAAGGGGTCACGGTGGTGACCGGCCCGAAGATCTCCTCGCACCGAACCTTCATCTCCGGGGTCGTCTTCGCCAGGACGGTGGGCTCGTAGAACGGATCGTCGCGCTGGCCGCCGACGAGCGCCTCGGCGCCCCCCTTCACGGCCTCGTCGACCCACTCCGCGATCCGATCGAGCGCCCCGTCGTCGATCACCGGCCCCACGTCGGTGGAGGGGTCGAGCGGGTCGCCCACCTCCAGCGCCTGCACCTGCTTCACGAAGCGATCCACGAAATCGTCGTGGACCTCCGCGTGCACGAGCACCCGCTGGACCGCGATGCACGACTGCCCCGCCTGATAGTAGCCGCCGAACGCGATCCGCTCGGCCGCGTGGTCGAGGTCGGCGTCGGAGTGCACGATCACGCCCGCGTTGCCTCCGAGCTCGAGCGTGAACCGCTTCCTCGGGTCGAGGCCCTTCAGCCGCCATCCCACGGGGCCCGACCCGGTGAACGACACCTTCTTGATCCGCGGGTCGGTGACGAGCGGCTCGGCCTTCGACCCCGAGATGGGGAGCACCGACAGGATCCCGCCCGGGAGGTCCGTCTCGGCCACGAGCTCGGCGAGGAACAGGGCCCCCAGCGGCGTCTGCGTGGCCGGCTTGATCACGATCGGCGCGCCCACCCCGATCGCGGGGGCGAGCTTGTGGGCCACGAGGTTCACCGGGAAGTTGAAGGGGGTGATGCCGAGCACCGGGCCGTAGGGGAACCGGCGCATGAGCCCGAGGCGGCCCTCCATCCCGGCGTCGGCATCGAGCCGCCGGAGCTCCCCCTCGCCCTGCCGGATCTCCTCGGCCGCCCACCGGAACGTGGACACAGCGCGCTTGGCCTCGACCGACGACCACTTCAGCGGCTTGCCGCCCTCGCGGGCGATGATCTCCGCCGCCTCGTCGGCGCGCTCGGCGATGCGCCGCGAGACGTGCATCAAGGCCTCGGCGCGCGCGTGCGTGGGGAGGTGCCGCGTCTCCTCGAAGGCGTCCGCCGCTTTCTGCAGCGCCTCCTCGACGTCGGCGTCGGCCGGGGAGGCGATCTCGGCCACGACCGAGCCGTCGTGGGGGCTCTTCACCTCGAAGGTCTCGTCCCCGGTTCGCGTCTCGCCGGCGACGTAGTACGGCCTGGTCTCGGTCATGCCCACCTCGCTCAGTCGATCGCGGCCATCACGTGCTTCAGCTCCGTGTAGTGCTCCAGCGAGTAGACGCTCATGTCCTTTCCGTACCCGGATTGCTTGAAGCCGCCGTGTGGCATCTCCGGGGTGAGGGGGATGTGGGTGTTGATCCACACCGTGCCGAAGCGGAGCCTGCGGGAGGCGTTCAGGGCCCTGCCCACGTCGCGGGTCCAGACCGATGCGGCCAGCCCATAGTCGACGTCGTTGGCCCAGGCGATCGCCTGCTCGTCGTCCTCGAACCGCTGGACCGTCACCACGGGACCGAAGACCTCGTTCCGCACGATCTCCGAGTCCTGTCCCACGTCGGCGACCACGGTGGGCCCGTAGAAGAACCCCTTGTCCCCGATCCGCTCGCCGCCGGTCAGGATCGAGGCCCCCCCCTCGCGGGCCCGGTCCACGAACCCGGTGACCCGCTCGAGCTGCTGCTGCGCCACGACCGGCCCCATCTCGGTGTCCTCCTGCGAGGGGTCGCCGACCTTCATCTCCTGAACGCCCGAGACGAGGTTGGAGAGGAGGTCGTCGTAGATCTTGGGGCCGGCGATCACACGCGTGGCCGCGGTGCAGTCCTGGCCGGAGTTGAAGTAGCCGGCCGTCTTGATCCACTCCACGGACGACTCGAGGTTGGCGTCGTCGAACACCACGACCGGCGCCTTGCCCCCCAGCTCGAGGTGCACCCGCTTGAGCGTCTCGGCGGCCTCCCTGGCGATGATCTTCCCGGTGGTCACCTCCCCGGTGAGCGACACCATCGCCACATCCGGGTGCCGGACGATCGAGGCCCCCGTGGGCTCGCCCTCACCGGTCACCACGTTGATCACGCCCGGCGGGAAGATGTCGGAGGCCAGCTCCGCGGCGCGCAGCAGCGTGAGCGGCGTCCACTCGCTCGGCTTGATCACGATCGTGTTCCCCGCCGCCAGGGCCGGCGCGAACTTCCACATCGCCATCCAGAGCGGGTAGTTCCACGGGGCGATGAGGCCAACGACGCCGAGCGGCTCGCGACGCAGCATGCTCGTGTAGAGGGCGTCGTCGTCCTTGAAGTACTCGCCGGCGGGAAGGCCACCCATCGTCCGGGCGGCGCCGGCGAAGAACCGCAGGTGATCGGGGATGACGGAGATCTCGTCGGAGACCACCCAGGACATCGGCTTGCCCACGTTCTCGGACTCCAACCGACCGAGCTCCTCGGCGTTCGCCTCGATCGCGTCGGCCCACTTGAGCATCATCAGCTGACGCTCGCCGGGGGTGCTGTCGAACCATGTCCCGTCGAACGTGGACCTCGCCGCCTGGACCGCGCGATCGACGTCCTCCTCGGTGGCGTTGGGGGTCTCGGCGATCACCTCGCCCGTGGCCGGGTTGACGATCGAGACGCTGTCGCCGCTGCCGTCCACCCACTCACCGCCGATGAGCATCTTCTTGTGGTCCGCCATGACCCCTCCTTGGGAAGCCTGTGCGGCCACCAGCCTATCGGGACGACCGCGGAGGCGGGGCTCGACGGAGCGGCCAAGCCGCCGACCCGGGCTGTACGCCTCGGACAACCACGTCCTCGCAGGTGGCGAGGGGTATCCTCGACGCGTGGCGTTCGTGTGTCTCCGGTGCGAGTGGAGCGGCTCACCTCCCTCCTCGAGCCGCTGCCCCCGCTGCGGCGTCCCCGTCTACGGGCGGTCGCCGCGGGCGGGCGTCCTCGCCCCACCCCGACGCCCCGGGACGCCCCGCCGCGAGGCCGCCCCGCCCGCGGCGACCGCCGTGCTCGAGGCGGAGGTCGTGGAAGCGCGCGACGACCCAGTGGAGCCGCCTCCCCCTCGGTCGAGGCGACGATGGGTCGTCCCCGCGATCCTGGCGGCGATCGCCGTCGCCATCCCCCTTCTGCCCCGTCGAGCCCCGCCGGCGCCGGAACGCCCCGGCGTGGCGAACCCCCCTCCCAGCCTCCGGTACATCGCGCTGCCACGCGGCCTCTCCGACCGCACGGCGGGGAGCCCCGTGCGCATCTCCTTCAGCGCGACCCAGGCGGTCCCGGACGGGAGCGCCCAGCTCCACCAGCTCTGGCGGCTCGAGCTGCCCACCGGCGAGCTCACCCCCGGACCGATCGTCGGGGAGGTGCTCGACCTTCGCTACGCGCCGGGGGGATCGGGCAGGCTCGCGTTCCTCGTTCGCGGGGGAGGGCTGTTCGTCCTCGATGGGTTCCTCGCCTCGCGGCCGACCTGGGTGGACGGGGAGGTCAGCTCGTTCGACTTCGCTCGCGACGGCACCCTGGTCTACGCGAAGGTGGAGCGGCGGAGCAACCCCTCGGGGAGGGCCGTGGCCGCCGTGCGCATCGGCGTGGTCGAGCCCGATCGATCCGCGCCGAGCAACGTGCGCAGCCGGACGATCGGACAGCTCAACCTCCGAGGCTTCGCCGTCCGCGGATGGCGGCTGATCGCCTGGGGGGTCCGCGGCGGCCGGGAGCAGGCCCTCGTCTGGAGCGCCAGGGGCGGGGGGCCGCGCCGGGCTCCGGGCCTCCGGCTCACCCCGCGAGCGAAGAGCGCCGCCGGCTTCTGGGTCCTCGGCCGGAGCTCCTCGTCGCTCGGCCTCCCGGGGACGCCCAGCGACCCGGCGCATCTCGCCGTGGCGGGCGATCTCGCGATCTGGGCCGAGGGTGAGGGGCTCGTGGTCGCCAGCCTCGGCCGGCCGCGGACATACCAGGTGACGCTCCCCCCGAGGTTCCCCAAACCGATCGGGCCGATCGCCGCCGCCTAGGGGCTGGGCTCCCCCTCGCGGAGCAGGTCCCGCGCTCGAAGGGCCAGCCAGAACTCCATCCGGTCGTGCGCCGAGGCGAGGTCCCGGCCGGCGAGCTCCTCGACCTTCCGCATCCGGTACCGCAGCGTGTGCCGGTGCACGAAGAGCTCCCCCGCCGCCGCCTCCCACTTCGCGTTGTGCTCGAGGAACGCGCGGAGCGACGTCACGAGCTCGCCGCCGTGGTCGACGTCGTAGCGGTCGAGCGGCGCGAGCACCGAGTCGGCGAACGCGCGCAGCGCGTCTGGCTCCTGGAGGGAGAGCAGCAGCCGGTAGGTCCCGAGCGCGCGGAAGTCGGCGCTGTCGCGCCCCTCCATCCGGGCTACCTTGAGCGCGTACCCCGCCTCCCGCAGGCTCCTCCCCGCCTGAGACGGGGGGCCGGCGCTCCCGGCCCCCACTCGGACCGAGCCGCGGAGCTTCCCGGCGACCTCGCGCTGGAGCTCGCCGAACCCCTCGTCGCCATCGGGATGGATCAGCACGTAGAGGTCGTGCTCGCGGGGGGCGGTGAGGTACCCGCCGCCGCGGCGCGAGAGCACGTCCTCGGCCGCCCACAGGAGGTCCTCCACGGGGAGGGCGGACTCGAGCGCGAGCACGGCCACCGTGTCGGCGCGCTCGAACCCCAGGCGCTGGAGCCCCTCGGCCGCCTTCCGGGCCGACAGCTCCCCCCGCACGAGGGCATCGAGGAAGTCCCCGCGGAGGCGCCGCTCGGTGTCGGCGACGGCCCGCCGCCGGTCGAGCTCGATCGCCACCAGCGAGACGGCGTGCGCGGCCACGACGCGGTCGAGCTGGCTCAGCGCCTCGCCCTTCCCCACGGCCAGGAACCCCTCGACGTGGCCGTGCGCGCCGACCGGCTGGATGGAGACGTGATCGCCCCGGTCCACCAGCGAGAGGCTGAAGCCCGGGCCGTCGGCGCGCCGCGCCTGGATCTCCTCCCAGAGGCGCTTGGCCCGGCCGTTCGCAGACGCCGGGGCCGTCGCCAGCGCCACGCCGTGGAGCTCGAGCACGACCGCCCACCCCTCGACGACGACGGCCAGCTCCCGGACCACCCCCTCGACGCCTTCGCCGTCGATCACCGCGCGGGTCAGAGCGTTCTGGGCCTCGATCGAGCGCTGGAGTATCTCCACCTGCTCCCCCGCCACGCGCGAGAACACCGCCTCGGTGATCGCGATGAACGGCACCGCGTACGGCACCTCGAAGACCGGGAACTTCAATCGGTCGGCCGCGTCGCGGACCGCCTTGGGGACCTTCGTGAACGAGAACCCGGTGCCGAACCCGAGCCCGGCGAGACCGGCCTCAACAAGGCGCTCGACGTAGGCGCGCTGCTTCGTCGCAGACCGTCCCACGCCCATCCCCGTGGTCAGCAGCAGCTCGCCGCCCTTCAGCCACGGCGTGGGGTCCTCGAGCTCGCTGACGTGGACCCAGCGGACCAGGTTGCCCTTGCCGGCCCGCCCGGCGACGAGCTGGAGGGCGAGGCCGGGGCTCTCGAGGATGTCCTCGATCCGTAGTGTCACATCCGGGATTGTACGGTCCGTACAAGAACCCCGCTCGGGCGGCGCGTCGTGTACGGTCCGTACAACGCCCGGCGGCCGCTTGCTCCCCGCGGCCGTTCCGCCCGCCGCCCCGAGCGCGGGAGACTGGGCGCCGACGCGATCGAGGAGAGCCCATGGACATCCCACAGGAGCGCCGACTGGTCACCGAGATCCCCGGGCCGAGGTCGAGAGAGCTCACGGCCCGTCGCGAGAACGCGATCCCCCGCGGCGTGTTCAACACGGTGCCCGTCTTCGTGGCCGCCGCCTCCGGCGGGATCGTCGAGGACGTGGACGGCAACCGTCTGATCGACTTCGGCACGGGCATCGCGGTGCTCAACGTGGGGAACGCCTCGCCCGCGGTCGTCGCCGCGATCCAAGAGCAGGCCGAGCTGTTCACCCACACCTGCTTCCACGTGACGATGAACGAGCCCTACCTCGCCCTGGCCGAGCGGCTGAACGCGCTGACCCCCGGCGACCACGACAAGATGACGATGCTCGTGAACTCGGGCGCGGAGGCCGTCGAGAACGCGATCAAGATCTCGCGCTACGCCACCGGCCGGCCCGCGGTGATCACCTTCGACCACGCGTTCCACGGCCGCACCCTCCTGGCGATGTCGCTCACGGGGAAGGTCATGCCGTACAAGCAGGGGTTCGGGCCGTTCGCGCCCGACGTGTACCGGCTCCCGATCTCCTACCCGTACCGGTGCCCGACGGGCGAGGCCTACGACGAGTGCGGGCCTCGCTGCGCCGACTTCGTGATCGACGAGATCGAGAAGCACGTCGGGCCCGAGAACGTCGCGTGCATGATCCTCGAGCCCGTCCAGGGCGAGGGCGGGTTCGTCGTGCCGGGCGAGGAGTTCATCCGGCGCGTGCACGCCTGGTGCGAGGAGCACGGCGCGCTCTTCGTCGCCGACGAGGTGCAGACCGGCTTCGGGCGCACCGGCCGCTGGTTCGCCAGCGAGCGCTTCGGCATCGTCCCCGACATCGTGACCACCGCGAAGTCGATGGGCGGCGGCATGCCGATCGGCGGGGTCACCGGACCGGCCGAGGTGATGGACTCGATCCACGTGGGAGGCCTCGGCGGCACCTTCGGAGGGAACCCGGTGTCGGCCGCCGCCTCGCTGGCGGCGATCGATCAGATCGAGCGCGAGGGCCTGCTCCAGCGCGCCGACCGCGTCGGCGCCACGATGACGGAGGCCCTGCTCGGCTTCGCCGACCGGTTCGAGATGATCGGCGACGTCCGCGGCCTCGGCGCGATGGTGGCGATGGAGCTCGTGAGCGATCGCGAGACGAAGGAGCCGGCCAAGGAGGCCGCCGCGCGGGTCCTCCACGAGTGCCACGCGCAGGGCCTGATCGCGCTGAAGGCGGGGACCTACGACAACGTGGTCAGGCTGTTGCCGCCGCTCACGATCGACGACGCCCTGCTCGAGGAGGGGCTGGGCATCCTGGAGAAGGCGCTCGCGGCGGCGAGCGGCTAGCTCGCCGCCGCGAGCGCCTTCAGGAGGGCCGCTCCCGGAGGGCCTTCAGCGTGACGAAGTCGACGTCGGCCTGCCGGCGCCCCAGGGCGGCGTCCCTCCGCGTCGAGCTCGTGACGGGGATCTTCTCGACGCGAGGACGGGCCTCCCCCGCGACCAGCTTGTTCCATCGCTCGGCGTACGCCTCGCTGTACTCGGCGAATCCCATGTCCTCGACTCCCTTCTCGATCTCGGCGAGCCGTGTGTACAGGGCGTCGCCGGGACATGCCGTCGGCCCCGACTCGCCACCCACGTCACGGTGTCCGCGAAGGCGATGGGAGGCGGTCAGGTTGCCGATCTCCACCTGCCGGAGCCGCTCCTCGTGCATCATCCGCACGGCGTTCTCCACGCACGAGCTGTCCACCACGTCGGACGACCCGAAGAACACGAACGCGATCGAGACGCCGTTGCAGCAGAACGTGTGGCCGCCGGTGCGATGCCCCCGGAGCTCGTAGACCCTGCCCGAGGGCATGAAGCCGTAGCAATAGGCGATGTCGGAGAACCCCCGATTGTTGACGTGATCCTCGCGGGTGGCGCGGATCGTCGCCACCTCGACGTCCTTCGAGGCGTTCACGCCACCGAGAGGCATGGCGCCGGCGGTGTGGTGGATGAAGAGATCGGAGACCGGGCCGGCGAGCGGCACGCCCCCGGGAGCCGTCGACGTCCACGAGGAGCGGGCGAGGGGCTTCATCGTTCCGTCTCGGGGGCGTCCGGTGAGGCGATGTCCTTGCCGGGCCGGAGGTCGGCGGTGGGGCAGCCGCGCACGGGGCACCTACCGCGAGCAACGTCCTCGTAGGTCAGCAGGTGGCCGGAGGGGCACTCCGCGATCACAGCCTCACGGTTCTCAGGCACCTGCTCGCCCTCCTTGCTCGGCGGCCGTATATGTACTGGACGTCGGCTCCGGGAACAAGTAGGGCAACCGGCGGACACCCCGCGCCTGTTGAGCGCCCCGGCCGTGCGGGGGATACTGCCTCGGGGCTTCCCCAGGAGACGCCGAGCGATGACGGGTGACACATGCCGAGGGTTCGCGTTCTCTCGTACTGGCGCGCGGAGCAGCGGACGATCCGCCAGGGCCTCGTGGCGATGCTCTTCGCCTCCGTCGCCATGCTCGGCGCCGGCGTCGCGCTCGGCTTCATCACCGACACGCTGGAGTCGCTCCCCGGGCTGATGGTGATGGTCCCCGCGGCGATCGCCGCGCGGGGCAACGTGTTCGGCGCTCTGGCCTCCCGGCTCGGCACGACGATCCACGCCGGGCTGTTCACCACCTCGCGCGAGCGCGAGGGCGTCCTCTACCAGAACGTCTTCGCCGCGACGGCGCTGACCCTCTCGATCTCGCTGCTCATGGCCGTCCTGGCCAAGACCCTCTCGGAGACCTTCGGCATCACCAGCATCTCCATCGTCGACTTCATGCTCATCTCGATCCTCGGCGGGGCGATGGCCAGCGTCGTCGTGCTCGGCCTGACCGTCGTGCTGGCCGTGACCGCCCAGCGGCGGGGCTGGGACCTCGACAGCGTGGCGGCGCCGCTCATCACCGCGGCCGGTGACGTGCTCACGATTCCGGCGATCTTCGCGGCCACCTACGCCGTCGGGTTCCGCTGGGTGTCGCCGTCGGTCGCCGGGGTCCTCGCGCTCGTGACCCTGGCGCTGGCGATCCGCGCGGCCGTGACCGACCTGCCCTCGACCCGTCGCATCGTCCGCGAGAGCCTCCCCGTGCTCACCATCGCGGCCGCGATCGACATCCTCGCCGGCCTGATGATCGAGTCGCGCCTCGAGCACTTCGTCACGTTCCCCGTCCTGCTGATCCTGATCCCGCCGATCCTGGGGGACGCCGGGGGGCTCGGCGGCATCCTCGCCTCGCGGCTCGCCTCGAAGCTCCACCTCGGGGTGATCACGCCACGCGGCCTCCCCGAGCCGGCAGCGCTCTTCGACTTCTCGATCGTGGCGCTCTTCGCCGTGGTCGTCTTCCCCCTGGTCGGCGTGGCCGCCGACTTCGTCGCGGGCCTCTTCGGGATCGCCAGCCCCGGGATGGGGACGGTGGTGGCGGTCAGCACCCTCGCCGGCTTGCTGGCCACGGCCGCGGCCTCGCTCGTCGCCTACTACGCGGCGATCGCGACCTTCCGGCTGGGGATGGACCCCGACAGCCACGGCATCCCGCTCATCACCAGCTCGATGGACTTCGCGGGCGTGGTGGCCCTCATCATCGCCATCCTCGCCTTCGGGATCGGATAGAACCGGCCGTATACTCAGGAGGACGCTCACCGATGGACGACAGCCCCAGACGCAACGTCAAGGATCTCCTGGCCGAGGCGAAGGACACCTCGGAGCTCATGGTCGACCTGGCCTACGCGGCCGTCTTCTTCA
>Ga0299907_10002770_pt1 | contig 10999 bp, 10 predicted proteins | sample RVTome_16_FD_198680 | JGI IMG/M metagenome (GOLD analysis project Ga0299907, IMG submission 198680) | Soil microbial communities from uranium-contaminated site in the Upper Colorado River Basin, Wyoming, United States - RVT152D67 (version 2) ...
GACGCCGTATAACGGCGCGCCGCGCAGCAGTTCCGCAACCGCCGGCGAGGGTAGCGGCAGCTCGCCGTCGTCGGTCCGGACGGACCCGGTGCCGGTTGCAATCGGAGAGCAAGCGACAAGCGAGGGTCGGAAATGCTCGATCGCAGCACTCGACCCGACGACGTCCACCAGTGCGTCCGTCATCCCGACTTCGTGGAGATGGACGCGATCGACCGGCACTCCGTGGACGGCGGCTTCTGCCTCCGCCATGGCCCGGAATGTGTCTAGGGAGCGCCGCTTCACCGCGTCCGGCATCGGGGCCTGTTCGATGATCGAGACGATGTCCGAGTAGCTGCGCGGCTGCCCCGGCATCTCGATCGTGACATCTGCATGCGAAGCCCTTAGACCGGCGCGCCGAACTTTGTTCACCGACAGAGTCCACCCATCAATGGCCAGCGACTCGACCGCCCGTATCACGTCGGATTCGGGGGCGCCGGCATCGATCAGCGCGCCGAGGATCATGTCCCCCGAGGCGCCGGAGAAGCAGTCGAAGTAGAGGACCGTCACCTATGGATCTTCCGAAGCAACCGAATTGCAGCCACCGCAGCTCCGAAACCGTTGTCGATGTTGACAACAGTCACTCCCGCCGCGCATGAGTTGAGCATTGCGAGCAGGGCGGCCAGACCGTCGAAGCTGGCGCCGTACCCGACGCTCGTCGGCACGGCGATCACCGGCGCGGACGAGATCCCACCCACGAGACTAGCCAGTGCTCCTTCCATGCCGGCCACGACGATGACGACATCCGCATCGTGTAGGCGGTCCTGAACGGCCAGGATGCGGTGCACCCCGGCCACCCCGACGTCGGTCGTGGCCTCCACGGAAGCTCCCAATGCCTCGGCCGTGTATGCAGCTTCCTGCGCGACCGGAAGATCGGAGGTGCCTGCGCTCACGACGGCGACGGAGCCAAGGGATTTCGTCGGCTCACTGCGCAGAACAACGAGGCGTGCTTCCGAGTGATTGACTGCTTCCGGGAACTCATCGAGCAGGGCCGTCCTGATATCCGGTGGCACTCGCGTGATGAGAACAGGCGCGGTCGTCGTCTCCAAGAGACGGGCTGTAATCGCGAGGACCTGCTCCGGCGTTTTCCCGGCCGCATAAACGGCTTCGGGCATTCCCTGCCGAAGCTCCCGATGGGTATCCAGTTGCGCGAATCCGAGGTTCTCGACGGGGACTCGGCGCAGTGCCCGAAGCACATCTTCGACGCTCGCGTTGCCCTCCGTCATGTCGGTGAGCAGGGCCTTTACCTCTTCGGGGCGCATGCCGTCAGTGTAGGATGACCCACTGTGCCTGACCTGACAGTCGAACAGCTGACCCTGGCCCTCGCCGTGGTGGCGGGGGTCGCCGTATTTGCCCTTTTGGTGATCGTTTTCCTCGGTCTGAGATTGCGGCGGATCCGGCGCGACCTCCTCACCATCCGAGGCGAGAGTGGCCAGCGCGATCTTGCCGCTTTGCTCGGCTCCTGGGCGCGAAAGATGGACGAACTCCACAAGCGATTCGACGGGATCACATCCGAAGCACAGCGCCTCGCGGAACAGGATCGGTACGCGCTGCAGAATTTTCATCTGGTTCGTTACGACGCATTTGAGGATATGGGCGGACGACTATCGTTCTCGGCGGCGTTGCTCGACGATCATGGCAACGGTCTCGTGATCACGTCTATCAACGGCCGGACGGAAACGCGCACGTACGCGAAGCCGATTCGCAACCTCAACTCGGACCACAATCTTTCTGACGAAGAAGGCGAGGCCATTGCCGGCGCCGTCGCAAAGAGCGGCCGCGGCACCGACCAGGTCATTTCACGATAGGGGGCCGGGTTGATAGACCTCAGGCTTCTGCGCGAGAACCCCGACGCGGTTAAGGCCGCGTACGACCGTCGCGGAGGTGTCGAGGGGCTCGACCAGGTGGTGGAGCTCGACAGGCGATACCGCGAAGTCCTCAGCGAGGTCGAGGCGCTGCGCGCGGAGCACAACAGAGCCTCGAAGGCCGTCGGGATGGCGGCGCCGGAAGACCGGCCGGCGGCCATCGCCGGCGCGAAGGAACTGGCCGATCGGATCAGGTCGTTGGAGCCGGAACTGGAAGCGGCCTCGGCGGAGCTCGATAAGGCCGCTGCCTACCTGCCGAACTTTCCCCATGAGTCGGTGCCGGACGGATTGAGTGAAGACGAGAACGTCGTCGAGCGCGAACACGGTGAGCGGCCCGAGTTCGACTTTGAGCCTCTCGAACACGTCGCTCTGGGAGAGCGCCTGCGGATCTTCGACTCCGAACGAGGTGCCAAGACGTCGGGGAGCCGGTTCGTATACCTGACCGGGCAGGGTGTGATCTTGGAGCTCGCGTTGGTGCGTTTCACCATCGACTTCCTCACGGGGCGCGGCTTCATGCCGGTGGTTACGCCGGTGCTCGTCCGCGAACAGGCCATGTACGGAACAGGGTTCCTTCCCGCGGAGGAACACGAGTTCTACAAAGTAGAGCGCGACGACCTGTTCCTGATCGGCACTTCGGAGGTCGCACTGGCCTCGATGCATTCCGACGAGATCCTGGCCGAATCGGCGTTGCCGTTGCGGTATGCAGGTTTCTCGTCGTGCTTCCGCCGAGAGGCCGGCACCTACGGCAAGGAAACAAAGGGCCTCATTCGCGTACATCAGTTCGACAAGGTTGAGCAGTTCTCGTATTCGCATCCGGAGGACTCGTGGGACGAGCTCGCGGCCATCCGTACGAACCAGGAGAAGATCCTGCAGGCGCTCGAGATCCCCTACCGTGTGCTGGTGATGTGTGCCGGTGACCTGGGCTCGTCGGCGGCTAAAAAGGTGGACAACGAAGCGTGGTTACCCGGCGCGGCGCGGTACCTGGAGCTGACGTCGGCAACGAACGCAACGGACTACCAGGCGCGCCGGCTGGGCATCCGCTTCCGCACCGGCAGCGGCGCGCAGCTGGTCCATACTCTGAACGGGACCGCGTGCGCCGTGGGCCGGACGATCGTTGCTCTGCTCGAGAACCACCAGCGGGGGGATGGAAGCGTGTCGATCCCGGAGGCATTGAGGCCCTACACCGGGTTCGATGCACTGACGCCGCCGTAAAGTCGTTCTCTGCCACCAGGCCCGCGTTTTCCGCGACCCGATAACAAAGAAAGCCGCGTCCGGCCCCTTCTTTGGGCACCACCGCGCCCAGCGCGGGTTTTATCCCAAAGAAGGTTCTTAGCTAGGCTCAACCCCTGGAGGGCTACGCTAATTGGCAAGCGGACGGTCTTGAAAACCGTTGTCCGAAAGGACTTGTGGGTTCGAGTCCCACGCCCTCCGCAAAAGGCCTCTGACCAGGGATCTTGCTTCCGCAGGATCGAAGTACTGCGCCGCGCCTTTAACGCGGTGGACGGTCTCAGAACCGTTGTCCACGATCCTCATTCGCCCTATTTCGTCGGCGCGCTCAGGCTCCTGATCAGGACGTTTGTGAATTCCCTACCAATTAACGGAGGGTGCAACGGTCTCTCGTCGATCAAACCGTTTCCCGAAACGGTGCTCATTCAGGTGAGAGACTCCGTTGACCTGCAGGTTCGCGACCCAACCGTTCCGGTTTCTCGGGAGTTGTCAACGAATTGTCAACGTCGGGATAGGTGCACCCTCACCCGCGGTTCCCGCTGGACGATTTCTCTGACCGCGCTCGCATGACACTCGCGGCAACCCGAGTAGGAAGGCTGTTTGTCATTGTCGGAGCGATGAGGTTCCGGGTTCACGCGTCGGTGTCTTAGACCTCGAGTTGTCCCACCAGCACGTAGAACGTGCGATACACGCTTATTCTTGGTATGAGCCAATCCCTACTCTGCCCGAACAAGCCGATGCGGCTTTGAGGACCTCGTTGGCGCGGCGGAGCCTCCTTCACCTCATTCTGAAGGTCACAAAGACGTTCCCGCTCATCGGTTTTGAGACCGGGGCGGCGCCCCTCGTTGCGCTCGGCTTCGCGTACCCACTTACGCAGCGTCTCCGAGGCCATACCCGACTTCTCGGCGATAGACCGGACTGCGGCCCACTGCGATGGGTAGTCCGGCTCTTGTTCGAACACGAGGCGAACAGCGCGCTCGCGTATCTCAGGTGGGTAACTCCGGGGTCTTGACATGGCTTCACCTCTAAAGCTCTGGAGCCTCCACAATTCCCGGGGCGGTCAATCCACACAAAGGCGTTGAGTAGATCGACTTGATTCACTTGGGCGGGTTCGCTGAACCCCATTGAATCGGTGAAGAGCCCATGCTCGGATGAAACCATGCGAGTGCTGGGGATGAACGCAGAAGGGGTGTGCCTGCTTGCCCCGGAAAGGGACTGTTGTGAGAACTCTGGCCTTTGGTGTGGTTATGGGTGTGATCATTGCGATAAGCAGCGCATCCGTTGCCATCAGCTCCGAGGGGCCCGCCATGGATATCGTCTCTGGTGGATTCACCGACGCATTCGAAGAGAGGGTGGGGCTCAACGCCCACAGTGGACCAAGTGGTGAAAATCCGTCTGGATTCGAAAGCGCAACTCGGCCTGGCGGAACGCGTTACCGGCTTCAAGTTATTTGCCTCGCCGTTGAGGGCAACCTTGCCGCCTACACAACACTTGTAGTCAAGTCGAATAATCCGAGCTTCCCACCGGGAACCAGGTTCGTCGAGGTAGTAAGGGATAGTGGTTTGCCGGGAGGAGAAGGTGACGGCTGGTTCATCTTCGACGTCCCCCCAGCGGATCCCGATGATTGCGCCGCCGCCCTGGACGAGGCCGCTGACGCGGAAGACATCCTCAGTGGCAACATCACGGTGGTGGATGCGCAGCCATAACGTGGCCTGCTCAGCTGAGGCAGGAGCGATGCTCCCACGGATCCTGGCTTGCAGATCCTTAAGAGCCGGATCAGACGCTGCATCGACCGCGAAATCGTGCCCGTTTTAGGGGGTTTTGACTTCTGAGCCTTCGGGACTTCAGAATCCAACGCTCTTTCGCGAACCGCGTTCGGATGCGCGCCCCTTTTGTTCGAATCCTCTCGGGGGACTAACCAGAAGGGAACGCTTTACTGGGCTTTTGTCTCCTCGAGGGCACGCTCCCAAGCACTTGCTCGCCGCAGGGCTTCTAGATCGCCAGCTTCTCGCGGTGTGGCTGAATTTTGCCAACGGCGTCATCGACTTCGACGAGCAGGTCGACACCGACGGTAATGGAACGCCCGACACGCCGCTTAACACGGCAGTCGCGACGGCAGAGGCAGTCAGATTGGATCCGACCGCAACGAAGGCGCAGCTGCTGGCCCAGAAGGACATCCTGGGAGTCGATCAACCTTCAGGACGAGTAGTTGGGCGCGGGGGGCTGAGCCAGAACGTCGGCTCAGCCCCCCTCGCATAGCCGTTTCTAACGCGACGGTTCCAGCTCTCAGGCCCGGACCGCGCCACGGCGGGAGTTTGGCGATCCACACGCGCTACCACGTTGCGTCCGTTCCACACGGAAATCCAGATCGTCGACTTGAAGTCTGAGGCGCGCTCCTCGAGAGGAAGCGGCCCTGTCCACGCCTTGAGCAGAACGCCGTAGATGCATTTCGAACGAACGCGGTTTGACAGAACCGGAGCAAGCGGCATGATGGTGTCGACAGGCCGTATGGGGTGGGGGTGCCCTTTCAAGGGGGGATCCACGAGGGCGGATGTGAGCGAGAAATTCCTCCGCGACGGACAGACGATCATCCTTGCGACCGCGACAGTGGCGCGCGGGTGTTCAGAAGTCCGGACTGAACCGATTGTGCCCTTATCGGCGAGAAGCTGAAGCTGCCCGGACATCACGCCAGGTCGTCGAGGGCACCATTTAGATGTTTGTCGAAACGCGAGAAATCGAATTTCGGAGGAGCTGTGTACGAGGGAGGGCGAATCAGGGAAAACCCGGAGGCGAGCGCGGTCGCTCCCGCGTCGTTTTCCCAGGTTTCGCTTGGATGTGCGCGACACGCTCGCGGCCCCCCATACGCGTGACGGCACGGTCCAAAGTCTCGCGATTCTTAAGGAGGGTAAGTGTTGCGAAGAATCCGGTTGTCGGCATTGTTTATGGCGTTCGCCATGCTAGTCGCGCTGGGAGTCCCTGCGTCGGCGCACCATGAGAATGATCCTCGTACCAAGAACTTGCATCCAATGGGCGACATCGAAGAGCCCGCTAGTCTCTTCTTTGGACCTCCGACGGTCCATACAGATATTGCGTTCTGGGGAAAGTACGCCCTGCAGGGCAACTGGCTCGGCCTCAACATCCGCGACATCTCGGCTCCCGGTAACCCCAAGCCGGTCTCTTTCACAAGTTGTACGGGGCCGCAGGGAGACGTCGTGGTATGGGATGACATCCTGGTTCGCACGTGGGACTCCCCAGCGGGAACAGGCGCGACCTGTGACGGCGAGCCCGTCCCGGCAGGATTCGAAGGATTGCATATCTTCAATATCAGCGATGTTTCCGACCCCGTCCTGGTCGGATCCGTCGCGTTGACTTGCGGTTCCCACACGGCATCTGGTGTGCCCGATCTGGACAACAACAGGTTGCTTGTCTACAGCAGTTCGTCAAACATGCCCTGTTCAGGATTGGACATCGTCGAGGTGCCCCTGGACAATCCCGCGGGGGCAGCATTCATCCGCTTCGCGCCGGCGGCTGCATTTGTTCACTGTCACGATGTCGGCGTCATTCTCGGCGACGCGATGATGGCGGCGTGCGCGGGTGGTGAAGGGTTCACCGTTTGGGATCTCGACGCCGCTAACCTCGACGATCCCCAGGTCAGGTATTCGAAGGATGTAAACGACGAACCCGAGATTTCCGGCGTCAGCGTTGGGCACTCGGCGGCATTCTCGTGGGACGGCGAGGTATTGATCTTCGGACATGAACCCGGGGGCGGACTGGTGCCAAATTGTCAGGAGAGCACCCCGGACACCGATAAGTCAGCCTTTTTCTTTGAGGCAGAAACAGGCGACTTCCTCAGCATGTGGACGCTGCCGCGTCCGCAAAGCGCCACGGAAAACTGCACAATCCACAACTACAACACCGTGCCACTTCGAAGCGGCCGAGACGTCATGGTGGTTGGCAACTACCAGGCGGGAACCTGGGTCGTCGACTTCACGGATCCGACGAATCCCGAGGCGATTGCCTGGAGTGACCCACCGCCCGTCGAGCCGACCGATCTCGCGGGAGTCTGGTCCTCGTACTGGTACAACAATTTCATTTACGAGACCAACATCACCGAAGGACTGAACATCTACCGACTCAGCGGAAACACGACGGGGGGAGCGCTTCGACTCGATCACCTCAACCCACAGACGCAGGAATTCACAATTCCTTAGGGCAGGAGAATTAGGCAGATGCTGGGCGGGTGCCGTGCCCGCCCGGCATTTGTTATCGGCTGAGGGTGGTTCGTTAAGTAGGAACGTGCGGCTTTAGCGCGGCCCCTGACCCAACAACCGGTGCCAGCTTGAGTTGCACGCCGGACGGGCCTTTCTCAGTCGAGGACGATAGGGCCCATGGACAAGAGAAGAATGGCCGCCTGAGATTCCCTGCAGGAATGTGATGATTCGTACCTTGAGTTTAATGACGCCAATTTCGCCTAAATCGTCCGGACGAGTACCCAGGAGCGGCCCATGGGTGCCTGAGCATGGGTTAGCCTTCGTATCAGCCCGTAGGGCGGACTGTTTGGACGGAGTATCTCCACAAGGGGGGACCATGCGAAGACGCGGGTTTGTTTTCGTTGCAACCATTTGCGTGCTGTCGCTTACAGCGTTTGGACTAACGACGGCGGCTGCTCAGCACGCTCCGGGTGAAGGTTTTCTGCCGGGACCGGGCGAGTGGGGAAAGATCGACGTCGTCGATTTTCTCCATCTGACAGACACACCGGATCTCATCGCAGACGTTACGGTTTCGCCCGACGGCAACTATGCGTTTCTAGCCAACTGGGGAGAGCCTGACTGCGCCGGACCCGAGACGGGCGGTCGAGGGAGTCCAGATGCCGGTGCTTATGTGGTCGACATTTCAAACGTCGATGATCCCGCCAATTTCGAAGAGGCCGAGTTGGTCGGCTTCATCCCATCTCACCAGGACACGCGTCCGGGCGAGGGCATGCAAGTACTGACCATCACGACATCCAAGTTCAGCGGCGACGTTCTTGTGATGAACAACGAGCCGTGTGGCAAGAACTTCAGGGGCGGCGTATCTCTGTGGGACGTCACCAATCCTCTGAAGCCGAAGCGCCTTTCCACGCACTTTGGAGACCGAGATCCGGGGGACTTTACCGCAGCTTCCATCCACAGCGTTTTTGCGTGGGATGCCGGCGACAACGCGTACGTTGTGATGACCGATAACGAAGAGTTTCCCGACGTCGACATAATGGACATCACGAATCCAAAGCGGCCGCGGTTGATCGCTGAATACGATCTGAATGACTTCGATGTCGATCAGCCGGAGTTGGGACTTACGGACTCATTCCTCCACGACATGGTCGTAAAGGAGATCGACGGTAGGTTCATTTTGCTTCTTTCCTATTGGGATGGCGGTTTCGTGATGCTCGACGTCACCGACCCGGCCAATGCCGAGTTCCTAGGGGACACTGAATTTGCAGCGGTTGATCCGGAACTCCTGGAGTCCACCGGTATCTCTTTGACGCCGGAAGGAAATGCTCACCAGGCAGAGTTCACGATTGACAATCGTTTCTTCATCGGCACGGATGAGGACTTCGCTCCATATCGCGCGGACGATTTCGAGATCACATCCGGTCCCCATGCTGGCGTGTACCCATCGGTGATCGTCCCTGGAGCACAGGCTCCGGCAATCCTCGACGACCTGACCCTTAATGGACCCGTCGTCTACGGTGGTTATGGCTGTCCGGATTCGGCGCCGATTCCAACGCCGGAGAGCATCCCGGGATATCTCGATTCTCTCGCTCCCGATGAGGAGACGATCATCGTCCTGCAGAGAGGACCCGTTGGCGATCCCAGTGCTCCCGAGGAAGCTTGCTTCCCGGGTGATAAGGCTCACGAAGCGGCGCTGGCGGGTTGGGATGCCGTTCTCTTTGTCAATCACCACGCAGGCGACGAGGCGGGAGGCGCTCCGTTCTGTGGCTCGGGTGCTTTTGTCGATGAAATCGTGGGCGTTTGTACAACCCACGCCGCGTTTCACCGGTTGTTCGACCTGCAGCCGCTCGATCCACCGTGGACCTACCCCGAGAACCTTGCGTTGGGCACCGTCGGCGCAGAGATCGAGGTGGGGTCTATCTTCGATGGGTGGGGCTATGTGCACCTGTTCGATGCTGAGACTCTCGAAGAACTGGATACCTTCGCGATTCCGGAGGCACACGATCCGGCCTTTGCTTTCGGCTTCGGCGATCTAACCGTTCATGAGGTTGCCGTCGATCCGCAGGACGCGTCCCTCGCGTACCTCTCGTACTACGGAGGCGGACTCATCGCCATCCAGATCCAGTGCGCCAACCCCAACGATTCGAGTACATGTGAACTCGTTGAGGTGGGTGGCTATCGAGACCCACAAGGTAATGACTTCTGGGGCGTAGAGACATTTGTCGGCGAAGACGGACGCACGTACATTCTCGGCAGCGACCGAGACCAAGGTCTGTGGATCTTCGTTGATCCCTGAACTCGTAGTCCAGAATGAGATGTTCAAAGGGGAGCGGGAAACCGCTCCCCTTTGTTAATGCTCGCATGCCTCGTCGATATAAGAAATCGCCGCCGCGCCGGCCCGGCCGGACGCCACGGTTTTGGTTTCGATCCATGCCGAACGACGAAGCGAAGATGCTTCAACGACAGCTTGGAGCGGGCAGTGACTCAGGTCTCAGCCGTCTGCCGCAATCTCATCGAGGGCCTGCAACGCGAAGTCGTCAATTTATCAAGAGATCGATCCGCAACAGCTGGGATCGAGCGTCGGTTGTCGGAGCAACTTCCCCTCTAAGGAAAGCACCCGACTGTCGCGGGATTCGTAGTCGTCTCCACCAGCCACGCACCTCACTACAGGCGACATCCAATTTGCGGAGTCGTTGCTCGACGAGTGCTCTCGGGCCACCCTGCACTGGACCCGGCAACCCGAAAGTGGAGCTAACCCCCGAAGGGTTCGTCTTTACCGGCCAGCCCGCCACGCCTCCCCCGCCTTGGAAGACCCTCGTCGGCGAACTGGCTCCCCCACCGGGCACATGCGGCCAAGACCTTGCCGGGTGACCGCGCTTGAGCGATAGACCGCTGGGTTCTACTAGGCAAACTGAGAATCAGCGAGCTTATCCAGTGATGATCGCAATCGTAAGAGGTTCGAATCCTGGCGGGGGTGCCGATTCGAACAAAAGGGTGCGCGAGGCTTGCGATCGGCAACGTCTGAGAGGAGTCACGATATAGGAGGACTGGGATCGCTTTCGCGAAGAGCGCGTCGAACCTGCTGTCGGAAACGTACTGGCGACCTTTGGCGTGACGGAAGCTCCCCCTCAACCGCCGGTAGAAGAAATGGATCTGATCGACGTCATCACCAACACGTGATGCTGCAGGTTGATCCAGGAGCAGCTAAAGCGGCCTCGTTCGCGCTCACCTAGTCGAGTGCGTAAACCGCGCTGAGTGCGAGCCAGCCAGTTTGAATGCGCCCTTTGGTTCGGTTCCTGCCCAGGATTCGCACCTGCGCACCCTCCTGCACGCTGGCTTGTCAACGCTTTGTCAACGAACGCGTCAGGAAAAATCGGGACCGGCCAGCACCGGTCAGGAAGTGGTCTTGTCGCTGGCCTGCAGGGAAGCATCAGGCAGAAGTAGGCTGGGCCAGTCAGGACGCCAGGCCACACACTTGAAAACCGTTGCCCGCAAGGGCTTGTGGGTTCGAGTCCCACGCCCTCCGCAAAAACAGACGGCGTCCAGTTCAGTGTTGCTCGAAAGAGCGCGAAATCCCAGGTCAACGCCAGGTTTCTTGCTAGTTATCCGGTAAACGGCCGGATAAGGGGGCTGCGCGTGGGGAAAACGGCGTGTCCGGTG
>Ga0299907_10002773_pt1 | contig 10993 bp, 10 predicted proteins | sample RVTome_16_FD_198680 | JGI IMG/M metagenome (GOLD analysis project Ga0299907, IMG submission 198680) | Soil microbial communities from uranium-contaminated site in the Upper Colorado River Basin, Wyoming, United States - RVT152D67 (version 2) ...
GACTCGCATCCGGCACAGAGGGGATCCCGCCACGAGCACGGCTGGCCGCACGCCCCGCAGCGCGGCGGGGCCACGAGGCTGGCGGCGAAACGGGAGAAGGCGTGGAGGGCCGGGGCGTAGGGCAACGGGGCGAGGCTCGCGGCAAGCGGCTCAACGGTGGCGCGCACCTCGCAACCGATCCGTCACATCAGGTCGCTCGCACGGAACACCGGCGGACGGGGATTCCGCATGCGCCCGGCTGCGATAGCCCGCGTGCGGAATCGACGGTCCAGGGCGCCCTACTCGAAGATCGCCCGCTCCACGGCGCCGACCTCCGGGTCGCAGCCGATCACCCCCGGCGCCTTCCCGAGCGCCGTATCGGGGTCCTTGAGACCGTGGCCGGTGAGCACGCAGACGATGCTGCGGGGCGGCGTCCCGCCTTCGGGCGCCGAAAGCCCGTGCGCCAGTAGACCCGCGACGGCCGCGGCGGACGCCGGCTCGCAGAACACGCCCTCGCGCTCGGCCAGAAGGTGGTAGGCGCCGAGGATCTGCTCGTCCGAGACCGCCGCGATCCGACCCCGCGACCCGGTCACCGCGGCCATCGCCTCCTCCCACCGCGCCGGGTTGCCGATCCGGATCGCCGAGGCGATCGTCTCCGGGCTCTCGATCGGGTGGCCGGCCACGAGCGGCGCCGCGCCCTCGGCCTGGAACCCGTACAGGACCGGCGCCTGCCCGTACTCCTGGAACCCCCGCCACCACGCGGTGATGTTGCCGGCGTTGCCGACCGGGATCGCGAGCGCGTCCGGCGCCCCCCCGAGCTCGTCGCAGACCTCGAACGCTGCAGTCTTCTGGCCCTCGATCCGGTACGGGTTGACGGAGTTGACCAGCTCCACCGGGTGCGACGCCGCGAGCGCGCGGACGATCTCGAGCGCCTGGTCGAAGTTCCCGCGCAGGGCGATCACGCGGGCGCCGTGCATCAGAGCCTGCGCGAGCTTGCCGATAGCGATCTTGCCCTCGGGCACGATCACCGCTCCCCGGAGCCCGGCGCGGGCCGCGTACCCCGCGGCGCTGGCGGCGGTGTTGCCGGTCGAGGCGCAGATGATCGCTTCCGCCCCCGCTCCGGCCGCCCGCGAAACCGCGAGTGTCATCCCGCGGTCCTTGAAGCTGCCGGTCGGGTTGGCGCCCTCGAGCTTGAGCTGCACCTCGACCCCGAGCCGGTCGGACAGGGAGGGCGCGGGGACGAGGGGCGTCGAGCCTTCGTTGAGGGAAACGACGGGATCGCCCGCTTCGATCGGCAGCCGCGAGCGGTAGCGCTCTATCAGTGGTTGGGGGCTCATACGAGTAGGCAGTGAGCAGTGGGCAGTGAGCAGACCCAGGGCCCGAGGCTCTGCTTGCTGCTGACGGCTGACTGCTTACTCATACGAACTCCTCTTCGATCACCCTGATCGCTCGCGGCGGCGAGCGCAGGAAGTCGAGCTTCGCGAGCCCGTCGAGCGCGGCATGGAAGCGCGACTCCGCCGCCCGGTGCATGACCATCACCAGTCGCGCATCGTCCCCGAGCCCCCACTGGACGACGCTCTTCACCGACACGTCGTTGTCACCGAGCACGGCGGCGATCGCGGCGAGGACACCGGGCCTGTCGGCGACCTCGAGGTGGAGGTAGAAGGCCGACTCGACGTCCCGCACCACCGGAACCGTCTCGCGCACGGCGTGAACCGGCGCTTCGCCGGCGATGATCGACGTCACGTCGCCGAGCACCGCCGACGCGGTCTCCAATCCCCCCGCCCCGGGACCGGACATGGTGATCTCCGTAATTGCGGGCGCCTCGACCATGACCGCGTTGAACGGTCCCTCGATCGGAGACAGCGGATGCCCCCGGTACAGGAAGCAAGGGAAGACCCGCACGCTGATCCCGCCGGCGTGGCGCTCCGCGACCCCGAGCAGCTTCAGCGACAGGCCGAACTCCTTCGCGTAGGCGAGATCGTCCGGCTGCACGCTCTCGATCCCCTCGAACGAGACGTCGTCGAGGCTGATCGGAGTGTGGAACGCGAGCCGGGCCAGGATCGCCATCTTCGCCGCAGCGTCGGCGCCCCCGACGTCGTCGCTCGGGTCGGCCTCCGCGTAGCCGAGCTCCTGGGCGCGGGCGAGCGCGTCAGAGTACGACGCGCCGGTCTTCGCCATCTCGGTCAGGATGAAGTTCGTCGTGCCGTTGACGATCCCGAACACCTTGTCCACCTCGGTCGCGGCGAGGCTCTCCTGGATCACGCGGATCACCGGGATCACGCCGGCCACCGCGGCCTCGAAGCGAAGCTGCACGCCGGCGTCGCGCGCCGCGTCGAACAGCTCGTCGCCGTGCTGGGCGATCAGCTGCTTGTTCGCGCTGACCACGTGGCGGCCCTCGCGCAGGGCGCGCAGCACGTACTCGCGCGCGGGATCGGTCCCACCGATCAGCTCGACGACAACGTCGGAGGACGCGAGGATCTCGTCGAAGTCGCCGTCCGAGCGGCGCAGCACACCCGCGACCTCCGGGCGGCGGCCGGCCGCGGCCTGGACGGCGCTTGCGCGATCGCGCACCAGCTCGAGGAAGGCCCCTCCGACCGTCCCCGCGCCGAGCACCCCGATCCGAACCGGATCGGTCACTCGAGGTCGCGGGTCACGAGATCGTCATAGGTCTCGCGTCGGACGACGACGCGCGCGTCGCCTGCGCTGCACATGACGACAGGCGGGCGCGGAACCGCGTTGTAGTTGTTGGCCATCGAGTGACCGTAGGCGCCGGTGGCGGGAGTCACCAGCACGTCGCCGACCGCCGGGGCTGCGACGTGCGCGTCGCGAACGAGGATGTCGCCCGACTCGCAGTGCATCCCCGCCACGGTGATGGCAGCGTCCGCGACCTCGGCGGCGCGGTTCGCGACGAGCGCCTCGTACCGGGACCCGTAGATGATCGGCCGCAGGTTGTCCGACATTCCGCCGTCGACCGCCACGTAGGTGCGCACATCCGGGATCCGCTTCACGGTCCCAACCGTGTACACGGTGATTCCGGCGTTTGCGACCAGGGAGCGCCCGGGCTCGACCAGGATCCTCGGCGTTGGATCGAACAGGCTCGCGATCCCCCGCACCTTGACGTCGACGTAGTCCTCGATCGACGGCGGCTCGTCCTCGCTCACGTACGCGACCCCCAGCCCGCCGCCGACGTTCAGCATCCGGATCTCCGGGCCGGCGAGCTCCGCGAGCGCCTCGATCGCCTTCACGTACGGATCGAGCTCGAAGATCTGCGAGCCGATGTGCGCATGGAGGCCGACCAGCCGCAGCCAGTCGCTCCTCCGCACCCGATCGATCGCCTCGCGCGCGAGGCCGTCCCGGAGCCCGAAGCCGAACTTCGAGTCAATCTGCCCGGTCTGCACGTAGCCGTGAGTCGACGGCTCGATCCCCGGCGTGACCCGGATCAGCACGTCCTGGGGGCGGTCGAGCAGCCCCTCGGCGCGCTCGATCTCGTCGAACGAGTCGAGGATCAGGTGGCCGACGCCGGCGTCGAACGCCTCGCGCAGCTCGCGGTCGGTCTTGTTGTTCCCGTGCAGGTGGACCCGTTCCGGGTCGAAGCCGGCGCGCAGGGCCAAGTGCAGCTCCCCTCCCGAGGCGACGTCGATCGACAGCCCCTCCTCGGCGAGCACGCGCTCGATCGCCGTGATCGGCGCGGCCTTGCTCGCGAACAGGACCTCGAAGGCGGCGGTGCGGCTGCGGAAGGCCTCCAGGTACGCACGGGCCCGGGCGCGGAGATCGTCCTCCACGTAAACGTAGGCCGGCGTCCCGAACTCCGTAGCCAGCTCGACGACGTCGCACCCGCCCACCTCGAGGTGGCCGAGCTCGTTGACGCGGCTCCCCAGCGGGTAAACCGGGGAACCCTCGACCGCGTTCGGAAGCGGGACGGCGGCGACGCCGACCTCGGCGGGGGTGTGGTTCGAATCCGTCATCGGGCGTTCATTGTGACGAGCCGCGGAGGGCGCGGAGCGATAGCTTCGTCGCTGCAATGAGGCTTCCCGCTCCCAGGGCAGCGACGCGCCGCGGCGTTCACGAGGGGCGACCGTACGAGCTGTGGCTACCTGAATCAACCGAGACCAGCCTGACGCGGCGACGTTCGTCGCCACGCCCAGTTCACTCACCACCGTGGCCCGCGGTGGTGGTGCTGCACGGAGCCGGATCCCGAAAGGAGAACCACGGCGACTTCGCCCGCGCCGCGTCGGGGTACGGATGGGCCGCGCTCACCTTCGACCAGCGGGGCCACGGCGCGGCCGAGGACGAGATGTCGCCCGCCGCGATCGGCGACGTCACCCGCCTGGCCCGCCTGCTCGCCGACGCCGACGGCGTCGACCCCGCCCGGGTGTGCGTGCGCGGGTCCAGCATGGGCGGGTTCATGGCGGTCCACGCCGCCGCGGTCTCGGACGCCATCGCCGGTGCGATCGCGATCTGCCCCGCCGGGGAGGAGCACCTGCTCCGCGGCCTCCGTCGCGGGGAGCTCGAGATGCGCGCCGACGAGCCGGCGCTGAAAGCGTGGCTCGAGGAGCACGACATCCGCGAGGCGGTGGCTCTGATGGACGGTAAGCCGCTGCTCCTGATCCACGCGCGCGGCGACGAGCAGCTCCCCTACACGTGGTCCGAGGAGCTGTACCGGCACGCAGGCGAGCCACGCAAGCTGATCGTGCTCGCGGGCGGCCACCATCGATCGGCCCAGCACGACGCCGAGGTCCACGGGATCGCGCTGCGATGGATGGAGCGAGCCCTAGGCTAGTTCCCGAGCAGGCCGCCGACCGTGCCGTCCACCGTCTCGTCGAGCTTGCCGGTCAGCGGCCCGGTGGTCTCGGTCAGCGGCAGGTCGAGGCCGGTGGTGCTGTTGGCGGTGTCCTCCACACCCTGAACGGTGTTCGACACCGGGCCCGAGGTGGTGGAGGGTGTCTCGGACGAGCCGCCCGGTGGCGCGGGCCCGGGTGGCACCGCCCCGCCGGGAGCCGTCCCCGGCGCCTCGACGCCACCCGGCGCGCTCCCGCCCTGTGCGCCGCTTTCCGGCGCGCCGCCGCCCGGCTCCCCTACAGCCCCGCCGCCGGCCGCCACCCCCACGGGTGCGGCCGCCACCGCCGTCGGCGTGTCGGCCGCCGCGGCGGCGGCGGTCTCCGGCGCGGAGGTCGCGGGACCGACGAAGATGCTGCCGTCCTCGGACGATCCGAGGCCCTCCGGAAGGCCGTTGAAGCTCAGCAGGGCTGCGAGCAAGAGGAAGGAGACGAGGCCGGCCGCGAACAACGCGGTCGTCGCTCCCGTTCCAGCCAGATAAGCCTTCGCCACCCTCATGCTGACCTCATGCGTGAGCCTTCGGAAACCCGCATCATAAATACCCGCCAGCGGCCCGTGCTACGCCTCTCCGGCCGCGTTCTCCGGAACGCTCTGGGCTACAGGTAGCCGAGCGGGTCGGTCGGCTGACCGTTGATCCGCACCTCGAAGTGCAGGTGGTCGCCGAAGCACGACCCGGTGCACCCCACATACCCGATCACGTCGCCCTGGCCGACCGATCCGGACGTCGTCGCGAAGCTCGACTGGTGCGCGTAGCAGGTGGACTGCCCCCCGCCGTGGTTGATGCACGTGTAGTTCCCGTACCCGCCCGTCGGCGCGGCGAGGGCGATCGACCCCGCCTTCGCGGCGCGGATTGGCGTGCCCGACGGCACCGCGATGTCGATGCCCGCATGCAGCCTGCCCCAACGCATCCCGAACGGGGAAGTGACTGGCCCGTCCACGGGCCAGATCATGTCCCCCGACCCGCCGCGAACCGGTCCCGCGGGCAGGGTCGGTGACGCGCTGGCCTGCAGCTGGTGCTGGATCTGGCCCTCGAGGTTGCCGATGTCCCCCTCGAGCCGTTTGATGTTGGAGTCGATACCGGCCAGGGTGTCCTTGCGGCTGGCGCGCGCGGCGCCGAGATCGGCCTCCCGGGCCTCGAGCTCGACCCGTGTGCGAGTCAGCTCGCGCTTCTTGGCGGCGATCTCGTCGCGCGCCGCGCGAATCCTCTCGACTGTGTCCTTGGTCTCGTTGCGCAGCTCGCGGACCCGCGCGATCAGGTCGGAGTCCTCCGCCTCGATCCGGTTCAGGTACTCGTAGCGCTCCAGCAGGTCCTCGAACCCGTCCGACTCCAGCACCACGGTGACGACGTCCGGGGTATCGGACTTGTAGATCGCGACGAGGCGCTCCTCGAGCACGTCGATCGACTGCTTCAACCGCTCGCGCAACACCTGGAGGTGGTCGCGCTCCCGCTCGAGCTCGGCCTCCTTGCGGTCGAGCTCCTCCTGGACGAGTGCCTCGCGGTTGCGAAGCGTCGCCACCTCGCCCTCCAGCTGGACGATCTGGCTCGTGTAGCGCTGGATCTCGGTGCTGAGGACGCCGCGCTTGGACTCGGCCTGGTCGAGCTGAGAGCGCTTCGATTCGAGCTCGCCCTGCAGATCCTGGGCCAGGGCGGTCGCGCCGACAGCAACGATCGCGACCAGTGCGAGCGTCAGCGCGAGACCGGCCTTTCGGCGGCGATCCGCGTGCGCTGGCTTGGCTGTCCGGTCCATCTCTCTCGTGGCCTACGGGGTTAGCTGACGGGCTCGCGCCGAAAGAGCTCGCGCTACGAATCTTGCGATTCGATTCGCCCCAAGTGGTTGGTTCCCCCGCTCCGCGACGCATTGGCACGCGGACTCGGCGAAAAGCGCGCCAGAGCCTACCAGGCACGGCGCTCTTTACAAGCGTTCCTTAATACAACCTACGGTGCCTGCAACCATGCTTGCACGCAGGGAAAAGTCAGCTGCCTTCGACGTCCAGCAGCTCCGGAGGCGCCTCCTCCTCCATCTGGAGGGTGGTGTGCTCGATGCCGTAGCGCTCGCGCAACATCACCTCGAGCCGGCGACGAACGAGGTCGCGATCCGCCTCGGGCGAGACCACGACGTGCGCGGAGAGCGCGTCGAAGCCGGCGGTCAGGGTCCACACGTGGAGGTCGTGGACCGCGCGCACGTGCTCGAGCTCGCACATCTGGCGCGCGACCGCCTCCGCGTCCAGGCCCGTCGGCGCAGCCTCCATGAGGACGTTGATCGGCTCCGCGATCAGGCGCACCGACGAAGCCACGATCAGCGCCGCGATCGCGAGACCCACGAGCGGGTCGATCAGGTCCCAGCCGGTCGCCAGGATCACGGTGCCCGACACGATCACCCCGACCGATCCGAGCGCGTCGGCGAACGAGTGCCGAAGCACCCCCTCGAGGTTGAGGTCCTCGCGCTGGCCGCGCGCCAGGACCCAGGTCGCGGCGACGTTCCCGGCAAGGCCGAACGCGCCCAGCGCGAGCACGCCTACTCCCTCGATCTCGGGGGAGTCCCCGAGTCGGTCGACGGCCGTCACCACAACGAGCGCCGCGACCACGACGAGGGCGATCCCGTTGACGAGCGCCGCGATCACCTCGGTCCGCTGATAGCCGAAGGTGCGACGGGGCCCGCCGGGCAGCGAGGCGAGGCCGCCCGCCACCAGCCCCAGGCCGATCGCCCCGACGTCCGACAACACGTGGCCGGCGTCGGCGAGCAGAGCCAGGGAGCCGGTGATCACACCGCCGATTGCCTCCGCGACCAGCATCGCGACGTTGATCGCCAGCGCGATCCATAGCCGGCGTCGGGTGTCGGCCCGCCGCGCGTCGAGCGTGTCCGCGAGCGAGCCCCGGCCGCCGTGCGGGTGAGCGTGGGCCATGGCGCGCAAGTTATCTGGGCGGCGCGCTTCTGCACCGAGGTGGCCGGCGACGTGCAGCCCCGTCAGGGCACGTTGATGGCCTGGAGCGGCTGAGCCGGCGAGCCTAGGCCGGGGTCTTCGCCTCCTCGTCGGCGCCGTTGCCCGACCTGACCACCTCGGCGGCGCGTGTCGCGGCGCCGACGCCCGCTGCCTGCTCGCCGTTCGCGTCGGCGGCAGCTGCGGTGGTTCCTCCGACCGCCGCCGCCGCGATCTCGGCGCCCTCGGCGAGCCGGTGACGGTACTCGTCCGCCTGCATCCGCGAGATCACGAGGCGCTGGATCTCGGCCGTTCCCTCGAACAGCTGGTAGATCTTCGCATCCCGGAACCACTTCTCGAGCGGGCAGTCCCGCGACCACGCGTAGGGGCCGACCACGTCCATCAGCGTGCGGGTGGCCCACATCGCGACGTCGCCGGCCTTCAGCTTCGACATCGAGCCCTGGCCGCCGGTGAGCGGGACCCCGGTCCGGCCCATCCACGACGCCCGCTGGACCAGGAGCCGGGCTGCCTCGATCTCGGTCGCGACGTCGGCGAGGACCTGCTGCACGGCCTGGCGCTCGAGCGGCGGCTTGCCCGCCGACGAGCTCTCGTCGAGGGCGGCCTCGACGGGGTCGATCGAGCCGCCGTCGTCGAGATAGGCGAGCGTCCACTCGTATGCGGCCTGGGCGATCCCGAGCGCGGAGGCCCCGACCACGGGGCGGGTGAGCTCGAACGTCGCCAGCGCTCCGGACGCGCGCCCCGACGACTTGCCGCTCCGCGCGCGCTCGAGCTTGCGCTCCAGCTTCTCCATCCCGCCGAGCAGGTTGTCGACCGGGATGCGGCAGTCCTCGAGCACCACCTCGGCGGTGTGCGATGCGCGGATCCCGAGCTTCGACTCCTTCTTTCCCTGACGCAGCCCAGGCGTGTCCTTTCCGATCACGAACGACGCCTGGCCGCGATGGCCGAGCTCGGGGTCGACCGTGGCGACGACGACGTGCACGTCTGCGATCCCGCCGTTGGTGATGAAGACCTTGGTCCCGTTCAGGACCCATTCGTCTCCGTCGAGCTTCGCGGTCGTGCGCAGGCTCTTGACGTCCGAGCCGGCCTGGGGCTCGGTCACCGCGTACGCCCCCAGCTTCACCTCGTCGCCGATCCCGAAGCACTCCGGCACCCACCTCGCAATCTGCTCCGGGGTGCCGCTCGAGGCGAGGCCGGCTGCGGCGAGGGTGGATCCCGTGATCGCGAGCGCGATCCCGGCACATCCCCAGTGCAGCTCCTCCGCGTAGATGCAGCTCAGCTGGCCGTCCGGGTCGGCGCCGAGGCGCTGCACGTGCTCGATCCCGTGCAACCCGCGCTCCCTGGCGGCCTTGATGACCTCCCACGGGGTGCTCTCATCGGCGTCGTGACGGGGAGCGGCGGGGCGGATCACCTCGGCGGCGAACCTGCGGCACTCGGCCTTGAACTCGCGCTGCTCGTCGGTGAGTGAGAAGTCCATCTGCATCCCCCTTCGTGTGGCGGAGGCGCCTCCGGCCCGCCGCCGTTCGCGTTTCGGGTGGGCGATTGACTGGTCAGTCAACCAGTTTACATCCCCGACCGGCGCCGGTTCGCACACCTCCCGTGCGCGGGTGCAGCCGTCGCCGTGCGTAGCGGGGTCCAATAACGTTCCCCGCGGTGGCCACGCGACGCCTGGCGCAGATAGCACTCGGCGTGCTGGTCCTGGCGGGGATCGGCGTCGGGGCGTTCTTCGGCATCCGGGAGTTGACCGAAGACGACGACGAGGCGCCCGCGCCCCCGGCTGCCGTCGAGCGCAACGACGAGCCAAGGCCGGCGGAGGAGCTCGGCTTCCCGGGGTTCGCGACCAAGAACACGACCCGGGTCGGGGGGAGCGACGCGACCGCGAACGCCGCCGGGGTGGCGCTCGCCACCTACCCGTCGACCGGCGGCGTCGAGGGCCCCGCCGCGGTGACGCTCGTGCCCTCCTCGGACTGGGCGGCCGCGCTAGCCGCCTCGGTGCTGGCGGCCGACCCGGTGAGCGCCCCGGTGCTGATCGGCGACCGCGACGAGGTGCCCGACCAGACCGAGAGCGCGATCGAGGCGCTTCGCCCCGAGGGCTCGGCCGACACCTCGGATGCGGAGGCCTTCCGCATCGGCGACGTCGAGGTCCCCGAGGGGACGCGGACGATCGAGGTGCCCGCGCCAGACCCGGCCGGGGCCGCCGACGCCGTGGACCGCCTGCGCCAGCGCTTGACCGATCGAAGACCTCGGAACATCGTCGTCGTGTCGACCGAGGACCCAGCGTTCGCGATGCCCGCCGCCGCATGGTCGGCGCGCTCGGGTGACCCGGTGCTGATGGTGGAGCGCGACCGCGTCCCGGACGCCACCCTCGAGGCGCTGAAGCGCCACAAGGGTACCCCGGTCTTCCTGCTCGGCCCTGAGTCGGTCGCGTCCGAGAAGGTGGTTCGCGAACTGGAGAAGGTGGCCGCCGCGGTCCAGCGGGTGTCGGCCGAGGACCCGGTCGCGAACGCGATCGCGTTCGCGCGCTTCGACGCCGGGACGTTCGGATGGAACGTCGCCGACCCGGGTCACGGGCTGGTGATCGCGAACGCCTCGAGGCCGGTCGACGCCGCGGCCGCGGCGCCGCTGTCGGCGGCGGGAAAATGGGGGCCGTTGCTGGTCACCGACGACGCCGACACCGTCCCCGCGCCGCTTCGCGGCTACCTGCTCGACATCAAGCCCGGTTACCGTAGCGATCCCACGCGGGCGTTCTACAACCACGCATGGCTGATCGGGAACAACAACGCCCTCAGCGTCGCGTTCCAGGCGCAGGTCGACGAGCTCCTGGAGCTCGTTCAGATCCAGCCGCCCCCGGACGCCCCGGCAAGGGAGCCGGAGAGGGAGGCGCGGTGAGGTGAGCGAGGCCGAGAACCCGGCCCGGATCGATCCCGCGCATCGGATCACCGTGGACGACATCCGCGCTCTCGCCGGTCCCGCGACCCCCCACTTCGCGCTCCAGGTGCGCAACCGGATCCGGCGCCTGATCGAGTCCCTGCCGGAGGACGACCCTGCCAGGCAGGAGGGCGAGCGCCAGATCGCGCGGCTGGAGCAGCTGGCCACCTACAGCGGCGATCCCCGCGGCATCGGCCCGATCGAGACCGAGGAGTGAGGGCGACGACCAGCGCGACGGCAGAGGCCCTCGAGCGAGCGCGGGCCCTGATGCTGCCCGCCGCGGCGCAGCGGGCGGCGGGATCGTCGGGGG
>Ga0299907_10002774_pt1 | contig 10990 bp, 13 predicted proteins | sample RVTome_16_FD_198680 | JGI IMG/M metagenome (GOLD analysis project Ga0299907, IMG submission 198680) | Soil microbial communities from uranium-contaminated site in the Upper Colorado River Basin, Wyoming, United States - RVT152D67 (version 2) ...
CGACGGCTGCTCCTTCACGAGCATCACCGGGGCCCGCGGATGTCCTGTGCCGTACGCCCTGTCCGGGCATGCTCGCTCACACGCCTCACACCCATGGATCGAAGCCCAGGCCGCGGTGAGCTCGCCGGCAGCCTTCACCACCGTCGGATCGGACTCCTTGTCGTCTTCCGGCGGCGCCGGACGCGACGGCGCGACGTTCGGCGGACGCGGGATCCGCCGCCCTTGCGGCATCACGAGACTTCGTGCGTCGTGACGCGGGCGGCGGGCTCCCATCCAGGCACTTTACCGGGCCCGGACGATAACCTAGCCGCGATGCTGCGACCGGTGCCGCTCTTCATCCTCGCGCTTCTGGCCGCGCCCATCGCGGGGCGTCGCGCCCTCGACCTCTACAAGCTGGTCCGATCCGGTCAACCCAACCCCGAACGGATCCGCTACGTCCTCAAGCCGCAGTACGCAGTTCTAAAAATCCTCGGTCAGAAAAAGCTGCTCCAGTGGAGCGGGCCGGGACTTGCTCACGCCTTCACCTTCTGGGGATTCCTCGTCGTTCAGGTCGCGCTGCTGGAGAGCTTCGGCGAGTTCTTCTGGAAGGACTTCCGCCTTCCCATCATCGGGACCCACTCCTGGTTCGGTGCCGTCCTGGACTTCTTCATCGCGGCGGTGGGCACGTCGCTTATCGCATTCGCGCTCGTGCGTTTGAAGAACAACCCCCGTGTGTGGCAGCGGCGTTCGCGGTTCTGGCAGTCGCACATGGGACCCGCCTACCTCATCCTCTTCATGATCTTCGGCATCGTCTCGACGCTGCTCGCCGTCAACGCGGCGCGCCACTCGTTGGGACGTCTCCCCTACGCAGGTGGCGCGTTCCTGGCGCGGCCCATCGGGAACTGGCTGGCGGGCACCTTCGACCACACAACGCTCGAGGTCATCGACTACCTCGCGCTGATCGTCCACGTCGTCGTGTTCTTCAGCTTCCTCGTCCTCGTCCTGAACTCGAAGCACCTGCACGTCTTCACCTCACTGATCGGCGTGCCGTTCGCCCGGCACCCGATCGCACTGGGACGCTTGCGTCCGTTGCACATCGACATCGAGACGATGGACGAAGAGACCAAGGTCGGCGCGGGGGCCATCGAGGACTTCGAATGGAAGCATCTGCTCGACATGCTCACCTGCACCGAGTGCGGCAGGTGCCAGTCGGTGTGTCCCGCTTGGAATACCGACAAGGAGCTCAACCCCAAGCTCCTCGTGATGAACCTTCGCGACCACGCCATGGCGAAGATGCCGGTGATCAACGGACGCGTCACGCCCGAGAACGCAAAGGGCGACACCAAGGTGGCCTGCGAACAGTCGATAGTCCCCGACGTCATCACCGAGGACGTGCTGTGGGCGTGCGTCACATGTGGAGCGTGCGTCTACGAATGTCCCGTGGACATCGAGCACGTCGACATGATCATGGACATGCGTCGCAACCAAGTGATGATGGAATCTCGGTTCCCACGAGAAGCGACGGGCATGCTCAACAACGTCGAGTCGACGGGTAATCCGTGGGGTATCGCCGGCGACGCGCGTATGCAGTGGGCGAAAGGAATGGAGGACGACGTCCCCGTCATACCGTCCGGCGGGAAGATCCCCGACGATGTCGAATACCTCTTCTTCGTGGGCTGCGCCGGCGCTTCGGACGATCGCGCGATCAAGACGACACGCGCGGTAGCGTCATTGCTCAAGCGGGCCGGGGTCCGCTTCGCCGTCCTCGGCCCCCAGGAAACGTGCAACGGCGACCCGGCGCGGCGCATCGGCAACGAGTTCCTGTTCCAGGAGATCGCCAAGCAGAACGTGGAAAAGCTCAACGGGGCCGGCGTCCGCAAGATCATCACGCAGTGCCCTCACTGCTTCAATACGTTCCGGAACGAGTATCCGGACTACGGCGGCATCTGGGACGTCGTACATCACGCCCAGCTCCTCGCTCAGCTCGTGGGTCAGGGCAAGCTGCAGCCGACCGTGCCGCTGGACACCGCGGTGACGTACCACGATCCCTGCTATCTCTCGCGTCACAACGACGTCCTCGAGGACCCGCGCCTGGTCATCACCGCTACCGGCGCGCGGCAGACGGAGATGCATCGCTGTGGCAAGCGCACGTTCTGCTGCGGCGCCGGCGGCGCTCGCTTCTTCATGGAGGAGACCGAAGGCAAGCGCATCAACACCGAGCGCATCGAGGAAGCTATCGGCACGAGCCCCGACGTCGTCGGAACGGCCTGTCCGTTCTGCCTCGTGATGCTCGACGACGGCGTGAAGGACCTGCAGATGAAGGGCCAAGCCGAGCACGTCGAAGTGATGGACGTCGCGAACCTGCTCCTCCGATCGATGAACGGCGGTGCCGCGGTCACCAAAGCCGAAGAAGCCGTTCTCGAAGAGACTTAGTCGATCTCGAAGTTCTTGTAGTAGCTCGACGGCGTCGGCCCGCGCTGACCCTGGTACTTGGACCCAAGGCCTTTCGAGCCGTACGGCCGCTCGGCCGGCGACGTCATCTTGAACAGGCACAGCTGTCCGATCTTCATCTGCGGGTAGATCGTGATCGGCAGGTTCGCGACGTTGGAGAGCTCGAGGGTCAAATGTCCGTCCCATCCCGCGTCGACGAAGCCGGCCGTGGAGTGGATGAGCAGGCCCAGCCGGCCGAGCGAGCTCTTGCCCTCCACCCTTGCGACGATGTCGTCGGGAAGGGTGACGCGCTCCAGCGTGCTGCCGAGGATGAACTCGCCGGGGTGCAGGATCAGTGGTTCGGAATCCGACGCCTCGACGAGCTCCGTGAGGTCCTCCATCGGCTTCTTGACGTCGATATACGGGTATCGGCTGTTCGCGAACACCCGGAAGTACCGGTCGACGCGCATGTCGATGCTCGACGGCTGTACGGCCTCTTCGTCGAACGGGTCGACGCGGACGCGTCCGGCCGCGATCTCCTTGCGGATGTCGACGTCGGAGAGGATCACTCCAGGGGATTCTAGGCACAGATCGGACATCGGTAGAATGTCGGCGACTTTGCGGGTGTAGTTCAACGGCAGAACGCAAGCTTCCCAAGCTTGAGACGGGGGTTCGATTCCCCTCACCCGCTCGGGAGGCGATCGAACTATGGCGAGAAAAGTCACCATCGACTGTGATCTGTGCGGAACCCGTGTTCCTCAGGAGCGCGGCAAGGAGGCGATGTTCGAGACCGGGAACAACGCCTACCACTTGATGGATCTGTGCCCGGATTGTCTGGACCGGCAGCTCCAGGCGGCCGAGTCCGTCAACGACACCTCGGGGTTCCGGCAGAAGGCTGCGGCGCTCATCAGGTTGCCCGGCTTCACGGTTCCCGAACGTACATAAGGAAGGCCTTTTAGCCCGCGGCCAGGAGCGAGCTGACGCCCCACAGCGTCAGCAGTCCTCCGATCACGAGGTTGAGGGCCACGAACTTCATGTTCGGCTTCCGGCGATCGTCATCGGGCCGGCGCACACGCTCGCGGATCACCACGGCCAGGTTCCCCACCACGAGGGCGGCACCGAGCGCAAGCACCAGCTGGCGCATCAGGTCATCGACGGGGATGAATCCCATACGCAACCATCATCGCGGATGCCGAGCGCATGACCGACAATCGTCATAGCCGATGATCGCGCTACCCGACTTGGACCCCGCTCGCCCGCCGTGCTCACATGCGGAGCGTGCGGGAGCCGAATCGCTGGCGGCCTCCCTCAGCGGGCTCGGCCTTCAGGTGCACATCGACACCCTCCGCGCCGCTACGAGCCCGACGTGGGGTCCCCTCCTACGTGCCCTCATGCGCATCTGGGCCGTTGCGCTGATCGCTGCCTATCGTCCGATCCCGGCCATCGTCCTCGCGAGCCTCTCGATCTTGGCCGGCCTGCCGAGCGTGGCCGCACTCATAAGATTTGTGCCGCTCGTCGGCCACACAACGCAGAACGTGGTGGCGAAGATCGAGGGCACAGATGCGGACGCGCGTCCCGTCGTCGTCACCGCGCATATCGACACGCACGGGCCGGCCGGAGCTCTCATGGGAAAAGTCAGGTTCAGCTTGGGGGCGCTGCTCGGGTGGGCGGCGCTGGCGACGGCGATCGCCGGCCGGCCGGGCCTGCCGGTGTGGCGGTTCACGACGGTGATAGTCGCTATCGAGGCTCTCGTCACCATCGTCTGGCTGGCCCGCCGTGAGCTCACCGTGATCGGCACCATGCCCGACGACAACACGTCGGGTCTCTTGACGCTGGTGAGCATCGCGACGATGGCGTCCGCACAGCGACCCCTTCGCGACGTCTGGCTCGTCGGCTCGGGAGCCGGAACCTCCGGTGGTCAGGGGCTGACCGCGTTCCTCCGCGCTCACACCGAAGCACGGCAAGCATGGGTCGTGGAGATCGACGCGCTGGGGGCCGGCGAAGTGGTCGCTTCGCCGTTCCCGGCGCGGTTCCCACGTCCGGGGACACCACCGCCGTTGATCCGAGCCGTTGTCGCCGCGGCGCGTCAGACGGGAGATCCGCTCACCGTCCGGCGTGTACGACGTCCGCACTCCGACGCGCGGGCGGCGTTGCGCCTGCGGACTTCGGCCATCGCCCTCACGGGCGGACTGCACCCACCGGCCGCGCAATCGGTGCCCGACGCCGGCAACGTCGAGCGCGCTGCGCGCGTGGTCGACAACCTCGCTCGCTCAACCGTGTAGGTCTACACGCCCGTGTAGTTGGCGAACTTGGTGTAGTTCTCCAGGAACGTCAGCTTCAGCCGCCCCACGGGTCCGTTCCGGTGCTTGGAGAGCAGGATCTCGGCCGTGCCCTTATCCGGTGACTCCTGGTTGTAGACCTCGTCGCGATAGATGAAGAGCACGAGGTCGGCGTCCTGCTCGATCGCTCCCGAGTCGCGCAGGTCGGCGAGCATCGGGCGCTTGTCCTGTCGAGCCTCGACGGCACGCGAGAGCTGGGACACGGCGATCACCGGCACTTCGAGCTCGCGGGCAAGGATCTTCAAGGACCGTGAGATCTCGGAGATCTCCACCTGCCGGTTCTCCGATCGGCGGGGGCCGCTCATGAGCTGGAGATAGTCGACGATCACGAGTCCCAGTCCGTTCTTCTGCTTCAAGCGCCGTGCCTTGGCTCGGATCTCGAGGACCGTGACGGCTTCGGTGTCGTCGATGTACACCGGCGCATCGGCCAAACGCCCCACCGCGGTTGCGAGGCGGGACCAGTCCTGATCGGAGAGCTTGCCCGTCCGCAGCTTGTGGACGTCGACCAGCGCCTCGGCGCAGACGAGCCGCTGCACGAGCTCCATCTTCGACATCTCGAGCGAAAAGATCGCGACCGGGATCCCGTGATCTGTCGCAGCCTGCTGCGCGATGTTCAACGCGAACGACGTCTTCCCGAAACTGGGGCGAGCCGCGACGATGATGAGGTTCGAGGGCTGAAGACCGCTCGTCAGGTTGTCGAGGTCGATGAAACCCGTCGGGACACCCGTCACGGCCGCGCCGCGGAGCTGAAGGGCCTCCACTTGCTCGAGGTGCTCGTGCAGCAGATCGCGGATGTGCGCGAACCGATCACCGAGCCGCTTCTGCGCGACGCCGAAGATCAAGGCCTCGACCTGGTCCACGATCTGATCGACGTCCTCGGCGGAGTCGAAGGCCATCGCCGCCGCCTGCTGAGTCGCCTCGATCATCCTGCGCAGCAGAGCCGTCTCCTCGACGATGCGCGCGTAGTACGAGGCGTTGGACGCCGCGGGCACGGAGTTGACGAGGTGGAAGAGGTAGGGCTTGCCGCCGACGTCCTCTAGGGATCCCATCCTTCGGAGCTCTTCGGCGACGGTGACCGAGTCGACGGCCTCACCCCGGCCGAAGAGCCCGACGACCCCTTCGTAGATCTTTCGGTGGGCGGGCTTGTAGAAGTCCTCGCCGCGTAGGTTCTCCAAGACGTCGGAGATGGACGCCTCGGAAAGCAACATCGCGCCCAGGACGGACTCTTCCGCCTCGACAGAGTGCGGAGGGACCCGCTGAGCAGTCTGTTGTTGAACGGTCGTCACGAACTTAGAACATGCGTTCGGAAGCTCGTGGGCATCGTAGCGGTTCCCTCCGACATCGACGGGTCTTCAGCGTCGGGCTCAAGGCTGTGGACACGCAAGAGGACAAGGCCCCGTTTACGCCTGGAATCCCTGTGGACGACCTGTGGACGCCGCAGCGTCCAATCGGGTACGGACCTGGGCCTAGGTGGCCGGTGCCTCCACGACCTCTACCGCTACCTGCGCAGAGACCTCGCCGTGGATCCCAACGGTCACTTCGTGGATCCCGAGATGGCGGATCGGCTCGGCGAGCTCGATCCGGTGCCGATCGACCTCGACCCCGGCCGCCGCCGCGATCGTGTCGGCGATCTGAGCGGCGGTCACCGATCCAAAGAGCCGGCCGTCCGGACCGGCTTGCGCGGGGACTACGAGTGACTGAGCTTCGAGCTTGGCCTTGAGATCCTCGGCCTGGGTCCGTTCACGGGTCTCACGGGTCGCTCGGCTGTCCCGCCACGTCTCGGCATGCTTCACGTTGCCCTTCGTGGCCGGGACGGCGAGCCCCCGTGGGATGAGGTAGTTGCGGGCGTATCCGCCCGCCACCGTCACGATGTCGCCGGCGTCACCGAGCTTGGCCACGGTCCCCCGCAGAATGACCTTCATCCGGCTCATCGTTTATCGAGATGAGACGTGCTCATCGGACCGTGTAGGACAGCAAGCTCATCTCGCGCGCGTTCTTGACGGCGAGGGCGATGTCCCGTTGGTGCCGCTGGCAGCTACCCGTGACGCGGCGGGCTCTGATCTTGCCGCGGTCGGACATGAACCGCCTGAGCAGAGCCGTGTCCTTGTAATCGACGTAGGCGACCTTCTCCTTGCAGAAGTAGCAGACCTTCGGCCGGGTCCGGCGAAGAGCGCCACCCTTACCCACTCGTTCCTTGCCGTCGCGGCGCTCCTTGCCTCCACTCCGCTCCTTGCTGCCTCCGCGCTTCTTGGGCATTAGGGCCTCCTCGTGCGAACGTCCCGGCGCACGGTCTTCGCGCGCAACAACCCCTCTACGAACGGAAGAGAGGCCTCGAGGTCGGAGCGCTTCCCCGACTCGAGGTTGTACGAACAGATGGCGTAGTAGCCCTCGGTCACCGCTCCGATCTCGTAGGCGAGCTTGCGGCGGCCCCATCGCTCGATGTTCGACATCTCGCCGCCACGCTCGGTGACCAACGCCGTGAAGCGCTCGAGCGTCGCCTCGATCTCGGCGTCTTCGCGCCGGGCATCGAGGAGGAGCATCGTTTCGTACGGACGCAACACGCCCTCCCTCGGTCTGAACGGCTCCCGATCATCGTCGGGAGCGAAAGAGCAGCCCCGAGGCTATCAGAGACCTCTTACTCAGGCGGGCCGAGGTCGCGGGCATCGCGGTCGGCCTGCGTTCGGCCCCCTATGGAGTAGCCAGAGCGGGGTTCTTCGAAGTGCTAGAAGGGTGGCTCTTCGTCCGCCGTTGAGCCGTTCTCGGATGTCGCGGCGGCGAACGCGGGGACGTCGCTGCTGCTGCTGTCGGAACGGCTCGTCTTGGTGACACTGGCGGTCGCCCACTCGAGCGAAGGCCCGACGTTCTCGACCTCCACCTCGGTGACCGATCGCTTCTGACCCTCAGGCGTCTCCCAGGAGCGCTGGCGCAGACGACCGACCACGAGTGCACGCGTACCCTTCGTCAGCGACTCGGCCGTGTTCTCGGCCTGCTGCCGCCAGACGTTGCAACGGATGAACGAGGTCTCGCCGTCCTTCCACTCGCCGGTCGCAGGGTCGCGCTGGCGGCGATTGACCGCGACGGTGAACGTCGCGACAGGAACTCCCGACGGCGTGTACCGCAGCTCCGGGTCGTCGGTGAGGTTACCGACGAGGACTACCTGGTTACCGATGGCCATGTCGCCCCCTTGGTCTTCGAACGAGAGAGAAGTCGCCCCCCATGGACGGCTCGTCTGGCCGTCACGCTAACACCGGGTCATGACACCGGAGGGCCGTCGGAGATCACGGGAAAAGAAGAAGGAGCCCTCACGGGCCCCTCCTTCTGCGCGAAGCGCTCGGGTTGGCGTGTTACGCGACAGCCAGTCGCAACCTACGAAGTAGGATCGCGCCCCCGGCGAGTGCAGCCAGGCCGATCGCCGCGAAGTCCTCGACGTGCATACCCGTCTTCGGGAGCTTCTTGCTCGAAGGAGCCGGAGCCGGCGTCGCGGCCGGAGCAGGCTCGCGAAGCGCACCGATGGCGGGGAGGTCGAGGATGTGACGGCCCTGGGCGTCCTTGCAGACGTTCAGGGCGGGAAGATCCATCACGTTCTCGACACAGTCCTCATGGGCGTCGAGGGGAAGGTCGCCCGCCGCGCCAGCAGAAGCCGATCCGGCCAGCCCGAAGGCGAACAACGCCACGAAAGCCCCCAGAATCAACGCTCGAAACTGCCTAGTCATTGCTTGACTCCTTTCGCAAGACTTAACAATCGCCACCCGAACCCATTCCAGGGATTCTACGGGTACGTCCAATCGCGGGTCAACGAATTACAGGGGTCAATCTGAGATGTAATCCGAAATCTGTAATTCGCTCGGATCTGAGCATAAAAAGAGGGGCCCGTTTCCGGGCCCCTCTTTTCGATTCTGGTTCTGGCTAGCTGGCCAGCGCCATCCGGACTCGGCGGGTAAGCGCCGCGCCGGCCGCGAGGGCAACCGAGCCCATCGCGGCGAGGTCGCCGACGTTCACACCCGTGACCGGCAGCCTCTTCGGCTGCGCAACAGGCGCCTTCGGGCCGACGAGGTTGAGAGCGGGCAGGTCCATGATCACGCGACCGGCCGCGTCCTCGCACGCCTCGAGGGCCGGGAGGTCAAGCAGATCCCGGACGCACGGGCCGTGCTCGTCGTTGCCCAGCTCGTTGACGGCCGGCGCCTGGATCCCGCCGTCCGCCTCGGGGTCTCCGCCGGGCATCTCGGGGAACAGCGCGAACGCCGATCCGCTGAGGCCCAGGCCGAAGACCACCGCCATACCGGTGACCAACAGCACTCGGATCTTCTTGCTCATCTCTTCTTGCTCCTTTCACAACATCGACGGAAGCGTTGCCCCTATGCAGGGGCAAAAACACGCTCCCTATCCGGGCGCGATGACCTCCGTCGCGTAGAGCAATTGCGGTGCGTCCTCGTCGGTGGTCGACCGGGTCCCCAGGACCCAGCGCCGGTCGAGGGCAGCCGCCGTACACAGGACGGCCAGAGCGAGAACCGGGACTCCGGCTCCCGAACCCATGGCCCCCTGGCAGGCGCTGACCACCCGCTCGAGGTACGAACCGATCCGTTCGAGTCCTGCGCCCAGTGGACGTACGACCTTTTCGAGCGCAGTCTCACCAGAGGCAGGCTCCGTGCGCACGATGTGCGACGGAGCGGGGCCTACCTGCAACTCGGGCAGCGGTGTCGCCGGCGCAGGCTCGACGCGGGTCTCCGCGACGGGGGAGGTCTCTCCCGGTGCGTCGGGCGCCACAGCTTCCTCTCCCTCAGCAGGCAGGTTGCTCGGTGCCTTTGGGCCGTTTCCCTCTTCCAAAAGCGCTGTGGAGGCGGGCTGATAGGCCGAGGAGGGCTCGACGACGTCCGCAGACGACGTCAAGGCCAACGCCACGACAAAACCGCCGGCAGCTGCCAGCAGGATCATCGTCCGCGTAAGTAGCCTCAAGACATTCCCCTCATACCCGCCGATACTTCACGCCCATTCAATGAGACAACTCAACACACGGAGCTCGCGCCCCATGCGATCCCCAGGCTACCGAGCGCGATAGGCCAGGTCAAAGCCCCTGGCCGGGCGTGGGCGCGGCCCGCCGACTAGAGGAACCCGCGCAGCACGCCGATGATCCAAACAGCCAGGGACACCGCCGCGAGCGTGACCACGGCACCGGTCACCGCGCCCGGCCGGATCCACTTCGCTGGGACCCGCAGATCCGCCAACGAGCGGCGCTCTGGGCGCGACGGTGGAGTGCCATCAGGCAGGGGCCGAAGCGATGCGACGGCGCCCAGGAAAACGGCGGCGCCGATGGCCCAGGCCGGTGGCCAGCCGATCTCTCCACCGGCCACGCTCGTGGGCAACGTGAGCACCGGAGCCCAGAGCCCCGCGGCGGCCGCCGCGGCCGTCACCCCCGCACCCGCGGCCAACTCCCATCGCGCCGGCCGGCGACGCCGCGTGACCGCCGGCGCACTCCCGGCACGGGCAGCAAGACCACCCACCAGACCGGCGATGACGACCATCCGGACCCAGTCATCGGCGCGCAAGGAACCCTCAAGTCCAACTAGAACCACGGGAAGGAAGGGCAGCCCGATACCCCCGCCATTCAGCAACGTTCCAGCTAGAGGCCCTGGGGGGCCGAGGCCAAGTCTCAACCTCAAGTTGTGGATGAGCGTCCCGGCGGCCAGAGCCCCCCACTCCCATCCTTGAGGCGCCCATCCCAACCGTCCGGCGGCCAGCATGAGTGCAACGAGGGCGATCTCCTGGACGACATCCCTCGTGGCCGAGCGACGGGCGACGCCGGCGGCGGCGAACCCGATGGCTCCCAGCACTGCCATCCCCACGAGGAGGTTGCGATCCAGCCCCCCTGTCCCGGTGGCGACGACGAGGAGCACGACCGTCTGAACGCGGACCACCAGAAGGCCGGGCTCGGGCACGTCGTCTTGCGGTCCGGACGCCAGGGGGGCACGGAGCGCGGCGGCGACGAGCAGCAATACCACTCCGACGGTATCGAGCTCCTGGGGCCAGCCTTCGAACCCGACGCGCAGAGCGGTCCACACCACGGCGCCGAGGAGAGGGAGGTCGGCAAGACACACGGTCATCGCCCAGCGGTCCCCCTCGGCGCCGCGTCCTCTCGAGATCACCGCCGCCGCGGTGGCGAGCACCCAGGCGGCGGCGACGACGGCTGTGTTGCGTGCAGATCCGACGGCCAGCGCCGCCGCGGCACCCAGTACGGGCACAGCGAG
>Ga0299907_10002775_pt1 | contig 10989 bp, 8 predicted proteins | sample RVTome_16_FD_198680 | JGI IMG/M metagenome (GOLD analysis project Ga0299907, IMG submission 198680) | Soil microbial communities from uranium-contaminated site in the Upper Colorado River Basin, Wyoming, United States - RVT152D67 (version 2) ...
GACCACGTGCTCCTCATCGCCCCCCTCGGGGTGGCGGAAGGCCTCGTCGCTTCCGGTCATGGCCAAGAGCGGCGTCCAGCCGACGCCGGCGGCTTTGGGCAGGTCCAGGAAGAGCTTGGTGTGGAAGTGCACCAGCCGGGCCGTGGTCTCGGCCCGTTCGAGGTGGCGCCCGGCCCAGTAGACCGACTCGGCGACCCGTGACAGCAACGTGGTGCCCTCGTGGTTCACGAGAGCGACCGACCCTGAGGAGACAGGCCGGCGGGGACGACGGTGGGGTCTACGACCCAGGTGTCCTTGCTGCCCCCGCCCTGGGAGCTGTTGACCACAAGCGATCCCTCCTTCAGTGCGACCCGGGTGAGCCCACCCTGGGTCACATAGGGCTGGTGGCCGGAGAGGATGAAGGGCCGCAGATCGAGGTGCCGGGGCACGATCCGCCCGTTGCACAGTGTCGGTGCGGTGGAAAGCCGCACGATCGGCTGGGCGACGTAATCGCGGGGGTTGGCCTCGACCCGCCGCCGCACCTCGTCCTTGGCGACCTCCGTCGCCGTCGAGCCGACGAAGACACCGTACCCGCCCGACCCGTTGGCCGGCTTCACGACCATCTCGTCGAGATGGGAGAGCACGTGGCTGCGATCGGTGTCGTGGTGGCACAGCCAGGTCGGAACGTTTGGGATGGCCGGGTCCTCGTCCAGGTAGTAGCGGATCAGGGCGGGTACGTAGGCGTAGACGACTTTGTCGTCGGCCACGCCCACCCCCGGGGCGTTGGCGAGGGCGACGTTCCCGGCCCGCCAGGCCCGCATGAGCCCGCGAACGCCGAGCGTGGAATCGGCCTTGAACACCTCGGGGTCGAGGAAGAGGTCGTCGACCCGGCGGTAGACGACGTCGACGCGGACGAGGCCTCCGACGGTGCGGAGGTAGACACAGTCGTCGCCGTGGACGACGAGGTCCTTGCCCTCCACCAGGTGGGCGCCCATCTGCTGAGCCAGGAAGGCGTGCTCGAAGTAAGCCGAGTTGAAGATGCCCGGCGTCAGCACCGCGATGACGGGTGTCTCGCCCGGGCGGGGCGACAGCGCGGCGAGGAGGCCGGCCAGTTTGTCGGGGTAGCTGTCGACCGGCTGGATGTCGAGGTCGCGGAACAGGTCGGCGAAGACCCGCTTGGTGACCTGGCGGTTTTCCAGCATGTAGGAGACGCCCGACGGCACGCGCAGGTTGTCCTCGAGCACGTACATCGTCCCGTCCTTGTCCCGCACGAGATCAGTGCCGCAGATGTGGGCCCACACGCCCTGGGGCGGTCGCACCCCCTGGCACTGGGGGCGGTAGTTCACCGACGAAGCCAGCACCTCGGCCGGGAACACACCATCGGCCACGACCCTGGCGGCGCCGTAGAGGTCGCCGATGAACAGGTTGAGGGCGGTGAGCCGCTGGACGAGCCCCGCCGAGAGGCGCTGCCACTCCTGGGTCGAGATCACCCGCGGAATGACGTCGAAGGGCCAGTCCCGGTCGATGTTGGCGGCTTCGCTGTACACGGTGAAGGTGATACCCATCGAGCGGATGGCAAGTTCCGCCGCCTCCTGGCGCCCGGCCAGCTCGTCGCCGAGCGACACGAGGTAACGCACCACTCCGTCACAGGCTGGGCGCGGGTGACCGTCGACCAGCAGCTCGTCCCAGCATCCCGGGCTCTTGTAGCCGTCCCACATGGTCAGCTCGGCGTCTTGGAGTGGTGTTTCGAAATGGGAGGAGAGTGGCCACCTTATGTGATCACGCCCCACGGTGCGCCGAGCACGGTCAACGCCCACAAGGGTCGAAACTGGTGGTGAACCCGGGCCACGACAGGGCTCCTTGTCGTGGTCACGCCCCGGTCACGAAATCAACCGTTCATCACGCAGGTCATTTCCAGATATCCCCGGCGTCCACATTGTCTGGCAAGGCCGTGGACGGCCGCGAAGCTGTCCGCGGGGGGACCGTCAACGATGGCGACGACGACGGCCTCCATCCCCGGACCCGGCGGATGGGCGTAGAACATCGTCTCTGCTCAGCGGACGTTTCGGGACGTCTACGAACGGCCGCTCGGGATCTACGACCTCTCCGAGGGCACCGAGCAGATCCAGCAGCTGGTGATCAGCCGGGCCATCTCTGGGGTACACGTTCGTTAATTCGCGGGCCGGATCCGGCGCCTGAACGAGGGCGCCGGACCGGCACCCGTTCACCCAGCTTCGCCCACGCAGAACTCGTTGCCTTCCGGGTCGGCCATGACGATCCAGCTCACGACGGCGCTGCCGAGCTCTTCCTGGCGTAGGCCGTCCAGCCGGCGAGCACCGAGCCCTTCGAGCCGGGCGGCCTCCGCCTCGATGTCTGGCTCGAGGATGTCGAGGTGAAACCGGTTCTTGGTCACTTTCGGCTCGGGCACCGGCTGGAGGACGAGTCGTGGGAACCCGGGGCCGCCCCGGGACAGCACCATGTACTGACCGAAGCGAGATACCTTGTCGTAACCAAGGGCGGCCGACCAGAACTCCGCCAGACGCTGCGCGTCGGTGCAATCGAGAATCAGGTTGATCTTTTTCATTGCCGTCATGGCAGGGCGAAGAGGTCGAAGAGACCCAGCGCTAGTTCGGGGCGGTCGCCACCGCCGTTGAGGAGTCCGAGCGCGACGGCCTCCCACTTGCTGAGCCTCCCGTAGATAACCATGAGCAAGGCCACCGGATCGGCCGACAGGACACAGTCGACCGGACCGCCGGCCGCCCCCAAGGCGGTCACACCGTTCGTGAAGCGGATCACGAAGCCCTCGCCGCCGCGGAGATCGATGCCATAGGCGGCGGTGTGGCCCCGGGCGGCCTTCGGCCTCACGCAGAGAGCCAGCCAGGGGCCGTAGCCGTGGAGGATGATCTCCGCATGGACCGGATCGACCGGCCAGGGCTGCCCGGTGGCTTTGGCGATGTCGTAGCCGTGGAGGACCCATTCGCAGAGTTCGACCGCCATCATGTCTGCGAGGCGGCAGGAGGTCCCGTAGTACGTGACCTCCTCCTCGCCGGAGCGACCCTCGGTGGAGGCGAGGAGGCGATGGGCGGCCTGGCTGGCGAGGTCCGACAGCTTCTGAGGGTCGGTTTCGGGAATGTCGCCGATGCGTGCCTCGCTCAGGGAGTTGAACTCGGCGTTGGTCATGGCCGGCGACGGTGCTCCCTGCACGACCTCGAGGCAGTGATCGGCTTCGACGGCGAGGTGCACGGCGGCCTCGCGCACCGTCCAGGTTCCGGGGCGGATAGGCGCGGTGGCGTCGGCCTGCGATCCGATCAGCGCGGCCGCTCGTTGGGCCGTCGCCGCGATGCCGGTGTGGGCGGCCCGCAACGCCGTGGTGGCGTCCATGGGCAGATCCTTTCGTGTTGTCGGCTGTGGTGCGAGCCTTGCAGAGCTCCGTGGCAGGCCCGTGGCGCGCCGGTGGCGCGGGGTTACGCTTAGCTCAGCGGGCGTCCTGGCGATCACCCGGGAAGGGCGGGACGTTGAACCGGACACGGCACAGCCTCGAGATCCGGGTTCTGGGACCCATCGAGACCGTTGTGGCCGGGACGGTCGTCGCCATTACGAGTTCCAAGCAGGCAGCGCTGCTTGTCGCCCTCGCCCTCGAGCCGGGGACCGTGGTCTCCAGCGACCGGCTGGTGGAGGCCCTCTGGGGTGAGGACCCTCCGGAGAGCGCCCAGACCACGCTCCGAAGTCTCGTCTACCGGCTCCGGCGGGCGCTGGCCGGCCATGCCGGCGACAACCCCGACGAAGGTGCCGAGTGGCTGCGGGGGAGAGGTTCCGGGTACGTGCTCGACGTGGGGTCGGCCGAGGTCGACGCCGCTCGGTTCGATCGCCTGGTCGCCGCCGGCCGCGACGGGCTGGCCCGCGGCGACGCCTCCGCCGCCGAGGCCCTCCGCCAAGGGCTCGGCCTCTGGCGGGGGCCGGCGCTCGGCGAGTTCGGCTCATGGCCTTTCTTCTGCGGCCAGGCCCGTCGCCTCGAGGAGGCTCGCCTCGGCGCCGTCGAGGACCTGGTCGAGGCGGAGCTGGCGCAGGGGCGTCCCGGTGACGCCCTGGTCCGGCTGGAGGCCCACGTCGACGCCAACCCGCTCCGGGAGCAGGCGTGGGGGCAGCTCATGCTCGCCTTGTACCGCCTGGGTCGGCAGGCCGACGCCCTGCGGGCCTATCAATCGGTCCGAGTCGCCCTGGCTGAGGAACTCGGCCTCGAACCGACGCCGGCCCTACGTGACCTGGAAGCGGCCATCCTCCAGCACCGTCCCGAGCTGCAGCTCGCCACGGAGGAGCCGGCGGCTGAGCGCCCAGCCTCGCCTGCACCCCGCGGATTCGGCGACACCGTGGCGTTCCTGTTCACCGACATCGAGTCGAGCACGCAGCGGTGGGAAGGCGACCAGGACGCCATGGCCGCCGATCTCGCCCGTCACGACAAGCTCCTCAGCGAAGCCTGTGAGAGCTGGGGCGGGCGGCTGTTCTCGCACACCGGCGACGGGCTCTGCGCCGCCTTCCCCACGGCCGCCGCCGCCATCGGGGCCGCGGTGACCGGGCAGACCGTCCTGGGCCAGGAGCACTGGTCGCACGAGCCGCTGCGCGTCCGGATGGCCGTCCACGCCGGGGCCGCCGAATGCCGGGCCGACAACTACTTCGGCCCCACCCTCAACCGGGCCGCCCGCCTGCTGGCGGCCTCGTGGGGCCGTCAAATCGTCTGCTCCACAGCCGCCGCCGACCTGGCGGCCGACCATCTCCCGGAGATGGTCAGCCTGCTCGACCTTGGCGAGCAACGGCTGGCCGACCTCGCCCGGCCCGAGCGGGTCTTCCAGGTCGCCCATCCCGGTCTGCCGGCCGACTTCCCCGCGCTGCGCACCGCGGGCGCGCTGCGCCACAACCTCCCAGCGGCCTTCACCTCCTTCATCGGCCGGGTGGGGGAGATCGATGAGGTCGTCGCGCTCCTCGGGCGCTCCCGGCTCGTCACCCTGGCGGGGCCGGGCGGCGCCGGGAAGACCCGCCTCGGCCTGGAGGCGGCCGCCGCCGTCCTGTCCCGCTATCCCGACGGCGTCTGGTTGGCGGAGCTCGCCTCGGTGCGTGACCCCGCGGCGGCGGCGCACACGGTGGCCACGGCCATCGGCGTTGACCCGACCGCTCTCGCCGGTTCGGGGGCCCCGCTGGAGGAGGCTCTCGCCGACCAGCTGCGCCACCGGCGTCTCCTCCTCCTCTTGGACAACTGTGAGCAACTTGTGGTCGCCGCCGCCGGCCTGGCGCACGCCATCCTGTCTCGCTGCCCGGAGGTCACGATCCTCGCCACCAGCCGGGAGGTGCTCGGCCTCCCGGGTGAGGCGGTGGTCCGGCTCGGTTCGCTGTCGCTGCCCCCTCCGGACGCAATCACCGTTGACGACCTCGGCGGCTCGGATGCCGTCACCCTCTTTTGTGAACGGGCCCGGGAGTCGGTCCCCGGCTTCGCCCTGACCGCGGCCAACGCTGCCGCCATCGCCCGTATCTGCAAGCGGCTCGACGGCATCCCCCTCGCCCTGGAGCTTGCCGCCGGCCGGACCCGTCTCCTTGGTGCCCAGCGCCTGGCGGATCGTCTGGATGATCGCTTCCGGCTGCTCGCCGAGGGTCCCCGCACCGCCGACGCCCGGCACCGGACGCTGCAGGCCGCCATGGATTGGAGCTACGAGCTCCTGTCCGAGACCGAGCGGACGGTGCTGCGGCGGCTGGGGGTCTTCCCCTCTGACTTCAGCCTGGAGGCGACAGAAGCGGTCTGTGCCGGGGCGGAGGACGTGGACGGCCCCCAGCCATCGGGGGTGCTCGACATCCTCGGGCGTCTGGCCGACAAGTCGCTGGTCGTCGCATCGCCGGACGAGGACGGGTCAGAGGTTCGTTTCCGCCTGCTGGAGACGGTGCGGGAGTACGCCGCCCAACGGCTGGGCGAGGCCGGCGAAACCAGCGCGGTGCGCCTGCGCCACCGTGACTTCTTCACTGTTACGGGGGAGTGGTTGAGCGGGGTCATGACCGCCCGAAGTTTGCGCTGGTCCGCCGCCGAGTCCGCCAATGTCCTGGCCGCCCTGGCCTGGGCCTGGGCAGAGAGGGACTCCGAGGCGGTGGCCCGGCTAGCCACCCCACACTTCTGCTACTGGTTCTTCTCAGGGATGCCTGATGCGGTCGAGTGGCTGGAAAGGGCGGTGGAGGCACCACTTCCCGACGAGCCCATCCTCCGTGTCCAGGCCCGACTCGGGCTGAACAGCATTCTGATGAGCATCGGCGGCGCCGACAGCGTCGCCCGTGCGAGGGCGGTCCGGAATGAGGCGCTCGCGCTCGCCGTGGACTGTGGTTACGAGCTCGGTGCAGCGTGGGCACGGATGAACCGCGCCCAAGCCGTCGGGTCTCAGGGCCGCCTGGAGGACTCCGATGCCTTGGCCTGCGAGGCGCTCGAAGCACTGCCCCCTGGCCTGTCGGCCGGCCTGGAGGCATTGGGTCATATCGTGCGAGCCGCCGCCGCCATGGGGCGAGGAGACCTTTCCAGCGCTCGTCATCAGGGAGGGCGGGCCCTCGCCCTGGTGGAGAACACCGACGACTACGTGTTAGCGCAAGGCCTCGGGCAGATGGCCGTCCTCGAGGCGGTGGCCGGCAACGCCGACCCAGCGCAGCGGTATGCGGCCCGGGCAGTCAGCGCGGCCCGGGAGATCCCGGGCCGGCGGCCACTGGTCATGGCGCTTGTCCGGTCGGCGGAGGCGGCCACGATCTCTGGGCGCGCCGAGGCGGCCCAGGACTATCTCGACGAGCTCCTCGGTGTCTTGAGCCAGCTGGGTGGTCCCGGTTGGGTGGCCGAAGCGCTGGAGTTGACCGCCATCGTGCTGGCGCCCGAACGACCGTCAGCAGCCGCGACCGTGTTGGGCTCCGCCATGGCGTTGCGGGGGTCCCTACGCGAGGAGGGTGGTGTCCTGGTGGTACTCACCGAGCGCCTGCATGCCTGCCGGGCGCAGGTGGCGACCGTGCTCGGCGAGGCCGGGGCCGCCGACCGGGAACGAACCGGCGCGGCCATGCACACCGTCGAGGTCCTGGCCTATGCCCGAGCCGAGCTCGGCCTGGCCGTTCCAGACGAGAGCGCGTAGACCGAACGCGTAGATCTACGCGAGACAGGGGCTGCGCCGGTCCGTACCTTCGTCGACATGACGACCTACGAGGAGCTCCGTCAGAAGCACCTGGGCGACGGGATGGCGCTGCTTCCCGGCATGCTCGAGCGGATCGGGTGGTCTGCGGACCGCCTGGCGGCCCACCGGCGGCAGGAGCTGCGCCGTCTCGTCCGGGTGGCCAAGGACCTGTCGCCCTGGCACCGCAAGCGGTTGTCCGGGGTGCATCCCGACGAGGTCGACGAGTCGACCCTCCGCGAACTGCCGGTCATGACCAAGGACGATCTCATGGCCAACTTCGACGAGATCGTCACCGACGACCGTCTCAGGCTCGATGTCGTCGAAGACCACCTCGGGTCCCTCACCACCGACGCCTACCTCTTTGACCGTTACCATGCCTGCGCCTCGGGCGGGTCGAGCGGGCGCCGGGGTGTCTTCGTCTACGACTGGGACGGCTGGGCGGTCATGTACGCGAGGCTCATGCGCTACGAGATCCGGGCCCGGACGATGGATGCCGAGCTGGCCGCCGCGCCTCCCCGGGCGGCCGTCGTGATGGCCGACCAGGCCACGCATGCCACGAGCGCGCTGACCCAGACGTTCTCCACCGGTCTCATCGAATGGCACCGGTTCCCCGTCACCCTCCCGATCGACGACGTCGTCGCCGGGCTCAACGCCGTCCAGCCCTCTGAGCTCACCGCCTACGCGTCGGTGCTCTGCCCGCTCGTCCACGTCTATGGAACGTCGGAAGCAGGTGGCAGCGCCGTTTCCTGCGGCGATGGCCCTTGGCTGCATCTGAGCGACGACCTCGTGATCACCGAACGGTCGACGACGCCGGGCGGCGCCACATCGTCGAGTACCAGGTCCACCAGACCGCCACCGGCGCCGACGTGGCGGTCCGCTGCGTCGGCCCTGTGGACTTCGAACACCTCGTGGCCGAGATCGCCCGCGGGCTTGCCCGGTTGGGCTTGGCGAACCCCGAAGTGACCGTTCGAGCGGTGGAACGGCTCGAACGGCAGTCGTAGGAAAGCTCAAGCGTTTCGTGCCTTCGATCGTCCAGTAGGAGGAACAATGCCGAAGTATCTGATCAGCGCCAATCGCCGGAAGAGGTCGACGCGGCGACGCGGAAGCCGATCCACTTCCGGCCCCCGACGCCCTAGCGGAGCCCGGCAACGGCGATGATCGCCCCAATCGTCGTTCCGATGTGAGCGATGAGGGACGTTCGGGCGCTCGTGGCGATCTCCGCCCGAAGGCGATGTTCCAAGGCTTCGAATCTGAGGCTCATCTCCGAGCGGAGGGCGTCGAGATCGCGTTTGGTGGCCACATCGGCCCAACCGACCGGTGGCAGCATCTCCATCAAGGTGCTGGCCTGCTCGGCGCCGAGCACTTCCTCGAGCTTCCGATGCAACTGGTGTCGTGCTCGTTCATCGAGCGCCATATTCCCCTCCAGGCGTCCTCTTAGGCAACCTGATTGGGGAGCAGTCATGCCCGGCTCCCGAGGCACCAGCACCTTAACGAGGGGGTATGACAGCTCACGGCTCAGCCGTAGTAGCTGTCCCGTGTCGTGGTGGTGGTCGACGGTCGGGGTCGCGTTGTCGTCGTCGTGGGTGGTGCCGGGGCCCTGGTCGTCGAGGTGGGCGTGGCCGGCGTTCCGGTCGGCTTGGTTGTCGTCGTGGAGGATGGCGACGGCCCGCCGGTGGAGGTGGGACGGTCGTGGCAGGCGCTGGTACCCGTATCGGTGAACGTCTTGCCCGCCTGCGGCAGGAACCGCCAGTCGTAGCCACCGGAGCGGAGCGACAGCTTCAGCACTCCGAGGGTGTTCGCGTTGCGCACCTGGCTGTTGGGCTTGACTCCCCGGAAGCCGTAGAGGCCGTTGCCCCCGGTCCCGACGGTGAACTGCCGGATCCCGAAGGAGGGATCCGCGTTCCCCCAAGGTGTCTGCGGGGCAAAGCGCTCGTAGACGTGCGCATGGCCGGCCAGGACCAGATCGGCGCCGTACTCGTACAGCGCTTCCCAGAACGGTCCCACCATCGGCCAGTTTCCGTGCCGGTTGTCGGACGAGAAGCGGGGGTGGTGCCAGTACGCCAGCGTGCACTTGTTGGCGTGGGCGGCGAGATCGGCCCGGAGCCAGCGCTCCTGCTCGGACCCCTTCCCGCAGGCCACCTTCGAGCAGTTGCTGTTGAGGACGACCACGTGCCAGCTGCCGAGGTTGTAGCTGTACCAGCCCTTTCCCCGCTGCCCCGCCCGGCCGGCGAAGTAGTTGAAGTACCCGGCGGCGCCGGGCGTCCGGTACTCGTGGTTGCCGACCGCCGGCCGGGTCCGCCGCTTGAAACGACCCCACGTCGGCCCGTAGCAGTTGGCGAACTGGGTGGTGGAGCCGTTGTTGTACGCGTGGTCTCCCAGCGTGGCGACCGTTCCGAAATTCGAGGCGACCACGGCGGCGGTGGCCGTGTCGCCCAGATGACCGCAACCGGCGATGTCACCGGCCGCGATGAGCACCGGATCGACGGCCTCTGCCGGCGTGACGCCCACCAACCCGCTCCAGGCCATGGCGAGGGCGGCAACGAGGGGCGCGGCGCGACGAGGAGAAAAAGGTACATACCCCAGCAATTTCCCCATACCGCCCACCAGTATGACAGCCTCGTTCAGCCGAGAGTCAGCGGCCTGGACGAGATTGTCGGCATGCGCAGTCGCATCCGAGACGCCTTCCTCATTGCGACCGTCGGTACGGCCCTCATCCTCACCGGATCGGCGCTCTACGGCCTGGGCCGCCGCCTTCCCCCACCGCCCGAAGTGCGTCCCGCGCCCGCCCCCCACGTTGTACCGGCGATACCCGATCAGCCGGAGTTAGCCCGCCAGGAGTGAACGGGCCGACGGGGCCGGGTCATTGGTGGCTCGGGCTGAGAAGACGCAGGGCGTAGGCGTCCAGGTTGCCCTGGGAACGGTCGTCGAGCGCCCCCTTCGTGCTGCCGGCGATGACGAGGCCGCGGCCCTGATCGACGGCCACCGTCAAGGCGTAGTCGTCCTCAGGAGTTCCGTACTGACGGGTCCAGACCTCGCTCCCGCCGGGTCCGTACTGGCGGACGAAGGCGTCGATGCGGCCGGCGGCCCGCTGGCCGGGCAGGACACGCCCGGTCGTCCCCACCAGGTAGGCGGTCCCGTCACTGGCGACGGCGACGTCCCAGGCGTCGTCGACGGCGCCGGTATCGAACTGGTCGGTCCACAACGCCACCCCGGTGGCGTCGTACTGCCGGAGGAAGGCGGTCCGGCCGCCGGCTGAGGTGCGTCCCGACAGTGCCTCGCCGGCGCTGCCGGAGACGAAGACGTTTCCGGCCCCATCGGCGGCGACGGCCACGCCGAAGTCGTCGCCGGTGCTGCCGAACTGGCGGATCCACAACGTCCGCCCGTCCGTGTCGAAGCTGGCGACGAAGGCGTCGAAGCCCTTGCCCGACACCTGGCCGGGTAGGGCGCCCTCCGTGCTGCCCGCCACCAGCAGGCGGTTCGCCTGGTCGATGGTGACGTCCCTGGCGTTGTCGCCGCCCGCCGTTCCGAACTGGCGGGTCCAGCCCTCGTTGCCCGCGGCGTCGTAGCGGCGGACGAAGGCGTCGAAGCTCGTTGGTTCCTCGGCCAGGGCGGACGACGTCGTGCCGGCCACGTACACGTTCCCGGCGGCATCGACTGCCACGCCGGCGGCGACATCGGCTCCGGCCCCTCCGAACTGGCGGGTCCACAGCTCACCGCCCGAGGGGTCGTACTTCCGGACGAAGGCATCCAGCCCTCCGGCCGAACGCTGCCCGGGAAGGGTCCCTTCGGTCTGCCCGACAACATAGGCGGAGCCCCCGGGGGCGACGCCCACGGC
>Ga0299907_10002776_pt1 | contig 10987 bp, 9 predicted proteins | sample RVTome_16_FD_198680 | JGI IMG/M metagenome (GOLD analysis project Ga0299907, IMG submission 198680) | Soil microbial communities from uranium-contaminated site in the Upper Colorado River Basin, Wyoming, United States - RVT152D67 (version 2) ...
AGATGCCACCGGGGTTCCAGGCGGGATCGAGGCAGTCCCAGTGCTGGAAGACGCCGGTGAGGTTGCGCTTGGCGGTCTTGGCGCGCTCGGGGGCACAGGTGACCTCCACCGCCAGCACGTGCTCGAGACGGTCGCGCAGCTGCTCGGTGACCTCGAACGTGTGGGGCACGAAGTAACCCTCGGTGTCGCCGAGATAGCCGCCGTCGAGCCACACGTCGCCCTGGTAGAAGAGTCCGTCGAAGGTCAGCCAGCGCCGGCGGCCTTCGCCGGGGCGGTCGGTCTCGAAGCGGCAGCGGTGCAGCAGCGGGCCGTCGCTGTCCGCGAACGCCGCCGCCGACCGCCAGTGGCCCGGCACCACGATCGGTTCCCAGGCGCCGTCGTCGAAGTCGGCGCCCTGATAGACGCGCCGGAGGTCGTCGTCGGCGATCGCGGCGCGCCAACCGTCGCTCAGGTGCATGGTGGGGGGAGGCTAATCGCCGGTTTCGTCGACCTCGCCGGCGTTGCGGGAGCGCACCCAGCCGCTGATGCGCCAGCCCATCTCGATGACGAACCCTCCCGCGGCGGCGATGCCGATCGCTGCCAGCACGAGCTCGTTACGCGGCGGATTCAGCGCGAAGAAGTCCTGCAGCCCGGGCACCACCATGATGACCGCGAAGGCGCCCGCCATCGAGAGGACCAGCCCCGCGCGCCACGGGTTGGTGGGTCGCGCCAGGATGGCCAGCACCCACAGGGCCACCAGGAACAAGGTGATCGTGGCCGTCGTGCGGGCCTCCGTCTGGCTGACGCCGCTCTCCGAGCGCGCCAGCGCATAGGCGGCGATCGTGCAGGCGGCGGCGACGGTGCCCGCCGGCACCGCGAACCGCAGCACCCGCTCGACAAAGCCCGGCCTGGCCCGCTGCGCGTTGGGCGCCAGCGCCAGGAAGAACGCGGGGATGCCGATCGTCAGGCTGCTCACGATCGTCAGGTGACGGGGCAGGAACGGAAATGGCACTCGGGCCACACCCACGATGAGGGCCAGCAGCGCGGCGTACACGGTCTTGGTGAGGAACAGGTTCGCAACGCGTTCGACGTTGGCGATGACGCGCCGGCCCTCGCCCAACACCGGTGGCAGGCTGCCGAAGTCCGAGTCCAGCAGCACCACCGGGGCCACCGCCCGGCTGACCGGTGCGCCCGTCCCCATGGCCACCCCGAGGTCGGCCTCCTTGAGCGCCAGCACGTCGTTGACGCCGTCCCCGGTCATGGCAACCGTGTGCCCGCGCGCCTGCAGAGCCCGCACCATCGCCTGCTTCTGCTGCGGTCCCACACGGCCGAAGACACCCGTCGTTTCCATCAGGTCGGCCAGCTCGTCCGGATCGTCCGGTAGGTCCCGGGCGTCGCGGGGTGAGTCGGCGTTGGCGATCCCCACTCGGGCGGCCACGGCTCCCACCGTCCGCGGGTCGTCCCCGGACACGACCTTGACCGTCACGTCCTGCGAGGCGAAGTAGTCGAGCGTCGAGCGGGCGTTCTCGCGGATGCGCTCCTCGATCACCACCAGCGCCACGGGTTGCCCTGCCGGTGGGCCGTCGCCGCTGGGCGCGCCCGGAGTACGCGCCAGAAGCAGCACGCGGCGACCCTGGCGGGTCTCCTGGTCCACCAGCGCCGTCGCCCGGTCGCGTTCGCGCTCGTCGCCGCGGCCGTCGCCCTCGCCCCCCGCCGCGTCCAGCAGCACGTTGGGGGCTCCGAGCACCCAGTCCCCGTGCACGCCGAAGCCGGTCCCCGAGAAGCGCCTGGCGGACGAGAACGCGGCGCGCCATGTCGGCGTCCAACCCGGCGACGGGTAGCGCTCGGCGAGCGCCCGCATGCTGGCGTTGGGCTCGGGGTCGTTCGCCGCCAGGGCCCCCAGTGCCGACTCGGCCTCATGGGCATCGGCGCCGTCGAGGGGGTGGACGTCGGCGACCTGGAGGCTCGGCTCCGTGATCGTGCCGGTCTTGTCGGTGCACACGATGTCGACGCGTGCCAGACCCTCGATGGCGGCGAGCTCCTGTACCAGCACCTGGCGCCGGCCGAGCCGCAACACGCCGGCCGTGAAGGCGATGCTGGTCAGCAGCACCAATCCCTCGGGGATCATGCTGCCGACGCCGGCCACCGTGCCTCGGATGGCATCGCCGATCGAGTCGTCCGTCGACTCGGCGAGTTGGCTGAAGATGAGCAGGATGGCGATCGGGATGATGAGCCACGTGACCATCCTCAGGATGCGGTCGGTGCCCCGCCGCAGCTCGGAGCGCACCAACGAGAAACGCCGGGCCTCCGACGCCAGCTGATTGGCGTACGACTCGGCGCCGATGCGGTCGGCGCGGTACCAGCCCTGCCCCGCGGTCACGAAGCTGCCCGACAGCACCTCGTCGCCCGGCCCCTTGGCCTCCGGCACCGACTCGCCGGACAGCAGCGACTCGTCGACCTCGAGGGCGTCCGCAGCGAGCACCTCGCCGTCGGCCACGATCTGGGTTCCCTGACCCAGCTCCACGACGTCGTCGTCGACCACGTCCTCCAAGGAGATGTCGCGGCGCTCGCCGTTGCGCGCCACGGTGACGGCGGGGGCGGTGAGCAGCGACAACCGGTCGAGGGTCCGCTTGGCTCGCCACTCCTGGTAGATGCCGATGCCGGTGTTGGTCACCAGCACGATGCCGAAAAGTGCGTCCTGCAACGGTCCGATGGTCAGGATGACGACGAGCAGCGTGCCGAGGATGGCGTTGAACCGGGTGAAGACGTTGGCCCGGACGATCTCCATCATCGACCGGCTCGTCCCGCCCGGTGCCCGGTTGACGCGGCCTTGCTCGATCCGCTCGGCCACCTCGGCGTCTGTCAACCCCTGGGGGATAGGAGTGGCGTCGACTGCTGCCTGCTGCACCGGATCCTCCTGCCCGGCAGAGTACCGACGGAACCGCGAGCCAGGGCGCGGTGTAGGGACGGGCATGCGACGAAGGATCACGATGTCGATTGCCGGGGGCGCCGTTGCCGCGGCGCTGGTCGGCGCGCTGGCTCTGGCGGGACCGGCGTGGGCCAAGGGGATCGAGTCGGCGACCATCACCGGTCCCGGGCTCGCACGTCCCATCGAGGACCCGTCGCCGGACATGAGCAAACTTCCTGCCCTGACGGCGTTCTGGGACGTCATGCCCGGTCAACCCCAGCCGTCGACGCTCATGGAGCAAGCACCGACCGCGAGAGTCGGTCCTCGCTACACCGTGACCTGGCAGCTCATGACCGGCCCCGATGAAACGACCGCGATCCGCCAGGACCTCTACCCGCTCGCGGAGGGCGGTCCGCTCGTCCACACGGCTGCCGGCCAGCCGATCTTCGACGGAACCACCACTGGTGGCTGGTACGAGGCGCCGATCGCCCTGCGCGACATGCTCAGCTCCCGCGGTGTGCCTCCGGCCAGCGCCGCCTCGCCCGCCAAATCTTCGGCCGCGACCCCACCGGTGGTAGGTGCTGGATCCGGGGACGATCCGCCGTGGCCGGCTTTGATCATCGGAGCGATGGGTGCGATGGCGCTGGCCAGCCTGGGAGCGGTCGTCGCGATCCGACGGGCCCGGCGCCGCGAGCGGGTGGCCCCGGTCCCGCTCTGACGCCACGATGCGGTGGTGGGCCGGCCACCCGACGACAGGGAGCTCGCGCGACGGGCGAAGGACGGTGACGTGGACGCCTACGCCTCGCTGCTGCGCATGCACGAGGGCCCGGCCCGCCGGCTGGCGCAGGTGGTGTGCGGTTCCGCGGGCGACGCCGAGGAGGCGGTGCAGGACGGCTTCGTCAAGGCCTGGTACGGGCTGGCCGGGTTCCGCGACGGCGCCGCCTTCCGGCCCTGGCTCTTGCGCATCGTGGCCAACGAGGCCCGCAATCGCCGCCGGTCGGCAGGGCGGCGGGCGGGCTACGAGCTGCGATTCGCAGAGGACCGGGCCTCGGGCGGGGCGGCCCCCTCGCCCGAGACCGCGGTCCTTGCCGCCGACCGCCGCCGCACCGTCGGCGCGGCCCTGGCTGGGCTGCCCACGCCGCAGCGGGACGTGGTCGCGTGCCGCTACCTCGTGGGGCTCGACGAGGCGGAGACCGCGGCGGTGCTGGGCCTGCCCCGGGGGACGGTGAAGTCTCGGGCGGCGCGGGGTCTGGCCAGGCTCCGCGACCTGCTGCCGGAGCGCATCGAGATCGGCGGGACCGGCGATGCGTGAGACCCGCGACGACCTCATCCTGGCGCTGAACGAGCTGGGCGAACGGCTCGACGTCCCCCCGAGCGACCCGGTCGCGGCGGCGATCGCCCGGATCCGCACGACCCGGACGCCGTCCGAGAGGGACCGCACGCCGTGGCGACCGGGCCCACGCGCACGACGCGTGCTGCTGGCCGCCGCGGCCGCCCTGCTGGTGGGTCTGGCGGCCACGCTCCTGACCCCGGCGTCCCGCCATGCGGTCGCCCGCTGGCTCGGCATCGGGAGCGTCACCGTCACCTACACGGATGAGGTTCCCGCCGCCGTCGGCCGGGCCTACGACCTGGGGGCCCCGGTCACGCCGGCACGGGCGGCCGAGCGGGCGAACGCCGCCGGCTGGAGGCTGTCGGCACCGGCCGCCGCCGGCGACCCGGCCCGGGCCTTCGTCGGCCGCCCCGCCGCGGCCGTCAACCTGACGTGGGCGCCGTCCGCCGAGCGACCGGAGATCGCCGACTCGGGCATCGGCCTCTTGCTCACGGCGATGCCGGGAACGACCGATGCCGGCGGCATGTCGAAGCAGGCAACTGGCGGCACGACCATCCAGCTGGTCCGGGTCGGGGACCACGCCGCCTACTGGATCGAGGGTCAGCCCCACGAGGTCGTGCTCACCGACAGGAACGGCGACTTCGTCCACGACAGCTCGCGGCTGGCCGGAAACACGCTCATCTGGACCGATGGCGACGTCACCTATCGCCTCGAGTCGGCGCTCGACCGCGACGAGGCGATCGATCTCGCATCGACGCTGCGGCCGCTCGCCTGACCGCGGCTCGCTGCGCGGCGACGCGGCGATAGGTTGGCGATCATGTCGGACTCCCCCCGTCCCGCCACCCTGGGAGACCTCCGCGCGTCGGGTTGGCGCTCGGTTCCGGTCAAGGACGAGATCCGCCGCAACGCCGTGCGACGCATCGCCGCTGGTGAGCAGCTCATCCCGTCGGTGATCGGCTACGACGAGACCGTCCTCCCCCAGCTCGAGAACGCCGTCCTGGCGGGGCACGACATCATCTTCCTGGGGGAGCGGGGCCAGGCGAAGACCCGCATGATCCGGCTGCTGGTCGAGCTGCTCGACGAGTGGATCCCCGTCGTCGCCCGCAGCGAGATCAACGACGACCCCGACGCCCCGGTGTCTCGCTACGCCCGCGAGCTGGTCGCTGAGCACGGCGACGCCACGCCCGTCGAGTGGGTCCACCGCGACCAGCGCTTCGGCGAGAAGCTCGCCACCCCCGACACGTCGGTCGCCGACCTCATCGGCGAGGTCGACCCCATTAAGGTGGCCGAGGGGCGCTACCTGTCGGACGAGCTGACCATCCACTACGGCCTGGTGCCCCGCACCAACCGGGGCATCTTCGCCATCAACGAGCTGCCAGACCTGGCCGAGCGCATCCAGGTTGGCCTGCTCAACGTGCTGGAGGAGCGCGACGTGCAGGTGCGGGGCTACAAGATCCGCCTACCCCTCGACGTCATGCTGGTGGCATCGGCCAACCCCGAGGACTACACCAACCGTGGCCGCATCATCACCCCGCTGAAGGATCGGTTCGGCAGCCAGATCCGCACCCACTACCCACTGGACGTCGAGACCGAGGTCGCCATCGCCGCGCAGGAGGCCCGGCCGTTCGATGTCGAGGGCGTGCGGGTGTCGGTGCCGCCGTACATGACCGAGATCGTGGCCACGCTCAGCCACCTGGCCCGCGACAGCGCGCACATCAACCAGCGCTCGGGGGTGTCGGTGCGGCTCACCGTGTCCAACAGCGAGGTGTTGGTGGCAAACGCCACCCGCCGGGCCCTGCGCCACGGCGAACGCGAGGTCAGCCCCCGCGTGAGCGACCTCGACGCACTCGCGGCCTCGACGATGGGCAAGGTCGAGATCGAGACGCTCGACGAGGGCCGGGACGAGCAGATCGCCGAGCACCTGCTGCGGTCGGCGGTGCTCACCGTGTTCAAGCGGCGGGTCAACCCGGGCCAGCTGCGCGACGTGGTGGTGTCGTTCGACGACGGGGCCGTCGTCCACACCGGTGAGGACGTGTCCTCCGCCGACCTCGCCCGCCTGGTCGAGGACGTGCCCGCCCTGCGCGAGTCGGTGGCGGAGCTGACGGGCGGCGACGAGAGCCCCGCCGCCGTGGCCAGCGCCGTCGAGCTGGTGCTCGAGGGCCTGCACCTGTCCAAGCGGCTCAACAAGGACGCGCTCGACGGCCGCGCCACGTACCGCTCCCGCAGCTGACCCCAGTCGAGGTCACGATTCCCGCCGCGGTTCTGGTGGCCCTGGCCACCGAATCCGCGGCAGGTTTCACGCCAGAGCCTCGAGCGCCGGACGAGGGTTGCGGTCCCGGTCGAACAGCCCGAGCCGGGCGTCGAAGCCCCGGTGCCACTCGTAGCCGTCGATCGCCGGCAGGTGGAACGCCCCGACCACGCGGATGCCGTCACGGTGGGTGGCGGCGACGGCGTCGGCGGCGCGCGGCACCCTCCCCTCGCCCGTCGGGTCGCCGGTCACCAACACGATCCCGGCATCCGGGAACGCCTCGACCGTCTGCTGCAGCGGCGTCTCCAGCTCGTCGACGGCCGCGCTGACGACCAGCAGGTCGTCGGCCTCGCGCGGCTCACCGGGCCGGGCGGTCACGGCCACCGGCGCGCTCCCGGTCCGCAGCAGGCGGGCGGCCTCGGCCTCCGCAGTCCGCAGCGCAGCCAGCGCATCGCGCTCGTCGTCCTCGCGGCGGCGGCCGGGTGGGAACGTGCCCTCGCCGTAGGCCAGCCGGGCCTGGAGGTCGGGCTCGTGGATCGGCACCCACCCGGCCACCAGGTCGCCCACGGCCTCGGCCACGCGGTCCACGTGCCGGGGCCACGTGAGGGCGGCCGCCTTGTCGTCCAGCCAGCCCCGCTGATCGTCGGTGAACCAGCCGGGCGCCGAGCCGTGCAGCAGGCACGCCCACACGGCCACGCCTGCGTCGCGGCCCGCCTCCAGGACCCGGCGCACGTGGGCCACCTCGTCCTCGTCCCAGCGGCCCTCGCTGGGCTCTAGGCGCGCCCACTCGACGGTGAGCCGGTGGTGGGTGATCCCGCGCTCGGCCAGCAGCTCGAAGTCGTCGGCGTACCGGGTTCGGAAGCCGTTGCCGTCGCCGGATGGAGGCACCCGCCCCTCGGCCTCCCACCCCGCCCAGTCGGACCGTGGAGCCGCGCCCTCGCATTGGGTCGCAGCCGCGCCCGTGCCCCACCAGGGAGATGCGTCCATGCCTTGATGTTGGCCCAGGCCCGAGGCAATGACGAACGCTGCTCTGATCCCGAGGCGATGGCGAACGGAAACCGTTCGTCACTGCCTCGGGCGCTCGAGACCGTCAGCCATTGCCTCCCGTTGGAGCCAGCCGTTCGACCGCCCGCTGGAGCACTTGAACGAACGTGTCGACGTCCTGGGCACCGGGGATCGCCCAGCGGCCCTCGATGACGAACGTCGGCACCGCGCTGATCCCGAGCTCGGTGGCCCGCGCCTCCTCGGCCCGCACCCGGTCGGCCCCGGCCCCCGTCGCCAGCGCCTCCGCCGCCGCGGCACCGTCCAGCCCGACGTCCACCGCAAGCCGGGCCAGCACGCCATGGTCGGCGACGTCGAGGTTGTCGGTGAAGTAAGCCCGGAACAGCCGCTGCTCGAGCGCCGCACGAGGGTCGGGGCCGCCCGCCTCCTCCGCCCACGCGGCGAGCCGGTGGGCGTCGAAGGTGTTGACGCGACGCTTGCCGTCCCAGCGAAAGTCGATGCCCACCTCGGCGCCGACGTGCGCCAGCCGGCCGCGCACGCCGTCGAGTGCCGCCGGGCCGCCGAACTTGCGGGCCAGGTAGTCGGCGAGGTCCATGCCGCCCGGCGGGACCGTGGGGTCGAGCTCGAACGCCCGGTGGGCCACGTCGACCGCACCGCCGAACCGGTCGAGCGCGGCCGAGAACCGGCGGGTGCCGACGTAGCACCACGGACACACGACGTCGGACCAGATCTCCACATGCATGGGCGCTGCCAACGTAGCGGCCCTCGGACGCATTCCGGACGGGCGACCGGTACGGTGGCGATAGATGCCTCACCCCCGGTTCCGCTACAGCCGCTGGGACGGCACCCAGGTCGGCTTCGACCTCGACGCCGACGCCGTGCTCGAACAGATGACCGACGACCTGCTGTACCACGGCGACCTCAACGCCGCGCTCCGTCGGCTGCTGCAGTCGGGGTTCCGCGACCGGCAGGGCCAGATGGTCGAGGGGATCCGCGACCTGCTCGACCGCCTACGCCGCGAGCGCCAGGAGCGGCTCGACCGGTTCGACCTCGGCGGCGTCTACGACGAGATCGCCGAGGAGCTGCGCCAAGTCGTCGACACCGAACGGGCGGAGATCGACCGGCAGGTCCGCGAGGCCCGCGCCAGCGGCGGGCCGAGACGGCGCAGGGCGCCGCCGACGAGCGCAATATGGAGCTGGAGATGCTGCCCGCGGACCTCGCGGGCATGGTGCGTGAGCTCCAGAACTACGACTTCGCGTCGGCCGAGGCCCAGCGGCGGTTCGACGAGCTGGTAGAGCGGCTCCGCCAGCAGGTGCTCGACTCGTACGTCAACCGCATGACCGGGGCCGTCGAGTCGATGACGCCCGAGGACATGGCTCGGATGAAGGACATGCTGGCCGAGCTGAACCACATGCTCGACCAGCGTTCACGGGGGGAGGAGCCGGACTTCGAGGGCTTCATGCAGCGCTACGGCGACTTCTTCCCCGAGAACCCCCAGAACCTCGACGAGCTGCTGGAGGTGCTGGCCCGCCGGATGGCCGCCATGCAGGCGATGCTGGCGTCGATGACGCCCGAGCAGCGGGCGCAGATCCAGCAGCTGGCCCAACAGCTCCTCGACGACATGGACCTGCGCTGGCAGGTCGATCAGCTCGGCCAGCAGCTCCGGGGCCTGTTCCCGGATATGGGCTGGGACCAGCGCTACAACTTCCAGGGCCAGGATCCGCTCGGCATGGCCGAGGCGGCGGCCACCATGGAGGAGCTGGGTGACCTCGACCGGCTGGAGCAGCTGCTGCGCGGAGCAGCCAACCCCGGCGCACTGGCCGAGGTGGACATCGACCGCGCCCGGGAGCTGCTCGGCGACGACTCCGCCCGCAGCCTCGACGAGCTGGCCCGGCTGACCCGCCTGCTCCAGGAGGCCGGGCTGGTCGACCAGCGCGAGGGGCGGCTCGAGCTCACGCCCAAGGGGCTCCGCCGCATCGGTCGCAACGCCCTGCACGACCTGTTCCAGCGCCTGGCCCGCGACAAGCTGGGCCGCCACGAGCTGGAGCGGTCGGGCGCCGGGCACGAGCGCACCTACGAGACCAAGGCCTACGAGTTCGGCGACCCTTTCAACCTCAACATCGAGCGCACGGTCCGCAACGCCATAGGGCGCCGGGGTGGGGGCACGCCCGTGCCGCTGTCACCCGACGACTTCGAGGTCGAGCGCACGGAGCACGTCGTTCGCTCGTCGACCGTGCTCATGCTCGACCTGTCGCTGTCGATGCCCATGCGCGACAACTTCCTGGCCGCCAAGAAGGTGGCCATGGCGCTGCACTCGCTCATCTCCCTGCAGTTCCCGCGCGACTACCTGGGACTGGTCGGCTTCAGCGAGGTGGCCCGAGAGATCCGCCCGCAGGACCTGCCCGAGGTCTCCTGGGACTTCGTGTACGGCACCAACATGCAGCACGCGTTCCAGATCAGCCGGCGGCTCCTGGCCCGCCAGTCGGGCACCAAGCAGATCATCATGATCACCGACGGCGAGCCCACCGCCCACTTCGAGCCCGGCATCGCCGAGCCGTTCTTCTCGTACCCCCCGGTGCGAGAGACCGTCGACGCCACCCTGCGGGAGGTGGTGCGCTGCACCCGCGAGGGCATCCGCATCAACACCTTCATGCTCGACCCCACGGGTCACCTGCGCTCGTTCGTCGAGAAGCTCACCCGGCTCAACAAGGGACGCGCGTTCTTCACCACCCCCGAGACGCTGGGCGACTACGTGCTCGTCGACTTCATCGAGCAGAAGCGCGAGCTGCGCCGCTCGGGTGGCCGCCGGTCGGCCTGACCGTCAGCTTCAGCCACCCAGCAGGTCGACGACGCCCCCGAGGAGCCCGTCAGTCATGGGCTCGGCCGTCGTAGTGGTGGGCTCGGCCGTCGTGGTGGTGGGCTCGGCCGTGGTGGTGGTGGGCTCGGCCGTGGTGGTGGTGGGCGTGGTCGTGGTGGTCGTAGTGGTGGGCCCGGTGGTCGGCGGCCCCGCAGTGGTGCCGGTCGTTCCGGACCCCGGCCTGGTGGTTCCGCTGCCCCCCGGCCCCGAGGTCCCGGCGGTAGCCGCGGGGACCACCTCACCGTCGACCACCGTCGAGCCGGGCGGCAGTGGGACCACCACCTCCGCGCCGGTGTCGGGGTCGATGATGCGCGCCGTCGACGGGGCGGGGCGGATGATCGCCCCGGTCCTGCTGAAGGACACCGCAACCGCCGGCTGGCTCGGCGGGATGGTGGTCGAGGCGCCGTTCTCGCCGGTCTGGGCCGACGGTGCCGCCAGCTCGACGGAATCGTCGCCGCCGTGGTTCACCCACGTGAAGCCCATGGCGACCGCGAAGATCACCGCTGCGAGGAGGGTCTCACCGACCGAGCCGTGAATGAGGTGCCGTGCCCGGCGCGCCTCGTCGTCCCCCAGCCCCATGCCGCCCATCCTGCACCCCACGGCCCCCGGGGCGCCAGCGTCGGCAGGAAGTCGCGGCGAGGTCGGGCGAGGGCTCAGCCCGAC
>Ga0299907_10002777_pt1 | contig 10987 bp, 9 predicted proteins | sample RVTome_16_FD_198680 | JGI IMG/M metagenome (GOLD analysis project Ga0299907, IMG submission 198680) | Soil microbial communities from uranium-contaminated site in the Upper Colorado River Basin, Wyoming, United States - RVT152D67 (version 2) ...
ATCCTGCGGGCCCTCCCGGCCCGAGCCCGGAGTGCTCCCAAGCCTCTCGTCCTCGACGATGCGAGTCGGCTCAACGCCGTTCCCGTCGTGCGCCACTGGCGGCCCACCCAGGTGACGGGGTCGGCGTGGCTCGACGCGCTCCGGGGCGAGCTCAAGGCCGCCGCCACCGCCGGGCGGCCGGTCGCGGTGGGCGCCGCGCGGCACTCGATGGGCGGGCAGGCGCTCGCCCGCGACGGCGTGGCGATGACGCTCGACGTGAAGCCGGTAGCCCCCAGCTGGATCCAGCTCGATCGCGACACCCGGACCTTCCGCGTGGCCGGCGGCGCCCGGTGGCGGCAGGTGATCGAGGTGCTCGACCCCGCCGGCTTCTCGCCGGCCGTGATGCAGTCGAACCACGACTTCGGCGTCGCCGCGACGCTGTCCGTCAACGCGCACGGCTGGCCCGTGCCCTACGGGCCTTTCGGCGCCACCGTGCGCTCCTTCCGCATGATGCTCGCCTCGGGCGACCTCGCCGTGTGCTCCCCCACGGACAACGCCGAGCTCTTCGCGCTGGCCATGGGGGGCTACGGACTCGTCGGCGTCATCGTCGACGTCGAGGCGGCGATGGTCGACAACGTGCGCCTGCAGCCGACCTACGAGCTGTTGCCCGCCGCCCAGCTCGGCCCGCGCATGAGCGCGGTGCTCGCCGAGGACATTTCGGTCCGCATGGCCTACGGGCGGCTCGCGGTCGACGCCCGGCGGTTCCTCCGCGAGGCCCTGCTCGTCACGCTGCGGCCGGCGGCGGGAGCCCCGCCCCCGGCGACGTCGGGCGGGCTCATGGTGTCGCTGTCCCGCGAGGTATTCCGCGCCCAGATCGGCTCGGAGGCGGCCAAGCGGGCGCGGTGGTACGCGGAGACCGTCGCCGCACCGAAGGCCGCGTCGGGGATCGCGTCGCGCAACCGGCTGCTGAACGAGCCGGTGGCCAATCTCGCCGGGCGCGATCGGACGCGCACCGACATCCTGCACGAGTACTTCCTGCCGGCCGAGGGCCTCGAGGCCTTCCTCGACGCCGGCCGGCGCATCGTTCCCGCGTCGCGCCAGGACCTGCTCAACGTGACGCTGCGCTACGTGGCCCAGGACCGGACCAGCGTGCTCGCCTACGCGCCGGGCCCCCGCGTGGCCGCCGTCATGCTGTTCTCCCAGCGGATCACCCGTGCCGACGACGAGGACATGGCGGCGATGACGGCGCGCCTGATCGACGCCGCGCTGGCCGCGGGCGGCAGCTTCTACCTGCCCTACCGCCTGCACGCCCGGCGTGAGCAGGTCGCCCGGGCCTATCCGCGGTGGGAGGAGTTCGTGGCCCGCAAGCGTCAGCACGATCCCGGCCTGCTGTTCCGGAACACGATGTGGGACCGGTACTTCACGACGTGAACCCCCTGAGGATCCTCGCGGCCGCCTACGCCGTGCTGTTCGCGGTCGTGACCAGCCTCAACTACGTCCCCGGGCTCACCGACACCCAGGGCCGGACGTTCGGCCTGTTCGCCCTCGACGTCTTCGACGACGCGCTGCACGCGGCCTCGGGGCTGTGGGCGGCCCTGGCGGCGTGGTGGTCGCTGGCCGCCACGGTCTTCTTCTTCCGCGTGTTCGGCACGCTCTACTGCCTCGACGGGCTGCTCGGCCTCGCCAGCGGGTCGGGATACCTCGACCTGGGGATCGTCGTGCACGGCGTGCTCGACCTGCCGTTCACGACCCGCGTGCTGATGAACCTGCCCCACATCGCGATCGGTGGCTTCGCCGCCTTCGCTGGGTTCGGGCTGGCGGGCGTCGGGCCGCCCGGTACCGGCTCCCCGCGCTGAGATGCGCCGCCGGGGGACGCGGTTCGCGCTCGCGCTGCTCGTCCTCACCGGGGTCGTGGCCGCGCCCGTCTTCTGGATCGAGGGGCTCTGCACGGCCGCGCGCGATCCGCTCGTGCGATCCCCGGCGCCCCTCGTGAACGATCGGGGATACGCGCGCCGTGAATCCGACAGCTACCTGTCGTTCCCCGAGTGGCACATCGTCTACGCCTACGAGGATCTCGCGGGCGTCCTGCGCCACGGCGACGAGAGCGACTTCGCCTACGGGCGGCAGATCCTCGGGTTCTGGCGCAGCCTGTGCGGGCTCACCCGCGTCGTGACGTCGCGGAGCAAGGTCGGGCTGGACTCGAAGGTGATGCTCTACACGATCGGATGGAGCTTCACCGCCGAGCTGGCGCTCAAGGGCGCCTGGGAGAAGACGATCGGGCGCACCTTCGAGTGGCTGCGCGGTGCCGACAAGACGCCCGAGGATCAGTTCGCGGCGCGCGACATGCAGGCCTACGCGCGGTTCCTCCGGCAGACCCCCTGGTACGACTACCCGTTCGGCACGCGGCTGGTGGCCTTCTGGCGGGAGACGCCGCTGGGCGTCGCCCAGCTGCCGCGCAGGCTCGAGCGCCGGGCGGTCTTCACCGCCGAGTACGGCGTCAAGGCGCTCTACGGCGCGTTGATCGGCTTCGCGTCGGCCACCGCGCTTGGAGCCGCCGGCCTGGAGATCCAGACCGTCGTCGTCGGGCTCGAGCCGGCCGACGTCATCCGGGACCGCCGCATCACGATCGTGCGCGAGCTCGGCGGCGATCGCACGCTGATCCGGACGCCACGGTACCGAATCTATACCGAGGTGATGGTCGACCTCGCGCGCCGCGGACGGGAGATCGCGGAGATCGCGGGCAATCACCGGATCTTCGTGACCGCGCTGGCCCCGACCGCTCCGCTCCCCGCGCTGCCCGGCACGACCGCGCTGTTCGAGATCACCATCCAGTCCATCCCGGAGCGCCGGCGGGTCGGTCTGGACGTCTCCGTGGACCGGCTCGCCGCGACGATCCGCGCGCTCGACAAGGCGGGAGCCTCGGTCGAGCACGTGTACGATTATTGACGTGGGGGGCCCACGTCGCAAGCCCGGGGCGAAGTTTGTCCCGCAGCTGCGATCGATTCCGCGGATACATCCCTCTATGGCGCGGACCTGGACCCCGGCCGCCCACGCGCTCACGTGCCGCTGGTCGACCTGCCGCGAGTAGCGCTTAGCTTCGACACGACCGCGCGCGCCATCCACGTCGCTTTGACGCCGCTCTCGTGGTTGTAGCTCGTGACGGCATCGAAGTAGAGGTAGATCTTCCGGACGCCCCGCTCATGCTCTGCTTCTCGTCGTCGTTAAGGTCGGGTGGATGCCCGTTCGCTGCACAAGGTGATCGATCACTACATCCTGGACGGCGGCCATGAGCGCCTCGCCCTCAGTGTCCGCCAGCTGCGCGCACCGCGTCCGCTGGCCATCCTGTTCGAGCATGACGACCCAGCCCGCGTGGGGCGGCTCGTTGCGGACGATGAGCACCTTCGCCGATTCTTACCGAGCCCTGCCGTGGATGCTCCGATGATATCCTGCAGCGCCTCGCGGTATATCCGGCATGCAGTCCGGGACGGGATTTGCAAGAGTCCGGAAGTGCTGGGATTCTGGTAGTCGCCGGATGCTGGTTGTCCAAGATATACGGAACTATTGCAGCCGGATAACGTAGTTCAAGATAAGAGTTAGTCGGATAGCCACGTATGTTCTGGACCGCCGTCAACGAGCTCAAGAGTCCCGAGAACGCTGGGATGATCGTGCGATCTCACGTAGCCTTCGGTGGCCAGGAGATCCTGATCATTGGCAGCGAACCGTGGCATTTCAAGAAGCGGACGCAGGGCTTTTCCAGGCGGCTTGAGAGGCTTTGCCGCTTCATCTACCTCGAGGATGAGGAGAGTTTCTTTCAGTGGTGTCGCGGCAACAGCGTCATTCCGATCGCTATCGAAATTGTCGAACCTCCCACGCTAGTGCCGGAGTTCGACTTTCCCAATCGCGCTGCAATCGTGATGTATGAACTCACGCGCAGGCAGCCATTGCACCGCGGAATTCTAGAGGCGAAGTACTCCGTGGAAGAAGCGGAACGGCCTTGAGTACCGTCTGACAGGCCGTTGTCGGCGGCAAGCGCGTGGACGTGAGCTTCGATCGCCACGTCGCACGCGGCCATCTGGTGTTGGTAGGCGTCGAAGAGCGACCGCTGGCGGGACCGTCATGGCCTTCAGGGCCGGCCGCTCAGCCGTCATGCGTTCGGCGGACAATCTCAGGCCCCACCCGGGTCGCCCGGCCGCCCTTCTCGTAGGTTATACTGTTGGTATGAAGACGGCGATCTCGATCCCCGACGATGTGTTCGCTGAAGCCGAGCGCCTCGCGCGCCGGCTCAAGAAGTCTCGCAGCGAGCTCTACAGCCGTGCCCTTCGTGAGTATGTCGCGCGGCACGGCTCTGAACACGTTACAGAGACACTCGACAGGCTCTGCGCCGAGACTCCTCCCGAGACAACCTTCGCAACGGCAGCAGCGAGGCGAACGCTTCGGCGTTCGCCATGGTGATAGCTCAAGGTGAGATCTGGTGGGCGGATCTGCCTGAACCCTCAGGCTCGGAACCTGGCTTCCGACGGCCGGTCATCGTCGTGCAGGGGGACGCGTTCAACCGGAGCCGGATCGACACCGTAGTATGCGTGTCCCTGACGAGCACGCTACGTTGGGCTGACGCCCCCGGGAACGTGCTGCTCGAGGCCAGGATAACGGGACTCCCGAAGGATTCGGTCGCGAACGTTTCCCAGATTGTCACCCTCGACAGAGCTTCGCTCGCTGAGCGTGTCGGGAAACTGTCCAGAGCAAAGCTTGAGCTGGTCCTGTTCGGCATCGATGTGGTGCTCGGCCGGTAGCCGCCGCCGAACAGACCGCTTCAGCGGACCGGCTGCGCCGGCCGCTGAGCGCTGACGCGGGCTGGGTTTCGAGCATCGATCGCGTGACCGAATGACCGAACCTCGGGACCCGGATGGCGATCGCGCAGCCCGCCGCGGCCGCCCTCGTCAAAGCGCGTGAGCCATTTGTAGCCGGTCTGGCGGCTGCTGCCGTAGCGGGCATCAGCCGACCTCCCGTTGACCGACGACCTTGGTGGTGTCACCCATGTTCCCGGTTTGAAGTGTTACCTATGTACCGAGCCGTTAGGCTACGTGGTAGCGACTTGAGGCAGATCCGGCGCGCCGAGGCCGCTGACGAGGAAGCGCTCGCAAGCATACGGCGGCGTGCAATTCTCGCGCTGGCTGGACCAGCGATGTCGAGGGAACAGGCCGAAAGATGGGCCACGCGAGGGCAGCAGATCGCGTGGCGCGGGCGGTGCGCGAACATGACGTGTGGGTGGCCGTGGAAGTGGCCGCGATCGGCTGGGTGGAAGTGGACCGAGACCGCGTCTCGGCGCTGGATGTCTCGCCGTCTTGCTCCCGCCGCGGGGTCGGATCGGCCCTTTTGACATTCGCCGAAACCTCCATACGGAGCTCCGGCTACACGACTGCGCGTCTCGAGTCCAGCCAGAACGCGCTCGACTACTACCTTCGGAGGGGTTACCTACGATGTGGCCCGGCAGATTCTGATGGGGCATGGCCGTTGCGCAAAGATCTGGCGGCAGTTACGCCTAACCAAGGCATGGAGCCGACGCGCTGAAGCGCAAGGACAAGAAGGGTCGCGCCGGTCTGCGTGCACGAACCACCGCGGCGTGCCCGTCGCGCAGCTGAACGCAGCGGTACACGAGGAGTCGAAGGTCGCCGAGTTGAAGTCGGCCCCGGTGCCGGAGCTACCTCAGTGGCTGACGTTCGACCGTGCGGCGTTCCTGGAGGAGTGCAAGGACATCTCAGGCGCCTGGGGCGAGGAGGCGGCCGAGCAGATCACCGGCTCGACCCGGCCGCGACTCACGCGCGCCGGGGCGGCTCGGTGCTCGTCCGGCGCTGATGCGTCAGGGCGGCGAGGATGTCGGCGAGGTCGTCGGGGGACACGGGTTTCGTCAGGTGGGCGTCGAAGCCGGCCTCGATCGAGCGGCGCCGATCCTCGGCCTGTCCATAGCCGGTGATCGCGACGAGGATCGGCGCCGCACCGCGGGCGGCGCGAATGCGACGCGCCACCTCGTAGCCGTCCATGCTCGGCAGGCCGATGTCCACGAGGACGACGTCCGGCCGTGACACCTCAGCCCGGGCCAGGCCGCTGGAGCCGTCGGCCGCCTCGTCCACCCGATGGCCCTCGTGCTCGAGGAGCATCCGCAGGCTCTGCCGCGCGTCCGCGTTGTCCTCGATGAGCAGCACGCTGGCCGCGGGGGCACGGGCGGCGACGACGGCCACCGCGGAGTGCGGGGTGGCCGGCTCGCTCAGGGGCAGGCCGATCGTGAACACGCTCCCACGGCCCGGCCCGTCGCTGTGGGCCTGCACCCGGCCACGATGCAGCGTGACCAGCCGGTGCACCAGCGTGAGGCCGATGCCCAGGCCGCCGGATGTGTGAGCGAGGGACTGATCGCCCTGGACGAAGAGCTCGAAGATCCGCGGCAGGACGTCCTCGGCGATCCCGATGCCGGTGTCCTGGATGCGCAGCACGGCCTCACCGGGCTCCTCCGACACGGCCACGCTGATGGCGCCCCCGGGCGGCGTGTACTTGCAGGCGTTGTTGAGGACGTTGACGATGATCTGCTCCAGTCGTGCCGGGTCGGCCTGCACGTGAAGCGGTGCTGTCGGCAGCGTCACCTCCACGGTCTGCCGGCGGTCGTCGAGGAGCGGGCGCGTGGCCTCCAGGGCGCTGGTGACGGCGTCGGCGACCGACACGGTCTGCAGCCGCAGCTCGATCCGGCCGCGGGTGATGCGCGAGACGTCCAGGAGGTCGTCCAGCAGGCGCGCCAGGTTCCGGGCCTGGCGCTCCACCATCCCGGCCGCCTGCGCGACGACGGCCGGGGCGGCGTCCGCCCGGCCTAGCAGCGCCGCCGCAGTCACGATCGGGGCCAGCGGATTACGCAGCTCGTGGGCCAGGAGCGCCAGGAACTGGTCCTTGGCGCGGCTGGCCGCCTCGGCTTCCGCGCGCGCCGCCTGCTCGCGAGCGAAGAGCTGCACGTTGCGCATGGCGAGCGCCGCCTGGTCGGCGAAGGCCTGCAGCAGGTCGATCTCGGCCTGCGTGAACGTCCGGATCTCGCTGTGGGCCGTGGACATGGCGCCGATCACCTCGTCCTTGACCTGCAGCGGCACCGCCAGCACGGCGTGGTGCCCGGCCCCGGCCAGGCCGCGCCGGAACTCGGGCGTGAGGACGACGCTCGGCTCGGCCAGGATGTCGGCCGTCCACAGCGCGCGGCGCTCGGTGACCGCGCGCCCGACCAGGCCGACCCCCGGCGGCAGCCGGTAGCCGGGCTTGAAGTTCTCCAGCCACTTGCCGGCGATCGCCACGCAGGTCAGGGAGCCGTCGGGCTGCAGCAGGCGGACCACCGAGGACTGCGCCTGGAACAGCGGCAGGATGCTCTGGGCGATCCGCTCGGCCACCTCGGAGACGTCGAGCGATTCCGTGAGCCGGCGAGCGACGCGTCCCAGCTCGTCGGCGTGGCGCCGCAGCCGCTCGCGCTCGTCCTCGGCCCGCCTGAGATCGGAGATGTCGTCGACGTGCGCCACGAAGCCGCGGACCCGGCCGTCCTCGCCGGTGTGGGGCACGTAGGTCGCCCGCACGTAGCGCACCTTGCCGTCCCGGTACGTCATCGCGCTCTCGAAGGTCACGAGACGACCGGCCAGCGCTGAGCGCACGTGGGGTGCGATGACGGCGTACACGGCCTCGCCGAGCACCTCGCGGACGTGCCGGCCCGCGATCTCACCGCGCGGGCACCCGAACCACTGCTGGTAGGCGGAGTTGTTGAAACGGTAGCGCTCGTCCGCGTCGACGTAGCCGATGAGGGCCGGCACCGCCTCGATGATGAACTCGAGCTGGGTGTCGCTGTGCATCATGCTAGCCGGCCGCGACGCTCGACGCCGTGACCGCCCGTGATCTTACGCTCGGTCGACCGACGTGTCGACCGCCAATTCGCTTCGTCAGGCGGCGAGGATCCGCTCGCTGACGATGTACCGCTTGTTGTGCGTGTAGGGCCGGACCTCGGGCTTCCACCGCCCGACGTCCGAGGTGTCGTTCCAGAGCGTCGACATCGGCAGGTCGGCGCTCTCGACCTCGTAGACGCAGAGGTAGTGCGGCTCGCCGGGAGCGCTCGTGCGGTAGCGCACGGCGTTGACCGACCCCGGCAGCTTCAGCAGCAGCGGCAGGTGCTCGCGGTCGTACAGCTCGTTGAAGAGCGCCTCGCGGTGTGGCTCCACGTCCATCATGACCCAGAAGACGTAAGGCGTCCGCCCGGTCAGCGCGGCGTGCCCGCCCACCCACTCGTATGTCGTCAAGTGGCGGTTCATCGTGTGGGGGCGGATCTCGCCGGGCCAGCGCCCGGCCTCGCCGGCCGTCTTCCACGCCGCGCTGTCGAGCACGGTCAGGCTGTCCAGCTCGTAGGCGGCGAGGTACCGTGGCTCGGTCGGCGAGGGCTGCCGGTACCGGCTGGCCCGCTGCACGCCGGGCACGGCGCTGAGGTTCGGCACGTGCTCGCGGTCGTAGACCTCGTTGAAGGTGCCCTCGTGGTCGTGGGCCACGTCCATCCGCACGAGGAAGAGCGCGTGGGTGGCCATGCCCCTACCGGTGCGTGCCGAGGGACTCCATCACGCGCGCGCCCGCCTTCTTGGAGGGGCCGATGAACTCCACCATGTTGCCGTCGGGGTCCTTCACGAAGACCTGACGGAGGCCGGTGGGGCCGGCGAAGACGTCCCGGCAGACGAGGCCCTGCGCCTCGATCCGCGCCGCGGTGGTGTCGCAGTCGTCGGTCCACAGCGCGAAGTGCGGGTAGCGGGCCTCGATCCGCTCGCGCTCGACCGCCGGACGCACCAGCTGGTCGTTCAGGATGATGTGCAGCTGCAGGTCGCCGCCCAGGCTGTACCAGATGCCGGGGAAGTTGAACGCCGGCCGGGCGATCTCCTCGAATCCGAGGACGCCCGAGTAGAACTCACGGGCCTTGGTGACGTCCGTGACCGTGATGCTCACGTGGGTGAACTGCTTGAAGAGGCTCATGGCTTCCTCCCGGCTCGGCGTGGACTCCAGGCGACTCTATCACGGCCGGGCTGGCCGGCGGTCTTGACAACCACGGGCCAGGGGCCAAGAGTGCGCGTCATGACCGACGATCGGGCGCTGCCGCTCGCGCGCTTCACCGTGCTCGACCTCACCCGGGCTCGCGCCGGCCCGACCTGCGTCCGGCAGCTCGTCGACTGGGGTGCCCGGGCGATCAAGATCGAGATGCCCGGCGGCCGCTCCGGCGACGGCATGGGTGGGAACCGCCACGGGTTCGACTTCCAGAACCTGCATCGCAACAAGCGGGGGATGACGCTGAACCTGCGCGACCCCGAGGGCGTGGCCATCTTCAAGCGGTTGGCCGGGGACGCCGACGTCGTTGTCGAGAACTACCGGCCCGACGTCAAGCGGCGCCTGGGCATCGACTACGATGACCTGCGCCCGCTCAACCCGCGGCTGGTCTACGGCAGCATCTCCGGCTTCGGGCAGAGCGGCCCGTACCGTGATCGGCCCGGCGTCGATCAGATCGCGCAGGGCATGGGCGGGCTCATGTCCATCACCGGCATCCCGGGCCAGGGGCCGGTCCGCGTCGGCATTCCGATCGCCGACCTGTGCTCCGGCATCCTGCTCGCCCAGGGCATCCTGGTGGCGCTGCTCGAGCGCGAGGTGACTGGCCAGGGCCGGTGGGTGCACACCTCGCTGCTGGAGGCGATGCTCTCGATGCTCGACTTCCAGGCCTCGCGCTGGCTCATGAGCGGCGAGGTTCCGCCCCAGGCCGGCAACAACCATCCCACCGGCATCCCCACCGGAGTCTTCGAGACGAGCGACGGACACATCAACATCGCCGCCGCCGGCGACGAGATCTACGCCAGGCTCTGCGCCGCCATCGCGCGTCCGGACCTGCGCACCGACCCGCGCTTCGCCACTGCCCGGGCCCGCTCGGCCAACCGGGACGCGCTGATGGACGTCCTGATGCCGGTCACCCGGCAGAAGCCCAGCACCGAATGGATCACGATCCTCAACGAGGCGGGGGTGCCGTGCGGGCCGATCTATCGCGTCGACGAGGCCTTCGCCGATCCCCAGGTGCAGCATCTGAAGATGGCCCAGCCGGTGCGCTCCCCGGCGCTGGGCGACCTCACCATCCTCGGCCACCCGGTCTCCCGCGGCGCCACGCGCCTGCCGATCCGCACGGCGGCGCCGGAGCTGAGCCAGGACAACGAAGCCATCCTCACGTCGCTGGGCTACACCGGCGAGCAGATCGCGGACCTGGGCAAGCGCGGGGTGATCTGATGAAGGTCACGGGCCGCGCGACGGGCCGGTTCGATCGCCGGTGCCGCTACGCGATGCGGCGGCGGTGCTGGGCGACCAGGCGGCTGATGCCCCAGGCGGCGAGGCCAGCGAGCAGGATGGCCTGGACCGCGTAGCTCACCACCTGGAAGTTCTGCTGCAGCACTTGCAGCCGCATGCCACTCGCGTACCCGATGAGGATGAACACGCCGGCCCAGATGAGGCAGCCCAGGGCGTCGCAGGCCACGAACCGCGGGAAGGCCATCCGGTTGACGCCGGCCAGCGGGGCCACGAGCATTCGGACGCCGATGACGAACCGGGCGAAGACGAGGGTGAGATGCCCGGGCGTGAATCGCGGCGCCCGACCGATTCGTGCGATCAGGCGCGCGCCGCCGAGACGGCCGAGCCAGTAGCCGAGGCTGTCGCCCACGAGCGCAGCAGTGGCGGCGACCGCCAGTCCGAGCAGGGGATCGAGATGGCCGTCCTTGGCCAGCATGCCGAAGGCCAGCAGCAGCAACTCGCCGGGGATGGGCAGCCCCGCGTTGTCGAGCAGGATCGCCGTGAACACGATCCAGTATCCGTAGGCGATGAAGAGTCCCACCAGCAGCTCGACGGTCAGGGTCACGGCGCGCCCTCCCTCTGGGTCTCGCGCATCGCAATGGCCGTACCACGGCTGAGACACACCGTAACTAGGTGTCGATGCGCG